>Ga0315912_10003726_pt1 | contig 14931 bp, 4 predicted proteins | sample VfabasoilMG_FD_204469 | JGI IMG/M metagenome (GOLD analysis project Ga0315912, IMG submission 204469) | Garden soil microbial communities collected in Santa Monica, California, United States - V. faba soil | ecosystem: Environmental > Terrestrial > Soil > Garden | place: USA: California... | reverse complement strand
GCAGGCTTTGCATCCAGTACAGGCGTCCAGATCAACCTGGAACCCATACTGTTGTCCCGCACGCGGTCGAGTGAGCGGGATTTGCGACTCATACAGCGGCCCGTGGCCGGCCTGGCCTTCGTCGTGGAGGCGAGCAAAGCGTTCTACGGCGCTGAGGTCTTGCTGCGCCTTGAGATGCTCTTGAATGATTTGAAGTCGAACGCCCATGGTGAAGTATTCTTCTTGGCTTGTTTCTGGAAGGTTCCCTGAAGACCTGCTTTACGCTCTCCGTTCATTCGGCTGCGGTCGCGCAGTCCTCCACGCAGCCCTGGTTGCGCATGGATTCTGCGAGGGACGCGGCGCTGGGCAGCTCCGCGTAGATCCAGCCGCCTTCCACCTTGGCCGGGAAGGTGCTGATGGACAGCTCTTCATCCGAGATCCCCTGGCCGGTTTCCAGGTTGAACGTCTTCTTGTGGAAGGGGCAGGCCACCTTGGGCGCACCGGCTGCGTCGCCCAGCAGGCCCCGGGCGAGCACCATTTCACGCTTGTGGGGGCACAGGTTTTGGGTGACGAACCATTTGCCTTGGGTTTGGAAGTTGAAGACGGCCAGTTGCACCTCGCCGTATTTGACCGCCGTGCCCCCTTCGACCGGCACGTCACCGACGGGCACGAGCTTTTGCCAGCTGATGCCTGCCAGGGGCAAGTGAACCTTCTTGGTGAGCGCGGTCTTCGGCCAAGCGATGGGGTAGGTTTGCTCGCGCTCTTCGACCATCTCCACCGGGGGCGACGCCTTTTCTGGACCAGCGAAGTGACGGAACAGATCGCGTTTGGCTGGGCTGTCAATGGCGTCCTTCCATTCACAAACGTAGCCGTCGATGAGCTTCTGAATGTCTGCTTCGAGCTGCTCGGCGATGCCGAGTGAGTCATTGACGACCACGTTGCGCACATGCTCGATGCCGCCCTCGATCTTGTCGAGCCACACGCTGGTGCGTTGCAGGCGATCAGCGGTGCGGATGTAGTACATCAAGAAGCGGTCGATGTACTTGATGGCTGTGTCTTCGTCGATGTCTGCGACGAGCAGGTCGGCGTGGCGGGGCTTGGTGCCACCGTTGCCGCAAATGTACAGGTTGTAGCCGTGCTCGGTAGCAATCAATCCAAAGTCTTTGCTCTGTGCCTCGGCGCACTCACGCGTGCAGCCACTGACCGCTGACTTCAGTTTGTGGGGCGAGCGGAGACCTTTGTAGCGATGCTCCACACGAATGGCGAACCCGACTGAATCTTGCACGCCGTACCGGCACCAGGTGCTGCCCACGCAGCTCTTGACCGTACGCAGCGACTTGGCGTAGGCGTGTCCGCTCTCGAATCCAGCTTCAATCAGCTCTTGCCAGATGTCGGGGAGCTGATCGACGCGCGCCCCGAACAGATCGATGCGTTGGCCACCGGTCACCTTGGTGTACAGGCTGTATTTTTTAGCGACCTGACCGATGGCGATGAGCTTGTCGGGGGTAATTTCACCACCAGGGATGCGGGGCACCACCGAGTACAGGCCCTTGCGTTGGATATTGGCCAAGAAGCGGTCGTTGGTGTCCTGAAGCATCTGGTGTTCGATGATCGGGTCGGTCCCCGTCGTGGCCAAAATGGACGCCACCGCGGGTTTGCACACCTCGCAACCGTGCCCGCGGCCATGCTTCTTGAGCAATTCGGGAAAACTGCGGATCTGTCCGACCCGCACCAGATCGTACAGGTCCTGACGGCTATAATCGAAGTGCTCACAGAGTGACCTTTTGACGACCTGTCCACGCGCGGCCATCTCTGCGTTGTACAGATCGATGACCAGCGGCATGCAGCCGCCGCAGCCCGTGCCGGCTTTGGTGCACTTCTTGAGGGCATCTACGCTGCAACTGGGGTCGGCGTCGATGGCCTGAACGATGTTGAGTTTGGTGACGTTGTTACAGCTGCAGATCTGGGCGGTGTCGGGCAGGGGAAGCATCGCGCCGCCACCGCCACTGCGCGAACCAAACAACAACTCATCCGGCGAGATGGGCAGTGCGTCGCCGCTCTTGGCGTAAGGCAACAGGGTCGAATACTCCTTGGTGTCTCCGACCAGGATCGCGCCAATCAGCTGCTTACCTGAGTCGTCGACGATGAGTTTCTTGTACACGCGTGCGAGCAGGTCGTGATAGACGACCGAGATGGCGCCCTTCTCCGTGTCAGCAAACGGGTCGCCTAGGCTAGCCACATCCACACCGAGCAGTTTCAGTTTGGTGGACATGTCCGCGCCGGTGAACCTAGTGGTGTTGCCCAGGATGTTCTGAGCGGCGGCGGCAGCCATTTCGTAGCCGGGCGCGACCAGACCGTACAAAGTCCCTTCATGAACGGCGCACTCGCCAATGGCGTAAATGTTCTCGTCGGACGTGCGCAAGAAATCATCCACGATGATCCCACCGCGCTCGAAGCGCTTGATTCCAGCCTCCTTGGCTAGCGAGTCGCGCGGCTTGATGCCCGCGGAGATGATGATCATGTCAATGGCCAGCGCGTCCCCGTCGGCAAAACAAACCGCCGTTACCTTTTCATCACCAGCGATGCCGGTGGTGCGTTTGCCCAGGTGCACACTGAGCCCCAGGCTCTCTATTTCACGCTTGAGGAGCGTCGCTCCCGCGTCATCCAGCTGGCGTGGCATGAGGCGCGGCGCCATCTCGATGACGTGGGTCTCTAGCCCGAGATCTTTAGCCGCTTTGGCCGCTTCCAGGCCTAAGAGCCCGCCACCGATCACCGCTGCGGATTGGCAGCGCTTGGCGTACTCGGTGATGGCGTTGAGGTCGTCGATGGTGCGGTAGACAAAGACGCCTTTTTTCTCGGTGCCGGGAATGGGGGGAACGAAGGGACCGGCGCCCGTGGCGAGCACCAACGTGTCATAGGGAACCTCTTCGCCGTGCTGGGTGATCACCAAGCGTGATTCACGATCGATGCGCAACACCTTTTGATTCAGGCGCAAATCGATACCGCGCTCTCGGTACCAATGGGCTGGTTCGAGCAACAGCTGTTCGGCTGTCTTTCCGGAAAAGTATTCGCTCAGATGAACGCGGTCGTAGGCAGGGAGGGGTTCCTCGCCTAAGGCTACGACGGACAACTTTTCCCGGCTCTCCGGGCTGTCCGTCAGGCGGTCACACAGTTTGTAACCAACCATTCCATTTCCTACGATGACCACGCGTTCGCGGCCGACTGCTGCGTTTTGATGCATTTTTGATGGATCCGTAAAACCGAGTGCTTCTGCGATGGCGTTTTTGTCAGGGTTGACGATGGCGGAGTGACTCATCACCAGATGGGGATGGACGCCCCGCCGGCGGAGTAAATCGGTGGCTTGTTCTGACGCCAGCACCAGCACGGTGCGCAGCGCCTGGACCAAACGGCCTTCCTGGCCCGACACGCGACAGGCATCGAACATCCAGGCGGCGGCTCGCTCGGACAAGAAAGCGATCGCACCGAGTTCTTCACTCAAGATGCGCTCGAGCAGCCGGGTAGCTTCCGGGTCGACGGTGGTGACAGGGGCGACCAAACGAGCAATGCCACCCTGGGCTTCGATTGCGCTGGCCAACTGGTGCTCCTGCGACTTATCGAAGGGCTGTACGCCAACGACTCGGCCGATCAATCCATCCGCCTTGATCACCTCGAGCAGCGCCTCGAGGGTGGGCGGCTTCACGACGTGTTGGGCATGAATCCCAAACTCAGCCAGCGCTTGGGCGGGCATCTTGCCCCGGGCGATGATCACGCACTTACCTAGCGCCGCGATCATCTTGTCCCTCCGCTCGCCTTCGGGCTCCATTTCAACGACCAGGCGCACGCCTTGCGCGGACGCAAAAACTACATGGCTGAACTCGCCTGCCACCAGCTGGGCGCTCCAACGTTCGAGTGGCACCGCCCCCGCGTCCCCTGCAGAATCAGCAAAACTTTCCACCGCAGCGCCGAGTTCGGCAAAGGTGCGGGCAAGTTCGTCCCGCTCGTTCAAATTGGACACCGCCACACGCAGGGTGGGCGGGGGCTTGAGGCTTCGGGATTCGGAGTGGGTCATGATTCGGCCTTCGATGGATCTATTCTTCCGGCCCACTGTTTCGAAATCGCTCAACTTTCACGAAAAGTGCGAAACTGAATGGAAATAAACAGGGACCACGAAACGCGTTAGAAATGTTTGGTTGCAAAATCGTGTGACAACTCTGATCTCGCGGGAGCGTCCGGGGCCCGATCAACGCCAATGAAACATGAATGAAATAGTCGAGCCCGGTGCAAGGCCCGGGCCCCACTTGGTCCAGGGGAGCGCGAAGAAGCGTTCTCACCCGAGGCCACCTTTCCTCCAGCTCGGCAAGCTGGGCGCGACTCAGTTGGCTCACATGATGATGCGTTGATGAGAGCCAGCAGTGCCACGGCCCGTAGTCAGCGCACGCCCACTGCCTTACTACGATGAGTGATTGGTGAGGTCTGCCGCGCCCTGATGCACGGGGGAGGGAGAGAGCTGGGGGACCAGGGGCTCCATGAGGGTGGTCCGAGCCCCTGACCGTGGCGCGCTCGGCCTCAGAAAGGGAATCAATTCAAGACCTTGACAGCGGCGGCCGGACGACACATCTCAGGCCCGCACGGCCAAGCCCAGAGCGGCCGCGTTCCTTCAGCAATTGCCAGAGATTTTTGGATTATGTCTGCAGTACAAAGTCACCCGTTCCAGGCGGAGGTCGCCCAAGTCCTCAGCCTCGTCGTCAACTCCCTCTACAGCAACAAGGAGATTTTCCTCCGCGAACTCATCTCCAACGCCTCGGATGCGCTCGACAAACTGCGCTTCAAGGCGGTGTCTGACAACGAGCTGCTGAGCGCGGGTGAAGAGCTGCGTATCGTGCTGTCCGTCGACGAATCGAGCGGCACCTTGACCATCTCGGACAATGGGGTCGGGATGACCGAGCAAGAGCTGATCGAAAACCTAGGGACGATCGCTCGCTCGGGCACGCGCGAGTTTTCCAAGTTGGTGGAGCAGGCCGCCCAGGCTCAGAAGTCGGGTACGAACCTGATCGGACAATTTGGCGTTGGCTTTTACAGTGCTTACTTGGTCGCCGATCGCGTACACGTCGTGTCTCAGGCGGCCGGGAGTACTCAGGCCTACCGCTGGGAAAGTGAAGCAAAAGACACGTTCACGGTGTCCGAAGCTACGCGCGGCGCACGCGGTACGACGGTTGTCTTGACCCTCAAAGACGACCAGAAGGAGTACCTGAAGCCATACCGTATCAAAGAGGTCATTCGCCGGCACTCGGACTACGTGAGTCACCCCATTGTGCTCAGCTATCGGGAGAAGAAGGCTGGGTCGGAGGACGAATGGGAGTCCAAACAGGAGACCATCAACCAGGCCAACGCCTTGTGGCAGCGCAACCCCAAGGAAGTGGAAGCTGAGCAGTACGACGAGTTTTACAAACATCTCGCTCACGATTGGGAAAAGCCGCTCAGTCACAAGCACTTCAAGGTCGAAGGTACGCAAATGTTTGCGGGTATCGTCTTTCTACCGCAAACCGCCAGGGCTGATTTGCTCGATCCGCGGGGTGAACACGGCGTTCGCCTTCACGTGCGTCGGGTGCTTGCCATGGAGAGCTGCGAGGAGCTGCTGCCCAAGTGGCTCCGCTTTGTGCGCGGCGTTATCGATTCGGAAGATTTGCCCCTCAACGTCTCTCGAGAAACCTTGCAGGACTCCAAACAGGTACGGGTCATCAAGAAACAAGTCGTGGGGCAGGTGCTCACCATGATTGAAGAATTGGTGGCCCAGCGCCCTGAGGACTACGACCGATTTTACAAGAATTTTGGTGCCATCCTCAAGGAGGGTTTGCATTTCGAACCCGAGCACAAAGATCGCTTGGCGACGCTGTTGCGATTCAAGAGCACCTACGAGGCGCAGTCGAGCGACCAGGAGAAATCAGACGCCGAGCAAGCACCGCGCGCGGACTACGTCAGCCCTTGGGTGAGCTTGAGCGAGTACCGATCACGCATGAAGCCAGAACAAGAGGGCATCTACTACGTGGACGGTCCGTCGCTGGAGGTGCTCAAACAAAGTCCTCATTTGGAGCAGCTCAAACGTAGAGGGTTCGAAGTGCTCTTCATGACCGACGGGGTGGACCCGTTCGCGCTGGAAACATTGACTGAGTTTGACGGCAAGCGTCTGATCAACGCCACCCGTGAGGGCCTTGACCTCAAAGCAGAGGACACAGAGACGTCCAGCGAGGAACAAGCAGCACAGTCGTCGTTCACCAAAAAAATGGCCGAAATGCTCGGGGAGCGCGTGTCAGACGTGCGCGTTTCGCATCGCTTGGCACAGAGCCCTGCCTGCTTGGTGACCCCTGAAGGTGGACTGCCGCCACACCTGGAGGCAATGTTTAGGGCACAGAATCTCAGCGTGCCGCAGACCAAGCGCATCCTGGAGGTCAATCCCGCTCATCCCATCCTGGTCAACCTGCGCAAGCTCGCCGCATCCAAGCCCGATGCAGCGGAGCTGCGCGAGTGGGGTGAGCTCCTCGTCGACCAGGCGCTGATTGCCGAAGGCAGTCAGGTGGACGATCCGGCGAAGCTGGCTGCCCGCCTCACGTCGCTGCTTTCCGCTGCCTCGGGGTGGATGGTAAGTTCGGTTGATTCCAGCGTGTCTGTTGATTCGAACGTCAAAGCATGAGCAAACTGAGAGCGTGACTGCCCGAGTTGTTGTTGCTGTGCTCATCCTGCTTCTCGTGGGAAGGATTTGGTACCGCCCTCAGCTCGCGGCAGTGAAGCTCTGGTTCGATGGCGTGGTCAACGCGATCATCATCGCCATCGTCGTCGTGTACTTGGTGCAAGGTGTGTTGTGGGTGCTGCGTTAGCCTGAAGTAGGCGTTCCGCACCTACGCCCTTGTTATCTCACCTGAACAGACGCCTACATGGTCGGTGTGTGTTCATGAAGTCGCTATGGAGTCGGCCACGCGGGCGGACAAAAAGAGCACGCAGTGCGGACGGGATTGCCTTCTAACTTTTCAAAAATATTGGGACACTCCCCAGGCTCATGTCCCATTCGCTCCCCAAAAAAGATCGCAACTCGAGACCCCCGCAACTTCCGGTTGAATTGTCGAACGCGATGAACGCGGTCCAACAAGACCCGCTGAACTTGGAGCACTGGGACGCACTCAACGAGGTATGCCGCGCCCTCGATCGACCCGATGAGGTGGCCGCCCTCTATGTTCAAGCTTTGGAAGGCCAGCTTTCTGAAGCGCCCATTGCTGGCGATGAGTTGGAGTCGCTCGGTCGCTTAGCGGCGGATTTTTGCGAGGAATGGTATGAAGATACCAAGCATGTGCTCGGCATGTTGGGGCGAGTACTCGAGTCAGACCCAAAGCAGCAATGGGCATTCGAGCGCATCACGCTTCTGCTCACTGCGGCCGGGCGTTGGGATGAGCTGTTAGAGACTTACGACGTTGCCTTGCGCTCCGCATCGGACCCCCTCAAGCGCCAGGACTTGTACGAGGAAGCGGCAAAAGTAGCTCGCGATTTTGCTGCCCAGCACGACCGAGCGTCCCTTTATCTCAAGCAGCTCTTGTTGTTGCGGCTGGATGATGACCAACTCGCCGCGGCAACGGAACGTCGCTTCGAGGAACAGGGGCGACATGCCGATCTGATCGAAGTGTGGACCGCTCGCATTGGTGTCCTGGATCGTCCGGCGGCGCTCAAAACGCGTATGGCCATTGCTTCGCGCTACTTTGAGCATTTGCGCGACAGCGATTTGGCGCTTGCTTCGCTGGACCAATTCATGGACGCAGGAGGCGACGAGGCGGCGGCCTGCCAGCTCTTGGAACGCATCTCTGACTTTGAGGGCGGACCACTGTCGCCACGGCGAGCGGCACTGGTTCGACTCGATCAACTCTACCTCAGGGCCAATAGCCCAGAGTTGGTCCTTTCTGTTGCGGAACGAGCATTGCTGCTCTCGGACAACGACGACGAGCGGGTGGCGCTCTATCGCAAGGCCCTCAACCTATGCGTGCAGGGTGGTCAACTCGAGCAAGCCATGGCGCACGGCAGCGCCCTGCTCAAGATCCAACCCGAGGCCGAGGACGTGCGCCAGCAAATGCGCGCGATCGCCGAGCAAGTGGGGCTGCTGGCTCACTATGCAGAGGCGATGGTCGCCGCGGCGAACGCGGCCCTGGTGCCGGAGCGGCGCATAGAACTGCTGATTGACGCGGCCGAGGTGCGCGCGTCGCAGCTGGGGGACTCTGCTTCAGCCATCACGCTCTATTACCGCGTCGAGACGGACGAAGCCGCGGACGAAGAGGTGCAGCTCATTGCAACCAGGCGCCTCGCCAGCTTGCTCGAGGCAACCGAGCGCTGGACTGAACTCTTGCCAGTGTTTGAGCGCTGGGCAAAGTTGGAGCCGACCCCTTCAGTTCGTCGCGCGACCTTGGGCCGTGCGGCGCAGTTGGCGCGCACTCTGGAGCAGAATGACCGCTCTCTTGGCTTGTGGGCTCTGTGCTTGAAAGAGAACGAACAAGACGATGAGGCGCTGTCGCAGCGCGTTGAACTGCTCACGCAATTGGATAGACCAGCCGATTTGGTGTTGGAATTGGCGGCGCGTTCTTTGGTGGGCGACGACCCCAAGCGAAAGCGCGATGATTTGATCTTCGCGGCGCACCTGTACCGCGACCGCCTCGCTGACCTGGGCAAATCCATTGCGGCCTACCGCACGTGTGAAGAGAGATTTGGTCGCAACAATGAAACGATCGATGCTCTGAGCGAACTGCTTAATCAGGCTGAAGACTATGCCGCCTTGGTCGAGCTGCTCAATGACGCCATCCCGGAGGAATCCGACGCGATTCGCGCGACGAGTCAACTCACGTTGTTGGGAGATACACTCCGCGTTCATGTGCTGGATCGTGCTTTAGCGCTCTCGGCGTATGCGCGCTCCCTGAGCCTGGATTGCAACAATTCAGGTGCCCGGGCCGGACTTGTGGCGTTGCTCGAGGAAAAGGAGCTGGCTCATCAGGCAGGGGAGCACTTGGTGCGGGCTTACCGAACTGCACAGGAAGACGAACAATTAGTCGGACTCGCCGAACGGCGCATCGAGTCAGCGCCCTCCTTGGCGTTCAAGTCGGAGATCTTGCTCGAGGTAGCGCGTATCCAAGAGCGTCGGCAGGACCTCGCGGCTGCGCTCACAGCCTTGCGGCGGGCGTTTGCTCTTGTTCCTTCTGCCGACACGGAGTCCGAGTTGCATCGCGTGGCCGGCTTGACCAAGCAGTGGAGTGTCGTAGAGCAGGCCTATGCGGAAGCTATTGTGCAGTGCCAGGACGCGACGCGACTGTGTTCTCTCTACCTGATGAAGGGCAATACCGAGCGGCTGCACCTGACAGATTTTACTGCTGCTACGGCGTCCTACGCGGCGGCGCTAGAGCAGGAACCAACTCGAGCGGATATCGCGAGGTTGTTGATTGATTCAGCGCACCAGGCCAAGTTGTACGCGCAAGCCGCGTGGGCCATCATCGAGAACAGTCGCAAAAATGACGCGGTCTCCGGCGATCTTCTGGATACGTTCGCTCAATGTGCACAAGCACATGGTGATTGGGACGGTGTCTTGGAAGGGATGGCCGACCGTATTGCCAACGCCGGTGAGATGTCCGCTCGGGTGGCGCATGATATCAAGAAACAGTTAGCTATTTGGTATCGCGACGAGATCAATGACCCAGACAGCGCGGAGCTGGTACTCAAGCGCGCCGTCTCGGACTTGCCGGAGCGTGACACGGTGGCCATGTTGGCCGAGTTGCAGCGCAGATCTCCCAGCAGGGCGCTGGTCGCAACGCTGTGTCTATTGTCGGAGAAGAGCCAAAATGATCTGATCGTGCTCCGTGAGGCAGCAGAGGTGGCCCTTGGGCCCGTAGCTGACGCTGAGCTCGCCCGACCAATTTTGGAACGCGCCCTGGAGGGGAGCGCCGAGAGGCTGCTGAGCGTAGGTTCAAGCTCGGATCCAAGCCTTGCCGAGATCAATGACTGGTGCACTGATCGTTTGGTCGAGCTTTCGCTCAGCCAGCGCGATTTTGCGCGTGGGGTTCAGCTGCTCGAGGGAGCGGCCGCGTTGCCTTTTTCCTCAGCTCGACAAATCGATCGCTTGTACCAGGCGGCAAGTGTGGCGCGCGACGGCGCACTTGATGCACAGGCCGTTGCATTGTGTGAGCAGGTGCTTGCGCGAGAGTCCTCTCATGAAGCGGCGATCACTTTGCTCAGTGCCTTGCACGCGGAGGCGGGCCGCCTCGAGCAGCTGCTCTCGCTGCGCAAGCGAGAACTCGCGCTCGACCGCCCCCTCGAACGCCGGCTCTTCTTGCGGCTCGATCAGGCGAGAGTATTGGGCGAGTTGGACAAGCCTGCCGACCAGCGTCTGGTGGTGCTGCGTGAGAACCTGATCGACCGACCAGGACACGCCGAGACGATTGAGGCGCTCGACACCATCTTGACGGAGCTCGCGGATTTTTCTGCTCTCGTCAGGCTGTATGAGGAACAGGCGGATGCGGTGTCGGCGACCGCAGCAGAGCACGCGGCGCGGCTTTGGGAGCGTGCGGGGCTCTTGTCTGAACAGCATCTTTCGGATGAAGCCCGCCTAGCGGCAGCCTTCAAGAAGTCGGCTGCGCTATTACCCAGCATTTTTGTCGTCGATCGCCTGGCACAATTGGCCCATGCCCACGACAAATGGGAGGAAGAAGTGTCGTGGCTCACGCTCCGCCTGAGCCTGACGGCCCCAGCAAAGGATGCCCCGGATCGACGAGCCGTGGTGGTCGCTCTGGGTCAAGCCTTGGTCAAGACAGACGAGTGGACAATCGCAGCAGCTACACTCGAACAGGAACTGAGCGCGGACCCGGCAGCAGACGAGGCGCGACAGCTGCTCGCCCGCATTTATCGCGAGCTGGGCGAATGGGAAAAGCTTGGCGAATTGCTGGAGCTTGGGGTTGGATTTGCGCCTGATGACGCTACCCGCGTGAGTTACCTGCGCGACGCCGCCGTTGTGCACCGCAAACACCTGGACCAAACCGAAGCGGCTATTCCGCTGCTCGAAGAGGCTATCGCGCTCGATCACGTCGATCGCGGGTTGAAGCTCATGCTGGCCGACACTCTGCGCACTTGCGGCCGGTATGAGGAGGGTCGTGAGATCTTGCGCGGCATGTTGGAGGAGTTTGGACGGAGGCGTACGCGTGAACGTGCCATGGTTCACATGCAGCTTGCGCGCATCGCAGAAGCTCTTGGTGAACTCGATGAAGCAGTCGAGCAGGCTGACGCCGCCGCAAATATTGAACGCTCCGACGCGGCTATCCTGATGTTGGTTGGGCGGTTGGCGCGCCGAAAAGGGGAATTGGATCGAGCGGAGAAGGCTTATCGCACGCTGGCCCTGCTCGCGGGGCGCCGCAGCGCTCAATCTGCGGTCCAGAGTCTAGAGGAGGTCGGGGAGAGTGCGATTCTGTTTGAACTGCATCGCATTGCGTCTGAGAAGGGCGAGGCCCAGCAAGCGCGGGAGCTGCTTGACTCAGCCATCAGCGTAGCAACTCGGGATGAGTCAGAGGCTTTGCGCCTTGCCAATTCGCTCGCTCAGTCCGACCAACTGGATCTACTGTTTGCTGCACTGCAGCTGGGCATAGACAATGGGATCAAAGGCGAGGCGGCGGCCCACTTGTTGCTGATCAAGGCCAACGTCTTGGAACAATGTGAGCGTGGGCATGAGGCCTTTGCCGCAAGGCTCCAAGCGCTCACGGAGGCCCCGTCAGACTTGCGATTGCTCGACGGGACGCAAAAGTTAGCTGAACGACTGGGCCTGTCCGGTGATCTGTGGAGACATGTCACGAGCTTGGCGCTACGCACAGCTAGCCAACCTAGCGTCGCTGGCGAGTTGTGGTTCCGCGCAGGCCAAGCGGCTGAGGCCGAAGGCGAGTTGGGGCGTGCGGCCGAGTGCTACGAGCACTCCCAACAGTCTGGGTTCAAGCCGCGGCGGGCATTTCAGGCTTTGGATACCGTACTCGACGAGGCCAGTGAACCCGAGCGGGTGCGACGGGCGCTCAGCGTGTTCATCCAAGCACAAGGCGCGGAGGCCAACGCAGGGGTGTACGCAGAAGCCCTGTATCGCCTTGCGGACATGGAGCTTGGGCACGCGCAGGTGGATATCGCGACCGAATTGTTGCTGCGTGCCATCGAGATCGACTCACAAGCAGAACGGGTCGTGGCCATGCTGGAGCCGACCGTGCGCGATGGCATCGCCAGCCCCAAGGTAGTTCGATTGTTCTTGGCGGTGTGCAAGAAGGCGGCCAATGATGGGCTTCAGCTGTACGCGTACAAACAAGCACTTGCCCTCCATGGCATTGAACCGTCCGTCACCACGGAAGCCATTGCTCTGGCCCGTCGCCTGGACGAAAAGGCGGAGCTGCGCGCGTTCATCTCGCGTGCGATTGAGGTCGCTCCTGTGGGCGATGTGGGCATCGCCGACTTGTTGGTCGAGCGAGCGGGCATGGCCAAGGCGGACGGGGAGCTTGCCCTCGAAGCCGGACTCTTGGAGCGCGCGACGGCGTACTTTGAAGGAAAGACCCTATCGGAGCTGAAGTTGCGCTTGGCGGCCAGCTACGGCGAGCAAGACCTGCCGCAGAAGGCGCTCACAATCCTCGAGGAGTTGTTTGAGGCTGCCCCGGGCGAGGGTCGCATCTGGCGACCGCTCTTGGCCATCTATCGAGCCACGAACGCGACCGCCAAGATTGAGCAGGTCATCGAGCTGATTGCCGACCAGGTGACGGACGCGGCGGATCTCGAAGCGCTCAAGGTGGAGCGGGTTCGACTCATGGTGCGTGACGGGCGCGCCCGTGAGGCCGAAGCAGAGTTGCGGGCCGTATTGGACAAGCATCCGCAAATGTCGGACGCGGCTGGCTTGCTTGTAGAAATCCTTCGCGACGAGCAGCGCTCTGATGAGCTTCTCGATGTGCTCAGAACTTTGCTCGAGCAAGCAAGACGCCTTGGTCACCCCAAGCTGATAGCCCAGTATGGCCTTGAATTGGCAAGGCTGATTGAACCCACTGATCGTGGCGAGGCCATCAATCTCCTTGTCGCGGACCTGGAACAGACAAAATCAGAGCATGACCTGCTCGCTTACCTGCTCACGCTCTACGGCGACGAAGACAATCAGGGTGAGCGGGCGGACATCATGGAACACCTCATCGGAGTATCCCCCGCGAAGGTGGTCAAGGAGCGCACGCTTCGGCTAGTTGAGCTGCGTACACGCTTGGATGATTCATTTGGCGCCGGGCGGGCCTTGGAGATTGGCGTGCGTGTCGCACCAGGCGATGCGGAGCTGGTGGGGCTGCTCATCGACCATCTGCGCGACACAGGAGAGCACGGGGCACTCGCTGAGGCCTTGCTGGTCAAGGCCAAGCAAATGAGCGCTGAACAGGCTGCTCAATGTTACGTAGAGGCCGCCAATATCTTCGAGGCGTATCTGGGCGACCCAGCGCGCGCGGCCGAGGCCTATCAAGCGGCATTTGCAGCAGATCCGAGCTCGGTAGCCCATCTGCTCAAGGCGGTTGAGCTCTTGGTCAGCTGCGGCGAGATTGATGTCGCGCTTTCGAAACTGGGCAGCGCGATTGAGCGTTGCCAAGAGTTCATGCTGGTCGATCTTCTACAGCTGCGAGCGACCATTCTGGCGCGAGAGAAGTCGGGTGATCGACTGGCCATGGTTCAGGCGGCTAGCGATCTGGCTCGCGCCCTCCAACAGTTCATTGCCGAGCAACAGGAGGAAGAGATCCAACAACTGCGCGTCCAAGTGCTCCGGGAACTTCGTGCACTTCACCAGCAAGCGGGGGATCTAACGCAAGAGCGAGAGGTCGCCGGCGAGCTTGCGGACTTGCTGCTCGCCTTGGGACAGATCTCAGAGGGGCTCGATGTCCTGGCGTCTTGGCTCCGCGACCACGGTGACGACCGGAAGATCGCCATGCGCCTGGGTGAGCGAGCGATGGGCGAGAACGCGGCAGACATGGCGATGTTTGCCTACGAAAAACTGGTCGAAGCATCGAGCGGCCCGGAGAAGACCTCGGCGCTGTTGTCCTTGTCCGAGGCAGCGCAAATGGCCGAGGATTTGCAGGTGGCGCGCATGGCGCTGGAAGATGCCTTGGCGCTCGAGCCGCAGAATTTTCATGTCCTGGAGCGACTGCGCACCATGTACGCCGAAGTTGGCGCGTTTGCGGAGTTAGCCGGAATTCTTCAAGCAGAAGTGGAGAAACAGCAGGACAGCAGCGCGAAGTTCACACTGTTGATGCAGGTGGGGGACTTGTACCTGAAGGCTGGTGATGAGCAGCAGGCGATCGACGCCCTCCATGCGGCCCGTGAGCTGAATGTGAACAATAGCGGTGTCGTGGCCAGGTTGGCGCAAGTTCATGCGCAGCAAGGCGATACGGCGCTAGCCAGGCAGATGTTGGAGGAAGCGATCAAGGAGCACGGTAAGCGACGTTCGCCGGAGCTCGCTCTCTTGCAACATGCCATGGCAGGGGTAGAGGAGGCCGAGGAAAACGTAGACGCGATGTTTGCGTGGCTGGAGGCCGCCTTGATTAGCGACCGCAATAACGCAGAAGTCGCCAGCGAGTTGGCGGTGCGGGCGCAGACGGCTGAGCGCTACGATGTGGCGGTCAAGGCTCTGCAAAACCTGGCACTGAACAAGACCGACATGGGCATGAGCAAAGCCGAAGCTTACTTTCGTCAAGCTCAGATTGCCGTCATTGCGGGCGATGACAAGAAGGCCCTGCTCATGGCGCGTCGTGCCCACTCAACGGACAGTGAACTTCCCGGCTTGAGCCAACTATTGCATACGCTGGGGGGCTAGCAGTCGTCGGTCAAAAGGTACAATGCCGCGTCGGCCCAGCGCCGCAAAAATGACCTCGTCGCTCGGCGCACCTGGCGCGGGCGGCGACG
>Ga0315912_10003725_pt1 | contig 14931 bp, 12 predicted proteins | sample VfabasoilMG_FD_204469 | JGI IMG/M metagenome (GOLD analysis project Ga0315912, IMG submission 204469) | Garden soil microbial communities collected in Santa Monica, California, United States - V. faba soil | ecosystem: Environmental > Terrestrial > Soil > Garden | place: USA: California... | reverse complement strand
CCCGCTCCTGCAGGGGTGACGGCAGCGCGCCGTGGGCTATTGCGCCAACACCGCCTGCACCTCCGGCGTGCACGCGAACTTCGCGTAGTCGAGGATGCTCATGCCATCCGACATCTCCTGGGTGGGATCGGCGCCTAGCGCGAGCAGCTGGCGCGCGGCGGCCACGAGCTTGTCCGGGGCGACCTGGGGCAATCCGCAGTGCTGCACGATGCCGCCGAGCGGCGTGGGCGTGCCGGCGGACTGGCCGGAGAACGCGAGCCGCACGTTCACGTTGTCGCGCGTCACCAGGCGCGCAAGCGCCTGGACATCGCCGGCCTTCACCACCGCGTACACGCGCAGGCCGTCCGCAGGCTTCGCGCCGGGCGCGGGCGCGGCAGGCGCGGTCGCCGTACCGGCCGCCACGCGCTCGGCGCGCTGGCCCGACTCGCGCCAGCTCGGCCGGATCGCATCGAGCGTCTGCGTGGCCGTCGCGCGCACCTCCGCGTTCGCGGAATCGGCATAGGGCCGGAGGGCATCGGCGAGCGCACCGGCATCCCCGTGCGCCTGGCCGATGGTGCGCAGCAGGCTGGCCTGCGCCGGCGGGTCGTCGCGCGCCTGCAGCGCCTTGAGGTAGGCGCGTGCCGCGAGCGAGGAATCGCGCTCGGTGAAGCGCAGCGCGGCGACGGCCGCCTCGAACAGCTCGCCCACGGGCGCGCGCGCAAGTACCTCCGCGTACGCCTCCAGCGCGGCGGGCTTCGCCGCGGCGCGCACCGCGGGCGGCCAGCTCTTCGTGCCATCGCTGGCCTGGGCGAGCGCCTGCAGCGCGACCAGGCGCGTGGCCTCGGGCGCAGCGCCCGTCGCCAGGCGCGCGAGCTCGGGCATGCCCATCGCCGTGCGGCCGGCAACCTCGCGCAGCGCGCGCGCCGCGGGCAGTGCGCGGGCGGGATCGGAAAGGTCGGCGACCGCGCCCGGCACCCAGCGCGCGAGCACGGCGTCGCCGGCCAGCCTGGAGAGCTCCGCGTACCCGGCCGCGACCGTGTCGGCCTGCGCCGATCGCGTCTGCTCGATCAGCGTGTCGGCGAGCCAGTCCGGCGCCGGCTGCAGCTTCGCCAGCACGCGCATCAGGTCCGTTGCCCCGGGATGGCCGATCCCGAGGTAGGGCCGCAAGGCCTCGGCCAGGCCCGGATCGCCCGTCGCGGCCAGGCGCTCGAGCGCGCGCAGTGCGAGCTGCACGTTGTCGCCCGCGCCGCTGCTCTCGCGCGAGTCCCGGCGCAGGCGCTCGGCGTAGAGGAACTCCACCAGCGGCGGCGCCACCGCGTCCGCCGGATCGATCCCGATCAGCCCGCGCGCGGCGAGGAAGCGCACGTACGGACCCGCGGCGCGCGTCGCCAGCACCGCGCGCCGCGCCGGGGCCAGTGCGGGCTTGGGCTCGTCCAGCGCATCGAGCGCACCGGCCGCGTTCATCGCCACGGCCGCGCTCGCGTCGTCGAGCGCGGTGCGCAGGGCGGGCATCGCGTTGCGTGCGGCGGCCTGCGCGGCCGCATCGTCCTTCGCGGCGACCGTCCACAACGCGGCTGCCGCGGCGCGCCGGATCGGTTCGGCCGCGTCGTTCAGGGCCTCGACCAGGAGCGGTACGGCCTCGACCGGCCAGTTGCGCGCGAGCGCATCGGCGCTCCCGATGCGGTCGTCGAGCGGGGCGTTCCTGGATTTCAGGATGCCTGCCGAGGCGCGCAGGCCAGCATCGCCGGCGGCATGGCACGGCGTCGTCGCCGCCACCATCGCGAACAGGAACGGGACGGTCGCGAGGCACCTGCGCAGGATCATGGACACGCTCCGATGGGCCAGTGCGCATGGATACCGGGGCCGCGCGCGTGCGGCAAGCCCGGGTTCGCGCTCAGAGCTCCGCGCGGATGCGCGCCGCCCAGTCGTCCAGCTGCGCCCGCGGCGGTGCCGGCGGTGGACCGGGGTAGACGCGCAGCAAGCCGTCCCCGAGCGCGCGCGGATGCACGTGCAGGTGCAGGTGCGGCACCTCCTGGTGCGCGCCGGGACCGATCGAGTGCCACAGGCTCAGGCCCTGGTTCGGGAACGCGCGATCGACCGCGCGGGTGACGCGCGCGAGCGTGCGGAACAGCGCCGCGCCGGTGTCGTCGTCCGCGGCGCGCAGGTCTGGCAGGTGCGCGCGCGGGATCACCAGCACGTGGCCCGGCCGCGCCTGGCGCAGGTCGAGGAAGGCGAGCGTGAGCGCGTCCTCGCACACCACGCTCGCGCCGAGCTCGCCGCGCGCGATCGCGCAGAACGGGCACGGCTCGGACACGGCGTCGCTCAAGTGACCGGCTGGTCCTTGTCGAAGTACTCGAAGATCAGGTGGATGCGGTGCGTGTCGCCGTCGTTGCGCACGGCATGCGGGCCGAGGTTGTTGACCTCGTAGGCCTGCCCCACCTCCATGTGGTGCCAGGATCCGCCGGCGAGGAACTTCACCTTGTCGTTCGTCTGCAGCGGCACGTGGATCTTGTGCGGCCAGCGCGCGGCGGGGTTGGCGTCGACGTGCTGGAGGATCACGCCCCCGGGCGGCATGCGCGCGAACAGGATGCGCGGGTAGCCGGTGTTCACGTAGCCGTAGTCGCGCGTGGCCTGCTGCATCACCGGCTCGAGCTTGTCGCGCCACTGGGCCCAGGCCGGACGGTCGTACGACTCGCGCCAGTCGCGGATGTCGCTGACGAAGCGGAACACCATGTGCTGGGTCGCGGCCAGGGCCTGGAACTTGTTCGGCTTGTCCGCGTTCTCCGCCGTCCAGTCCGACTCGGGGATCGCGAGCACGGCCTCGCGCAGGGCGGCGACGTCCACCGCGCCGAGGTGGCGGATCGAGGTGGTCTTGCGCGGATTGGGCACGTTCATCTGGGCCGCCGCTCGCTCAGAACTGGTATCCGAACAGCTCGAGGTCGCGTCGGTACAGCGTAGCGACGAGCTCGATCAGTTCCTTATCGTAATACCCGCGATAGTCGCTGCGCACCGAACTGTTCACCTGGTCGAGCGGGGCGGTTTCGATGCCGATGCGCGCGCAGGCCTGGTCGTAGCCCGCCTGCATGTCCTCGCAGCGGCCGACGAAGTCCATCGCGATGCGGCCCTCCGCGTCGCCCAGGAACTCGATCTGCGGGCGCATCAGCAGCGGGTTGGTCTTCACGTGCTCGGTCAGGAGGTACTTCATGAACTCGCCGGGCGAACGCTGGAACTGGCCCGATTCGCGCCCCATGAACGCGCTGAACGACACGAAACGGTCGTAGGGATTGCGCACGAACGCGAACTTGAAATAGCCCGCCATGCGCTCGGGGCCGAGGATGGGCGCGATCTGGCGCACGCTCACGTGGCCGCTCTTGAAGTGCGCGAGGTCGTGGAAGCTGAACTGCTTCTTCTCGAACAGGCCGACCTGCTCCTGGTCTTCGGGACCCAGGTGCGGCCGCAGCGCCCGGCGAACCGAATGCGTGCCGGTCTTGGGCACGGCGAAGAATACGAAGCGGTGGCGGTGGGAAATGATCACGGGCGGCGTGCGGGCGGGGTGACCCCATAGTTTATCAGGCGGTGCCGGGCACGGTCTTGGGATGCAACTCGGCCCGAGGTTGCCCCGGAATACCACCGATGACGCGCACGACCGCGCAGGCGCTACGCAGGAACTGTAGGAGCGCGCTTCAGCGCGCGATCTTCTCGCCCCGCGTGATAGTCAGGTGGATTGAAAAGATCGCGCGCTGAAGCGCGCTCCTACAAAGACTTCATGCCGCAACGCAGGCTTGATGCAGCACGGTCGCGCAAGCGAATCGGGAGGAACCCGGGACCTGGGGGCACCCTGCGGGATCAATCCGCAGGCACCGTCCGCGGCAAGGCCCAGGCACGCAGGGCTTCGACCTGCTCGGCCATCAATACGCTCAGCGGCCGCGTTCCGCGCGCGGACTCGAGCAGGTGCGACTGCGCGAGCGGCACGCCGGCCCCGTGCGCGGCGTACTGCGCGCTCACCACCACCTGCTCGATCTCGGCGCCGGAGTACCCTTCCGTGGCCTCGACCAGGGGCGCCATGGCGAACTCCTCCCAATCGAGCTTGCGCCGCTGGCAGTGCACGCGGAACAGGTCCGCGCGGATCTCTGGGCCGGGCAGGTCGACGAAGAAGATCTCGTCGAAGCGGCCCTTGCGCAGCAGTTCCGCGGGCAGGTCGTGCACGGCGTTCGCGGTGGAGACCAGGAACACGTTGCCCTTGCGTTCGGACATCCAGGTGAGGAAGTAGCCCAGTACGCGGCGAGAAACGCCGTCGTCGCTGGACGAGGTCGCCAGGCCCTTCTCGATCTCGTCGATCCACAGCACGCAGGGCGCGAGCTGCTCGGCGCTCTTCAGGGCCTCGCGCAGGTTTCGCTCGGTCTCGCCGTGGAACTTGTCGTACATGGAGCCGAGGTCCAGTCGCACCAGCGGCACGCCGAAGCCACCGGCGATGGCCTTCGCCGCGAGGCTCTTGCCGCAACCCTGCACGCCGAGCAGCAGGATGCCGCGCGGCGGCGCCAGGCCAGCCGGCAGCGGCGCGCCCGCGTAGGCGCCGCGACGCATGTCCACCCAGGCCTTGAGCCGGCGCAGGCCCGCGACGTCGGCGAAGCGCGCGGTGTCGTACTCGTAGTGCAGCACGCCGCTCTTGTTGATGAGTTCGAACTTGAGCTTCGCCAGCTCCGGCAGGTCGGTGCTGCCGATCGCGCCGTCGCGGAAGATCAGGTGCCGGGCGATGCGGCGCGCGTCGGGCAGCATGAGGCCGCGCAGGTTCTTCACCACCGCGGCGAGTGCCTCGGGATCGATCTCCACGCGCCGCCCGCCATGCTCGCGCTGGAACACGGCCGCCTCGTCGCGCACGAGCTTGAGCAGCTGCGCCTCGTCGGGCGGGCTGAACGAGAAGCGCACGGCGCTGTCGTCGAGTTCGGGCGGCAGCTCGATCTTCGGCGCGATCAGCACCACGGTGTGCTCGGCGCAGCCCTGCCGCCCGACGATCTCGCGCGTGAGGCGCAAGGTCATGGCGTAGCGCAGGTAGGGATGGAAGTCGCACATCAGGAAGATCGCGCGCGTGCGCTGCTGCTTCATCGCCATCAGTGTGGCGGTGGCGTCGGGCGGCGGCTCGTCCTCGCTGTCCATGTCCAGGCGCGAGAGGCCGTCGGTCAGGCTCCAGCGGTACAGCGGCCTGAGCACCCGGCTGATCACGTGGCGGAAGGTATCCACCACGCGCGCCTCCTCGCGCGTTTCGATCGCGATCAGCGCGGTGTTCGCGCGCACCAGGGTGACGAGGTCGGTGACTTCGCTCATGGCGAGAGCGTGGTGCACGAAACCGCACGTTGCAATCCCCGACTCGGCTTCCCCTCTCCCCGCTACGCGGGGAGAGGGCAGGGTGAGGGGCAACCTTGCCCAGCCCACGCCATGCCATCGCGCCACGCAGCGGCGATAATGCCGGACTCGCCCCGGGTTGCCGCCCCATGATCAACGACGCCATCGACCTCAAGGCGCACCGCCACGCGCTCGCCACGCGCGGCCGCACGCAGATCGCCGAGTACCTGCAGGCCGAGGCGGCCGATCGCCTGCACGAGTGCCTGGCGCACGAGGTGCCGTGGACGCTGGCCTACCGCAGCGGTGGCGAATCGCGCGTGCTGCCGCATACGGAACTGGCGGCGCTGTCCCCCGCCGACCATGCCGAGATGCTGCGTTCGCTCGCGCGCGAGGCGCGCGGGCGCTACGGCTTCGCGTACGAGAGCTACATGATGGTCACGGCCTACAAGGAAGGCCGCGACCCCGACCTGCTGCTGAACCCGGTACTGGAGTTCCTCAACAGCGCCCCGTACATCGCCTTCGTGCGCGCGCTCACCGGCGATGCCGGCATCCGCCGCGTGAGTGCGCAGGCGACCTGCTACCGGCCCGGGCACTTCCTCAAGCGCCACACCGACCACGGCCCGGACGTCGATCGCCGCTACGCCTACGTGATCAACCTCACAGAGGCCTGGGAGGCCGACTGGGGCGGCCAGCTCCAGTTCCTCGACGCCGAGGGCGCCGTGCTGGAAACCTTCCTGCCGTACTGGAACACGCTCTCGATCTTCCGCGTCCCGGCCGAGCACCTGGTCACGCCCGTGGCGGCGTGGGCGGAGCAGGACCGGTATGCGATCACGGGGTGGCTGGAGGGGTGAGGTCGATGGCGCCCATGCCCGATCCGTCGTAGCGCGGAGTGCGCCGCAGGCGCTCTCCGCGGCTTTCGAGCCTGGCGCGTGAGAGTACGCCGGTGCGCCGGAGAGCGCCTGCGGCGCACTCCGGCCTACAGGTTTCACCCTGCTCCGCCCGTCGGCGCATGTCGGGTTCAGCCAGCCCCCACGCCCCCGGTGTAAGCTCGATCGGACAGGTCGGATACGCCGCGGGCAGGACCATGATGCGGATGCGCAAGAGCTGGATCGCGTTGGGATTGTGGTTTTCCGCGGCGGCGCATGCCGCGCCTTCGAGCCTGCCCAGCGTGCGCCTGGGAATGGCTGCCGCCGGCCCCGATGCCGAGCTGGCGCTGCCGGCAATCGACCAGGCGAAGCTGCTGGACGAGGATCGCGGGCGCGTCGCGCCGCTGCCCTATGCCTACACGCGTGGCGTGGCGCTCGACCTCGAGGCCGGGCGGGTACCCACGATCGGACGCTGGGAGCCGCAGAAGGATGGCTCCTCGATCTGGCGCGCCACCGTCCGCGCCCCGGGCGCGGTCTCGCTCGACCTCGGCTTCGAGCGGCTGTTCCTGCCGCACGGCGCCGCGCTGTATCTCACCAACGACGATGGCAGCGTGGTGCGCGGCCCCTACACCGATGCCGATCTGGTGCCCGGCCGCGGATTCTGGACGCCCTACGTGCCCGGCGACGTCGCGCGCCTGGAGATCGTCGCGCCCACGGCGCTGGCGGCGGCCGTGGTGGTCGACCTCGCCCGGGTGAACCACGGCTATCGCGCCCTGTGGGATCTCGACGCGATCGGTGCCAAGTCGTACGCCTGCGAGATCGACGTCGCGTGCAGCGATGCCGACCTGTTCCGCTCCCAGGTGCGCGCGGTCGCGCGCTACACGTTCCAGAGCGGCAACCGCGGGCTGCTGTGCACCGGCCAGCTGCTGAACAACGCGAGCGGCGACCGCCGACGACTGTTCCACACCGCCGCGCACTGCATCTCCACGCCGGCCGAGGCGCAGTCCCTGGTGCTGTACTGGAACTACCAGAGCCCCACCTGCCGGCCGCCGGGCAGCGAGGAGAGCGGCACGCCGCTCTCCACCTCGATCGCGACCGTGCAGACCGGCGGCGCGAACCTGCTGATGACCTTCCCGGGCTCCGACGCCACGCTGACCGAACTCGCGACGGCGATCCCCGACGCGGCGCAGCCGTACTTCAACGGCTGGGACCGCCGCTTGTTCACGCCCGTCTCCACTGCCGTCATCCACCAGCCCGACGGTGACGAAAAACGCATCAGCCTGGACTTCGACGCCCCGCGCGTGTCCACCGCCGTGGTGCAGATCCCCGGCGGCGGCGGCGCACCGCCCATCGTGCTCGACGCGGGCAGTGCGCTGCTGGTCTCCTACGACCGCGGCACCACCGAGGGCGGATCCTCGGGCGCCGGCCTGCTGACGCCGCAGGGCCGGGTGATCGGGCACCTGAGCGGCGGCGGCGACGATCCCACCTGCACGGGCAACATCACCGACTACTACGGCCGCATCGCCACCAGCTGGGACGGCGGCGGCAGCGCGAATTCCCGCCTGCGCGACTGGCTCGATCCGGCCGGCAGCGGCGCGGAGTTCCTCGACGGCCGCGAGAACTGCGCGGTACCGACGGTGACGCTGACCGGACCGGGCACGGCCACGGTCGGCACGCCGTCGAGCTACACGGTGGCGGCGACCGGCGCCGGTCCGTTCACCGTCCAGTGGGACGTGGACGCCGACGGCAAGGTGGATCGCAGCCAGTCCGGCGTGGCGGCGAACAGCAGCCTGAGCGTGAACTATCCCGGCGCCGGCAGCCTGTTCCTGCGCGTGCGCGTGACCGACGCCACCGGCTGCGCCGCCGAGCAGCAGCGCGCGGTGGTGGTGAACGGCCCGTCGTTGTCCGCCGGCACCATCGGCGCGCCGCAGCAGCTGTGCGGCAACAACGACGCGGACATCGATCCGGGCGAGCGCTGGCAGGTCCCCGTGACGCTCGCCAACGCCACGGGCGCCGATGCGCTGCGCGCGGGCTACGCGGTGTTCGCGCAGGCGCTCGGCGGCGCGCCGCGCGCGATCGCCGGTCCCGACGCGTTCGGCTACACCGCCTCGGACGACAGCACCGGCTGCGGCTACCAGTTCATCGACCTCGAAGGCCAGGTCGACGCGCTCGCGCTCACCGCCACCGCGACCGGCGCCACCCCGAACGACGATGGCCGCAGCACGCCGGTGGCGATCACGAGCTTCCCGTTCTACACCGAGTCCCCGACCAGCCTGGTGATGAGCACGAACGGCTACCTCTCCACCGTGGTGAACGAGAGCGGCGCGGATTTCGACAACGGCTGCGGCCTCACCGAACCGGACAACGGCAGCAGCGGCGCGCGCATCAACGTGCTGCACGACGACCTCGTCGTGGGCGCCCAGGCGAACGCCGGCCTGCGCGCGCGCGAATTCCCCGTCTGCCCGCGCCGTTCCGACACCCAGGCCGGCGACAGCGCCTGCATCGTGTTCCAGTGGAGCCACATGGGCCAGTACACGAGCGCGTCCGCCGCGCCGGTGGGCGACGCCACGTTCCAGGCCGTGCTGTATCCGGCCACCGGCCAGATCGTCTACCAGTACCGCAACCCCACGAACGACGCGGGCGACAGCGCCTCGGTGGGCATCCAGAACGCGAATGTCACCCAGGGCCTGGAGTATTCGTGCAACGCCCCGGTGGTGAACGCCGGTCGCGCCGTGTGCCTGTTCCGCCCGGGCTTCGCGCAGCTGCCGCCGCCGGATGCGAAGGTGCGGCTGGAGAATCCGGCGATCGAGCTGCCCGCGGAGCTTGGCGCGGGACAGTCGGCCACAGTGAACGTGCGCTTCGCCACGCTGCCCGACGGCGGCTGCGGCGGCCGGGTGAACCTGCGCTACGTGGGCGCGCTCGACGACGACGCGGCCTCGCTCGCGCCCGCCACGCTGCTGAACACCACGCTCGGCGGCGGCAACGCCTGCCAGGTGCAGGCGTGCACCGCCACGCTGGCGCCCGTCGCGCTCGCCGACGGCCTCTATTACAACGCCGCGCGCGCGGGCAACGGCGAGGGCGTGTTCACCATCCCCTCGGGCAACAACCAGATCTTCTTCAGCGCCTGGTTCACCGGCGAACCCGATCGCGAACCCACCTGGTACATCGTGCAGGGCACGGTCGCCGGCAACCAGGTGGTGGCGCCGATCCTGAAGTTCGCGCAGAACACGGCGGCGCCCACGTTCACCGCCAGTTCGACCCTCGCGGGCGTGGCCGAGGCCACGTTCATCTCGCCCACGCGCTACGCCTACACCTGGAACCTCGACGGCACGCTCGGCGGCCAGCTCGAGACGCGCCTGTATGCGCGCACGCCGGCGACCACGCCGAACCGCACGGGCCTGTGGTACTACCCGGCCGAGAGCGGCTGGGGCCAGGTGCTGGACGACCACCTGCTGGGCGCGAATCCCGAACAGGTGGTGATCAACTACCTCTACGACGGCGCCGGGCAGCCGCGCTGGACGCTCGCCGGCACGCCGAACCTGTCCACCGGCACGGTCGAGCACGGGCAGTTCCTGGTGCACTGCCCCAGTTGCCCCAACCTCACCGACTTCGGGGTCGAGCGCCGGGCCGCCGGCAGCCAGACCCGCGACTTCACCGGGGTCACGACCGGTGTATTGTCGAGCCAGCTGCAGTTCCAGCCGCCGCTGGCGGGCACCTGGGTGCGGGTGTCCATCCCGATCCAGATGCTGTCGGCACCGCAGCCGCAGTGAGGCGGGATCGGGAACGGAGTATCGGGAATCGGTGCGCAAGTCGCGCGTGGTCGTAACGTCGGGAGCGAGTCCGTGCTGCAGGAACTGATCGTGTTGCGTCATGCCCAGGCCCACCCGCAGTCCGAGGGCGGCGACATCGCGCGCACCCTGAACGCGGACGGCATCGCCGAAGCCGCCGCCGTGGGGCGCAACCTCGCGGGGTTCGGCGCGCGTCCCGATCTCGTGCTCAGTTCGCCCGCGGCGCGCGCGCAGGGCACGGCCGAGCGCGTCGCCGCCAGCCTGGGCGGGACCGCGATGGCCACCGATGCCGCCATCTACGAATCCGATCCCGCGCGCCTGCTCGCGCTGCTGGCCGAACGCGGCGACGCGACCTGCCTGTTGCTGGTCGGGCACAACCCCGGCGTGAGCGAACTGGCGAGCCTGCTGCTGCACGGGCGCTCGGACGAGCTGCGCTCGCTGCCCACGGCCGGCTACGTCTGGCTCGCGCTCGACGCCAACCAGCCGCTCGAGCCGGGTACCGCGCGCCTGGTGCGCTACGGATCGGCGCGCGCGGAGGCGACGTTGCGAACTGCCGTAGGGGCGTGAGCGCGGCGACCGGTTCCGGTGCGCGACCCGGGCACGCCGTCCAGGCGCGGAGCGCGGCCTTGTTGCGCCTTGCGGGATCGCTCGCCGGCCTGCTCCTCGCGTCGGCCGGCCTGCTGATGGCACGCACCGGCGCGGCCGAGGATCCGACGGTATGGACGTTCGATCCGGACGGTTCGCGTGCGCTGTTCGGCGTGCGCGTGTTCGGCGTGGTGCCGGTGACCGGCCGCTTCCGCCGCTTCACCGGCGAGCTGGTGCCCGACGAGGGCGCCCTGGTCGCCCGCGCGCGCATCTCCAGCGCGAGCCTGAGCATGTCCTCGCCCACGCAGGAGCGCTGGGTGAAGTCCGACGAGTTCCTCGACGTGGAACACCATCCCGCGATCGAGTTCGAGTCGGAACCCTTTCCACCCGAACGCGTGCGCGAAGGCGGCACCGTGCGCGGCACGCTCACCATCCGCGGTCGCACCGGCGACGTGCCGGTGAAGTTCAAGCCCGGTCGGTGCACCTGGCCCGACCCCGGCAGCTGCGAACTCACGGCCACCGCCGAGATCCGTCGCAACGCGTTCAAGCTCGGCGCGTACCGGGCCATCGTCGGCGACAAGGTGCAGCTCTCGCTGCACCTGGTGATGCGATCCCGGGAGGACTGATCCGATGTCCGGCCTGCCCGCCCGGTTCCTGCTGACAGGCGCGCTGGCACTGCTGCTCGCCGCCTGCGGGCTCGAGCGCGATCCGGTGCGCAGCGGGTTGCTGCGCGCCGAGTCGCTGCGCGCATCGACGCTGGACTGCGTCGACTGCGTCATCCCCACGCCGCTGTCCGAACTGGCCGAGGCGAGCGTGCGCGACTCGGGCGCGGACCGGCCGGTGCACTACGTCGCCCTGCTCGACGACGGCGAGGCCTCGCTCGTGCTGCGCCTGCACCTGATCCGCTCGGCCCGCCGCACGGTGGAGCTGCAGAGCTTCATCCTGGGCGACGACCAGAGCGGCCGCCTGGTGCTGGCCGAACTGGTCGCCGCCGCGCGCCGCGGCGTGCGCGTGCGCGTGCTGCTCGACCAGCTGTTCTCGCTCGACGACGCGGGCCTGGTCGCCGCCCTGGCCAGCGCGCACGTGAACCTGGAACTGCGCGTGTTCAATCCCACCTTCGGCGAACTGGGTACCCAGCCCGTGGAGTTCGCGGCGGGCATCCTGTGCTGCTTCGTGCGCTTCAACCAGCGCATGCACGAGAAGCTGCTGCTGGTCGACGGCCGCTACGGCGTGACCGGCGGGCGCAACGTGGACGACCGCTACTTCGACCTCTCCGACACCTTCGTCTACCGCGACCGCGACGTGCTGCTCGTGGGCCCCGAGACGGCCGCCATGGCCGAGGGCTTCGAGGCCGACTGGCACCACGAGAGCGCCGTGCCGGCGGCCGGCCTGCGCGACGTCGCGGTGGCGCTGGAGCGGCCCGCCGGCACCCCGCTGGACCGGCGGCTCGCGGAACTGGGCGCGCGCGCCGGCGCGATCGCGCAGCGCGCGGGCGATGCGGGCTGGGTGCGTGGCGAGTTCGTCGAGCGCGCGTTCCGCGTCGGACGCGTCAGCTACTTCGCCGACCTGCCCGACAAGCTGTTCTCCAAGGCGCCGGTGCGCAACCGCGCGGCCTCGGACGAACTCGCGGAACTGCTCGCCGGCGCGCAGGAGCGGGTGACGCTGGAAACGCCCTACCTCGTGCTCTCCAAGCGTGCGCAGGAGGTGCTCGGCGACCTGCGCACGCGCCATCCCGAAATCCAGATGCGCGTGGTCACCAACTCGCTCGCCGCGACCGACGCCTTCTACGTCTACGCGATCTCGTACAAGTACAAGCGCCGCTACCTCGCGCGCTTCAAGCTCGACCTGCACGAGTTCAAGCCCAATCCCACCGCGCTGGGCGAGGGCACGGTCGAGGCGCGCGGGAAGCCGCGCATCCGCATCCGCGAGCCCGTGCCGCTGACCCGGCCGGGCGTGCGCCGCGGGCTGCATGCCAAGGCGCTGGTGCTCGACGGCCGCATCGCGGTGATCGGCTCGCACAACTTCGATCCGCGCTCGGAGCGCCTGAACACCGAGAACGGCCTGGTGGTGTGGGACGAGACCTTCGCGCGCGCGCTCGAGGCCAGCGTGGAGCGCGACCTCGCGCCCGAGCAGGCCTGGCTCGTGGCGCGCCAGCCGGTGCGCGATCCGGTGAACCGCATCGGCGTCTCGCTCACCAAGGTCTCCGAGCACCTGCCGGTGTTCGACATCTGGCCGTTCCGCTACGCGACCAGCTACGAACGGCTGCCCGACTGCACGCCCGATCCCGAACAGCCGCCGGCGCTGGATCCGTGCTACCGGGACGTGGGCGACTTCCCCGAGGTGGGCGTCTCGCTGAAGCAGCTGTACACGCGTCTGGTGGCCGCGTTCGGGGCGGGGTTGGAACCCATCCTTTGACGATCATCGCGGGCCGGCGTGCGCCGCAGGCGCTCTCCGGCGCCTGGGCCGTCGCGCGTACCCCGGACGACGAAGGCCGCGGAGAGCGGCTGCGCCGCACTCCGCGCCACGACGTCCGCGGCGTCGGCCGGGTTGGGTCGTGCGCATGGCGCACGCTACGCTACGCGACCCCAACGCCCGACTTGCCCATGAGCGACCTCGAAACCCGCGTGCTCGACAAGACCTGGTTCTACCGGTTCAAGCTGCCGTCCGGCGCGGTCACGCGCAGCTACGACGACGGCGCGCTGGACGCGATCCACGAGACGCGATTGCAGATGATGGACGCCGCGCTCGCCCGCCACTTCCCGCAAGGGCTGGCGGGCGTCAGCGCCGTCGACCTCGCCTGCCACCAGGGCTACTTCTCGACCGAACTCGCCCGGCGCGGCTGCCGCGACGTGCTCGCCCTGGACGCGCGGACCGAACACGTCGCCGATGCCACCCTGATCCGCGACGCCCTGGGCCTGTCCGCGATGCGCCCGGTGCAGTCCGACGTGCACGCCGCCACCGCCACCCGGTTCGGCACGCACGACCTGGTGCTGTGCTTCGGGCTGATCTACCACCTGGAGAACCCCATCGGCGCCCTGCGCGTCGCGCGCGACCTGTGCCAAGGTGTGTGCCTGGTCGAGACCCAGGTCGTGCCGAACATGTCCGGCCCGGTCGACTGGGGCGCCTACCGCTTCGTGAAGCCCCTGCAGGGCGTGTTCGGCATCATCGACGAGACCTACGAGACGCACGGCCCCGAGATGAGCACGACCGGCATCTGCCTCGCGCCCAGCGTCGAGGGCCTGCTGTGGGTGATGGAGAAGGTCGGCTTCAAGGACGTGCGCCTCGTTCCCCCGCCGGATGGCGCGTACGAGCAGCATCGGTATGGGAAGCGGGTGATGGTGGAGGGACGCGTTTGAGAAGGCGCGTACGCATGGCGGCCCCACGAGATTTTCCCCTCTCCCCCGTGGGGAGAGGGTAGGGTGAGGGGGTAGCGACTACGCGTCGCGTACTTCTGGAAATCGCGAGACCGAGGCCGCCCCCTCACCCCCACCCTCTCCCCACGGGGGAGAGGGGGACGGTTTCGTGGGGTCGGCGGGATCGCTCGGATGGGGTGCCGGACAACACACGCTCGAACGGTCCGACGTAATCCCCCACCACTCCATCCGTATGTTGATTTGACCCCCGCCCGCCACTAGGCTTCCCCTTCTCGTTTCGAGCCACCGGAATCACGCCATGTCGCTCAGCATCACCATCGAGTTGTCCGATCAGGACCTGGAGTATTTCCAGGAAGCGCTCAAGCGCGCCCAGGCATCGGCCGGCGTGAAGACGCCCGAGGAGATCACGGGCGCGGCGGGTCAGCTGCTCGAGACCTCCAAGACCACCGAGGTGCCGGATTTCATCGCGCAGCGCCTGGGCAGCCTGGCGTCGCTCATCAACATGGTGCACGACGAAGGCTGGGCCATGGGCGACGAGGACAAGCGCCGCGTGCTCACCGCGCTCGCCTACTTCGCCGAGCCCAACGACGTGATCCCCGACAACGTGCCGGTCGTGGGCTACCTCGACGACGCGATCATGATCGAGCTGTGCGTGCGCGAGCTCAAGCACGAGGTCGAGGCCTACGACGACTTCTGCGCCTTCCGCACCAACGAGGCCACCGGCCGCGGACTCGACCCGACCACGCTGGGTCGCGCCGAATGGCTGGAAGAGCGCCGCATGGAGCTGCAGGAACGCATGCGCCGTCGCCGCAGCAGCTACGGCATGGGCGGCGGCAGCGGCGGGGCGATGTTCCGCATCGGCTGATCCGCGCGCGGCGGATGGCATCCGCCGCGACCCGTCCGAACGATTCAAATGCGTTGCAGGAGCGCGCGGAAGCGCGCGGACGTTTGACCGCCCGCACCCGGGCGGAATGGTACCGCGGGGGAGCGCGGGCCACA
>Ga0315912_10003724_pt1 | contig 14935 bp, 14 predicted proteins | sample VfabasoilMG_FD_204469 | JGI IMG/M metagenome (GOLD analysis project Ga0315912, IMG submission 204469) | Garden soil microbial communities collected in Santa Monica, California, United States - V. faba soil | ecosystem: Environmental > Terrestrial > Soil > Garden | place: USA: California... | reverse complement strand
CGACCTCGCTCGACACCGAACGCAAAGCGCGCGAGTGGGGCATCCCGCTGCTCGAGATCGGCGCGCTGGAGTCGCTCGACCTCGCGATCGACGGCGCGGACGAGATCGACGCGCAGTTCCGCATGATCAAGGGCGGCGGCGGCGCGCTGCTGCGCGAGAAAGTCGTCGCGAGCCTCGCGCGCCGCGTCGTGATCGTGGTGGGGGAGAACAAGGTCGTCTCGAAGCTCGGCACGACGTTCGCGCTGCCGGTCGAGGTCGTCCCGTTCGCGCTGGCGAGCGTGGCTCACGCGATCACGAAGCTCGGCTGCACACCGACCGAGCGCAGGAGCGAGGGCCGCGCCTACCGGACCGACAACGGCAACGCGATCCTCGACTGCAAGTTCCCGCGCGGGATCGACGACCCGGCGGGGCTCGAGCGCGCGCTGCGCGCCATCCCCGGCGTCGTCGAGAGCGGGCTCTTCCTCGGACTCGCCCACGTGCTGGTCGTCGGGAAGCAGGACGGCTCGGTCGACGTGCGTCCGCGCTGAAGACGCGAATTCTTCGCGCTGCCCGCGCGAGCGCGAAGTCCTTTCGCAGGGCGAGTCGCGGCGCTGCGGGCAGCCCGGGTCGCAAGCCCGGAACGCGCAGGTACTTCGAGCACGACACCCGGCTTGGCAACGTGCTTGCTCCCTCGAGCAGCGATGGAGCACTCCACGAGTCTCCGTTTCTTGGAAGCAAGCGGACGGCCGTCCGGCACGGGACGGCCGTCCCTCTCCCCTCCTCGAACGGAACACGAGCCTGCGGAAGGCGCGGGCGCAGCGCCCGGACCGCGCCGCAAGACGCGTCCGGATGACGCCGCGCCGTCGCAGGAGCAGGAGCCGTTCGAGCAGGTGCTCGACGAGGCGCAGGACACAGAGGCTGCGCAAGCAGAGACGCCCGCAGCTGCGAAGCCTGCCGAGAGCATCACGCCCGAACCCGAGGCCGTGAAGGCGAAGAAGCCTGCGACCCCCGAGCCGAGCGCAGACCTGCTGCAGGCGACTCCGGTCGCCATTCCGGAAGCGCCGGTGAAGGTACTCGCGATAAACGCGCTGCCGCCCCAGCACGTCGAACCGAAGAGCCCCCGCCCGCCCGCCGATCCGCAACCGCTCCCGGCCGCCGCAACCGTCGCGCCGACCGAGGCAGTCCGCAGGCCCGAGAACGCTTCCGCGACACAGGCTGCCCCCGTCGCGATCGAGCCCGCGCCCGAGCAAGTCACCGCGCGCGACGGCTCGCTCGCGACCCTCCCCACGCCCGCGGCCGCGCCGGAGTCGCGCAGCGAGCCCGCGACGCCGGCCGAGCCCAAGGCCCCGCCCGCGCAGCCGCAGCCGCCGGTCGTGAGCGAGCGCGCGGGCGAGATCCTGCGCCAGATGCGCGTGCAGTTCTCGCCCGAGCTGCGCACGGCGACGATCCAGCTCTCGCCGCCCGAACTCGGCCGCGTCTCGATCCGGATCCGAGTCGAGGGCGGGGAGTTGCACGCGCTCGTGCGCGCCGAGAAGCGCGAGACCCTCGACGCCCTCCAGCGCCACGTGCCCGAGCTCAAGGCCACGCTCGAGCAGCTCGGCATCCAGGCGCGGCAATTCGACCTGCAGCTCGGCTTCGAGCAGCGCGGCCCGCGTCACGGCGCGCACGAGCAGCAGCCGAAGGAGAGCGGCGCCGGCGCCCACGAACAGGACCCGCAGGTGCGCCAGCACCAGCGGCGACTCGCACGAACCCTGTCCGCCCAAGCGGGCGGCATCGACACCTACGCCTGAGGTCAACCATGAGCGTCTCCTCCATTTCCAATCTCGACACGGCTTTCCTTGCGCAGGACAGCGCCGGCAGGGATCTGAACAGCGCCTCTGCGGACAAGGATGCGTTCACGAAGATGCTCGTGGCGCAGCTGCAGAACCAGGATCCGATGGCGCCGCAGGACAACCAGGCGATGGTCGCCCAGCTGGCCCAGTTCTCGAGCCTGGAGCAGATGCAACAGCTCAACCAGAACATCCTCGGGCTGGCGGTGCTGCAGCAGACCAACGCCGTGATGTCGCAGCTGACGCAGTCGAGCGCGCTCATCGGTCAGACCGTGACCTACGTCGACCCGGAATCGAGCGTGGAGCACACCGGCTCCGTCGGCCGGGTGAAGATCCTCGAGGGCGTCGCCACGCTGGAGATCGACGGCAAGGACGTGCCGCTCGGCAACGTGACCGCGATCCTCGGCAAGATCGAGCCGGACGAAACGCCGGACAGCGGCGGCGACGACAGCGGCTCCTGATCCACACCACCCCGATACACGCACCACAACCCACCCAAGCAATCCCATGGCAAGCTCCCTCTACTCCGCCCTCAGCGGTCTCCAGGCCAACCAGAGCTGGATCGATCTCATCGGTAACAACCTGGCGAACTCGAACACGTCCGGCTTCAAGGGCTCGCAGGCGATCTTCAGCAGCCAGTTCGCGCAGACGCTCAACTACGCCTCCGGTCCCTCGACCGGGCGCGGCGGCCGCAATCCGACGCAGATCGGCCTGGGTGTGCGCTTCGCGGCGACCTCGCGCAGCCTTTCCCAGGGCGCGCTCACGTCGACCGGTCGCGTGTTCGACCTCGCGCTGCAGGGCAATGGCTACTTCGCCGTGCGCAACGGGGTGCAGAACCTGTACACGCGCGCCGGCTCGTTCGGCCTGGATTCGAGCCACTACCTCGTCGACCAGCGCACCGGCGCCCAGGTCGTCGATCCCAGCGGTGCTGCGATCCAGGTCGACACGGACTCGCTGCTCTCGCCGAGCGCGACCTCGCTGGCGCAGATGTCGGGGAACCTGCCCAAGGTCGTCACGGGCCCGCTGCCCGAGGTCCTGACCTCGAGCGCTGCCTTCGCCAACGGCTCGCCCGCTTCGCTGACTTCTTCCAACGCCGGCCCCTACACGATTCCGACCGGCGAGACCTGGACGATGAGGCTGACGGTCAACGGCACGGCGCCGCAGACCGTGAGCATCACCAGCACGACCGGCAGCGTGACGGCGCAGGAGGTCGTGGACGCGATCAACACGATCAGCGGAGCGACGGCCGCGGTCAACGGTACCGGCGGCGTGTCCATCACCAGCGACGGTGTCGGAGACGACATCACTCTCAAGGTCACCTCCGGCACCTCCGGCCGCGACCTGGCCGGGCTGATCGGCATCTCGACCTCGCTCGTCACCGGCTCGCAGACGGCCGCGACCCCCGGCACGCTGCTCAACGACCTGCCCGGCAACACGGCCGACTACGTCGATGGCGATCAGATCACGATCACCGGCGTCGATACCGACGGCACGGCGGTCAACGCGACCTTCACCTACGGCGCCGCGAACGACGGCACGACGCTGCAGGAGCTGGTCGACTACATCGACGCGCAGTTCCCGGGCGCTACGGTCAGCCTCGACTCGGCCGGCAAGCTGGTCGCGCAGGCCGACACGGCCGGCGTCGCCGACCTGCAGCTCTCGCTGCTCGACGGCTCGGCCGCGACGGGCACGACCGACTGGACGCGCTACGCGATGTCGGTCACCACACAGGGCACCGGCCCGGACGTCGTGACGACCGCGATGGAAGTCTTCGATCCTGCCGGTGTGGCCCACACGCTGACGCTGGAGTTCGAACGCCAGGCGGATGGCTCGTGGAACATCGACCCCCTGCTCGACAGCGCGGACGGCACGGTCATCAGCGGGCCGATCACGGGCCTGCGCTTCGCCGACGACGGCTCGCCCACCGGTCTGGGCAGCGTCGACTCGACGATCTCGCTCTCCTTCGTGGGCCAGTCGAGCCCGCAAGCGTTGGAGCTCAACCTGGGAACGGACGGCGTCTTCACCGGCCTGACGCAATTCGGGGCCGAGGGCGAAGTGCTGGTCAGCACCCAGGACGGCTACGGCGTGGGCCAGCTGGCCAACATGTCCGTGAACTCGGCGGGCGAGATCTTCGGCATGTACACGAACGGCCAGCAGAAGTTGCTCGGTTCGGTCGGCATCGCGACCTTCACCAACCCCGAGGGCCTGACCCAGGTAGGCGAGAACCTGTTCGCCGAGAGCACCAACAGCGGCGCGGCGCAGTTCTCCGCCGGCGGGGCCGGCCGCGCGGGCTCGGTCAGCGGCGGCGCGCTCGAGAACTCGAACATCGACACCGCGGAGCAGTTCGTGAACCTGATCGAGGCCCAGCGCGGCTTCCAGGCCAACGCGCGCATGATCACCGTCCAGAACGAGCTGTTGCGCGACCTGTCGCAGATGGTCTAGTCGTGATCGCCGGCGATCGGGCCGGACGGAAGGGCTCCTCGAGGGGGGCCCTTCCTGTGTTTCCGGAGGCGCGCGCGCGCAAGTTTCTCTCGCGCCGCGAAGTTCCTTCCGCCCTCGAACGCGGCCCGGCTCAACGGGCTCCGACCCAAGTCCTTGTCCCGGGGCACATTGGGCGGAAGCGCCGACTTGGCCGGCCGCTTGCGTAGCTGAACCTCGGATGGAAAACGGTCTGCAGAGCGGGGTGCAAGCGCTGGGCGCATCCCAGAAGCGCATGGAGTACATCGCGGCCAACCTCGCGAACCTCCAGGCGCCCGGCTACAAGCGCCTCAACAGCTTCACGCACGTGGTCGAGACCGTCCGTCAAGGCCGCAAGACGAAGGAGCTCGAGACGCAGAGCGAGATCGACTTCTCGCAGGGCCAGGTCGAGCACACGGGCAATCCGTACGACATGGCGCTCGACGGCGAGGGCTTCTTCACGCTCCAGACACCGAGCGGCGAGGCCTACACGCGCAACGGCCGCTTCCACCTCGACGCGCGCGGCACGCTGCTCAACGAGGACGGACACCAGGTCGTCTGGGAGGGCGGCCGCGGCCGCTTCGAGCCCGTCGGCCAGGAAGTGAACGTGGACCCGCGGGGTGTCGTGAGCCAGGGCCAGAACACGATCGGCCGCCTCAAGCTCGTCGACTTCGCCGACCGCTCACGACTCACGATCGACGGCCAGGGCAACTTCCGCGCGGGTTCGGGCGCGAAGCTGATAACGCCCACGGCCGAAGTGCGCGGGCGCTCCCTCGAGCGTTCGAACTCCGAGAGCATCGACGAACTCGTCTCGATGATCCGCGTGCAGCGCAGCTTCGAGAGCGCGACCAACCTGATCCGGACGATCGACCAGTCCTACAAGCGGCTCAACGCCCCGCGCTGAGCCAGACGCACCAAGAGGGAGCCCCCAAGCATGATCCGTGCCCTGATGACCGCCGCCTCCGGCATGAAAGCCCAGCAGCTGCAGGTGGACACGATCGCGAACAACATCGCGAACGCCAACACCTCCGGCTTCAAGAAGGCTGAACTCTCCTTCCGCGCGCTCTTCTACCAGACCTACCGCGAGCCCGGTGCGCCGACGTCGGCCAACCAGCGCGCGCCGACCGGCTTGCAGATCGGCAGCGGAACGGAAGTCGCCGGCTCGTCGAACATCTGGCAGCAGGGCGAGCTGCACCCGAGCTCGGGCACCTACGACCTCGCCATCCAGGGCGAGGGCTTCTTCAAGCTCAAGCTGCCTTCGGGAGAGTTCCGCTACACGCGCGACGGCTCGTTCCACAAGGACGAGCAGGGCACGCTCGTCACGACCGAGGGCTACGTCCTCGACGGGGCGCCGACGATCGCATCGGACGTGATCACCACGATGATCGGGGACGACGGCACGATCTCGACGATCACCGCCGAAGGCGGCCCGCTCACGAACGCCGGGAAGCTCCAGCTCTGGCGCTTCCCCAACAGCGGCGGACTCAAGGCGCAGGGCAACAACCTGTTCTCGCAGAGCGACAGCTCGGGCACGGCGCAGGCCTCGGATGCCGGCCTGGACGGCACGGGCATCATCAAGCAGGGCTACCGCGAGTCCTCGAACGTGCAAGTCGTCGACGAGCTCGTCGCCCTGATCGTCGCGCAGCGCAGCTACGAAGTGAACAGCCGCGCGATCAAGGCCAGCGACGAGATGCTCCAGCAAGTCAACAACATGGTGCGCTGAGCATGGTACTCGCAGCCGTATTCCTCTCCGGACTGGTGGTGGTGCTCCATCCCGAAGCGCGCGTGCGCGGCACCGAGCTCGTCCTCGGCGCCGTGGCGGACGTGCGCGGCGAGGACGCGGCCCTGGTCGAGCGCGCGAAGGCGCTCGAGTTCGGCTGGACGCCGGCACCCGGATACACGCGCGTGCTCCAGAACTGGCAGATCGAGCAGAAGCTCGCCGCGGCCATGGGCGGCACGGGCGTGCGTTTCGAGGGCAGCGCGACCTGCCGCATCTCGCCCGAGACCGCGCGCGTCGCGGGCAGCGCGCTCTCGGCCAAGGCCGAGGCGGAGTTGCGCTCGGTCTTCGGCACGCGCGAAGTCACGCTCGTCCCGCAGGGCGCGGCCTCCGACCTCGAGGTGCCGCTGGGCAACAAGCCCTGCGAACTGCGCTGCGCCATCGAGCGCCGCGAGCAGCGCGCCGGCGCCTGGTCCGTGCCCGTGCAGGTATGGATCGATGGCACGCTCTACCAGACCTGCTGGATCGGCTTCGGCGCCGAACTCTACGACCTCGTGCCCGTGCTCGCGCGTGAAGTGCGCCGCGGCGAGGTGCTCGACGCCTCCGCGCTCGAGCTGCGCCGCACGCGCATCTCCGCGGACCTGGGCGGCGAGCCGCTCGCTCTGGGCGCGCTCGCGGGCGCGACCGCGCTGCGCGACCTCGGCGCGGGCAGCGTGCTGACCGAACGCGACGTGCAGCGTGCGAAGTTCGTGCGCACCGGAGACACGGTCCAACTGCAGGTGCGCAAGGGCGCGATCACCGCGCGCGGCAGCGCGATCGCCCGCACCGACGGTTCGGCCGGAGACCGCATCCGTGTCTGGAGCGCGGACAAGACGCGCGAGCTGACCGGAACCGTGATCGGCCGCGGATTGGTGGAGATCGACCTCGGCGGGATGCCGTGAACCTCGGGAAGAACCTCATGAAGCACACGAACATCCGCCGCCCGCTCCTCGCACTGCTCGCGCTCGGGATCCTGGGCGCACCCGCGGCCGCGCTGCTCCTGCAGCAGAGCCCGGTCCAGGGCCGGCGGGGCTCGATCTACGATCCCGACGAGGGCCCCTTCGGTCTCGTGGCCAACAAGGTCGGCAGCCGCGTCGGCGACCTGGTCACGATCGTGATCAACGAGTCTCAAGACGTGAAGAGCGAGGAGTCCTCCGACCTCACGAAGGAGACGACGCTCGACTACAGGCTCACGAACTTCAACATCAAGCCCAACGCCTTCAATCCGCTGCCCGCGGTCGCGGCCACCTCTCAGGACGACCTCAAGGGCACGGCCAACTACAAGAAGAAGGGCACGTTCACCGCGCGCGTCACCGCCGTGGTCGTCGACGTGCTCCCGAATGGCAACCTGGTCGTCAACGGCCGGCGCGAGATCCGCATCGACAAGGAGACCAAGCTGATCGAGTTCTCCGGGATCATGCGCCGCTACGACATCGAGGCCGACAACAGCATCGCCTCGGAGCTCGTAGCCAACGCCAAGGTCTGCTACGTCGGCAACGGGCCGCTGACCGAGAGCACCAACCGCACCGGCCTGGGCGCGCTGCTCCACAGCGCGATCGCCTGGGTCTGGCCCTTCTGATCCTGGAGCACACCATGCTGGCCACCCTCCTGTTCGCGCTGCTGCAGGTTCCCGTCCCGCCGCAGAATCCGCAGCCGCTGCCGCCCGTGCCGCCGGCGCAGCCGCCGGTGCAGCCGCAGGTCCCGACGCAGATCTGGACGAGCGGCGGCGTGCAGGCACCCGAGCAGCCGCAGAAGGACTCGACCTCGTCGATCACGACCGGCGAGCGCTTCACGCCCACTCCCGGCGCCGGTCACGTCGGGCGCATGACGACACCGGTCAGCAGCCTGGTCGGCGTGCGCGGCCAGGAGGACAACATCGTCCTCGGCATCGGCCTCGTCACGGGCCTCGCGGGGACCGGCGATGCGAGCAGCGCCGCCAAGCAGCTGCTGGCGAACCTGCTGCTCACGCGCAACATCAAGGTCGACCTGCAGGCCCTGGCGACGAAGAACCTCGCGGTCGTGCAGGTCGAAGCCAACCTGCCCGCCGGCATCAAGCCCGGCCAGCGCGTGGACGTGACCGTCTCCGCGATCGGCGACAGCACGAGCCTGCAGGGCGGGACGCTGACCTTCACCGAGCTGGCCGACGTCACCGGCCGCACGGTCTACGCCACGGCCTCGGGCCCGATCACGGTCGGCGGCTTCCAGGTCGAAGGCCAGGGCGCGAGCGCGAAGAAGAACCACACCACGGTCGGCACGCTGCCGGAGGGCGGGAAGGTCGAACGCGAGGTCGCGACCTCGCTGGCCAGCGAGAACGGCTGGATCTACCTCGACCTGCGCAGCGGCCAGGACTCGCTCACCAACGTCGTGTGCATCGTGAAGGCGGTCAACTCGCTCTTCCCGAAGTGCGCCGAGGCCCTGCCCGACGGCAAGACGGTCAAGGTGCACGTGCCCGAGGGCCTGCCGGAGTCGGAACACGTCGCCTTCCTGAACGCGATCATGCACCAGGAGGTCGAGTCGGAGTCCGTGGCGCGTGTGATCATCAACGAGCGCACGGGCGTGATCGTCATGGGCGGCGACGTGCGGCTGCGCTCCGGCGCGATCGCGCAGGGCGGTCTGACGGTGACGATCGCCGAGACGCCGCAGACGAGCCAGCCCGGCCCGCTCTCCAACGGCCGCACGACCGTCACGCCGCGCACCGACGTCAAGACGCACGAGGAGAACAACGCGCTCGTCGTCGTACCGCAGGCCGTGACGCTGCAGGAGGTCGTGGACGTGCTCAACGTGCTCGGCGCGACCCCGCGCGACCTGATCAGCATCCTGCAGGCGATGGCCCAGGGCGGGATGCTCGTGGCCGAGATCCGGAGGATGTGACGTGAGCTCCCCGATCCAGGATCCGACCTCGCTGTTCGCGACCCGCGTCGCGGCCTCGAACGACCCCGGTCGCGAGGCGGCGAAGCTGCTGCGCCGCGCGCGCACGGATTCCAAGGAGCCGCAGGACCTGAAAGCTGCGCGCGACGCGGCGCAGCGGCTCGAGGGACTCTTCGCCACGATGCTGGTGAAGGAGATGCGCAGCACGCAGTCGGCCGGGATCTTCGGCTCGGGCACCGGCGCCGAGATCTACGGCGGATGGCTCGACCAGTTCCTGGGCGAAGCGCTGGCCAAGCACGGCGAGCTGCATCTCGCGGACTCGATCGAGGGCTCGCTCGCGAACAAGGAGGCGTCCCGGTCGTGATCGCGATCCAAAGCCTCCTCAATTCGCTCCAGGCCTGGGCCCAGGAAGAGCTCGCCGGCCAGCGCCGCATGCTCGCGATCATCGCACGCCAGGAACAGAAACTCTGCGCCAACGACACGGGCGGCCTGGTCGAATCCACGCAGGCGCTCGAGCCCGAGCTCGCAGCGCAGTCCGAGCGCGTCGAGAAGCGCCGGCGCCTCTTCTCCGTGCTCGCGGCGCACTGGCAGGCGGACCCCGAAGCACTCTCGCTCTCCAGCATCCTCGAGAGGTGCGGCGCGCAGCCCGGACTCGAGACGCTGCGCGACGAGCTGCGCCGTTCGACGACCGAGCTCCTGCGCCGCAACCGGCGCTTCTCGGCTCTGGCCGGCGCCCACCGCCGTCTCGTCGAGGAGCTCGTCGGCGCGCTGCTCGAAGCCAGAAACCCCGCGTCCCGCGATCACGGCGGAGCGCTCGTCGACGCGCAGGCCTGAACATGCCCAACGTCGGACTCAACATCGGCCTCAAGGCGCTGCTGACCGCGCAGTCGGCGCTCGACAACGTCGGCCACAACATCTCGAACGCCAGCACGCCCGGCTACTCGCGCCAGCACCTGCTGATGTCCGCCGATCCGGCGATCCTGCTGCGCGGATTGGCGGTCGGGAACGGCGTCAGCGCCCAGCAGATCCTGCGCACGGCCGATGCGCTGCTGCACCGGCGGCTGGTGCTGCAGCAGTCCTCGATCAGCCAGCTCGACCAACGCTTGACCGGCATGTCGCAGGTCGAGTCGCTCTTCAGCGAGCCCGGGGATCGCGGGCTGAACAACCTGATGCAGAGCTTCTACTCGGCGCTCTCGAGCCTCTCTTCGAGCCCCGAGGACCTGGTCCAGCGCACGGGCGCGGTGCAGGCCGGACAGAGCCTGAGCGGCCGGTTCAACGAGCTCGCGAAGAGCCTGGCGCTCGAGCGCAAGGACAACGCCAGCCAGGTCGGCGCGCAGGTCTCGCAGGTCAATACGCTCAGCGCGCAGGTGGCCAAGCTGAACAAGGAGATCGCGGCCTTCGAGAGCAGCGGCGCGGCGGCCAACGATCTGCGCGACCAGCGCGACCGGGCCCTCCAGGGGCTGTCGCAGCTCGTGAACATCACCACCAGCGAGGGCTCGGACGGCTACGTGACCGTGCTGACGAACGGCGCGCTGCTCGTGGGCAAGACCAAGGCCTACCAGCTCTCGGCGACGATCGCGTCCGACGGCACCGTACTGGTCAGGGCCGGCAACAACCTCCGGCCGGTCAACGTGAGCGGCGGCAGCATCGGCGGGCTGGTGCACCTCTCCCAGAGCTTCGTCCCGGACCTGCTCGCGCAACTCAACGCCGTCGCCCACAGCCTGATCCGCGCCTCGAACCACGCGCACTCGACGGGCATCCCCGCCGGCGGGCCGTTCCAGTCGCTCACGGGCTCGAACCGCGTCCAGGACCTGAACGACAACGGCGACCTGACCGACGAGCTGCTCTCCGACGCCGGCCTGCCGTTCGACGTCGAGACCGGTTCGCTCTACGTGAACATCACGAACCGCAGCGATTCGTCCTTCCGGACGACGCGCATCGACATCGACCCGGCCACGACGACGGTCCAGGACCTGATCGACGAGCTCAACGCCATCCCGCACCTGGACGCCAGCCTGGACAGCAACGGGCGCTTGCAGATGACGGCGCAGGACGGCTACGGCTTCGATTTCAGCTCGCGCCTGAATCCGCATCCGGACACGCAGGGCACGCTCGGCGGCGGCGCGGCCTCGCTCGGGACCAGCGGCGACGAGCCGTTCAACCTCGCGAACGGCGCCACGCTCGCGGTCACGGGCCCGGCGAGCGCCTTCACCGTCACCTTCGACCAGTCGCAGTTCGGCGACATCACGCAAGCGACCGCCGCCGAGATCGCGGCGGCGATCAACTCCGATCCCGCCACGGCCACAGGCGGCGTCCGCGCCGTCGCGCAGGACGGACACCTGTTCCTGCAATCGCTCACGACCGGCTCGAGCGCGAGCTTCACGGTCACCGGCGGCAGCGCGCTGGGCTCCCTGGGCTGGACGGCGGGTACGCAGGCGCAGGGCCAGCAGAACGCAGTCGGCGCGACGCTCAGCGGCGTCCACGCGGGCACCACGAACGAGAGCTACACGCTCGTCCCGAGCGGCGACGGCGAGATCGGAACCACTGCCGGCCTGACGATCGACGTCTTCGACTCCGCGGGCCTGCGCCTGACCAGCCTCGATGTCGGCAGCGGCTACCAACCCGGCACGCCGCTGACGCTCCCGAACGGCCTGAAGGTGAGCTTCGGCGTGGGCTCGGTCTCGGCCACGAACAACGACCGGCTGACGATCGACGCGCTGGCCGAGTCGGATTCCTCGCAGGCGCTCGTCGCGCTGGGGCTGAACTCGCTCTTCACGGGCACGGATGCGACCGACATCTCGTTCAATCAGTCGATCGCGCTCGATCCGCGCAACCTGGCGGCCTCGGGCACCGGCGCGCTGGGCGACAACTCGGCCCTGCGCGCGCTGATCGGGACGCGCGAAATGACGCTCAGCGACCTTGGCGGCGTGAGCACGGGCGAGTTCTACGGCAACCTCGTCGGCAGCGTCGGCTTCGTGATCGACTCGGCGAAGAACGCGCGCGAAGTGGAGCAGACGCTCTACGACAGCCTGCGCAGCCGGCGCGAGCAGACCTCGGGCGTCAACATGGACGAGGAACTCGTGAACATGCTGCAGTTCCAGCAGTCGTTCAGCGCCGCCTCGCGCTACATCACCGTCGTCAACAGCACGAACGACGACCTGCTGCGATTGATCTGAGCCATGAACATCCGACCCACGCAGAGCGCCAACTACGAGCTCGTCCGTTCCGGGCTGAACTTCAATCTGCTCCAGCTGATCCGGGCGCAGGAACAGGTCTCGACCGGGAAGCGGCTGCAGCGGCCCTCCGACGATCCGATCGCAGCCGCGACCGTGCTCGCGCTGCAGCGCCAGCTCGGCGACGTCTCGCGCTATTCGACTGCCATCGCCACGGCCCGCCCGCAGCTCGAGCAGGGGATGGGCGCGCTGAGCGAGGCCAGCGAGATCCTGAGCGAGGCTCGCGCTCTCGCGATCCAGGGTCTGAACGGCACGCTCAACAGCGCCGACCGCCGCGGACTGGCGCAGAGCCTGCGGCTGCTCAGGTCCCGCATGGTGGAGGTTGGCAACACCAAGCACGGCGACCGCTACATCTTCGGCGGGACGCTGACGGACGACCGGCCCTTCAGCGAGATCGACGTCAACGGCCAGCGGCGCGTCGTCTACAGCGGGGACGGCGCCTCGCGCACCGTGGCCGTCGGACCGGGCGTCGACCTCGCGGTCAACACCCCCGGCACGGAAGCCTTCAGCCGCTTCGAGTCGAACGGCGTGAGCATCGTCGGCGCTAGCGGCGTGAGCAGCGGCTCCTCCGCCGACGCGGGCACGGGCTACGGCTACCTGACGATCCGCCATGACGCAACCTCCGGCGCGATCGGCTCGGGCGTGGCGCTCGTGGCTGGCGGCGCGAACGACACGCTCATCGGCGATCGCACGCTCACGATCGACGCCGCGGCCGGGACCGTGCAGCTCGGGAACGGCAGCGCGGTCCGGATTCCGGCTTCGAGCAGCTCCAGCGTCGCCGACGTCACGCTCACGGACGAGCACGGCGCGGTGGTGCACCTCGATTTCACGAACTACAGCGGCGCCAGCTCGACCAGCACGCTGAGCGGCAGCGGCTCGGTCTCGCTCGACGGCACGAACTACACGGCGCTGGACCTCGGCAGCGACAACATGCAGCTCACCGACTCGAATGGGACGGTGGTGCACATCGATGCCACGGGGACCGTGAAGGCGACGACCGATCTCTACTCCTTCGACGGCGCGGTCAACACCTTCGACGTCCTGCAGGGGATGATCGACGACCTGGAGAACACCAGCGGCCTGGACAGCGCCGGCCTCACGCAGCGCCTCTCCTCGCGCCTGGATGAGTTCGACCGCAACTTCGAGAACGTCCAGATCGCGCTCGGCACGCTCGGCTCGCGCGCGGCGCGCATGGACTCGGGCAAGAGCCAGCTCGACGAGCTCTCGATCAACCTGCAAGGCCTCGTCTCGAACAACGAGGACGTCGATCTCGCGTCGGTGATCCTCGACATGAACCGGGCGCAGCAGACGCTGCAGGTCGCGCAGGCGACCGGCGCGCGGCTGCTCCAGAACACCCTCCTCAACTATCTGGGCTGATCCCATGGCCGAACACATCCAGGGCAACCGGGCTGCGAGCCCGCTGATCGCGACGAGCAATCCCACGGCCGCGCCGAAGACGAGCGCCGGCTCGGCCCCGGCCGGAGCCGCGTTCCACGTCCTGCTCGAACGCCTCGAGACCGATGCCCGCGAGCTCGAGGCCCAGGCGCGCAGCATCGAGAACCCGAAGGACCTGACCGGGGCCGTCGACCGCGCGCACGCCTCGCTGCAGGACGCGCTCTCGCTCAGCGACCGCCTGGTCGAGGCCTACCGCGAGACGCTGGCCCGGAGCCAGGCGGTGTCGAACTCCGGCAGCGGTCCCGTCGCGGGAGCCGGGACTTGAGCCCCGCGCTGCGGCAGCGCTGCGACGCGGCGCGCGGGCTGATGGAGCGCGTGCTGCGCGCCGGCGGCCCGATCGCCCCCGAGTACCCGCTGCTCTTCGGCGGCGCGCAAGGAGCTGCCTTCGTCGTCGACGAGGACGGCGGCCAGGCGCTCTCGGCCTGCGCCCTGCTGGAGCGCGACCTGATCGTCCGCGGGCGCACGATCCGCGCGGGCCTGATCGGCTCCGTCGCGACCGACCCGCTCTCGCGCGAGCAGGGCCGCTGCACCTCCGTACTCCTCGCAGCGGAGCAGGAGCTCGCGCGCCGCGGCGCGCTGCTCGCGATCCTCTGGGGCGACGACGCCGAGTACTACGAGAAGCGCGGCTGGCGCAAGATCGGCTGGGAGATCGACTTCACGATCCCCCCGGCCACTGCGGAGAACCTGCCGGAGCCCGCCGGCGTGCGCGAGCGCGCGCCCGGGGACGACGGCCAGATCCACGAACTCTACGAGCGCCATCCCGAGCGCGTCGCGCGCTCGAGCGCCGAGACGAGCGCGCTGCTCGCCTGCCCCGACATGGAAGTGCTCGTGGCCGAGCGCTGGGGCCGCATCGCCGGCTACACCTGCCTGGGGCGCGGCGCGGATCTGCGCAATGTGGTGCACGAGTGGTCGGGCGACGCCCAGGCTCTGGCGATGCTCCTGCGCGAGCACTTCGCGCGGCGCAAGGCGCGCGGGATCGACGAGGGCCTGTTCCTGATCGCGCCGCCTTCGGCGGTCGACGTGGCCGAGCGCCTGACCAAGGCCGGCGCGCAGATGTCGCAGGGCATCGTCGGCCTGGCCAAGATCCTGCGTCCGCTCGATGCGGGCGCCCTCGCGGCCGAGCTGCTCGATCGTCGCGGCGGCGTGAGCTGCAGCGGCGCCGACGCCGACGGCACGGTGACGTTCAGCGGTCCGAAGGGACAGACGACGTGCACGCGCGAGGCGCTGCTCGAGCTGCTATTCGCGCCGCGCGCCGAGCGCACGCTGGTCGAGAGCGTCGGCGGCCAACTCGGCGTGCCCGGCGTTGGATTGCCCTTGACGCCCTTCCTCTGGGGCCTCGATTCGATCTAGGGAGCCGC
>Ga0315912_10003723_pt1 | contig 14937 bp, 11 predicted proteins | sample VfabasoilMG_FD_204469 | JGI IMG/M metagenome (GOLD analysis project Ga0315912, IMG submission 204469) | Garden soil microbial communities collected in Santa Monica, California, United States - V. faba soil | ecosystem: Environmental > Terrestrial > Soil > Garden | place: USA: California... | reverse complement strand
ATTGTTGCTGGAGCAATGCGTGGACCAGCGCCGCGTCGATGACTACCTCCGCCGTCGGAGTGCGGGGGATGATATTGGATTGAGTCAAGGGAGTGGACTCCAATGGCCTCGAGCGAATACTGGTCAGCGCCTGAGCCAGCCCGAGCTAGGGCGCCCTTTATACAAGGACAGGCCGATGCAGAGTGAATTGCAGATCGGACGAGCCACACCGGTGGATGCCGCAGCCCTCCTGCAGCTGCAGCGCTGCGCCTATCAGTCCGAGGCGCGGTTGTATCAGGACTGGTCGTTGCCGCCATTGCTGGAAACCCTGGAACAGATGCAAGCGGAGTTCGCGACCAGCGTGGTCCTCAAAGCCGAGCTGGCCGGGGCCCTGGTGGGAGCCGTGCGCGGCAAAGCCAGCGCCCGTCGTTGTGCCGTCGGACGTCTGATCGTGCGGCCCGATTGTCAGGGACGCGGCATTGGTCGCGCGCTGCTGCAGCGGATCGAGTCCGAGTTTCCGCGCGTCGAGTGCTTCGAGCTGTTCACGGGTGCGCGCAGTGAGCGCAATATTGGCCTGTACCAGTCGCTCGGCTATCGACAATACCGGTCGCAGGCGATCACTGACCGGCTCACGTTGGTGTGGATGGAAAGGTGCCGCGGCTAGCCCCTGTACGTCATTCACGATCTTGCACGCCTCGACTTCGAGCCGCAGTCTGCAGTGGTCGGCGCCGTGATTTCGGGGCATTCTCATCAACCGTCGATTCGCGAGCGCGCCGGGGTGCTGTACGTCAATCCCGGCAGTGCCGGGCCGCGGCGTTTCAAGTTGCCGATCGCAGTGGGCGAGTTGATGATCGCAGGCAGTTCCGTGACCGCCCGCATCGTCGATCTCGTGGCATGAATGCAACGCGCGTGGGCGGTGTTGCGTCTGAAGTCACTCGAGATCTGTTTGGCTGGTGAAGGGAGCGCGCAATGCACATCCTCGCCCTGTTGATCGCCGGGATCGTCCTGCTGGTGGTGAGCTTGCCGCTGGCGTTGCTGGTGCTGTTACTCATGCCGCTGGTCTGGCTGATCAGCCTGCCGTTTCGCATCCTCGGCATCGTCGTGGATGCCATGCTGGCACTGGTGAAGGCGTTGCTGTTCCTGCCGGCGCGGCTGCTCGGGTATCGGCGCTCCATGGAGTGACCGGGGGAGTGACCGGCGGGCTCCAATCGCGGATCCGTAGTTCTCGGAAACTGGCTACAGCAGCTGACTCAGGAACGTTCGGGCCGGCACGATGGTCGGGTCGGATCGACTGAAGCAGTCGACATCGACATACGGTCGAAGAACCCTTTCAGGAAGGACTTCCATTTGAGGTGCTTGTGCAACTCGTCGAATACAGCGATCGGCAACGGCGTGCGCAGGTGGTCGAGGTCGAGCCGTTGAGCCACGGCCGCAGGGCCGGCCAGAATCAGCCTGCGATCATCGGAGTTGTCCCAGTTGAGATAGTCCGTGCCTTCCAGGCGGCAGGTCGTGGTCTTCCCCACCTGCCTGGGCCCGCTGACGAACGCCATTTGGCGGTTGCGGGCGAAGTGCTCTCGCAGCAGGCTGTCATACAGGCGCAGTCGAGGGGTTGCCATGGCAGTTTCGCGAGCCGGACCATTTTACGATGCATCATAAAATGGTCCTGGCCGTTGCCCAGGCTTGACAGCGCCTGTCTCGGTCGCCGAGTTCGATCTGCCCAGCTGGGGAATTTCCTTTCCACGCTCTCCGCACGCTCGCAACGACATCCCAAGAGCCAAGTGCCCCGGAAGCGTAGGCTGATCTCAGCCTCCGGTGCACAAGGACATTGCCACCTGCAGGCTCACTCGACCGACACCAACGTCAAGTTGTCATCCGAATCGCGGTCGATGCGCTTGTTATAAGGGTCGACACCGACGTACTTCGGCAGCTCATCGAGTTGCAGCGTCACGGTCTGATCACCGCTATGCATGGGACGGCGTTCCACCAGCAGCGCTGCCTTGCTGGTGTAGCCCTTCTTGCCAGGCTCGGCCTTGAAGGCACCGACTTCGAAGTCCTCGGCCAGCATTGCCTTGGTCTCGCGTCCCTTGCCATCGGCGTAGAGCTTCGCGCCACTCACTTTGAAGGTGACTCGATACTTGCCATCCGCGAGGCGCTTGGCCTTGGCGTCGCTGGCCTTCATGTCATAGAGCGTGATCTTCTCGAACAGGTCGGTGATGAGTTGCTCGTGCTGCGGGCCGGCCTCGGCGCGCAGCAGTCTCAGGAAATCGGTGGACGAGGGGTAGGGCGCGGGCTTGAACGCAAATTCCCGGAGCAGCTTTTGCAGCGCGCGATTGACCACGTCTTCGCCGACCACTTCCTTGAGCCAGTACATCACCAGCGAGCCCTTGCGATAGTGAATGTGCTGCTGGTTCTCGACCCGCGCCAGCGGCAGCTCTTCCACGACCTCGTTGCCGCGAGCCCGCAGATAGCGGTCGAGCTCGTACTTCATGAATTTGCGGATTTGTTCGCGGCCGTAGAGTTTCTCCATCACCAGCAGCGCGGAGTACTGCGCGAAAGTCTCCGACAGCAGCGTCATGCCTTGCTTGTCGGCGCCGATGATCTGATGTGCCCACCACTGATGAGCGACTTCGTGTGCCGTGACGTAAGTGACCAGGTCGATGGTCTCGTCGCTGCGGTTTTCGTCGTAGTTCTGTATGAAGCCGATGCTCTCGGAGTACGGCATGGTGTTGGCAAAGGACTGCGCGAAGCTCTCGTAGGCTGGGAACTCGAGGATGCGTGCCTGACGAAACTGGAACGGCGAGAACTTCTCGCTGAACATCGCCAGGGAAACCTTCATGGCCTCCAACATTCGCTGCACGTTGCGGTCGTGCTCGGGGTAGTAGTACACGGCCAAGTCAACCGGCCCGTTGGCACCCGCCCAGGTGTCTTGCTCGACCGCGTAGCGCGCCGACTGGATGGAGAAGAAGTGCATGATGGGCGCTTCGGTGCGCGTCACCAGCGTGCGCCGATCGCCACTCACGCTGTCGCTCACCGTGTAGCCCGGTGCGAGCGGCGTCTGGTCCGCATCCGTGGTCACGGTCAGCTCTGCGGTCACCCAGTCGCTGTCGTGGCGTAGATAGTGGTAGGCGCTGGCGCCGGCATCCTCGAGCTTGGCGGGCCGCAGATCCGGCGGCAGGCCATACTTGCGGCGCTTGCTGCGATCCTGCAGTACCACATCGCGGTCGACGCCGAGCTGGGGTGTGATCTCGACGTTGTTGAGAAAGGTGCCGTTGGCGACGATGCCCGTCAGCGGCGCTTTGTTGGGAAAGCCGCGCTCTTCCAACAGGGTCGAGAAGCGTATCTGACGTTGTTCGCCGGGTTGCAGCGGCGTGTCGAACTCGTAGATCCGATAGTTGAACTCGGGATACTCCTTGGCCAGATGTGCAGCGCCCAGGTCCAAGGTCTGCAGTTGCAGCTCGCGCTGCCAGCGCACGTGCACCGCACGCAGCGGCGCACCCGTGCGGTTCTCCACCGTGTACACCCCCTGGGTGCGCGCCCGCACTTGCCTGGGATAGAGATCCACCTGCAGCTTGACATCGATGATGCGCGGCTGCGGTACGGTCTCGAACGCCAGCAGCGCCTTCTCGAAATCGGCTTGCTGCTGCTCCCGGTCGTTGCGAGTCAGGTACTCGTTCAGCACGTTGGTGTTGTAGAAGATGAAGGCGCCGAGGCCCGCCATCAGCAGCGCAGCGCTCGCCATCAGCCAACCGGGTGCGCCGTGCAAGCGCTGGCGCATGCGCGTCAACCGCGGCCGCAGGCTGGTATCGGTCCCACGCCGCCATAGCAGATGGGCCAGCAGCGCGAGGATGAAGGCGAACAGCAGCCAGTAGACTTCGAACCAGGCGCGGGCCACCCAGAAGCGCTCCATGCCATTGAAGTCGGACAAGGGCACGTCGGGCCTGCCGTTGTACAAGTAGAGATTGTGCTCCAGCCCGACCCTGCTGAAAGAGTTGAGGGCGACGATGTACACCAGCATCACTGCCCAGCCCACGAACTTGTGGGGCACCAGCGCCTGAACCAGCACGGCAAATGCGGCCAGGATGATGGCACCGATCAGGTTGGGCAGCAGGAACCACAGCAAATAGGCTGTCAGGTCGATCTGCGTGTAGCTGTGATAGAGCTGAAACAGGATGCCAGCGAGCACGGCGACCACATAGCTGGCGGACAATACCAGCACGATGGCCAGCATCTTGGGGATCATGAAGGTCCAGTTCGGCGCGGCGGTGGCATCGACGATCTCATGGATGCGCTGATCGCGATCCCGCCACACCAGCTCACCGGAGTAGTAGACGGCAATGATGAGTGGAAACAGCACGAAGGCCGGCAGTGCTTCGGTAATGATGGAGCGCGTGACGGGCAGGAATTCGGTGCCCGCCCGTTCGACGGTGCTCTGCAGACCCAGCAATACCAGCGCCAGGCCCACTGCGAGCAGCACGTAGAAGGCCGGATGCTTGAGCACGTAGCGGGCATCGAAGCGCGCCAGCGTCCACAGCTGTGCCCAGCCGTGGCCGGATGCAGCAACTGCGGGGTCGAGGTCCCGCGGCGTGAGGCGTGTGCTCGGTACGCTGCTGCTGTCCTGCGCGGGCGTCGCCTTGAGCTGCACCCGGCTGCCCTTGGGGTCGAAGCGAAAGATGGCAGCGGCCACTGCAAACAACGCAGTTGCCACCCCGAGCCACAACAGCCGGTTGTACAACAACATGCCGGCGAGCGCCGGCAGCCGAGTATCGCGCTCCGCGGCGGTCCAATAGCGTGTCGCGACGTCCAGGGCTCCCAAGCCGAAGGGATCGGCGAGTGCAACGGTATTGATGTGCTCGGGCCCGGTCAGCACCGTGTTGGTCACGTACCACCCCACCAGCGATGCCAGCACGCCCACGTAGGTCCACATCATCGAGCGTGTCGCGGTGGCGAGCGCAAAGAATGCGGCCCCGAACGTCAGCACGGTGGGCGCAGTGAACACACCGAAGGCATGCAGGTAGTAGCTCGGCATCGTGGCGCCGATGCGCTCTGCGTCCAGCCAGGGCATCAGCGTGCCGATCAGGACCCCGAGGGGCACGCTCGCCATCACCAGCAATGCCACGACATAGGCTCCCAAGAAGCGCCCGAGCAGATATTGGAGCTTGGTGATGCGCGTGGCGCGGATCAGGGGCGCGAAGCCGGTTTCGTCATCGCGAATCACGACGTTGGCCATGAAGGCGGTGAACACGAACAGGCCGAGCACGTTCAGCAGTGCCACGCGAATGACGATGCCGTACGGGCCATTCATCAAGACGTTGCCAGAGCCTTCCACGCGCAGCTGATCCCAGGCTACGAAGACGAAGCCGAGCAGGAAGAAGAGCGCGAAACCGATGGCGAACAGCGCCGAGCGCAGCTGGTAGCGAACCTCGAACCCGGCGACCTTGAGCAGCATGGTTCACGCTGCCTTGGCCCGGCGCACGCCGGACAACGTTGCGAAGTAGAGATCTTCGAGCGCCCCCGGCACGTTCTCGAAGCCGGGCTCGGGTGGATCGTCACCGACCACGTGGATTAGCGTGCGACCGTTGCGCAGGCGCGTGGAGATCACCTCCATGCGGCTGCGATAGTCCTCGAGCTGGCTCTTGTCGATACTGCGTTGCCAGACGCGTCCGTCGAGCTTGCGCAGCAGGTCCGCGGGCACGCCGACTTCCACCAGCCGGCCCTCGGCGATGATGGCCATGCGCGAGCACAGGTCGGTGACGTCATCGACGATGTGCGTGGACAGGATCACCACCACGTTCTCGCCGATCTCGGCCAGCAGATTGTTGAAACGGTTGCGCTCTTCGGGGTCGAGCCCGGCGGTGGGCTCATCGACGATGATGAGCGCCGGATTGCCGAGCAGTGCCTGGGCGATGCCGAAGCGCTGGCGCATCCCGCCGGAGAAGCCCGCCACGGCTTTCTTGCGCACGTCCCAGAGATTCACCTGGCGCAACAGCGTGCCCACCGCATCCTTGCGCTCGGCTGCCTTGGTGAAACCCTTGAGCACGGCGAGGTGTTCGAGCAACTCCCAGGCCGAGACGCGGGGATAGACGCCGAAGTCCTGCGGCAGGTAGCCCAGGTTGGCGCGCAGCTTCTCGGGCTCTTTGAGCACGTCGATGTCACCAAAACGAATGCTGCCGGCGGATGGGGTTTGCAAGGTGGCGATACAGCGCATCAGCGTCGACTTGCCCGCGCCATTCGGCCCCAGCAACCCGAACATACCCTTGCCGATTTCCAGCGTGGCGGTGTCGAGCGCCTTGGTGCCGTTGGGGTAGATGTGAGTCACGTTCGACAAGCTGAGCATGCTGCTCTCTCCACAAAGAACTTCAACAAACGACGGGTTCGAAGCACTGTCCGACAGGCAGGGCTGCGAGGCATGCCCGCGGCCAGGCGCTGCGGCGATAACTGGTTAGCAACTCGCAACTCGCAGAGGGGTAGGGCCTCCCCGTTCGTGTCGAGCCTGTCGAAACGATCCGGCGCAACCGGTCAGCATGCGAGAACCCTGCGATGGGCTCAGCGATTAGTTAGTGAGCTGCAGTTTGCGGCGATCTTGGCCGCCGGGCAGCGCTGCCGTCAATTGCTCCTTCTGGCAGCTTGGGCGCACGCGCGCGGCAGAATGTTGCAGGGGTCGCGAAAAAAGGCGAGCTGGGGACTGTATGCAGCCTTATCAGGTTGTTGAAAAAGCCCGTCCTGGACTTTTTCAACCTCGCTTGCAAAAAGCGTGGTTTTTGCGGCGCTCGCGAAATCAAGTGCTTAACGCACATGCCAAGTTCTATTGAATTGGGGCCGGGCCATCCGTGGCCCGGCACTAGCAGGGCTCTTGAAAGAGTTTTTCAACGCCCCGCTATGCGTCGCTCCAGCGCCAATTGCGAATCTCTGGCAGGTCCTCGCCGTGCTCGCGAATGTAGCGCTGATGCTCCTGGAGCTTCGCTTCTGCTTGCTGGCGCGCCACCGCGCCCGCGGCGCCCAGTTCCGGCACGAACTCCACCACCGCCTGCACCAAGTGAAAGCGATCCAGGCGGTTGAGCACGGTCATGTCGAACGGCGTGGTGGTAGTGCCTTCCTCCTGATAGCCACGCACGTGGAGATTGCGGTGGTTGGTGCGGCGATAGGTGAGCCGATGGATCAGCCACGGGTAGCCGTGATAGGCGAACACGATAGGCTTGTCGGTGGTGAACAATGCATCGAACTGCGCATCGCTCAGACCGTGCGGGTGACCGTAGGGTGGTTGCAGCGTCATCAGGTCCACCACGTTGATCACTCGCACTTTCAGCTGCGGCAGCCATTCACGCAGCAGTGTGACGGCCGCGAGGGTCTCGAGCGTCGGCACATCGCCCGCACAGGCGAGCACCACGTCCGGGCCGGCTGCCGCTTCGTTGCCAGCCCATTCCCAAATGCCAGCGCCGGCCGTGCAGTGACTCACTGCCTGATCCATGGTCAGCCATTGCGGCGCGGGCTGTTTGCCGGCCACGATGACGTTGATCAGATTGCGACTGCGCAGGCAATGATCGGTCACCGACAACAGTGTGTTGGCATCGGGCGGCAGGTAGACGCGGATCACCTCGGGTTTCTTGTTCACCACGTGATCGATGAAGCCCGGATCCTGGTGGCTGAAGCCGTTGTGATCCTGCCGCCAGACGTGTGAGGTGAGCAGATAGTTCAGTGAGGCCAGCGGCGCGCGCCAGGCAATCTCGTTACAGGTCTTGAGCCACTTGGCGTGCTGATTGAACATCGAGTCGATGATGTGGATGAAGGCCTCGTAGCAACTGAAGAAGCCGTGCCGGCCGGTCAGCAAATAGCCTTCCAGCCAGCCTTGGCAGTTGTGCTCGCTGAGCATTTCCAACACGCGTCCATCGCGCGCGAGCTGCGTGTCCGTGGGCAGGATCGTGGCCATCGAGGCGCGCGGGCTGACGTCCAGCACGTCGTTCCAGCGATTCGAGGTGGTCTCATCCGGGCTGACGATGCGGAAGTTGGCGTGCTCGAGGTTGAGCCGCATCACCTCGCGCAAGAATTTGCCCTGCACGCGCGTGGCCTCGGCGTCGGCGGCCCCGGGCTGTGCCACGCTGACCGCGTAGTTGCGAAACTCCGGCAGTGCCAGATCGCGCAGGAGCTTGCCGCCGTTGGCATGCGGATTGTCGCCCATGCGCTGCGTGCCGCGCGGCGCCAGCGCTTGCAGCTCGGCGCGCAACGCGCCCGCAGCGGTGAACAATTCCTCCGGGCGATAGCTGCGCAACCACTGTTCCAACGATCCCAGGTGCTCGGGCTGTTCCGCGAGTCGTGCCAGCGGCACCTGGTGCGAGCGCCACGAATCCTCCACCGGCACACCATCGACGGTGTTCGGGCCGGTCCACCCCTTCGGTGTTTGCAGCACCAGCATCGGCCAGCGCGGGCAGGCCACGCTGCCCTGCGTGCGTGCCGCCTGTTGAATCGAGCGGATGCGCGCGATGATCCGATCCAGCGTTTCGGCCATGAGCCGGTGCGTGGCCGCGCTGCTCGACTGGCGTTCCACATAGAACGGCTCGTAGCCATAGCCGCTCATGAGCTGCGTGAGCTCCTCGCGCGGGATGCGTGCCAACACGGTAGGACCGGCGATCTTGTAGCCGTTCAAGTGCAGGATGGGCAGCACTGCGCCGTCGCGTGCCGGGTTCAGGAACTTGTTGGAATGCCAGCTGGTGGCCAGCGGACCGGTCTCGGCCTCGCCATCACCGATGACGCACGCCACCAGCAGCGAGGGGTTGTCGAAGGCAGCGCCATAGGCATGGGACAGTGCATAGCCGAGCTCGCCGCCTTCGTGGATCGAGCCGGGAGTTTCGGGTGCCACGTGACTGGGGATGCCACCGGGAAACGAGAACTGCCGGAACAGACGACGCAGCCCGATCACATCGCGTGACACCTGCGGGTAGTACTCGCTGTAGGTGCCTTCGAGGTAAGTGTTGGCGACCAGCGCCGGGCCGCCATGGCCCGGTCCCGCGATGTAGAGAGTGTTCAAGTCGTACTTGGTGATGAGCCGGTTCAGGTGCACATAGATGAAGTTGAGCCCGGGCGTCGTGCCCCAGTGGCCGAGGAGCCGCGGTTTCACGTGCTCCAGGCGCAGTGGCTCACGCAGCAGCGGATTGTCGAGCAGGTAGATCTGACCCACCGAGAGGTAGTTGGCCGCGCGCCAATAGGCATCCATGCGCTCCAGATAGTCGTGCGCCAAGGTGGGATCGGGTGCTGCGGTTGCTGGTGTCACTCGAAGGTCTCCGTGACCGGCGGTTGCTGCCTGGGTTCAGTAGCGTGGGCGCATTGTGCATGCCGGACGCCGATCGAGCATTCGGTGAATCCAGCGCAATTACGCGGATACCCGGATGACGCGCGGCGCCGTTTCGAGAGAACACTGCCTTAGGGACTGTCCCACTTCTTCCGGCGAGGCCAAGTTACTCGAAATGTCGGCGCTGGCGTTAGTGCGTTACCTGATGCTACCGCTGCGCGGTGCGTGCGGCATCCTCATCGGGGTGTTCACCCTGTTGCTGCTGGTGGCGATTCAAGCCAAGTTCCTCGGTATTCCGCTCGCCCTCATTCTGCTGTCCTGGTTTTTCAAGTACGCGTTCGTGCTCCTCGATCATGTCGCCGACGGTGCGGCCGATCCGCCCGTGCTGTCGATCGAGATGGTCAATCCCGCCAACGAGCAGCGACCGCTGGGGCTGCTGTTGCTGGTGATCGCGGGCTATAGCGCGAGCGGCAGTGTCGGCGTGTGGCTGGGCGGGACGGCGATGTGGGTGCTGCGCGCACTCGGCCTGACGCTGTTGCCGGCCGTCGTGGCCGTGCAGGCGACCACCGGCAGCGTGCTCGCGTCGCTGAATCCACTCGCCTGGCTGGACCTGATGCGGCGTCTCGGTCCGTACTATGGGTGGATACTGTTGTGCATCGCTGGGTTCGTGGCGCTGGCCAAGGGTGTGGTGACGCAGTGGTTGGGCGTGTTGCCGCTGACGGCGTGTATCGCGCTGCTGTTGTACGGTTGGCTGGCCGTGTTCGCGATGGTGGGCGGCGTGTTGTTCGAGCAGCGCGTCGAGCTCGGGTTCGAGGCACGCTATGCACCCGAGCGCGTGCAGGCGCGCCACGACGCGGAGCGTGACCGCGAGCGCGATCGTTTCATGGATGGGGTGTTCGCGGAGTGGCGCGGCGGCGCGGTGCACAACGCTTGGCACACTATCGAACGGCATCTGGCAACCAGCGCGGACACGACGATAGAGCTCGAGTGGCTGTACGAGCGCGCCAAGACCTGGCCGGATCAGCGCCTGGCGAGCCGCTTGGCCATGGAACTGGTGCCGCGCCTGCTCGCGGCGCGCCGCCTGGGCCGGCTGTTACAGCTCACCCAGGCACGCATCAAGGCCGATGCACGCTTTCGGCCGTTGACCAGCGCGCAACTGATCAAACTGGTGGAGCTGGCGCGCGACGCCGGTGATCGCCCGACGGCGCGCGCGCTGTTGGAAGAGTTCGATCGGCACTTCCCCAACGATCCGGCACGCGGCTCGATCGAAAAGCTGTTACAGCAGTTGCAACGCTAACCCGTTCAGGCCAGGAACGATCGCACGAAGATGACGTACACCAGCCCACCCAGCAGGACCCATTTCAGCGAGTAGTACACCGACTGGTTCCATTTCTTGAGGCGCTTGGCGAGCAGCCGGAAGTGATAGACATAGCCGAACGCCTTGTTGAGCACGCCGACCTTTTCACCCTCCATGTTTTGCGTGGCTGCGGCGCGCGCCAGCGGCCTTCCGATCCAGCGATTCAAGCCACGCGCGATGGGATTGGAGAGCGGCCGCTCGACGTCGCAGAACAGGATCAGGCGTTGCTGGTTGGTTTGATTCTCGGCGCGGTGGATGTAGGTCTCATCGAACAGCACTGCCTCGCCGTCCTTCCAATAGTAGAGCTCGCCGTCGACGAAGATGCGGCAGCTCTCCGAATTGGGCGTGGCGAGGCCCAGGTGATAACGCAGCGAACCGGCAAACGGGTCGCGGTGCGATGGCAGCTTGGCGCCCGGCGGGAGCAAGGCGAACATCGCAGCGTGCACCGAAGGGATCTTGGCGAGCAGCTCGGCTGTCAGCGGGCACAAATTGCGTGCCGAGGGCAGGAAGTCGTCGTACCACTTCAGGTAGAAACGTTTCCAGCCGCTCTTGAAGAACGAGTTGAAGCCCAGGTCGTTGTACTTGGCGGCAGCGCGGATATACCCCTCATCGAACAGGCGCAGACCCTCGTCGCGGATGGTCTGCCAGTTATCGCGCAGGCAATCGAGTTGCGGAAAGTGCTCGAGCGCGATGAACGGTTTGGGCGGCACTGCTGAAAACAAGTACATCAGCGTGTTGTATGGCGCCATGAACGTCGAGTGATCGGTCAGCTGCCGGCCCAGCTTGTGACGCACTCGGCCACGAAAATGGATGTACACCCCCGTGCCGACGAAGATGGTCAGGATCGTCAGTTTTGTCCAGCCTTGCATAGAAGATCCTGAGGTGGGTGCAACGATTCGAACCGCGGATACTACTCTGTGACGATAGCCTCATGGAATCGGCACACCCCTGCTGCAGGAGCACGCCAGAGGCGCCAGGGCTGTTCGAGCGTCTCGAGAGACCGGGCAAGCCGGGATTTTTGTACCGCGTGATGGGCGAGCCCCTGGTGCAGATGATGCATACTTGTAAGGTCAATGCCGTCAGCGCCGGTTGGTACCAGCGCCGGCCAAGCCACGGGTAGGTATCACCGAGCATGACGATGCAGATTTCCGGCGCGCTGCTGATCTTCGCCACTACCATTGCCACCAGTCTGATTGCCCTGTTCGGGTCGCCACGGCTCCTGGACCGCAGCTTGTTCCGTCCCTACTGGTTCTTGCGCCGCCGGCAGTATGACACGGTCATCATGAGCGGCTTCGTGCATGCCGACCTGATGCACCTGCTGTTCAACATGCTGACCTTCTATTTTTTTGGTTTTCAGCTCGAGCGGCGCCTGGGCACCACGAGTTTCGTGGTGTTGTACGTTGCCGGCCTGCTGCTCAGCCATCTGGGAACCTGGCACAAGCATCGCAACAACCCTGAGTACGCCTGCCTGGGTGCGTCCGGTGCGATCTCCGCAGTGTTGTTCGCGGCGATTCTCTACTTTCCCTACCAGTCGCTCATGATCATTCCAATCCCGATCCCGATACCGGCACCGTTGTTCGCGGTGCTGTATCTCGGCTATACCTACTGGGCCTCGAAGAATCAGGGGGGGCGCATCAATCACGATGCGCACCTGGGCGGGGCCCTGACCGGGCTGGCGTTCGTGGCGCTCACCGATCCGGGCCGTTACCCGGCTTTCTTCGCTGCATTGTTTTGAGATCGCGAGCGCCGGCCGCGGCAATCGTCCATCGTCCATAGGAGTGGAGCCATGCACGCTGCGACTTCCAGGATGTTGAGTGGCGCACTGTTGGCGGCGTTGCTGGCCGCGTGCGGTAGCCCGCCGTTGCAAGAGGCCCTGCCGCCAGAGGGGCCGCAAGAGGGCATGACGCAGTCGGCAGCGAGCGCGTCGGTGGCCCCGACGCCAGCGGTCCCGCAACTGCCCGCTTGGCAGGCCTTCGTCGATGCATTCGTCGAGGACTATTTTCGCGCCAATCCCACCTACGCGGTGGGTGCAGGCCGCCACGACTTCGACGGACAGCTCCCCGATTGGAGTCGCGCCGGTCTCGAGCGCGAAGGCCAGCGCTTGAGCGAATGGCGCGCCAGGGCACTCCTCTATGGAGTCAGTGGTGATGGGCTGGATGACAGGCGCGATGCCCAGTCAGGTGTCCAGTCAAGTGTCCAGCCCAGTGTATTGAGCAGCGCCGAGCAATTTCAGCGCGACTACCTGCTCAATCGCATCGATCGCGATCTGTTCTGGTTGCGCGATGCTGCTGCACCGTTCACCAATCCTGCCTTCTACTTCGACAACGGCCTCGATCCGAGCACCTACGTGGTCGTGCCGTATGCAGCGCCCGCGCAGCGCGTGCGTGCCTTCATCAAGTATCTGCGGGCGATTCCGGGCGCGCTCGCCGAAGTGCGCAACAATCTGCAGACACCGCTCCCACCCAGCTTCATCGACTATGGCATTGCCGGTTTCAGCGGATTCGCGAGCTTCTATCGCGGCGATGCGTTGACGGCCTTTGCCGAGATCGAGGATCCGGCCGTACAGCGTGAGCTCAGGGCCGCCGTCGAACCGGCCGCGCAGGCCATGCAAGCGCTGGCCGGCTGGCTCGAACAGGAGAAGAGTCGTGCGGCGGCGGCGGCGTTCGCGCTCGGCCCACAGCGCTTCAGCGACATGCTGCGCATGACCGAGGGGGTTACGACACCGCTGACTCGGATCGAGCAACTCGGGCGTGCCGACCTGGAGCGCAATCTGGCGATACTGGCTGCCGCTTGCAAGGCATATGCACCGGGCAAGCCGATCCGGGTGTGCGTCGACAAAGTGGGGGCCGACAAGCCGCGCGGTGGCGCCGTGAAGGGTGCCCGCGAGCAGCTGTCCGAGCTGCGCGAGTTCATCGTCGCGCGTCGCATCGTGACCATTCCCGGCACCGAGCAGGCACTGGTAGAGGAGGCACCGGCCTACCGGCGGCAGAACTTTGCGTTCATCAATATCCCCGGACCCTACGAGCAGAACCTGCCTTCGGTCTACTACATCGCGCCTCCCGACTCACGCTGGTCGAAGGCCGAGCAGGACGCGTATGTTCCCGGCAAGGCAGATCTGCTGTTCACCTCGGTGCACGAGGTGTGGCCCGGCCATTTTCTGCAGTTCCTGCATTCCAATCGTTCGAGCTGGCGCTTCGGGCAATTGTTCGTGGGCTATGCGTTCGCGGAGGGTTGGGCCCACTACACCGAGGAGCTGATGGTGGAGGAGGGGTTGGCGCAGCAGCGTCCGGATCTGCAGATTGGCCAGGTCTTGAATGCACTGTTGCGCAATGTGCGCTACTTGTGCGCCATCGGGCTGCACACGCAGGGCATGAGCGTGGTGCAATGCGAGCAGCTGTTCAAAGAGAAGGCGTATCAGGATGCCGGCAATGCCCGGCAGCAGGCGGCACGCGGTACCTACGACCCCGCGTATCTCAACTACACGCTCGGCAAGTTGATGATCCGCAAGTTGCGCGCCGACTGGGAGGCCGCGCATCCAGGCCTGGCGCGGCAGGCCTTCCATGACGTGTTCCTGTCGTTCGGCGGGCCGCCGATTCCGTTGGTGCGCTCGCGCATGTTGGGGGGTGGCGCTGGAGAGTTGTTCTGATGAAGGAGAGTGCCTCGCTACTCACCGTCCCAGAAATGCGTGGTCTTGAGGCCCGAGACGAACAGCAGCTTGGCATCCAAGCTCGCCTTGGCGAGGCCGCGCACTTCGAACAGCGATTCGAAGGCGCCGTTGCGACCTGCTGCGCGCGTCATCTGCACCACGCTCGGCAGCTGCGTCACAGCCTCGGCGGTGTGCATCACACCGAGGTCGCGGGTACCGGCCACGATGACGATGCGGTTGTGATTGGGGCCGGGGAAGCTCGAGAAATACCCGTAGTCGGTGTAGCGCTCGGCATCGCTGCTCGGCGGTGAGCTCACGTACGTCATGCGTGTGTTGGCGTCCACCAGTTCGTCATAACTGCCGCCCAGCGACAGGCGCGAGCCGGCAAACACCGAATCCCCGAGCATGCCCAGGCCACTGATGTAACCGATGTAGAGAATATGGCTGTTCTTGAGCGTGGTGCCGTTCAAATCCGACATCATCATTACGCGCACCGTTTTCTTGGCGGCGAGAATGGGCACCACATCTTGCAGCGCGAAGGCACTGGCAGTGGGCAGGTAGGTGAGACTGAGGTCGCGATAGCGCTGCATGTGCTCCGGATTCACTTCCATCTGGTGCAGCAGATCGCCGCTCGAGTTGATGAAGAACTCGCGTACCAGACGTTTTACCTGCGCG
>Ga0315912_10003722_pt1 | contig 14938 bp, 8 predicted proteins | sample VfabasoilMG_FD_204469 | JGI IMG/M metagenome (GOLD analysis project Ga0315912, IMG submission 204469) | Garden soil microbial communities collected in Santa Monica, California, United States - V. faba soil | ecosystem: Environmental > Terrestrial > Soil > Garden | place: USA: California... | reverse complement strand
CCATCTTCGACGACTCCGACGCCGAGGAGGAGAAGCCAGCCGCGAAGCGTACGGCTCCGGATTTCGATGTCCTGATCTACAAGGATGACATCTTCATCCCGTTCTCAAACGAATACCAGTCGAAGCTGCGGCGGCTCATCAAGCAAGACGCGGTCCTGCGGATCACGGATGGGTCGTACGACGAATCGAAAAAAGCATTCAAGTTCATCCTGAATGATCGTCCGTTCGAGCTGCCACTGACCGATCCCGATATCAGCGGGATGAAGATCTTCCGGGACTTCTATGGACAGAAGGGTGAAGAACTCCGCGCGAGAGGCACGAAGTGCGGGTCGTTCACGTTCGGCTTCTACGTGTTCGATTTCGATCGCGACCCCAACTCGCGGCACTTTCTGAACGGCGAAGATCGCAAGATCCTCAAGGCCCACCGGATCTACCTGTATCGTGACAAGATTCGCGTATACCCCTATGGCGATCCTGATGATGACTGGCTTCAAATTGATGCGTATCGGGGCAAGATCGCTGCGGGCTGGTTCCTGAGCAACGATCAAGTCGTTGGGTTTGTGAACATCACTCAGAAGGGGAACCCGAAGCTCCGCGACAAGACGAATCGCGAGGGCTTGATCGATATTGGGGACGCGACGGGTGACTTCGTTCATCTGCTTCAGATCTTCCTCGCGTGGGTCCGGAAGAAACCGTACGGGCAGTACCTCGCGAAACAGAAGAAGAGCAAAGATGTCCAGATCGTCAAGAAAGAGCAAGTCAAGGCCGCGCTTGACGTAGTAGCCGAGAAGCTTGGGAACAACAAGCCTGCACAGACGGCACTCGCGCAAGCCGCGAAGCTGTACGTCCAGGAACGCAGCTACCTCATCCAGCGCGCGGAGACCACGGAGAGTCTCGCCGGCGTTGGCCTGTCGGTGGAGACCGCATCGCACGACATCATGGCGGTCATGCATCGCGGCCTGATTGCGCTCGATAGCCTTATCAGCGAGACGCAGAAGCCCGGCACCCTGTCCAAGGACCTCGTGAACCGAGAACTGATTTCGTTGCGCGGGATGCTCTCGTTCGTGGAAACGCAGCTCAAGGATATCCAACAGCTTTTCAAGTCCACGAAGCAACGGCGGAAGGACGTCCGCGTGAAGGAAGTTCTGGAAAAGGTCCAGCGGCTCTTCGCAACGTCACTCACGCGCGAGGGCGTGCAGTTCAGGATCTTTGAGAAGGGATCATCGCCCTTGGTTGCGAAAACCACCGATGCGGTGCTGCTGCAACTGTTCCTCAACCTCTTCGACAACTCTCTGTATTGGCTCCAATCGAAACCCTCGGGTAAACGACAGATCGATGTCCTGCTCGACGGCGAAGAACATATGCTGATCTTCGCCGACAATGGTCCGGGTGTGAAAGCCGACGATGCGCCCTTCATTTTTGAGCCGTTCTACACCGGTAAGGGTGAAGAAGGCCGTGGCTTAGGCTTGTACATCGCGAGACAACTGCTCGACAAACATGATTACGCAATCGAGTTGGCGGACATCAAGCGGCACAAGCTGCTCAGCGGTGCAAACTTCGTAGTTTCATTCGTACAGGCGGAGGAATAATCGTGCCCGACCCGTCACTCTTTCACGGCATCGCAGTCCTCATCGATGATGAAATCGAAGATGCGGGCGCTGGCATTCATGAACTCAAAACCCAGATTGAAGCCGCTGGGTGCCATGTTGTATCAATGTCCAAGCTTCCCGAAGCCACGAGCATGGCCAATCTTCGCGAGGTGTCCTTCTTCATCCTCGATTGGAACCTTTACGGCAAGTCGCTGCGTGGTGCCGAGGGGGAACCAGCAGCGATTCCGCCGCCCGCATTGGTACAGCAGAATGCCCTGAGGGCGATCGATTTCCTTAAGAAGATCCAAAAGGTCTGCGTGGCCCCGATATTCATTTTTACGAATGAAGATGTGGCCGAGGTTGAGGAACTGCTCAAGCCGCATGCGGAGCTCCGCAATGGTGACGATCCGTCCCACATTCTCGTCAAGAGAAAGGCTGACGTTCGTGACGCAGGCGTATTCGAGGTGCTGTCCACATGGATGAAGGACGCACCATCCGTCTATGTACTCAAGCGATGGGAGCGCGCATACTCTTTGGCGAAGAACGAGCTATTTCAGGATTTCTACGCGAAGAGCGTGCAATGGCCGCTCGTACTTTGGAAAACATATAAGGCTGACGGGATTTCACCATCGGTGGAACTGGGTAGCCTCATCGCCCGGAACCTGCTCTCGAGGATGACGCCGTTCGATTTCGAACTCACGCCCTTCGACGGCTTGCTCCAGGCGCTCGAAGCTGACGAAACTAAGAATCGAGCCGCTGTCCTACGAGTACTCGAGGGAGAGCGATTCCTTCCGAAGAGTCGCCTACACGGTGATGCATTGGCTCCCGGTGATGTATTCAAGAAAGACAAGGAGTACTACGTCAATATCCGCCCGGAGTGCGACTGCATAGCCCGCGACGGAGAAGTCCAAGCCGAAATAAAAGCATACCTGCTGAAAGGAACAAAAGAATCGAGCGGTCAAGTCCGTAAGCGCATCAGAGAAAAGTATGGCGACATGTACGAATCGGACACCGAATCCGTCATTTTTGATCTGACGGACGGAATCACGGTGTCGTTTCATTTCGCAGAACTCCTCGTCGAAGCGTCCGGCCCCTGGATTGAGTCCCAAAGGATCGGGAGACTCCTTTCGCCCTATCTCACCCGCTTACAACAACGCTACTCCGCATACTTGCAACGTCCCGGCCTCTCTCGGATTCCGCAGGTGGCGTGGCCAACTGCGCCAGTGGTTCCTGCGTCAGTCGCTTCGGCACCGGCCCCAGAGTCGGCAATGGCTCCCGTCGCAGCCAAGAAGGTCGTGAAGAAGGCAGCGAAAAAGACCGCACCGAAGAGGGTAGGCATCCCTCAGTCTCAGAAGCTCAATGTACCAAAGCAATAAAAGGACTCATTCTGTTCTCGCGTTCTGTTAGAGTGCTGGTGAGGCTGGTCCCGCAAGAGGTTCAACGGCGATACCAGTGTCGGCGCGAGGACGCCCGTGGCACCAATGTTGCCACTCATCTTGGAAGGACGCTCGGTGGTGCGGAAAGCGGAAAGAATTTCGTGATCAGCCCCTAGAAGATGTGTTTCGTACGCCTCCGACGCTGACCAACCCCCGTCTCTCTCGAACAGCTCCTACGAAGGAAGTGACGCGTCCGCCTCTGTTCAATTTCGTGCAGGTTGTGGACTTTGCCGAGTTCACACGCAAAGCTGGTGTGGATCACATTTGGTGGGTACTGCTGGCTTGGCTTGGTGCAGTTGGGCTAGGTGGGTTGCAAGCGATGATTCGTCGTCGGCTTCCACATGATTCGTCTATACAACTGGGGATCTTGGGAACTGAAGATGGGCGGGTGTGATGTATCGCATTGTTGCTACGCGAACGTTTCAGCGTAACTTTCAGTCAGTCTTCGTGGGGACACGGCTGGTGCCCCCACGAACGTCAGTTGCTTAGCTGGCTAGTGATTTTACCGCAGCCATGGCGGCGTCGTAGTTCGGGTGGTCGGCGACTTCCTTTACATACTCGACGTGCTTCACTTTGTTGTCCGTGCCGATGACGAAGATGGCTCGGCTGCAGATGGCGAGTTCTTTGATGAACGTGCCATAGGCGGTGGAGAAGCTGCGTGTGCGGTGGTCGCTCACCATCTTCACTTTGTCGATGCCGAAGGCTCCGCACCAACGCTTTTGGGCGAAGGGCAGGTCTAGCGAAATAGTGTAGATGTCCACTCCGGTCAATTTGGCGGCCTCTTCATTGAAGCGCTTGGTCTGGGCGTCGCACACCGGTGTGTCGAGTGAGGGGACTACGCTGAACACACGGACGTTGTTTCCGGTGCTGGCCAGCGTTACCGGCTGCAATGCGTTGTCAATGGCCGAAAACTCCGGTGCGGCGTCGCCTACCTTGAGTTCCGGTCCTTCTAGAGTGAGGGGATTTCCCTTGAATGTTGCTGCTCCTGATCTTTCCATAGGTCCCTATTCTAGCAACTTTACTAATGCGTCAAGATCATTTGTGGGGAGCTGGCAGGTGTAGTTTTCGCAGACGTAGGCTGTGATTGTGTTGCCGGTTGTGGACATGGTTGCCATGGCTTCTATGCGTTTGCTGAACCACTGTTGCGCTTCCGCAGAATCGAGCCGGATGATGGTGCGCTGTGCTTGAAAGCGCGTGCGCACGGCGGCCAATATGGCGGCTTCGTTGGGTGCGCCTGCGGGTCCCGCTAGTACGATTTGTTTGGGTTTGTTCTTGGAGAACTGATAGGCCACCAGCATTTGTGGAAGGCTGTGTGGCGCGGCTCGGAGTCTGGGGCCGAAGGCTTCCAGGGCCTTTTGGGCGGATGCCTGGAAGTCTGCGCGTCCGGTGAATTGGGCCAGGCGTAAGAGGAGCAGGATCGCCATGGAGTTTCCGGATGGCTCGGCTCCGTCGTAGTCTTCTTTCATGCGGAGCAGGAGGCTGGTGTCTCCGGCGGAGGTGCTGAAGAAACCGCCGTTTTCTTTGTCTTCGAACAGCTCCATCATCTTCTCGGCAAGTGCTTCGGCGGTGGTGAGGTACTTGAGGTCGAAGGACGCTTCGTAGAGATCGATGAGGCCGTTGGTGAAACACGAGTAGTCGTCGAGGAAGCCGTGTATGGCGGCATCGCCCTCGCGATAGCGGCGCAGCAGGGTACGCGTGGTTGCGTCGTACATGTTGGTGAGGATGAAGTCGGCTGCGCGTTTGGCGGCGGCAGTGTAGCGCGGCTCGTTGAGCGCTTGTGCTCCGAGAGAGAAAGCTGAGAGCATGAGTCCGTTCCATGACGTGAGGACTTTGTCGTCGAGGTGCGGACGCACTCTGGTCTTGCGGGCTTCCATCAACTTGTGCTGACAGGCCGCGATGACAGGCTTGTCCGCGTCGGCAATGGGACGGGCGAGAAACAGAATATTCTTGCCTGTGAACTCGCCTTGCGGATCGCTCGCGACATTGCCGTTTGGTTCCACGCCGAAGTATTTGCCGAAGAGTTCAGAGTCGGCACCGAGAATCTGATCGAGTTCTGCTTTCGACCATATGTAGAAAGCGCCTTCGCCTTTTTCGTGAGGATGGGCGGGGTCAACGACGCTGTCGGCATCTTCGGCGGAGTAGAAGCCTCCGCCTTTGTGTTCCATGTCGCGCAGTACGTATTCGAAGATGGTGCGGGCGGTTGCGGCATGCGTTGGGTCGTGCATTATCTGGAACGCTTCGATGTAGGAGACGGCGAGCTGCGCTTGATCGTAGAGCATCTTTTCGAAGTGCGAGACGAACCAGCGTTCGTCGACGGAATAGCGATGAAAGCCGCCGCCCATTTGGTCGTTCATGCCGCCTTTGGCCATGGAATCGAGTGTGAGCAGAACCATGCCGAGGGCTTCTTTATTCTTCGCGTTGGCGGCGTGGCGGATCAGGAAGTTGTGGACGGAGGGGCGGGGGAACTTGGGAGCTCCACCGAAGCCACCGAGTCGCGGGTCGTGACTGCGACGGAAGATGTTGAAGCCGTCTTCGAGCATCTTGTCGTCGAGCCAGCCTTCGGAAGTTTTCACTTCGGATTGCTTCTTCAATTCCGCAAGCACACTTTCACCGGACTCCATGATTTTGGGGCGTTCGTTGGTCCAGGCTTGGGAGATGTAGTTGAGCACGGAGGCAAAGCCGGGGCGTCCGAAGCGGTTGTCGGGCGGAAAGTAGGTGCCACCGAAGAAGGGTTTCAGCTCAGGTGTGAGCCAGACGGACATGGGCCAGCCACCGGCACCAGTTGTGGCTTGGACAAACATCATGTAGATACGGTCGACGTCGGGGCGTTCTTCTCGATCTACTTTGATGGCGATGTAATGCTCATTGAGGATGGCCGCGATGGCGTCGGATTCGAAGGACTCACGCTCCATGACGTGGCACCAGTGGCAGGTGGAATAGCCGATGGAAAGGAAGATCGGCTTGTCTTCCGCACGCGCTTGCGCGAAGGCTTCTTCTCCCCATGGAACCCAATTGACGGGGTTATGTGCGTGTTGGAGCAGATAGGGACTCTTTTCGAGGGCGAGTTTATTGGTGTGCATGAGGAGGGAAGTCTTATTGTACGAGGTTGGAGGCTGTGAGTCCATAGACGCTCCTAGTACCAGTAGTCAAAGCTAAGTTTAAGAAATTACAGTAAATGTTCTGGTTCGTTTCCGGCACCGAAGAAAGGTACTAGCTAACTAACCAAAGCACTCCAACGCTAGCACTATAAACTTTTGTGCCTATCGTCCAGTACCTTGTTGTACTAAGGTGTCATGACACGTACATGTCGGCACCTTAATGTGAATACAGAGGGAAGACCCCAGCCGCAAGGCTGGAACACTTTCCCCATAGCTTGACCACCCGGTCAGGGATTCGGAGGGAGTTCCGCACCTGAGATAGCGGTAGCTCTGTCTCTTCACACGGGAGAAACACAACATGACGACCGACGCCATCACCGCAACGCATCCAGACAGGCTCTTTGCCTCGCCATATCCCAAGCTCTACGCGGGCATGGTCATCCCGGGAGGGGTGCAAACGGAATTGCCATTTCCTCTGACAGCGCCAAAGCCGCACTACTACTATCTCGCCCGCAATGGAATCTATGCGATGGCAAAAGCGATGAAGCTCGCTCAGGAGGAAGTGCTCTTTCCCGCCTATTTCATGGGGGTTGAGCGCGATGCCTTGTTGGCGGCCGGTGCGAATCTTAAGTATTTTCGGATCGGGCAAAACATGAATGTCGATGTCAACGACATTGCGGCGAAGATCACACCCAAGACCAAGGCTGTCTATCTCATTCACTATCTCGGTTTCCCCAGCCCTGTAGAACAAGTCCAACGTCTCTGCCAGGAGAAGGGCATCCTGCTGATTGAAGATTGCGCTTTATCGTTGCTATCCAAGATTGGCGACCAACCGCTTGGTTCGTTTGGTGACGCAGCTATATTCTGCCTTTACAAAGAGCTTCCCGTGCCCAATGGCGGTGTTCTCGTGATGCGTGATCGCAAATATGACAACATGCCCGCCACCCGTCCGCCATCACTGCTTTCCACTGGCGCCTATACAACCACGGCCATCTGGCGGGGTTTGCGTCTGCAAGGACCGCGCTTTGTAGACAAGCTTGTCTGGAAGGGTATCTCCGCGGTTCGGTCCGCAAGAAAGGCCCTGGGTATTTTCCCTATCGCCACCCTCGACTTCGACCCTTCCGGAGCCGACCTCTCCATGAGTCATGTCAGCCGCTGGATCATCCACCGTCAGGACTTTCCCGCTATCATCGCCAAACGCCGCGCCAACTATCTGCGATTGTTGGGCCGCCTAGGTAATGTTGTGGCTCCGGTCTTTGATGAGTTGCCAGAAGGTGTCTGCCCAATGCTCTACCCGCTTCGTACGCGCAACAAAGATAAAGTCTACAAGCTGTTGATCACACGCGGAATCGAGACCATCAACTTCTGGAGCCGACCCAAGAATGACAATCCGGTCGGGATGTTCCCGGAGGTTGATGAACTCCGGGAAAGCATCATAGAACTCCCCTGTCATCAGGATTTATCGGTGGATGAGATGGATCGCATATCCGATCATGTGCTCGCGATCCGTAAGGAACTCTAAGATGTCAACGCAAGTTCTCTCTCCATCGCACCTTGAGCCATCCACAGGAGGAGCTATCGGGGTGGTCCATTTCGATCTTATTGATACTAAAACCGTGCTCGCCGCGATCTGTGGCTGGAAGGCTGACCGGCTGCGCCACTACATTACGCTGGTGAATCCGCATTCGGTCATGCTTTGCAAACGTGACCCGGAAATGAACATGGCGATTCAAAACGCCGGACTGACATTGCCGGACGGAATCGGCATTATCCTTGGTGCAAAGCTCTTGTCTATGCCGCACCGTGGTCGTATCGCCGGACCGGAGATGATGCTGAAGATTTGTGATCTTGGTCGCAAGTATCAACTCCGGCATTACTTCTACGGTGGTGCCGAAGGTGTTGCCGAAAAACTGGCGGCCAGCCTTGGCAATCAGTTTCCAGGACTTAAGGTCGCCGGATGCTACTGTCCGCCATTCCGAGCGCTCTCCCAATCCGAACAGGACGCGGAAATTTGTATGATCAATGCGGCTCAGGCGGATATTGTTTGGGTTGGCCTTGGCGCGCCGAAACAGGAACGCTGGATGATGAAGCACCTGGGCAAGATTGAAGCTACGGCCATGATTGGGGTTGGTGCCGCGTTTGACTTCCATTCCGGGAACAAACCCTGGTGCCCACCCGCAATCCGAAAAGTCGGATTTGAATGGGCTTACCGGTTGCTGTGTGAGCCCAAGCGCCTTTGGAGCCGGAACATCGACAGTGTACGTTTTCTCGGCATGGTTTCGGCGCAGTTAGCCGCCTCGGCTTTTAAGCACTAGCCTGCATTTCTCACACCCTTTCTGCTGCGACGCGTGATAAGGCCGCGTCTACTTCGTTGCGCTCGATCACCGTGCTCGACGTACCGTCAAGTACGCCTCCGCGCGCTGACCTTCGCGCGCCTCGTATACACAGCCTTCTCACGCCTCTCGCGACGAAAGAGTGTGAGAAATGCAGGCTAGCGAATTTTGAATGACACAGCGGTGGCAGTTGTTGAATTACCCGCAACGCTTTTAGCAACGGCTGTAACGACATGAGTACCTCTGGAACCACCTGTCCAATCAAACGTGTAAGGCGCGGCCAATGCGCCGGATACAGCAATGCCGTCCACCAGATATTGGACAGAATCCACCGGACCGCTGGTAGCTACCTGCATGCGAATTCTGGATCCAAACCGGAAAGTTCCTCCGGTCGGCGCGGTGATTCTCACCGTCATCGGGGTTTGTACAGGCGCGCTCAGGATAGCCATGAGCAAGGGTTGATTCGGTGTCTGGTTGGGAATGTAACCGTTCGACAATTCCCAAATGATCCAGCCGCCCAGCCCGTTGGTTTTGGCGAAGTTGACCTTGGCGGCAATCGATTGAGCATTCTCGTAGGCAATGAAGTTATCGCTGGCCGATCCGGTGTTATCCACCGACAGGTAAGGAACCTGGGCCGCACTATCCCAGCGGTAATTTTGAGTGGTTATGGAGCCAGCAAGAGCTTGGTAGCTCAAAGCGTCCAATGCGGGAGCAGTGGCCCAGGTTTGTTTGGGAGCCGTGATGCCCTGCGCGGTGTTGCTACTGAGTTGTCCACCTGTTGATCGGGAAGCGAAGAACGGAATTCCGATAGAGAGTTTGCCTGCTGCGATTCCCGCAGCTTTGAATCGTTGCACCGCTAGATTTACCGACCAAACCTGACCGTCCGAGTCATACAAAGCCGACTGGTGCCAGGAATACGGATTCCAGGTGCCGCCCAAAGCATACGTCTGAATATTCACGCGATGGAAAAGATCCGCAGTAGTAGCCCAGAACGCCGAATCGGTGACGATAGCCGCGCCGGTCAGGATTTTTGTGCCCAAAGCCGAGCGGAGATCGGTGGCCAGCAGCTTCATCGCGTTTCCATCGGTAGCTGGCGTAAAGGGTTTCCAGTCGATATCGACGCCATCAAAACCGTACGTATTTACGATGCTCATGATATTGCCGACCAGCGCCGCGCGGTTATTGGTGGCGGCCTGAAGGAAGTTAGTCGATTGGTCAAACTGAGCCAGACCCAGCAGTACTTTGACTCCCTTGTTATGCGCCGCCGAAATGAGTCCGGGACCTTCGGTTGGAATGGCTTGCGTAGTTACGTCGAGCGTTCCATTGGCGTTGATGAAGGCCGACCAGTACACAACATGGGTGAGGGCACTCCATTCAATCGCAGCCGGAGGGATGGGTGGATTACCGTTGGGTGTCCAGTAGCCGATGCTCCATTGCAAACTGTCGGGAGGAGTGACCGGGGGTGGAGGCGGCGGGGCGGGAGCCGGATCAACACTCAGCGCGAATGGCTTGGTAGTGTTCCCGTAAGCGTTCAGAGCCTGGACCGTGAACGTGAAGCTGCCGCTGAGGGTCGGGGTGCCGCTGATCAAGCCAGTGTTTGTGTGGAGAGAAAGTCCGTTGGGAAGCGCGCCAGTGATCACACTGAAAGTAATCGGGGTGGCACCGGTAATAGTGAGAGGGAGCGAGTAGGCAGTTCCTACAACGCCGACCGTGAGCGGCGAGGTCGAGGTGATCGCGGGGACCGATCCAATGGTGAGGCCGAACTGTTTGGAATTGCTGCCAGCGCCGTTCAACGCCTGAATGGTGAACGTGGAAGTGCCATTGACGGTCGGAGTGCCGGAGATCACACCGCTCGCAGCATTGAGAGCCAATCCTGCCGGGAGCGAACCAGCAATCACGCTCCACGTGATGGGTCCGGTTCCCGTGGCACTGAGAGTCAGAGAATAGGCGACCCCAAGAGTTCCAGAGGTCATCGGGGAGCTTGTCGTAATGGACGGAGCCGAGTTTACCGTGACGGTGAAAGCCTTGGTAACACTGCCCGCCGAATTACTGGCCTGGACCGTAAAATTGAAAGTTCCCGCAGCCGTTGGAGTACCGGAAATAACACCGCTTCCAGCGTTCAACGAAATACCGGCTGGCAAAGCGCCTGCGGAAATCGAGAAGGTGATCGGGGTAGTTCCTGTGACGCCCAAAGTAACCGAGTAAGCAGCACCAACCGAGCCAACGGTCAAAGGCGAAGTGGTCGAAATGACTGGTGGAGTGGTGGAAGGCGGGGGCGTCGTAGTGCCTCCCATCGCGTTCTTGATCGCCGTCAACAACGGCTGATTCGGGCTACTGGATGGGAGATAACCACCAGACAACTCCCAAATGATCCAGCCTCCAAGCCCTTTGCTCTTGACGTAGTTTACTTTCTCGGCGACCGATGCCTCATTGTCATAAGTGACAAACGAATTGGTCCCGGTCAGATACGGAACCTTGCCCAGAGCATCCCATCGGTAGTTCGTGGAATTAATCGTCGAGGCGAAGGTGTTGTAGTAAGCCTGCGAAACGCTCGGTGTTCCACTCCAGTTCTGTTGCGGACCACTAATGCCGCCGCCCGACCATTTATAGCCAAAAAATGGAATACCGATCTGCAACTTCGAAGCCGGGACACCGTTCGCGGTGAAGCGCTTCACGGCCAAGTCTACCGACCAAACCAAACCATCCGGATCGTAAAGCGATGCGTTATGCCAGGAGTACGGATTCCAGGTACCCGTCAAATCGTAAGTCATCGCGCTGATGCGGTCCAGATAGGCAGCCACCGAGCCCCAATATGCGTAGTCGGTAACAATGGCTGCAACCGAAAGGGAACGCGTGGTGCCCAACTGAGCACGCAGATCCTGTGCCAGCAGCTTCATGGTGGGACCATTAGTCCCCGAGCTGAATGGTTCCCAGTCAATATCCACGCCATCAAAACCGTAACTGTTCACCACGCTCATGATGTTATTCACCAGTGCCGCGCGATTGCTGGAAGCGGCGGACTGCAAATTTGTGGTCTGGCCCGCCCAGTACATCTGCCCCACGCCGAGCAGCACCTTTACGCCGCGGGCATGCGCCGCGCTGATCAGCGTCGGACCGTCGGTGGAAACTCGCTGTGTCGTCAAATCCAAGGTGCCATTGGCGTTTACCAAAGCCCAGGCATGCACCACGTGCGTCAGACCGCCGAACTCAATCGCCGACGGCGGAATGGCCGGATTGCCCCAAGGCGTCCAGTAGCCAACGCTCCATTGCTGTCCCATCAACGATGGGATTGTGGCGAGAAAGACTAGAAATTTTATCGGAAGGTATTTCGCTAGGTACATTTTTTATCAACCCGTTATGCAATCTCAGGCAATGAACACAACTCTCCCGCCTAACGCCAAGGCGCTTTTTTAGCGGGTTAGCTCAAGTAGCCACGCGGAGGCAATGGCAACTTGCCAACTCCACTGTAGGGCCATTCGCCTTCAGATGCCATAAGCAGGAAGCCTGATTCACTTAGGGATTTCCAATAGGTTTCCATTCGCCTTGATTGCTTATTCCGCCAATCAGAAATGGTCCAGAAAACAAAAGTACAGCCAAAGAAAATCAATGCAAACGCAAACACTCTCCACAGATCTCAAAATCGTCGAACCCATTGCTCCCTCGGTTTGCTTCATCGAAGCATGTGACTTTGAAACGTTCCCCGCCGGTGGCCAACTGGCCATGGCCCGCTCGCTGACGAAAATTTTCGGCGACCGTCTGGCGCTGGTTGGCATGAGCGCGGATGATACGCCCATCGGCCAATGGGTTCGTCGCGAAATCAACGGCTCACAGTACTGGTTCCTGTCTGTCTGCAAGAAAACGGTCAGTGCCAAACGTCCGTTGATCCCCGCCCGGCTCACTTTTTATATGGGACTCCGCCGTTACCGTGAAGAGATTCTGCGGATGGGCTGCGCCGACGTCTTCACACAAAGTCCGGAGGCGATGCTGGCCATCTCCAAGTGGGATCTCAATAGCATTTGCTTCATGTTCCCCGGCGTTGAGAATCCGCTTCGGATCTCCCGCTACGGATATGCGCGGAAGATCTGGCGCTGGTTCGACAAGGCTCTTTTCAACAGCCTTAGAAAAGCAAACGTGATCCTTGCGTGCGCCGATGAGGCTGCGATTCAGGAACTCACACAGCGTAGCAACGGAATTCTTTCACGCCGCCGCATCAACCAGATTCCGACCTGTGTTGATACCAATCAGTTCCGTCCGCTTCCTTCTGCCGCGGCCAAGGCCGAACTCGGTATCCCGAACGATGGTCCCCTTTATGTCACCAACGGACGCATCGGCAGTTTCAAGGGATGGGAACTCATTGTCGATGCCTTCAAACTTGTCCACCAAAGAACACCCAATGCAAAGTTGATCTTCGTCGGTGACGGAGAAGACCGTCCCGCTCTCGAAGCGCATATCAAAACTCGCGGGCTTACTCAAGCCATCTCTATTAGTGGTTTCCAGACCCCAACCTCGGTAGCACGCTATCTCAACGCAGCTGACGTAGCTGTCTTTGGATCCTTTGTCGAGGGCTGGTCGGTCGCGATGCTGGAAGCGCTGGCCTGTGGTAAGCCACTGGTTTCCACCAACGTCAGCGGCGTCAAAGATCTGATCACAGATGCCAACGGCATCGTAGTGACCGAGCGCGACCCGGCGCAATTTGCCGCTGCCATGGAAAATGCCCTTCAACTGAAAAACGCCGCAAAAGTCTCGGCGGGCATCGCTACACGTTTCAGCCTCGCCTGGATGGGAACCCGTCTGCGCGACCTTTGGGGACCCTTCGCGGGCAACCCTGCTCTTTAACCAAGGACCATCATATGTACGACACACTTTTCTTAGGAATCTTGGCCTTTGTTCTTGCGATTGTGGCCACGCCTCTTGCCACCACACTCGCCACCCGACTCAACCTGCTCGACCAGCCCGATGACTACCGCAAGATCCACAAGATCCCTGTCCCAAGAGTGGGTGGTGCTGCAGTGGTCGTCGCATGCCTCTGCGCGTTTTGGGCACTTGTCATTGCGGGGAATCTGAATCTCGGGGTTGGCTCCAGCCTCGGACCACTCTTCTCGTTGGCGGCTCCGCTCTCACCTGCGGCAACTATCATCATTCTGTTAGGCCTTGTGGATGACATTATTGAGCTACCCGCAAGAACAAAACTGATTGGACAGATCATGGCGGCGTTGGCGGCATATGCGTGTGGAATCCGGCTTGACTATTTCACTGATCCCATGATCGGGGGTGCACTCAATCTCGTGATCACCGTAGGCTGGCTGGTTGCCTGCTGCAATGCCATGAACTTCATTGATGGTATCGACGGTGCTGCTGCTGGAATTGGAGCCATTGCTTCGTTAACCGTCACCGCGTTTGCACTCATTCATGGCGATAGCGCGCTGGCTTCCCTGTCGGTTTTATTCGCAGCAGGGCTCCTCGGTTTTCTCTGTTTCAACTTCCACCCCGCAAGTGTGTTCCTCGGCGATTGCGGCAGTCTTTCCATCGGTTTCCTGCTGGGCTGCTTCGGCCTGCTCTGGACACACAAAGCCACTACGCCCATGGGATTCATTGCTCCTGTGTTTGTTCTCCTGGTGCCGCTTGCCGACGTTACACTGGCAATCGTGCGCCGCTCTATGGCGGGCAAGTCTGTTTTTGCCGCCGATGCCAATCACGTTCACCATCGTCTTCTGGCAAAAGGTTTCCCGGTACGAAACGCAGTAACCACTCTCTACGCGGCCTGCATTGCTGCCTCCAGCGTGGCAATTCTTCAGAGCACGGCGGGTCTGCCAACTGCGGTTGCCGCGACCGCAATGTTTACGTTCGCCATGTTCCGGGCCATCTCTTATCTCGGCTTCCAGGAGGTGGCACCTGCCCGCCATGTGATCGAACTCACAGCGACTCCGAGAAAGGCCCCGACATCGCAGACCGCCAAGATGCCTGTTGCCGTTAACGAATAGGTTATGTTTATCAGATCCCGTTTGCTACTCCTCACCCTGTTGGGCTTGGTTTTTGCCACGGCATTTTGGGGTTTCTTCCGGCCCATACCTGACAACAGACCACGGAAACCTGTTGAGCAATGGAGCCTCGGCTATTGGACCCCGCAGGCAGGCAAGCCGATTCCGCCCGATCAAATCGAATGGCAGGCATTAACGCACATCGTCTACTGGGCTGTGCTGGCCAACCCCGACGGATCGCTGGACATCAACACGCAACAGCTTCCCAAATACGGGCCCGCACTCATCCAGGCAGCCCAAGCTGCGCATGTCAAAGTTCTGTTGGGAGTATCGCAGCCCTTTTGGAAAGGAGAACGAAGTAATCTTCGCTCTGCGCCCACCGAAAAGCTGGTGACCAACATCAGCGCCCTGGTGGAAACCATGGGCTTCGACGGTGTGGACCTCGACTGGGAGCCATTCGACAATCAGGATAAACTACCAGCGGCAAATTTGGTTGCCGCGCTG
>Ga0315912_10003721_pt1 | contig 14939 bp, 14 predicted proteins | sample VfabasoilMG_FD_204469 | JGI IMG/M metagenome (GOLD analysis project Ga0315912, IMG submission 204469) | Garden soil microbial communities collected in Santa Monica, California, United States - V. faba soil | ecosystem: Environmental > Terrestrial > Soil > Garden | place: USA: California... | reverse complement strand
GCGGGTTGCTAACCCGCTCTACTCCCATTCGCTATTCAGCGCGCTTTATTATAAAATTCCCGCTGGCCTATGGCGCATAGCTTGGTAGTAGATGATGACCCGGTGTTGCTCGACTTGCTATCAAAAATCTTGCGTCATGCCGGGCATCAGGTAGAGCAAGCCGAACATGGCATGGCCTGTTTGGCACTGGTTAATCAGACGCACTTTGACCTCATCATCACCGATGTGATGATGCCCGAGATGGATGGTTACGAATTGACCCAACGCTTGCGCGCTCACCCCAACGCGCGCACGTCCTTGATCATTATTCAAACCTCCAGCCTCAGCGGGCCGGATAAAACCTTGTCGGAAGCCGTGGGCGCCGACGCGCACATTTTGAAGACAGTGAATTTGTTTCGGGTGAGCCAGGTCGTGGCACAGATCTTGGCCCAACGCTCCGAGACGAGCGGCAGACTGGAATAGACTGAATGAATAATGCTCGGGTGATGATCGTCGAAGACAACGAAGAAGTCGCGCAGATGCTGGTGCTGTTTTTTAGCTCGCGCGGCCTCAAAGTGAGCGTCGCGCCGGATGGCGAAACGGCGCTCAAGCAAGTGCGCGAAGCGTTGCCTAATTTGATCTTAATGGACGTGGGTCTGCCCGACACCGATGGTTACGAACTGTTCAAGCAAATTCGGCAGAGTGTCCGCACCCGTTTCATCCCTGTGATCTTCCTCACCCGGCGTGGCAAGAAGGCCGACCGCATCGCTGGTCTGCAACTCGGTGCGGATGACTTCATCACCAAACCCTTTGACCTCGAAGAACTCTATCTGCGGGTGCAAAACGCCATCCAACGCGCCGCGCGCGAACATCTCAGCGATCCACACACTGGTTTGCCCACCGGCAAGATCTCGCGCGAAGAGCTCGAACAATCTCGTATGCGTCGTGACCGTGCCGCAGTGGAATTGCACCTTTCACACACTAGCGAGTTCCGCGATCTGTATGGCGCACTCGCCAACTCCGATCTGTTACGCTATACCGCACTGCTTATCAATCGCGTCCTCAACACCATCGGCGGGTCAGAAGATTTCCTTGGCCAAAATGATGAAGAGACCTTTCTCATCATCTGTGCCGTCGAACGCGCCGAGGCCATTTGCAAGGCGGCGATGGATCGCTTTAACGGCGACGCGGTGCAACACTACGGCTTGGGCGAGCGCCTGGGCGACAAGGTGAAAGTAAAGAGCCCGTCTGGGCGCGAAAGTGTCTTGCCGATAGTGCGCTTGGATGGCACTATTTTAAAGTAACGGCCGCATGCCCTCCGAAGCACAACTCCGCGCGGAGATCGTGCGCGTGGGGCAACTCATGCACCAAAAAGATTATATTGATGGTGCGTCCGGCAACATCTCGGCGCGCCTCGGCCCTGACCGCATCTTAGCGACGCCCTCCGGTTTGGCCAAAGGTTTCCTCACCCCCGAACAATTGATCATCGTGAATATGCAAGGCGAACTGGTGGCGGGCGCACCGGGGCTTAGCCCGACCTCCGAACTGCTCATGCACTTAGAGGCCTATCGCCGCCGCCCCGACGCGCAAGCGGTGGTTCACGCGCACCCCATCACGGCTGTGGCGCTCAGTATCGCCGGGGTGTCGCTCGCCGAATGCGTCATCCCCGAAGCCATCGTCGTTTTAGGCTTGGTTCCTACCACCCCCTATGCCACGCCCTCCAGTGAAGAAAATCAACGCGCCATTTCTGAAGTGATCATCGGGCATGATGCGCTCATCTTGCAATATCACGGTTCCCTGACCATCGGACGGGATGTGCTCGAAGCATATTTTCGTTTAGAGACGCTGGAGCATACGGCAAAAATCATCGCGCAAGCTAAACTGCTAGGGGGCGTGCCGCCCCTGCCGCCCGAACAAGTGGCAAAACTGATCCGCCTACGCGAAAAACTTGGCTTGTCTCGCCCCGGCGACACTGACGACTTTTGTGCCGTGTGTGGGGTGTGCCACCCAACCAACCAGCATCCAGCGGCCCCCTCTCCTTCGGCGGCGGTGTGGGATGACCGTAGCCTCACCGCCGAAGACCGCCTCGTGCATGACATCGCCGAGCGGGTGCGCCGTGAATTACAGCGCGGCTGATGCCTCGGTTCTCTTTTCGCAACGCACAGATCAATGTAGACCTTGCCGGGCAAGGCCGACCATTGGTCTTGTTGCATGGCTTTATGGGGAGCGCCGCGAGCTGGCAAGTGCTCCGCGCGAGCCTCAACGCCCACTATCAAACAGTTGCCATTGATCTACTGGGGCACGGCGCTTCGGAGTCACCCGAAGCTGTCGAACGCTACGCGATGGGGCAGTGTGTCGAAGATGTGCTGGAGGTCTTAGACGCTTTGCAGATTGAGCGCGCGTTGATGTTGGGCTATTCGATGGGCGGGCGGGTAGCGTTGAGCGTAGCGGCTCATGCGCCGCATCGCCTCCAAGCGCTGATGTTAGAGAGTGCCTCGCCCGGTTTAGCAACCGAAGCCGAACGCGAAGCGCGCCGCAAGAGCGATTTTGCCTTAGCCGATTCACTAGAACGGGGGGGGCTTCCAGCGTTTGTCACTCGGTGGGAGGCCTTGCCGCTCTTTGCCTCGCAAACCCGTTTGCCCGAGGCGACCCGCGCCAGCGTGCGCGCTCAACGCTTGCAGAACAACCCGCTTGGCCTCGCCAATAGTTTGCGTGGCCTCGGCACCGGCGCGCAACCCTCGCTGTGGGAAGCGTTGCCCAACATCCCCTTGCCGGTGTTACTCCTCACCGGCGAACTCGATGTGAAGTTCACGACCATCGCGCGCGACATGGCGCTCCGTTTGCCGCAAGCCGTCCATCGCATTTTGTCGCAAGCCGGTCACACCGTTCATCTCGAACAGCCTGACCAATTCCTCAAACAGCTCCTCGTTTTCGCTTCATCCTTTAACCCCCAGTCGACCTAATTTGTTTTGTCTCGCTTTCGCCCCCTCCTCGCCTTCTTAGACCTCCTTGCGTTGTGCATCTCGCCGTTGATGATCATCTTGTTTGTCGTAGCGGTGATCGTGCTGGCGGATCGATTTAATGAGCATCGCCAGTTTGTCAATCAACTCGACACACTCGGGCAAGACGCTTGGGCCTTGGTGGTCACGGGCGAGCGCAGTTCGGTGGGCATCTACGTCACGTTTCGCGATGCGGCTGACGCAGAACGCGCTGGCTTTGTGCGCCCCCAGTATTATTCGGAGGAGCGTTTGCAAACGGTGAAAGCAGGGGCCGAAATTCGCGTGCGGTATCTGCCCGCGCAATATGCGAGTTATGTGGTGTTGAGCGACCAACTTGAAACCGTGCGCGCCTATCGCGGCTACGCGACCGACGTCTTGCTCGCCTTAGCGTTTAGTTGGTTGTGGATTGTGATCTACCCCGACTTTCTCTATCTAGGCTATGTAGATGACAATCAGTATATCTGGCAACGGCGGTTCAAATGACGCTGGCGGGTTTTATCTTTTTCCTCCTCGGGGTGTTCGTCGAACTGCTCTGGCTGTATGACCTCGCCCATCCAAGTGCGGGACAAACAGTGTGGCCGCGCGCCCTGCAATTATCGAAGACGCGCCCCACCCAAGCCTGGGCGGCCTTGCTGTTTATCATCGCGTTAGGGCTAGTGGGGTTATTGCGCCTGGTAGGATGGGACACGGCTTCGGTCTCGCTCGATGATAATTGGGTCGGGGTGATCTTCGTGGGGCTCGGTTTGTTCTTGCTCGCGGCGGGCCTCATCGCCGATTTGCTCGTGCCGCGCGTTAACGAGTCCATCATCCTCGGCGTGTTGTTGATGGGGTTGTTCGATCTCTTGGTTCGCCCACCGGAAGTTTGGTCGCCAGTGGTATGGGGGCTAGGTGGTTTGCAAGCCGGCTTGGCGCTCCTCCTCATCTTCTATTCTCAGCCGCTGTCGCTTACTGGGCGCGCCCTCGCCTACCTCATCTACTTACTCACGCTCTTTTGCCAGGCTTTTTTTCGCCCGGACACGACCACTTTGTTTACACTGGCCGAGCTCAACTGGCGCGAGGCTTTCCTCTTTGGGGCGGTGTTTGTGTTTTTGCTCCTCCATGCGCTCTTGTTTCTGCGCTTTGTGCTGATCGTCTCCTCGCTCATCCTGCCCGCCAATCGTCCGTTGCTGGTCTATATCATCCCACGGCTGTTTAGCACGGAGCAGGTCGCGCTTTGGCGCGTCGCGGCGGCGTGCGCCGTGTTGATCGTAGTGTTGGTGGTGAATCGGTTCACAGGCCTCGTCGCCGATTCACTCCTCGTGAGCTTTAGCCTCGCCGCTGGTGTGCAAGCCTTGCTCCGCCCCGGTTTTGGGCGGCGGGCTGATACAATTTAACTGCTCACTGCTCACTGATGACTAACCGCTTTGGGTTATCAGTGAGCAGTCATCAGTTACTTTTCAAAGGACACTCTGGTATGACTATCAACTGGATCAAATTGCACGACTACACCGATATCCTCTACGAACAAGCCGAGGGGGAGGCGTTGGCGAAGATCACCATCAATCGCCCTGAAGTGCGGAACGCCTTCCGCCCCCAAACGGTGCATGAGATGTTGGATGCGTTTAATCGCACCAAAGACAACGGCGACATTGGCGTGGTCATCCTCACTGGCGCGGGAGGGGAAGCCTTCTGTTCCGGGGGTGATCAGAGCGTGCGAGGCAAGGGCGGTTATGTGGGGAAGGATGGCATCCCGCGCCTCAATATCCTTGAAGTGCAACGCCTCATCCGCACCATGCCCAAGCCAGTGATCGCCATGGTGGCGGGTTACGCCATCGGCGGTGGACATGTGTTACACGTGGTGTGTGACCTGAGCATTGCGGCTGAGAACGCGGTGTTTGGGCAGACCGGCCCGAAGGTGGGGAGCTTTGACGGTGGCTATGGCGCGGGGTATTTGGCTCGCATCATCGGCCACAAAAAGGCGCGCGAAATTTGGTATCTGTGCCGTCAATACAACGCGCAACAAGCGCTGGAGATGGGCTTGGTCAACACCGTCGTCCCGCTCGAAAGACTGGAAGAAGAGACGGTGCAATGGGCGCGCGAGATTTTGGAAAAAAGCCCCTTGGCGATTCGGATGCTCAAGGCCGCTTTCAACGCCGATACGGACGGTTTGGCAGGCCTGCAACAACTCGCGGGCGATGCCACCCTGCTCTACTATTTGAGCGAAGAAGCGCAGGAAGGCAAGAACGCCTTCATGGAAAAGCGCAAGCCGGACTTTTCCAAGTTTCCGCGGTTACCCTAAAAACACCTAGACTAGGCTGAATTATGAATTGCTTTTTCATAATTCAGCCTATACCCCTCAGCTTTGTTCTTCGATTGGCTTCAGCGTCGCGCGGCCCTCACGCCCAAGCGCCTCGCGTTAAGCGTTGGCGCGGAACGGTTCACTTTCGCCGAGCTCGATCAGCGAGTAGAACGACACGCTCAACAACTCGCCACCCTAGACATTGGCGCGGGCGATCGCGTCGCATTGCTCCTCCGGAATAGTGCCGCGTTTGTCGCACTCATTCATGCCATCAGCCGTCTCGGCGCTATCAGCGTGCCACTGAACACGCGTCTTGCACCCCCTGAGCTTCAAACCCAACTCGCTCAGGTTGAGGCCAAAATATTGATCCACGACGAGGCACACGCCTCCTCAGCGCATATCTTTGCTGTCCCTCTGCTCAACACAAATTCTCTAAGCTCTCAGCCTCCGCGCGCTAAGCCGCTATTCACGCCTCCCTCTCCCGCCTCCCCACATTCGCTCCTCTTCACTTCCGGCACGACGGGACGCGCTAAGGCCACTATGCTGACCTATGAGAATCATTGGTGGAGCGCGATGGGCTCGCTGTTGAATTTGGGCTTACGCGCCGAGGATGGTTGGCTAGCGTGCCTGCCATTGTTTCATGTCGGCGGGTTGGCCATCGTTTTGCGTAGCGCGATCTATGGCATCCCCATCATCTTGCACGATGGTTTTGAGCCAGCGGCGGTGAACACAGCCATTGATGAGGAAAAAGTCAGTATTATTTCAGTGGTCAGCGTGATGTTGCAACGGATGTTAGCCGAACGCGGCGCGCGCCCTTACCCACCGACGCTCCGGTGTGTGTTGTTAGGCGGTGGCCCCGCGCCCCAACCCTTGCTCGAAGAGTGCGCGCGCCGCGGCCTGCCCGTCACCCAAACGTATGGCCTCACCGAGGCCGCCTCCCAAGTGGCGACCCTCGCCCCGGAAGATGCCCTCCGTAAATTGGGCTCGGCGGGCAAACCACTATTTCCCACTGAGCTGATGATCAACGCGCCCGACACCACCGGTGTGGGAGAGATTCTCGTACGCGGGCCAACGGTTTCGCCCGGTTATTGGCGCGACCCTGAAGCCACTGCGCAAACTCTGCGGGAGGGCTGGTTGCATACGGGTGACCTAGGTTATCTAAATGAAGAAGGCTATTTGTATGTCGTGGATCGGCGCGATGATTTGATCATCTCGGGTGGCGAGAATATCTATCCCTCGGAGGTAGAGGCGGTATTGTTGGCGCATCCTGCCGTTGCCGAAGTGGGGGTGATGGGTATAGACGATGCGCAATGGGGCCAAGCGCCGATCGCGTTTATTAAACTACGGGAGGGCGAGGCCGCATCAGCCGATGCGTTGCGCGCTTTTTGCCAAGACCGCTTAGCCAAATATAAAATTCCGAAGCGGTTTGAGTTTGTGGCGCGCCTGCCAAGGAACGCGGCGGGGAAACTTTTGCGACGGGAGTTGAAGAAGATCGGCAGTTGACTTCCTCTTGCCAATTTAACCTCGATCAGATTCTAAAACAGGGGTAAGTAACTCACTCTGGAGTTACGCAAGACTTCGGAAGTGGGCGCACACAGCCCAGATACTTCGGCGAGTTTTGCGCCCACTTCCGAAGTCTCAAGCACGGTATGCGTAAGTCCAGTCACTTATATTAAGGTTCAGTTGACAGGATGCCACGCCAAGTGGCATACCGCACGAGATCGGTCTGCGTCTTCAAGCCCAGTTTCCGCATTAAGTTGGCGCGGTGCATTTCTACAGTGCGCTGGCTAATCACCAAACGCTCGGCGATCTCGGCACTGGTGTGGCCTTCGGCCGCTAATTGCGCCACTTCCCGCTCACGGGGGGTCAACGCATCATACGGATCAGTCTCGGCGGCCTTGGCTTTGTCGCGATAGGATTCGATGGCGCGCTGTGAGAGTTGCGGGCTGAGGTATGAGCGCCCGGCCACGACTTCTCGCACCGCGCTCACGACATCATTCAGGTCTGACTGTTTAAGGATGTAACCTGCCGCGCCATGTTTGAGCGCCTCCAGCACGTAGGCTTCATTGGACTGCATTGAAAGCACGATGGCGCGCGTGGTAGGGGCTAAAGTCGCCATCTGGCGGATGACCTCTAGCCCGTTGAGGCCCGGCATCATCATGTCTACTAGCAACACATCGGGCTTCAAACGCTCCACCAGCGCTTTGGCTTCTAAGCCATCCTTCGCCTCACCGACCACTTTAAAATCGGGCTCGGCCTCCAAGAGGGTCTTTAACCCCAAACGCACGACTTGGTGGTCATCGGCGAGCAGAATCGCGACGGTCATGGCGCCTCCTTTCTAGCCGACCCTGCAAGGGCAGGGCCGCTGTAATCTGTGTCCCGCTACCGGGCTCAGATTCGATGTGCAACCAACCGCCCAAGAGTTCTGTGCGCTCACGCATTCCAGTCAGCCCCACCCGTTGCTTGGAAGTGGGGGTTGTCAGGTCAAAGCCCTTGCCCGCGTCTTGAATTTGCAGGCGTAACTGCGTGCCATCGGTGCGTAACCGGATGTGCGCTTCTTCGGCCTCGGCATAGCGGGCGACATTGGTCAACGCTTCTTGCACTAAGCGATAGGTGGTGGTCTCCACTTCGGGCGGCAAACGTTCTTCCAGGCCAACCGATTCAAAGTTTACGCGCACGCCTGTTTGCGAGGTAAAGCGATCAAATAACCAGAGCAAGGCCGAAGTCAGCCCTAAGTCATCGAGCATCATCGGGCGCAAATCTAGCGAGAGATCGTGAACGCGCTCCGTTAACTGATTCAAAACCGTTAGGGCTTCAGTGATGTGCTGGCCGACGGTATCTGGAGCTAGGCGCGGTACCACCCCCAACAGCAATTTTAGACCCGTGAGCATTTGCCCCACCTCATCGTGCAGTTCGCGCGCGAGATGGCGGCGCTCTTCTTCTTGCACTTGCACCAATTGTTGCGACAAGGCTTGCAGTTGCGCGCGCCCGGTGCTCACTTGCTCAAACAAGCGCGCGTTCTGGATGGCAATCGCCGCTTGTACCGCTAGCGCCTGCGCGACGGTGACTTCTGCCGCGCTGAATTTTTGCGGTTCATCGCTGTCCAACGCCAACACGCCCACTACTTCCTCCCGCGCGATCAGTGGCACGCCCAGCCAACTCCGAATGTATTGGGTGTCAGGGTAGATGACCCAGTCTGGATGATGGGTGACATCGGCAATGAGCTTGGGCTGACGCTGGGCCAACATGCTTTTTAAGATCGGGCTATCTTGCAACTCGCCAAAAGTAATTTCGCGGATGGCCTCTTCGCGACCTTCATGTCCGGTAAAAGCCATTAGCGTAGGTACGCCATTTTCATAGACGAGGATGGAGCCAGAGATGAACGGTAGCACGCGCGCGGCCTCATGTAGGATGCTTAACAGCACCTCGCGTAAACTCAGAGTGGACGAGACGGTGTGCGCCACTTCCAACAACGTATGGGTCTGCAAGCGCGCGGCGTGTTCCAGCGCATACAAGCGGGTGTTTTGAATCACCACCGCAGCTTGAGCGGCGCACACCCCGGCGAGCCGCGCGTCATCCGCACTGAAGCCGCCCGGGCGGTTGATCATCAGCATGTGGCCGATGACGGTCTTCTCATATTTTAGAAGCGTCATGGCCCCGTTATACATTTCCATGGACTGCGCCAACGATTGGAAGAAGGGCGTCATCTCCCGGACCTCATTGCGCACCAAGAATCCATGCTCTAAGTAATCCGTGAAAATCGGCGCTTCCTCAAAGCGTTGGGTAGGCCATTGCAAGGTCTGCAATTGGGCATTGGTGACGCCATAGCCTGGGGCTTGGGCGCGCACCCAGCCATCGGGGTGCTGGAGCATCACATAACAGCGCTCAGCGCCGACCAAGCGGGCCATGCGCTCAGCTAACGTCCCGTAGGTTTCGTTGATGTCGGTCAAATTATTAAACGTTTGAGCGATGTCATGCAGGCCAGCCAGCTCGCGCACTCGGCGTTCGGTGGCCTCGAAGAAACGGGCTTGTTGGATAGCAATTGAGAGTTGAGCCGCAATCTCTTGAACGATCTCGACCTCTTCGGCGCTAAAGGGGCCGGGCTGTTCTCGCCCTAAGTTAAACGCGCCCATCAGTTGGCCTTGAAAAAAGAGCGGTGTAGTTAACCAGGCGCGCATCCCGGTTGCCATGAAGCGTTGGGGGGGAATAGGCCGTTCGGGGTGGGCGGACAAATCCTCGATTAGCAACAATTGCCCTTGCCGTAGCGCGTCAATGGTCGCCAACCCATACGTCTCTAGCGTCAGGCTCTGGCTGGGGTGACGCTCGGTCTGAGCGTAATGATGCGTGGCGAGGAGCGACGCCACTTGGGCCTGAAAGTCGAATAAAACGATGCTGGCGCCATGGCAATTGATCAACTGCCGGATGCGCGTTAAGGCGGCTAATGCGGTCTCTTCTGGCGAGCGCGCCGCCAAGATCGCGCGATCAATTTCATGCAAGATGTCCATCCGCACGGCATAGCGTTGTTCCGCTTCTTCGGCTCGGCGACGGTCGGTCACATCTACCCCAATGCCCCAGGTAGACCAGTTTAGGAGTGGGACTTGATCTGAAATGTTCGACCATTCGATGACGCGCACCGCGCCGTCTTTGGTGGTTATGTTCCAAGCCCACTGGCGGTAATTATTCCCCCGCGTTTGCCATTCGACCAACATCTGAGCCCGATAAACCGGATCAGGATACAACAGCTCGAGGGCGCGCGAATTGCCGACGATCTCAGCCGCTGTATACCCGGTCACCCGTTCGCACTCCCGGTTCCACAGACGAATCTGCCCAGTCGAGTCTAACGCATCTACCATCACCGGCATGTGTTCAATCATCAGCCTTAATCGTTCTTCATTGTGGCGTATGGTCGTCTCGGCTTGTTGGCGATCTAAATGCGAGCGCAACATTTCAGCAAGCGAATTGATCAGGTTGCGCTCCTCCGCCAGAAATGGGCCTTCGGCGGCGGGTGGGCGTTCTTCTAAATAGACCACTTCCAGCGTGCCCTGATCGCCACTCGCGACGCTAAACTCGGCGCGTTGGCACCAGCGGGTCATCGAAAAATTTTCAGTTTGAGCCGTTTCGCCCGCAAAGGTGAGGCGCGCCGCAGTGATCTCAGGATATTGCCAAGCGGGGGGCAATAACGCGACAATTTTGGGGAAGAGCGTTGCAGTTGGCCCGTGGGCCTGTTGCAAAAACTGCATGGCGGCGTGCAAAGCGGTCAATTCTTTAACCCGTTCGGTGAGATCGTGAAGCAAGTGAGATTTCTCCTCCATGCCAGCGTGCAGCAAAGCTTGGGCGCGTTGCCGCCAGGCATAAGTGCCAACACTTATGAGGAAGATGAATAAAACTAGATCAGGAAGCCAATGCCACCACATAATCCCTCCCGTCCATCAGTACCTTTGGGTAAAAGAGGAACGAACGGTTTGGATTATACAACTCTCGCCAGTTGGAGCGAGTTGTTAACCCGCTTGGTTATCACGGCAAACAAGCATATCCTGCAAGTGAGGCAGTCTCCAATGGTGGGAGACCGTTCACCACTTAAGGGTCTGGCTTGCGGTGACAGAGTGGTAATACGTTTGTGGCGTCAGGGGTATTACTTACTTTTCATCGGACATTAACTGTAAAAAGACCTCGACCAGAGCTGGATCGAAGTGGGAACCTGCGCCGAGGCGAATGTGATCGCGCACACGCTCAATCGGCCAGCCCGCTCGATAGGGGCGATCTGACCGGAGGGCATCCCACACATCGGCGAGGGTGAAGAGCCGAGCGGCCAGGGGGATCGTTTCGCCACGCAATTGGCGTGGATAGCCGGTGCCATCCCACCGTTCATGGTGGCAATACGGGATGTCCAAAGCTGGGCGCAAATAGGCAATCGGTGCCAACAGCTCATACGCATAGACCGGATGGCGGCGCATTAACGTCCATTCCTCCGCCGTGAGCGGGCCGGGCTTGAGCAAAATGTTGTCGGAGATGCCGATCTTGCCGATGTCGTGGAGCAAGGCCCCGCGATAAATGTGCACCAGCTCAGCCTCCGGGAGACCAATGGCGCGGGCGAGGCGCATGGTTAGGTCTGTCACGCGTTCGGCGTGGCCTTCCGTTTCCCGATCCCGCAAATCAAGCGCGCGTGACCAACCAGCGATGGTCGCGTTGTAGGCCTGGGCTAAATCCGCGTTGGCACGGTGTTGTTCGTAAAGCAACGCGGCATTATGAATAGCGATGGCCGCTTGTCCGGCTAGGGTTTGGAGGAAATCCAACCAGTCGGGGTCGGGGCGCAAGGGTGTGCGATGGAAAATCTCTAGCACGCCATTGATCTGCCCTTTGGCAATAAGCGGCGCGGCGTAGTAGGCCGCAAAGGGCTCGGCGTGGAAGCGCGCCGCGTCCCCAGTCGGAATGCCCTCCGCTGTAGCCGATGAGGCGGTCAAGGTGATCAGGCGGAGTTCCTGCACCGCTTGGCGCGCTAAGGTCACGGCGGCGGGGAGGGCCTGAAAGCGCGCCGCCTGCTGAAAACCCCGCCCGATGACATATTCCAAGGTTTGTTCAGGCGGATTGAACAACAGCACATCCGCCGCATCCACGCCTAAATGGATCAGGACTTCATTTAGAAATAGATTAAGCACTGAGTGCAAATCTAAGTTGGCAGTGATCGCCATCTCAATCGAATACAAAGCCGCCAAACGCTTCAAGCGCAATTCGGTTTGTTCATGCAAGGTGACGCGTTGCAGGGCGTTGGCGACGAGATCAGTCAGCGCGGTCAGCACGTTGGCTTCGGCTGAGGTGAGGGGCACCGAACGCTCTAACCACAAAGCCCCCAACGTCTGCCCTTGGGCGGTGAGAGGTAGACTCAGATGGGCGAGGCGGGGAGCCCGTGCCGAAATGCTTTGGCCTGTCCATGCGGCCCAAGTGCCTAGGCCTAATTCAATCGTGAGCTCATCCTGCGCGGGTTGGTTCAGCGCCAGGGCGGCGCTGTGTACATTGAATTCGGTGTGCAAGTGTTCGAGGATAATGGGGGCCATGTCGGCGCGGGTGCGCGCGCCCCGCATGGCGGTGGAAAGCTTCAATAGCAAGTCCCGTTCCCATTCACGTTGGCGGCGTTCCGTGACATCTACCATCACCCCGCGCAACTTGAGCGGTTGGTCCGGTTCAGCGACTACCCTCACAATATCGCGTAACCAGACGACGCGCCCATCGGCGGCTAACATGCGATATTCAAATTCGTGCGAACGTCGTTCGCGCGTTGCGGCTTGGCAAAACTGGATCGCCCAATCGCGGTCAGCGGGGTGAAGGTGGTCGGCCCAAAACGTTGGCTCGGCTATCCAGCGTTTAACCGGATACCCCAAAAGCCGTTCGGCTTGTTGGCTGACAAAGGTGAAGCAAAGGGTCTGTGCGTCCGCTTCCCAGACAATGCCTTCAATCGAATTGACCAGCGCCTCATAATTTTGTTGCGATTGGCGCAGGGCCGAACTGAGTTGTTGGTGGCTGGGACGAGCAAACATGGCGGGTAGCACATCATACGCAAGCGACATCGTTACCCCCCAAAGGTGGGCAGAAAGGCAGTGGTGAAAGAACTCATTTGAGTTAACTGGTGAGCAGTGAGGCGCGCCTCGGTGAGGTCGGCCTCGGTGAAATCGGCTCCTTGTAAGTTCGCCTCGCGCAGATCAGTTTGGCGGAGATTGCTTCGTATCAACTTGGCTCCGTGTAAATTAGCCTCGCGCAAATCGGCTTGGCTTAGGTCAGCGCCCGTAAAATCCGTCTCCGCAAGGTGCGCCCAGGATAGCGTGGCGCTGGTCAAATTGGCTTGAGTGAGATCCGCCCCCGCCAAGTCGGCCCCGGTTAAATTGGCTTTAGTCAGATTCGCGCCCCTAAGCTGGGCGCGGCTCACCAACGCGCCGCTCAAGTTGGCGTCTTCTAATTGGGCGGCCACTAGGTTGGCCTCGATTAAATTCGCGGTCGTGAGATTGGCCTGATTCAAATGCGCCTGATGAAACTGAGCTTGGGCCGCGTTGATCTTGGTGAAGTTGGCCGCGTGGGCTGAGACGTGACTGAGATCGGCGCCGATCAAAATCACCCCGCTGAGGTCGGCGTGATCTAATCGGGCGTGGCATAGCACGGCTTGCTGAAGATTAGCGCCGCCTAGCGACGCATGTTCTAAATCGGCATGGCTCAGGTTGGCATGGCTGAGAGTCGCCTTGAGCAAATGCGCCCACTTGAGTTCGGCGCGGAAGAGATTGGCGGCGGTCAGGTCCGCCCCGGTGAAATCTGCTCCGACGGCGACAGCGCGTGTAAGTTGTGCTCCGGCTAAATTGGCCCCATTGAGATACGCCTCGCTTAAGTTAGCTTCTACCAGTTGCGCGAACCGTAATGTAGCCAGCGCCAAATTTGCTTCCCTTAGATTGGCACGGGATAAATCCGCGCGGGCGAGATTCGCCTCGGTCAGGAAGGCGCTGTGTAAATCGGCCTCGGAGAGATCGGCTAAAGGCAAGAACGCGCCGCTAAGCAGGGCGGAGCTTAGGTTGGCCTGCGATAGCTTGGAAAGCGAGAGATTGGCCCCAAACAATTGCGCCCCGGTTAGGTCGGCCCCTGTGAGGTCGGCCATGGTCAGGTCTAACACGTTCAGTTTAGCCAAATTGAGATCGACATAGCGCAACTTGCCGCCGGGCTCGATCTGAAAACCTTGCTGGATCATATGAACCGCCTAAGGAGAAGTTGCGAAGCGAGATCAAACCCTAAGGGCCTTTGAAGACCCTTAGGGTTAAGTGTCACGCTGACAAACCCTGTAAAGGCTGAAGCGCCTCGACTTCCAACTGCGACAACACCTTGCCTAGGTCGAGCAAGATCACCAGGCGCTCGGCGACTTTGGCAATGCCGGTGATGAAAGTTGATTCAAGAGTCGTCACCAATGGGGAAGGGGGCTCAATCGCTTCGGCGTTGACGCGCAACACTTCGTTGACGCCATCCACGACGACGCCCACCGTCATGCCTTGCGCTTCGACCACGATGATGCGCGTGTTCTTGGTCGGGGACTGCGGTGCCAGCCCAAAGCGCTTGCGTAAATCAATCACCGGCAAGACCTTGCCCCGCAAGTTGGTCACACCTTCTACAAAACGTGGCGCGTGCGGCACGGTGGTAATGGCTTGGAGTTTGATGATGCTTTCCACGGCGGCGATAGCCACGCCGTAATGTTCGTTCGCTAAATCAAAGACAACTTGTTGGTGTTCCATGCTGTTCCTCCGCTGACCCAATTGAGGGCATTTAGTTGTGACTCACTGGCAAAGGCGTATGCTTGCCATTTGCGCCTTGTCCGTTTGGCGCTTGTCCATGGCGCTTAAGGCTGGGGCCGGTGATCACCTTCATCGGCATGCTCGGCGTCGCTGGTCGAGCGGACATGCGGGCCGGGTGCGTTTCGGACGCCTGCTCCAATTTGAACTGCGCCACCAAATTCTGCAAGGTCTGCGCCATTTCGGATAACGACTGCGCGCTGGCGGTCACTTCTTCCACTTGGGCGGTCATCTCTTCGGCACTGGCGCTCACTTCTTCCACTGAGGCGCTGTTCTCTTCGCTCACGCTAGCGATGGTCTCAATCGCTTGTGTCACTTCACCCGACCCAGCCGCCATCTCTTCCGTAGAAGCTGTGTTCTCCTCGACCA
>Ga0315912_10003720_pt1 | contig 14940 bp, 12 predicted proteins | sample VfabasoilMG_FD_204469 | JGI IMG/M metagenome (GOLD analysis project Ga0315912, IMG submission 204469) | Garden soil microbial communities collected in Santa Monica, California, United States - V. faba soil | ecosystem: Environmental > Terrestrial > Soil > Garden | place: USA: California... | reverse complement strand
AGATGTGGGAGAAGATCGTGCGCAAGCTGCGCAGCGGCATGATGCCGCCGCCGGGCGAGGATCGCCCTGCCGTCAGCGACGTCGGCCGGATGGTCGGGTCACTCGAAACCGCGCTCGACAAGACCGCAGCGCGCCACCCGAATCCTGGAAACGTGGTGCTGCACCGGATGAACCGCAACGAATACTCCAATTCGGTGCGCGATCTGCTGGCGTTGCCCATCAACGGCGAGCAGCTATTGCCGGCGGATGATTCCACGTCCGGCTTTGACAACATTGCCAGTGCGCTGGTGCTGTCGCCCGCACTGATGCAGGCCTACATCACCGCCGCCTCCCGCATCAGCCGACTCGCCGTCGGCGACATGGGCAGCAGCTCGGTACTGACCAGCTTCCAGCCGCCGACCGGTGTGTCGCAGTCCGCGCACATCGATGGCTTGCCACTGGGCACCCGTGGCGGCATGCGCGTCGAGCATGTGTTCCCGCTGGATGCCGAGTACGAGTTCACCATCCGCCGCAACGGCACCAACAATTTCGTGTTGCCGTTCGTGGGCACGCGGGATCCGATCGAAGTAGCCATCGATGGCGAGCGTGTGGCCGTGATCGAGGCCGGCAAGCCCACGCGCATCCGTCTGCCCGTGAAGGCCGGCGCACACACGGTGCAGATTGCCTTTCTGCATACGGCCGCCGAACAGGAAGTGAACGATCTCTTTGCCGTGCACGCCCAGAGCGTGAGTATTGGCGGCTTCGATCTGCTGGGGCCGCTGAAGCCGCAGGGCGTGGGGGATACCGAAAGCCGCCGCAGGATATTCGTGTGCTATCCGAAGGAGGCCTCCGAGCAGGCCGCCTGCGCGAAGAAGATCATCAGCAAGCTGGCGGCCCGTGCCTGGCGTGCACCGGTGACCGATGCGGCAGTGAATGATCTGCTCGGCTTCTACCGCCAGGGCGCCGAACTGCGGGATTTCGATACCGGAGTGCAATACGCGCTGGCCCGCATCCTGAGCGATCCACGCTTCGTCTACCGCTTCGAGCAGGAGCCGGAAAGGATCAAGGTCGGCGAGAGCTACGACATCAGCGGGTATGAACTGGCTTCGCGCCTGTCGTTCTTCCTGTGGAGCAGCATTCCCGACGAAGAGCTGCTGCGTGCCGCTGGCACCGGCGAGCTGCGGCAGACGAAGAAGCTGGAGCAGCAGATCGATCGCATGCTGGCCGACCCGCGTGCCGATGCCATGGTGCAGAACTTCGCCGCGCAATGGCTGGGCCTGCGCCAGCTGGCCACCATCAATCCCACGTCCACCGATTACGACGGCACCCTGCGCGAATCGATGCAGCGCGAGACGGAGCTGCTGTTCGCGTCAATCCTGCGTGAGGACCGCAGCGTGCTTGACCTGCTCAACGCGGACTACACTTTCGTGGATGAGCGCCTCGCCAGGCACTACGGCATTGCGCACATCCAGGGCAGCCGATTCCGCCGCGTACCGGTCAGCGACGCCGACCGTCGTGGCATCCTCGGGCACGCCAGTGTGCTGACGCTCACGTCGGCGCCCAACCGCACCTCCGTGGTGAAGCGAGGCCAGTGGGTACTGGAAAACCTGCTCGGCACACCGCCGCCGCCGGCGCCGCCGGGTGTGGAGGTGAAACTGGATCAGCCGCCGATGCCTGGCGTCGCGGCAACCACGCTTCGGCAGCGCATGGAGCAGCATCGCGCCAATCCCTCCTGTGGCGCCTGTCACGGGGTGATCGACCCCATCGGCATCGCGCTGGAAAACTTCGATTCCATCGGCAAGTGGCGGGATACCACGGCCGGCCAGCCGGTGGATGCGGTCACCGCACTGTGGGATGGCACACCGCTGCATGGCGCCACGGATCTGCGCAAGGCGCTGATGGCCCGGAGCCCGCAGTTTGCTGAAACCGTAGCGGAAAAACTGCTGGCCTACGGGCTCGGCCGCAAAGTCGAGTACTATGATATGCCTGCGATCCGCGGCATCGTCAGCCGTGCCGAGGCCCGGAATTACAGGCTGAGGGAGCTGATCAAGGGGGTGGCCTTGAGCCCCGCCTTCCAGCGACGCGTCAAGCAGCCCAGTACCGGGGACCAGCTCGTGGCCCAGGAGCACTGAATGACCTTTCTGACCAGAAAGCACCTGCCCCGCCGTACCGTGCTGCGTGGACTGGGTGTCAGTGTGGCGCTGCCGGTGCTGGATGCGATGATTCCTGCGGCCACCGCCCTGGCACAGACGGCGGCGAGGCCGAAGACGCGACTGTCCTGCATCTACATTCCGCACGGCGCCACCATGGACCTGTGGACGCCGAAAGCCGTCGGCAAGGATTTCGAGTTTTCACAGATCCTCAAACCCTTCGAGCCTTTCCGTCAGAGCGTCAATGTCATCAGCAACCTGGCCCACAGGAATGTGGCTCCGGCCAGCGGTGAAGATACCGGCGGCGCCGAGAACCATTCACGGGCCGCGGCGGTATTCCTGACCGGCGCGCACCCGTTCAAAGGCGACATGGCGAAGGTGGGCTCATCGGTGGACCAGATGGCCGCCGCAAAGATGGGCCAGGACACGCCTCTGCCGTCGATCGAGATGTCGATTGAACCGGGCATTGGCGCCTGCGACCTCAACTTCACCTGTGCCTATCGCAATACGCTCAGCTACAAGAACGAGTCGTTGCCGCTGCCGATGGAGAACTCTCCGCAGCTGGTGTTCGAGCGCCTGTTCGGCGATGGCACCACCGACGCGCAGCGTCGCGAGCGTCGCGCGCAGTCGGCTTCGATCCTGGACTCGATCGGTTCGCAGGTGTCGCAACTGCAACGTGGCATTTCCGCCGCTGACCGTGCCCGCATGGACGACTATCTGCAGGAAGTGCGCGAAATCGAGCGCCGCGTGCAACTCATGGGCAAGAAGCTGGCCGGAAACGTGGCGCTACCGGATGCACCCGCCGGCACACCACCGGGCTTCGAGGCGCATGTGGATCTGATGTTCGATCTGCAGGTGCTGGCGTTCAAGACCGAGATCACCCGCATCGCGACCTTCATGATGGCCAGAGACGGTTCCAACACCCGCTACGCCAGCAGCGGAGTGTCGGAAGGGTTCCACAACGCCTCACACCACAGCAACGAACGCCGGAACATGGAACAGTTCGCGCTGATCAACGCGTTTCATGCCAACCTGATCGCGAAGTTCCTGGCGAAACTGCAGGGCACGCCTGACGGCGAGCACGACATGCTGCACAACTCCATGGTGCTTTATGGAAGCAGCATGAGCGACGCCAACGAACACAACTTCGACCCGCTGCCCATCATCCTGGCCGGCAACGCCGGCGGACGCCTGCAGGGCAATCGCCACCTGTCGTTTCCACAGCACACGCCGATGTCGAACCTGCTGCTCGGAATGCTGCAGAAGCTGGACGTGCCAGCGGAGAAGATCGGAGACTCCACCGAGCCGCTTTCGATCTGATCGCCTCGGCGACGCGGATCAGCCGAGGAGTTCCGCGAGAATCAGGGCCGCCGCTGAAGCTGCGGCGGCCGGCGGAATCCAGCGCGGCACTGCAAAGACTCCCTCGCCCGCCGGCCGCGATTTCTGGACGCGCCAGAGCGCCAGATCCACCAGCACGAAGATGCCGAGGGTCAGCGTATTGGCCAGTCCGAGCAGCCGTTCGAAGGGCATCAGCAGGGAGGCGGCCAGCACGATGGCGCCGGCAAGCGCGGTGGCGGGAATGGGCGTGCGGGTGCGCGGACTGATCCGGGCGAGAACAGCGGGCAACTGCCGCCGCGCGGCCATGCCGTAGAACAGGCGAGCCAGCATCATGATCTCGACCAGCACACCATTGGCGATGGCCAGTGAACCCAGCGCCGCAAACAGCATCGCGCTTCGGCCCTCGAACAGGCCCAGCAGCGGATTCTCGCCGGCCCCTCCCGCGAATACGACTGCCGACGCCAGCGCGACGTAGAGCACGGTGCTGACGACAATGGCCCCGAGGATGGCCCAGGGAATGGTGCGCTGAGGTTCCCTGGCTTCCTCGGACATGTTGACCAGGCTCTCGAAGCCGATGAAGGCGAAGAATGCAATGAAGGCGCCCGCAAAGATCCCCTGCCATTCCGCCAGACCCGCAGGCAGCATCGCTGATGCATCCAGGTCGGGTGCAGCGATCCAGCCTGCCCACGTTGCCGCAATGACTCCCAATATCTCAACCGCACCGATCGCGGCGGACAAGCCGGTACTCTCCCTGACGCCGAGCATCGCGATCACGGTGAAGGTGACGACCATCAGCGTGGTCAGCGCGATGGCGGTCAGGCCGACCAGTTTCGACAGGTACTGAACGGCGCCGCTCGCGATCGATGCGGCGGCAATCGCGACCGCCAGGGTCAGCGCCAGCGCGGTGAACTGAGACAGCCGGTCGGATCCGAACGCCTCCTTCACATAGGCGGCTGCGCCCGACGCCTCCGGAAATCGGCTGGCCAGTTCGGCATAGCAGAGCCCGGTCAAAGCCGCGACCAGCCCGGCGAGCAGAAAGGAGAATGGTGCCGCATCCCCGGCGCGATCGATCACCGTCGCGATGGCGACGTAGATTCCCGCACCCACGATGACCGCCAGCCCATACAGCAGCAGCGGCCAGAAGGTCAGCGAGCGCCTCAGCGATACGCCTGATCCGGCAGATGGGTCTCCCGACGAATTCATCCCGGAGGCTATCCCGGATTGCCGCGATCCACCTTGATCGTATAGTCGGACCACTCCGCGATCAGTCCGTCCCTGACGAAAAATACTCCGACACCCTCCCACGTCAGTGGACGGGTGGTTGACCGGAAGCTGTCGATCCGGCGGTTCATTACCAGAGGCCCGCTCGCAAACGTCTCCAGGATCTTGAACTCGATGCCCAGATCCGAGCTGGGCATCCAGGATCCCAGCCTCTCCCGGACGCCGGCATGCCCAGTGACGGGAGGCGTGGTCTCACTCATGCGATAGACGCAGTCAGCCGAGAGCCTTGGCAGTATCCGGGCGAGATCGCGGGTAGACCAGGAAGCACAGAAATCCGCGATGAGCTGCACGTTGGCTTTCTCCTGCGCGGTCCAGTCCCTGGCCGGCGCGGCGGATCGCGCGGCCTGCGCCACGAGAAGTCCAATGCCCGCTGTAGTTACGATCGTGCGTCGCGTGTGCGGCATGGGTTCACTCCTTTGCTCGTAAGTCCCTGAATCCTGCGGTCAAGAGTACCGCACTCCAATCCATCGCAACGATCGCGCATCTGCCCGGGAATTCTCCGGAGCCCTTGCGTCATCTGCCAGCGCAGATAATTCTTTGATGTAGGAATATTTGTGACAAAATATTCGAATCCACCAAAAGGAGGGTCGTCATGTCCAAGTCGCTTCGTGTTCTAGTGCTGGCAGTTCTGGTCGTTTGCGCCGCCCCGGCAATGATTGGCCCCGCAAGTGCCGCAGACGCGGCTCCCGCCCACTACTCCGCGACCACCACGCTGGTGGCAAAGCTGCTGGACGATCCGGCAGCCAATGCCATCCTGAAAAGGATGATCCCGACGGTCTACGCCAACGAGATGTTTCAATCGGCAGGCCGTGAGCTGACGCTGAAGGCCATTCAGCAGTACGAACCCGAGGCACTGAGCGACGCGAACCTCGCGAAGATCCAGGCTGAACTGGACAAGATTCCCGCCAAGAACTGATGCCAGCCGCGGACCGCGCGATCGCCGCGGTCCGCGGCAGCGATATGCCTGATATCGCTGCGATCCGCCGCATCGAATCAGTGGCAAACCAGGGCGCTCAGCTCGCAGGGACTCGCAACGCCCAGACGCTGATACGCGCGACGACGATAGGTGAGGACCGATGTCCTCGCGATTGCCAGATCGAGGGCAGTTGCCTCGACGCTCATTCCGATGGCCGCGCGGGCGCATACCTGTCGTTCACGCGGCGTCAGCCCACCGAATCGCCTGGCGAATCGGCTCTCGAGCTGCACGACCGTCAGTGGAGAGTGGCTGGCAATCCTGTCGCGATTGAGTGGCAACATCGGCAGTGCCAGGCAGGCCACGCCGATCAACGAAGCGATCTCGCCGTCGGAAAAGAGGCCGTCGGAAGCATGCCTTGCGACATTCATCACCCGCCAGGCGTCCGGGCCACGCTGGATGATCGACATCCTCTCCACGATGCCTGCATCGTCGAATATCCGGCGCCGGAATTCGGGCGACCTGATATGCGATGGTCGCACCCGCTGCAGGGCGACATCACCGATTCGCGGCGCCGCCCGGTAAGCCTCACCTACAGGATCAAGTCTCAGGTACCACTTGAGATAGGCGGGAAAGAGATCCACTAGTCCCGGCTCACCTGAGTAGTACTGCAGCGACGAGTTTTCACGGCCAGTCGCCTCGAACAGGTATATCCGGCGGGCGCCTCCGGTGACGGAAACCACCGAATCGCGGACCGTTTCGCCGAACTCCTCTGTACCGATCGCGCGCAGCATCTGCTCGTAGGCCGCACCGCTGGCCGTGGACGTTCTCCAGTCACGGATCTTTCTGATTTCCGCCACGACTTTCTCCGGCTCGGGGCAAGGCCCGGTGGCGGCCAATACTGCCCCCTTTCTCGCGGCCTGTCCTCTATCGGAAGGACAGGCCCTGGCCCCGTCACCGGCTAGATTCTGCCGTCCGTATTCGGAATGGAGAGGGTCATGCTTGCCGGAAACAAGGTCATCATCACCTGCGCGGTCAACGGCGGCATGCAGCAGGACCGCCAGGGCGCTGTCATTCCAAAGCAGCCCAGGGAGATTGGCGAGGCGGCCGCACGCTGCCATGAAGCTGGCGCGGCAATGATCCATGTTCACGCCCGGGATCCGCAGGGCAGGAATTCCGGTGACCGGGAGATCTATGCCGAGATCATCCGCGAGATCCGCAAGCGCTCTCCCATCCTCATCCAGACCACCAACGGCATCGGAGTGCGACGGGATCCTGCAACGGGCCAGTTCATCTGGCCCACTGATGCGGAACGACTGGGCCTGCTGACTCTCGATCCCCAGCAGGATCTCTTCGGCATCGCCGCGGGTTCGGCGGACTTCCACAATCCGGAGGGCGGATACCCCGAGGAAACCCCGTACGTAAACTCTCCCGCCCTGCTCAAGAAAACCATCGAGGCCGTCTACCGCAAGGGATCCGCGCTGGAATACGAAGTCGTCGAAGCCAGTTCACTTCATCGACTGATGCGCTATGCCAACGAGGGTTTGTTTGACCGTGACCGGGACAATGTCTGGCTGCTGCATGGCGGAGGATTCGGCGCCTGCCCACCTGTCGCGCGCAACGTCATCTTCTCCATCGATGAGGGGCTGCGAATGTTCCCCAAGGCCATCTGGGGTGTCACCGCCACGGGTCGGGACATGTTCAGGATCGTGACCCTGGGACTTTCGATGGGCTGCGACCTGGTTCGGGTCGGATTCGAGGACGGCATTCATCTGCCCGATGGAACCGTGGCGCGGGACAACAGCGAGATGGTGCGGGCAGCCGCGCAGATCGCGGCGATCTACGGCCTGAAGCCGGCGACAGTGGAAGAGGCGCGCGCCCGCTTCAGGATCTGAGACACATCCATGTCATCCGAACGCACATTTCTCGGCCTGGACCGCCAAGCTCTGCTGCTCATCGGGATGTGCTCGCTGCCTTTCTTCCTGGATTGCCTGATCCCCGCCCTGATGGGGCCCCTGGCCACACCGATCGCGGCTTCGTTGTCGCTGACGCCGCCCGACCTGGGTGCGGTCTTCTCCGCGAACCTGGTCGGGCAATGCCTGGGCCTGAGTACGATCCCGCTGCTCGCCGCACGCGTTGGACACCGCAACATCATCCTCTGGACGACGCTGGGCTTCGGCATTTCACAGGGTCTGACCATGTTCGTGGCGGACCGGGACATGCTCGTGGCATCCCGGTTCGTCACAGGAATATTCCTGGGGGGCGCGCTGCCGAGCTGCGTTGCCATTGTCACGCAGGGCACGCCACCCGGTCGGCGCGGCGTGGCGACCATGCTGCTGTTCACCGCGTTTGGGCTGGGTGGCGCCGTTGCCGGGGTCGTGGCCAGCCTGTACCTCGAAGGCGGAGACTGGAGGCAGGCGTTCGGCGTCACCGGCGCCGCCAGCCTGGCCGCAGCCGTGATCTGCTGGCGGTGGCTGCGCGAGCCGCCACTGGATACCCGCGCAGACGATCGAAGCAAGGGCCGCGGAGTGACAGCCATCGTGTCACCACCCCTGCTGGGGGGAACCTTGCTGCTCTGGGTCATGTTCATCAGCGCGCTGACGATCTACTACTGCCTCAGCTCGTGGCTTCCGGCGCTGCTCGTCGACATCGGACGCAGCCCGAAGCTCGCGGCGTACGCGATCAGCAGCTATACCGGTGGCGGAGTCATCGCCGGACTGCTGGTGGGTCCGCTGATCGATCGCTTCGGCACCCGGCGCGTGCTGGGCCTGTTCTTCGCGCTCTCCGCGGTGTTGCTGTTCGTGATCGGCCGTGTCATGGACCAGGTCTCCGACATGTCGCTGCTGGCGCTGCTGGCCACCTGCGGATTCTTCATGCTGGGGGCTTATGGCGGGCTCAATGTCCTCATGACCGAGTACTACCCGCCCGCCCTGCGCGCTGTCGGCATTGGCTGGACCAAGAGCGTTTCCCGGCTGGGCACGGTGCTGACGCCCATGGCCATTGGCTATGGACTGGCGCAGGGCGTCAGTTCCCGGACCATGGTTTCGCTGTTCGCCATCCCCGCATGCCTGATCGTCGCGGCCCTCGTGGCGATCAGAATCGGGAGAGACAGAGACTCAAGGCAGGGCTGAAGCAGGTCAGCGCACCGACAGCGGCACGGCTCCTGTCGTGTCGTATTGCACCGGACAGCCAAACACCGGCACGCCGGCTGCCTGCTGCGTGGCACAGAATTTCTGTGCTGCCTCCAGCTGGCGCTGGTTGTTCGCCAGCGTCTGTTGAATGGAAAGGCCGCCATTCGGGCCGTGCACGGCAACGTTCAGTCGTGGATCGATGCCATACGCCTTGATGTTGGCGTTCAACGCGCTGGCCCACCAATGCCATGTCCACTCGGCGTCGCCGAGGTCTCCTTCCATCATGATCCGCGCGGCAGGAAGGTAGGCAAATACGGCGTTGGCCATGTGCGAATGCCCAAGCACGTGATAGATCTCGAGCCGTTGCGTACGGTCTTCCAGCACCAGCCGCTCGTCGACGGGGACGAACACCAGTGGATGGGGATTTCTGGCGAGATCGTCCGGGAATACGATCGCCGGGCGCGCCACCATCTCGCGGAATATGGCCTCATTGCCCCGGTGCGAAACAACCTTCAGGCCGCGCGACACGGCTGCCCTGAGGCCCGCGGTGTGGTCGAAGTGATGATGGGTGACGATGAGCGTCGTTACCTGTTTGCCGGCCACCAGCTTGTTGGCGGCGTCGATGCGCGCCAGTGTGGCGGCCGCACTGCCGTTGGCCTCGAACATGACCAGGTGATCGGCGAACTCGATGACGGGACCGCCATTGTTGTTGCCGACCCGCACATCCCAGGCTCCCTTTGCCAGCGGCGTAACCGTGACTGCCGGTGCGGCCGGCACGGCCGGTGCGGGCGCGGGTGGAATGGCGGGCATCTGCCCTGCGGGAGCGTTCAGGCGATACGAATCCACCTGGAACATCAGCGTGACCTGATTGCGCCAGTCGAACCTGTTCATCAGGCCGTAAGGCAGCTGCACGCCGTCCTGCGCCACGTATCCCGTGAAATACGCGGTGACGGCAACATCGCCGAGGTTCACGTGGGGCACGACCCGACGGCTCCAGGCTGGCAGATGGGTCGCAGGGTCCACACCCATTGCCACCGCCGTGCCTTCAGCGGTGGTGAACTGCAGCACCGGCAGTCCTTCTTCCACACTCACTGCTCCGAGTCTGGCCGCCGGGTCCAGCGCCGCGAGTACCACTGGCAATGGATGGTCGAGCAGATCGGCGCCCGCCTGCACGGCCGAGGCGCGATTCCAGTTGAGGCCGAATGGCGCCGCAAAGGGAAACATCGGTGCCCGCCGCTGCTGGACGAGCGCACGTCGCGTCTTCAGATCGATGCTGCGCTGGGCATCGGCAATGGCCCTCCATTTTGGTGGGGAATTGAGATCCGCAGTGATGTTGCCGCCGCCATCCATGTAGGCGTCCTGACCGAAGCCGGTATAGACCAGCGTTTCGACGCGCTGCAGCCGTTCCCGGCCACCCATCGCGACGACCACCTGGTCGAGGAGACGCGCCGCAGGTGTTTCCTGGGCAATGACAGGCCGAACCATGCCAGACAGGCTCGCGGTCATGCCCGCGGCCATCAGCATCCGTAACCACGTCTTCACTTGGGCGACTCCTTGTCGAAATTGAACAGGTCTTCCTGATCGGGCCGCTTCATGCCCTGTTCCCAGTACTTTTCCCAGATCTGGGCCCACGGCCGACCGTACATGTCAGGCACTTCGAACTCGATGACACGCCCCGGCGTCAGCGGAGTCGCGGTGCCCTTCACGGGATAGATGGTCTGGATGCATTCGGTGAATACGATGGGATTCACTTCCGCGTCGGCGAAGTCGGCGCGCTTGTCCATGCGCTCGAAGATGCGGATGGGATTCACCAGCGCATCCGGGTCATAGAGAATCGCCTCGTGGTTCAGGCCGGTGAACCGGCCGCTGGCGTCGTGAAGCGGCGTGTATATCTCTATGGACTGCAGCTTTCCCGAGTTCTCGAAGGCGGTGTGCGCAGTCCAGGACTGGATGTTCGAGGTCCAGGTGATCAGCGTGTCGTGATCCCAGAAGCCTATGGTTTCCCCATACCAGCGAGGCACCTGCTCCCCCAGGCGCGGTACGGGCCCATCCATCTTGAATGAGCGCCCGACGTGAACGTTGGTGACGAAGTTTCTCGCGCCACTCATGTAGATCTGCACCATCTGCGGAGTGACCATCACCTGGCGGTCGTAGGCGGCCCACTCGTGCCAGCGCCGCAGGAAACCTTCAGGCCAACAGTATTGGGAGGGCCACATGGGCTTGTTCGTGTGGCCGTAGTGATACGCCTCCTGCACCACGCGCTGCTGGTACGGAGCGGTGAGCAGCGAGAGCACTGTCGGCACCTGCAGGTGGCGCATGGCAATCCAGTTGTCATTGCGCGCCGTGAAGCGAGGCTGGCGATAGATGCCGTTCCAATCGTTGGGCAGCGTTGCCCCGGTGTGAACGGCGGGACCGCCACGCCTTTTCGTCTCCTCGAGCAGCGCCTGGTAGTGCGCCTGCGCCGTGCGGAACGGATAGGGGCTGATGATGGACTTGCGCGGGTAGTCCCGGTCGCAGTGGCCCCACGGAGCCGAAGCCGGCGGATTGCTGCCGATGGCGCCGCTGGCCCACAGATTCTCGAGGGCGATAGGGCTGTTGCAGCGGAAGTACCGGGGATCGCTCCAGAGTGCGCGGTCCGCGTAGAAATCCGGCGTGGTGAAAAGGTCGCGCTGCAGCGGCTTGATGCCGGGTGGTGCCTGGCCCGCCCGGGCCGCGCCATCGAAGGCGCCATTCCGCTGGAGGGTGGCGCCCACCTGTGGCCGCGTGCTCACATCGTCCACGAGCGGTGCCGCCCTGCCGACGCTGACGAAGCCGATATCCGCCGCCTGCTGTGCGTGAATCCCGCCGGGCCGACATGCCAGCGCCGCGCACACGATTGCCGCCCGCAGTTGCGCCGACATGGACATGGACATCAGCGGCCTCCGAATCCCAACTGCTTGCCCAATTCGGCGTTGCCGAACTCGATCGTGATCTCGCGGCGCTGGATGCGCCATTCCCCCTTCTGCCTGACATAGTGGTCGGTATAGCGCGAGATGCTCAGGATGGCGGGACCGACATCGCCCTTCTTGACCACCGTGGTCACGTAGCACGTGCCAGCCGCCGTATCCGGCCCCGTGATCCTGATATCCGAGTTGCTGATCAGGTGCCGCATGATCGACGTGGTCTTTCCATTCGGTCCCGGCTCGGTGCTGAAGCGCTCATGGTCCCGGCGGGCCTGCGCGATCAGAGCCTTCCGGCCCTTGACGATTGCAGGTGCGCCGGGGGCTACTGCGATCTCGCCGTCTGTGGTGAACAGGTCGGCGTATTCCTCCGGACTCCCGGAGTCATGGACGATGCCATACCGGTCCATGAGCTCCCGGATCAGGGTCCGGTCAGCGATCGCCTGCAGGGAATCGGCCGCGATCAGGTCCCAGGAAGCCGCCAGCAATAGCGGAACCGCTAAAATCCTCATCATGGGAATTTTCAAATGGACGCTCCTGGGGTAAGGTCGGGACACCAAACAAAGGGGATCAGGGCATGGGGTCGAACGTGCGGATCAGGTCAATGCTGTCATGGATCCTGGCGGCCTGTTCAATTGGACCGGCAGTGGCGCATCACTCTACCGCGGAATTCGACTACACACGGCAGGTCACAATCAAGGGCATCGTCAAGGAAGTGCAGTGGACCAATCCCCACTCCTACATCCAGCTCATTGCCGATGGTGATGGTGGCGAGAAAGTGCAGTGGTCCGTCGAAATCGGTTCGCCGAGCCTGAACGTCAACATGGGCTGGCGGAAGAACAGTGTGAAGGCGGGTGACGTGGTGACGATGAATCTCTCGCCCGCACGCAATGGAAAGCCCTACGGCACGCTGAGGGTCCTCACGTTCGCCAACGGCGAGAAACTGGAAGGCGTGGCTGCAAGAGTTGGCGCAGGACCAGGACCCGGCGGCCCGCCGGCAGCACCTGCCCCGGGTTCGCCGGCACCTGCGGTGAAGGCGCCGTGATCATGCGCGTCGCCGTTGGGAAGGCGCTGCTGTTCTGTCTTGCGATCCTGGCAGCCACCGCTTCGAATGCAGCGGACAATGCGCGCGCAGCCGCAACGAAGCCGGCAGCGCTTCTGGGCATCTGGGTGCCGGACGCCGCACCCCGCGCCCTGCGAACGAGTCGCGGCGAAAAGCCCCCGCTGACGGCTGCGGCAGCGAAACTCCATGACGAGAGGCGCCAGCGCCTTGCAAGAGGCGATGCCGCCTTCGACCCCACGACCTGGTGCGCGGGTCCCGGCATGCCGCGGATCCTCACGATGCAATATCCATTGGAGATCCGCGCGGACGCCAGCCGCGTGGTGTTCATTCACGGCTGGTATCGCTGGTTCCGGACGGTAGACCTGGGTGCCGGCACGGCAGACCCGCCTCTCCCGCTGACCATGGGATTTCCCGTGGGACGTTGGGAGGGGGATACGCTTGTCATTCGCACTTCCGGGCTGACTGATGCCACGGTGATGGATGCGTCGGGGTTGCCGCACTCGGAGCAGCTGACACTGACGGAGCGGCTGCGCGTCCTTCCGGACGGGCGGCTAGAGGATCGCATCACCATCGAAGATCCGGAAACCTTCTCGCGGGCCTGGGAGACCGTACTGACGTTTCATCGCGATGCCAACGCGCGCGTGACCGACGACGTCTGCCCGGACCGTCTGGCCCGCGGCGAGCCGGCGGAGCGAGTTCCTGAGGGAAAGAGGCCACCTGCCACAGGAAAAGCACCGGCATCGCAGTCACCGGCGAGCACATCCACGCCGGCTCGCCTGGCGGGCATATGGGAGCCCAGGACCTTTGGAATCATGGTTCCAGAAGCGCGTCCCTCCGCGGCCGGACAGGCCATCGTGGCGCGCAATGCCGCAGCGATGCAGAGCGGCAAGATCATGCAGACCGCATGGGTATCGTGCCGCCCTGGCGCGGTCTCGACCATGACGATGCCGCGGGAAAAGATCGTCGTGCTGGAAGCAGCCGATGAAGTCACGATTCTGTTCGAGATGCCGCGGATGGTCCGGCGCATCCGCATGAATGGAGTTCATCCTGCCAAGGTGGGCGCGGATTACGTGGGTGATTCCGTGGGTCGCTGGGAAGGATCCACCCTGGTAGTCGACACGCTGGGGTTCAATGGCTATGCGGAACTCGATGCGCGCGGACAGCCCACCAGTCCGCGGCTGCACACCGTGGAACGCTTCACGCCATCGGCAGATGGCAGCAGCATCGACATCGAAACGACGATCGAGGATCCCGAGTACTACACGCAGCCATTTGTCATCAAGCGGTCCTGGAAGAAGAGCACTGCCAGGCATCCCTTTGAATACGACTGCATGGAGAATCCTCGACAGGAGGACTTCGAGAACGCCTATTACGTGCGTGAGCAGTACCGCCCGGTCTGCATGCGCGTAGAAGGGGAAGGCATGGAGCCATCACGCATGGTCTGCAGCCGCCAGCAATGAGGAACCCCTGCGCGTTGGCCTGGAGCGTGGCAGCAGTGATCCTGGCCTGTACCCGCCTGCATGCCGCGCAGCCGAACCCGCCTTTCGATCTCAAGCAATTGAGCATCGGCCTGCCCGAAGCCGGCGCGCCCCGCGCCGTGGTTGGACCCTACGCGGTCGTCGCGGAGAGGCCGACCGGTTCGCCCAACCTCGAGATCCACCTGCCCCGCGAACTCGGGATGTTTTCGGCCACCAACCCACTGCCGATAGTGATCTGGGGTAATGGAGCCTGCCTGGCTGATGGGCGGGAGTTCGCTGGCTATCTCACGACGATAGCCTCCTACGGATTCCTGGTCGTCGGGTCCGCACCGGTTGCCGGCAAGCCGCAGGCCCGCATCACCTCGGCCAACCTGATCCAGGCGCTGGACTGGGCGCAGGCGCAAAACACGCAGAAGGGCTCGCCGCTCGCAGGCAGGATCAGGAACGACGCCGTGGCGGTGATGGGCATGTCCTGTGGCGGCAACCTGGCGCTGGAGGCGGCTCGCGATCCGCGCGTGAAGACTCTGGGCATGTGGAATTCGGGCGTCTGGATCAGCGGTGAAATGCGTACCAGCGATGGAACACTGCTGGTGGGAACCACGAAGAAGGACCTGACCTACATTCACAGCCCCACTCTCTACATCAACGGCGACCAGATCGATCCCGCC
>Ga0315912_10003719_pt1 | contig 14943 bp, 7 predicted proteins | sample VfabasoilMG_FD_204469 | JGI IMG/M metagenome (GOLD analysis project Ga0315912, IMG submission 204469) | Garden soil microbial communities collected in Santa Monica, California, United States - V. faba soil | ecosystem: Environmental > Terrestrial > Soil > Garden | place: USA: California... | reverse complement strand
CTTCTCTTCCCAACTGGGCTGCCCCTCGGCAGCCCGCGTGCTCGGGCACGGGCACGGGCACGTTTACGGGGGCCTGAGCAAATAGGGACAGGCCCTAGCTCGGCGGCTTGGACTCACGGGTGACGGGCAACACCGCACTTTCGGGCAGCTCGAAGACGAGCTCGAAGGGCCGGTAGCCAGCTCGCCCTTCGCCCGTGAATGCGATGTTCACGCCGCCGCCGCGCTGGCGGACGAATGCTCGGATCGCGTCCATGCCCACGCCGCGCCCAGAAGTCCGAGAGAGCGTGGCCACGGTCGAGACGCCCGAAAGGAAGACGGTCTTCGCCACTTCCTCGTCGCTCGCCGCCGCGGTCCCCATGCGTTCACGCAACGCGGCCAGCCCGAGCCCGCGTCCATCATCGGCGAAGCGGATGACGACGTGGCTGCCGAGGCGTTCCGCGCGCAGGCGGATGCGCCCCTGTACCGGCTTGCCGCGTTCCTTGCGCTCCGCCTCGGCTTCGATGCCATGGTCCATCGCGTTGCGAAAGGCGTGGGGCAGGACGTCTCTCATGACCTCTGCCCAATCTGCGCTGAGCAGCAGCCCATCGGCGTCGCATTCCACGATCGGCGTGGCCTTGCCCAGCTCGTTTGCCAACGAAGCCAGCATGCGCTCGCTGCCTTTGACCACTTCCTCGACTGACACGGCGTCAGCGCGGATCAGGAGCCGATCCACAGCGCGCAACACTTGCGCGGGCGCGGGGCTACCGCTCGTCGCCTCTTTCAACAACGCGCGGATCTCGCCCAGAGCTCGCTCGGCACGCGCAGCCGAGCCGCGCGTGACATCCCCGAGCTTGAGCCGGAATACCCGCTCGTAACCTTCGACGGCGGAGCGCACCGCCAGCTGGCCTTCGGCGAGCTGGCTCAGGTCCGGCGCTTTCGTCGGATCGCGGCGCAGCTCGGCGTAAGCTTCTTCGGCGAGATGCGCCGCGTCGACCAACTCGCTCAGAGCCAACATGCGCGCGTTGCCTTTGATCGTGTGCATGTTGCGAAAACAAACTTCGAGCGCGTCGGGCTCCAGCGAAGCCGCCGCGATGGCGCTGTCAATCCGCCCGAGGAGCGCACGCGTCGAGCTACAAAAGCGCTGAAACGGCTCGATGCCCGCGTCCAGGACTTGGCCGAGCATCGAGAGTTCGCGACTATTGGCCGCTACGGTCTCTTTTAGCTGCCTGACCAGCGAGACATCCCGCAGCGCGACCAAGAACTTTCGGACCAGGTCGTGTTCATCGGCGATCGGGTTCCAATCCACCTCGAAATAGCGAGTTTCTCCGCGTTCATCGCGCTTGTGAAACTCCTGAACCAAGTGCGATGCGTTCATTTGCGCGAAGAAAGACTCGCCGCCGAACGAGACGACGAGCGCGGTGCGCGTGGCTGCCAGTGCATCGGCGCCCAAGTTCGAGCCTTCGAACACCACCTGCAAGCAATCGCGACCCGCGATGTCAGTGCGGTCGAGAATTCGCTCGAGGTACGGCGAATACTCCGGTTGGATGAGCAGGTTCTCGCCCACCGTGAAAATCCCCTGCTGCATGCTGTTCAGCATGGCCCTGATCTCGCGGTTCTTCTCGCGCAGTTCGAGCGTGCGCTCGGTCACCTTTTCCTCGAGCTTGTCGTAGAGCTGCGCGTTGGTGAGGGAGATGGCCGCCTGGCTAGCGATGACCTGCAACAAGGACAGGCGCTGCGCCGTGAACGCGCGCGTCGTCGCGTTGTTTTCCGCGTACAGGATCGCCACCAGCTTGCCCTGATTCAGAACGGGCATGCAGAGTAGGGACTTTACCGCGTTGCGTCGAATGTAGTCGTAGTCCGCATAGGCGGCGTCGGCGGTCGCGTCGTCGAGGACCACGGTATCGCTCGTGCGCGCGACGTAGCGCACGATTTCCGAGCACAGCTCGCTGGAATCATCGACCGGAATCGCGCGGCCCGCGTCGGGGATATCGCGCGCGACGTGGGCGCGTGCGACCACCGTCAGCTCGTGGCTCGCCTCGCCGATCAGGATCAGGCAGCCCTGCTCGGCCCCAGCATTCTCGATCAGCGTTGCCATCAATTTCGTGAAGAGCTTGTCGATCTTCACCTCGCTCGAGATGACTTGAGTCGCTTTGATGATCGATTCCAGGTCCAACGCGCCGGTAAAGCCGTCACGCGTCGTCGAGCGTCGCGCGGTCGTGCGAGGTCCGCCAGCCTCGACTTGTCCGATCCATTCCGGGTAGCGCAGCTCGAGTTGCCGCACCTTCGCGCGGGCGCCCCAGAGCTCATACAGGTAGCGGGCCTCTTCGATGAAGGTGCGCGCGATCTTCGGCTTGTGTTTTTCCGACCAGTATTCACCTAGCCGCTCGTTGGCGAGGGCGCGGAATTGCACGAAATCGTCCGCGGCGGATGCGATCGCCTCGTCGTACAAACCGAGGACCTCGTCGCTCGGTGCCGCGCGGACACGCGCGACTTCGGCGCAGCAGAGCTGATACTTGTGGGCGAAATTCGCGGGGCAATTTTCTGCCCAAATGCGTAGCTTTTCTTGGTTCTCGAGCAACTTCGCGAGCGTTGCCTCGCGCTCCGCACCGACCTGTGCGGCGATACCTTTGGCCAGAATGAACGCTTCGAACAAGTGATAGTCGGCAAAAGCGAACAGCCCGACACCCGCGTTCATCATGGGCCGGGTGAACTGCAGCCATTCTTCGGCTGCGCGTGAATCACCGAGCACGACGCTGGCCATCATCTCGGCTTGACCATAGGAAAACACCCATTGGGCGTTGCCGAACGCGGTCAGCGCCGTGGTGAACGCGTCGGAAGGATGTGCACTCAGCGAGGGGTCGCAGAGCCGGCTGGTCACGCGCTCGGCCGCGCGCGCGCCGACCAAAGCGTTCGCGGCGCGCGACTCCTCCAGGTACGCGATGACTTCGACGAACTCGGCCGAAAGCTCGTGTAGGTTCACGCCGATCAGCAGTTTGCGCTGCAGCGTGTGTACGCGACTGAAGGTGGCATGACGCGGATCGCCCAAGTCGATGCCCGCGCGCAGCGCGCGCGCGAAGGCCTCGAGGCCCTCACGAACCGGCGCGCGCCAGTGTGACACGAACGCACCGAACACGAACTGGACCGCCGACTCGAGCGGGATCGGAGCATACTTCTCGAGCGCCGCGAACGCGGCCTTACCCAGACGGTAGGCGGTGTCGTAGTCGCCGAGGATACCGCCCTGAATGATGCCACAATCGACGAAGTTCTTGCACGACACGGCGGTCTTTCCGTGCGTGAGCGCGATGTCGAACATGGTCAGTTCGGCCAGGATGAACAACGGTGGATAGGTCTGAATCGCGGACGGGATGACCTGGAATAGAAGGTTCATCGCCGTCAGCAGGTCGGGATCTTCGAGCTCCGGTAGTAGCGGCAGATCTTCCACACGCACCCGCGCGAGGTGGGCCTGCATCTTGGCAATGCTCTCACCGACTCGGCGATCGATCTCCGCCGGCTCCTCGGGGAGCTCTATCCCGAACGCGGACAGCTGCGCACGAATCGTGCGTACCGCGTCGAGCATCCGCCCCTCGTGCTCGAGCACGGTGACCTTGAGTTCGACGGCGCTGCCGCGGGCAACCTTGTTGGGCGCCGCTTCGATCAGCGCGTCGGCTAGTAGATTTGCCCGCTCGACGTCGCCAGTCAGCCAGACACATTCGACCAGGGCTCGCGAGTACTCGAACGAAGCCTCGGGCGACGCTTGCTTCTGTGCTGCCGAAAGCAGCGCGAGACTCTGCTCGAAGTAGCCAACGGCCACGGAGTAGGCCGCAGAGCGCCTGGCGCGCTGGCCCGCGATGGCATTCAGACGCGAGAGCTCCGCGCGCTCGTCCGGCGCCGTGATCAACTCACGCCCGAGGTTCAGGTGATTGACTACCTCGAAGACATTCTCCTCTTGCCCACTTTCGCGCAGCGCCGCGAGGTCGAGCCTGCCGATTCGCAGGTGCAAGCGCGTGCGGTCCTGCTCGCTCAGCAGCTGATAGGCCGCTTGTCGCACGCGATCGTGCTGGAACTCGTATTCGACGTCGAACCCGGTTGATGAGCCGAACGCGCTCTCGCCGTCTTCGCCGAGCAGACGATAACCGTCTCCGAACGGAATCAAGATATCGACGAGTACGGCCTCGCGCAGCGCGGCTGCGATGGCATGCAAGGGCCGGTCGGCGACGCGCGAGAGCTTGATCAGCTCGAAGCGCGCGCCAAGGCATGCCGCCGTGCACAGCTGCTCGAGGGTCTGGTCCGGCAGCGAACGCAGGCGCGAGACCATCAGTTCGACGATGTTGTCGCTGATCGACGCGCTCTGGATCTTCGCCAAATCCCAGTGCCAAGCGCCTTGCCCCGCGTCGAAGTGAAAAGCGCCGTCGCGATGGAGCAAGCGCAACAATTCGTTCACGAAGAACGGGTTGCCGGCGGTCTTGTTGAAGATCAGCTGGGCGAGCGGCGCGCTTTGCCCTGGCTCGCAATGCAAGGTATCGGCGATCAGGGCTTGCACGCTCTGCTCGGACAGCGGCAAAAGATGCAGGCGAGCGATCGCCTCCGCGCGCGCGGCTTCGATTGCCGAAAGCGCGAGCGAAAGCAGGTGCCCTTCGCTGACCTCGTTGTCGCGATACGCGCCGATCACGAGCACGTGGCGCAGGCTCTCGTCGCTGAGCAGCGTGGACAGCAGCTCGAGCGTCGAGGCATCGGTCCACTGCAGATCATCGATGAAGATCACGAGCGGTTGCTCGGGCCGGGCGATGCTCTTGATGAAATCGCGAAACACGCGCTGCACGCGTAGACGCGCCTCTTGCGCGTCCAGCTCGGGTGGCGCCGGGCTCTTACCGAGGAGTCGCTCGAGCTCCGGAACGAGATCGACGAGCACCTTGGCTTGCGTGCCCAGGGCCGACGAGAGCCGCTGACGAAAGGCCTGCACACGGTCGTCCGACTCCGCGAGCAGCTGTTTGACGAAGCCACGCAACGCTTGCAAGAGCGCGCCGTAGGGCACATTGCGTTCGAGTTGATCGAACTTGCCCGCGATGAAATGGCCGCGAGCACGCACGATTACCCGCTGGATCTCGTTGATCAACGAGGATTTGCCGACGCCCGAATAGCCGCTCACGAGCAGCAATTTGCCCGCGCCGGTGCTCGCGGCTTCGAAGCTGCCGAGCAGAGTTGCGATGTCTCCTTCCCTGCCGAAGAGCTTCTTCGAAATCTGGAAGCGCTCGGACACATCGTGGCTGGCCAGCGAAAACGCGGAAATCGCGCGCGTCGCTTGCCACTCACGCTGGCAGTGTTCGAGATCCAACAACAACCCGCGGGCGCTCTGGTAGCGGTCGTCGGGATCCTTGGCCATCAGCTTGCGCACGATCTGCGCCACGGGCTCGGGGATCGCCGGATTCACGCTGCGCGCGTCCGGAGCCGGCTTGGACAGATGGCAGTGAACCCAACCCATGGCGTCCGACGCCGAGAACGGCAGTGTGCCGGTCAGCAGTTCGAAGCAAGTAACGCCTAGAGAGTAGTAGTCCGCACGGTAGTCGAGGTCGCGGTTCATGCGCCCGGTCTGCTCGGGCGACATGTAAGCGAGCGACCCCTGTTGCGTCCGCGGTCTGTCGCTGTCCTGATGTTCGTGCGAGCGCTCGATCGCGGTATTGAAGTCGATGAGCTTGACCTCGCGCGTGCGCGGATTGATCAAGATATTTCGCGGTTTGATGTCCTTGTGAATGACGTTCTGCGCGTGAATCGTACCGAGCGTGCGCGTGATCGCCGTGGCGACGCTGAAAAAGACGTCGAGGGCGTCGCTGCCCGCAACGTAGGCCGGAGGCTGACCGCCGAAGTCCTCGACGATCAGCGCAACATTGCCGGCACCGCGCACGAGCTCGAGCGCGCGCAACACACCCGGCGCAGAAAGCTTGCGCAGGATGCGAAACTCGAACTCGAGCTTCGCCAGATCCTCCGGGTCGGGCTGATCACTCGCGACCGATTTGATGACTACCGAGGTGCCGTCGGCCGTGCGCCGCGCACGGCACACGTGTGAACGCCCTGAACGCGAGATCGTTTCTACGACTTGGTAGCCTTCCACGTGCATGCCGAGCTTCCCTCACTTCGCTTCAAGCGGGTCGGAATGCCTGAAGTTCGAGTTCGACGTGCACTTCATCACTCACTGCGACGCCGCCCGTTTCGAGCAGTGCGTTCCAGGTGAGCCCAAATTCGGAGCGCAGGATCTTGGTATGCGCGGAGAACCCCGCTCGCAGATCGCCGGTCATCGGGTGCTTGGTGCGCCCGCCATCTTCCACCTCGAGCACGACTCTTCGCGTCACGTCTCGAATCGTGAGCTCACCAGTGACCCGGTACTGCTTGTCGCGTACGCGCTCGACGCTCGAGCTCTTGAAGGTGAGCTTCGGGAACTTCTCTACGTCCAGGAAATCCGGTGAACGCAGATGAGCGTCGCGCGGTGCTTCTTGGGTGTCGATGCTCGCCGCTTCGATTTGCACCTCGACCTGACCCTGCGTCGGATCGGCTTCGTCGAAAGCGAGCTTGCCGCTCCACTTGCCGAAGCTGCCGCGCACCTTGCTGATCATCAGATGCCGCACCCAGAAACCGATGACCGAGTGGCTAGTGTCCAGTGTCCATTCGTGTTTGCTCATGACTCGTCCATTGTGTGAGGCCCCGGCCCACCCGGGCACGGCTGAATCCTAGGCCACTTCCCGCTCCCAGGAACACCCGAGATCGAGAGCCGGCTCGACACACACACTTACTCACAAGCGTTCGAACGTTTCGCCAAGTTCACGGATTTTTGAGCTCACACGCCGCGCGCTCGGCGGCGAAGCCCAAAGCGTTGCGGGCCGGAAGCCGGTTTGCAGCGACCGCCCGCGGTGAAGGCTTGGAGGGGGGCATCGGTCGCCCCCGTCCAGGTGGGCGAAGGTCGCGCGCTAGAAGGCGCCATCTTTCAGGTACGGGTGACTCCAAAGCGTGACTTGCAAGAGGCAGGATTTGACCCACGCTGCGTACATCTTCTCGACGTCTTCGGCCGAGTGGCCCTGCTTCGCGAGGAACGGGCGTAGCGTGAACGTCACTGGGAAGATGAGCCCGAATAGACTTCGGAACGGGACGATGTCGGTCGACGCCACTCCGTCTGTCTGGTTCTTCTTCGTGCGGTAGTGCCGAAGGCCGATCTCGTGCTGGTAGTCGAGCCATTTCTGGTCGTACTCGGCGCGCGCGGTATCGAGGATCCACTGAGCGAAGCGCTTGCGCACGGCGCCGAGGTAATCACCGATGGGATGGCCGCTCGCCTTGGCAGTGAACGAAGCCAGAAGATGCGGCTGGCTTCCGATGAAGCCGTACCAGACATCGAGGATGGCCTCGATCTGGTCCTTTAGGACCCCCTGAGACATGCGCAAGTACTTCACGTCCTCCGCGCTGAACAGGACGCTCGCCATCATCTGTTCCAAGTCGGTGAGCGTCACAGGGGACGTCGCGACCGCACTAGTGCCATAGCTGTAGCCCGGGATGTTACTCATGACCTACTCCTCCTTCTCGGGGCAAAAGCCCCCCTTGCCGTCGGCCGATAGGGCCGCGGAAACTCTTCACTCGAGCCGGTTGCTCAGCGAGCGCGCGTGAATTGCTCCCAGAGCCGAGCGCGAGCCGACTCCGGCACGAGCTCGTGCTCGGGACAGTCGAGCCGAAGCTGCTCGTTCGCGAGCGGCGCATCCACGAAAGCGCAGTGGTGCGGCGAAGCGCCGTCACGAACGTTCGGACGGAAGTGCGTGCACGTCACGCACATGCCGCTCAACGGAACGAGCCCTTGTTCCTGCAAGGACCGGATCATCTTCACGACGCCCGAAAAGAAGGCCCGCTGCTCGTCCGGTGCGAGGTCCTTCACCGCGGCCGCCATGAACTCGGGCCACGAACGTGCGCGCGCGCCGAGTGCCGTTCCCTTCTTGGTCGGGGTGAGCAGGCTGGCACGCGGATGACGCGGGTCGGGAGATTTCACGACCAGCTTCTTCTCGGCCAGCACGCGCACCGAATCACTGATCGTCGGCAAGGTGACTCCCAGGCGCGAGCCGAGCTCCGAACCCGTGAGCGGCCCATCCGCCACGAGTGCCGCCAGGATCTGCCCCTGCGTCGCGGACAAACCTTCCTCGTTCGCTTGTTGCCAGGCCTGCTGCTTCATCGAAAGGCCGATCTTGTTCAGGCCGGTCGCGATGCGCGTGGCGAGCGGCTCGCTGTTCTGATCGAAGTAGGGAAGGCTTTTCCGAGTCACACCCAAGACCTAACTTAGGAGTCCTAAGTTGTCAAGGGCATGTCCGGAAATGGGTGAGCATGCCGCCCCCACGCACACAAAATCGGGTACGCAAAAGTACGACCGATCGGACAGCGCGCTGATTCGCCTCAGCTCGATGCCCAGCATCTCGTGGGATGCTGAGCGGATGCGTTACCTAGCGATGCTCGTGTGCTTGGGTCTGGCGTTGAGCTGCGGAGACACGAACGATGGCGACGACCCGATGACGGGCAACTCCGCAGGTAGCTCGAACCACGCGGGCACCTCCAGCAAAGCGGGCGCCTCGAGCCAAGCGGGAGCCCAAAGTGCAGGCAGCTCCAATAGCGCGGGCAGCTCTGCCACGGGCGACATGTACGGCGACGCGCGCATCCGCTGCGTAGATCGCACGAACGCATTGCGCGCAAGCAAGGGGCTCGAGCCGATCCCGCGGCTCGCATCTGCCGAACCGTGCGTCGACGGTCAGGCCAAATCAGACTCCGAGTCAGGCAAGGCGCACGGCGCTTTCAACGACTGTCTGGACCAGGTCAAATGGCGAGGTGCCGCGCAAAACGAGTGCCCGGGCTATGGCAGCGTAGAGAGTACGTTGGGCGGCTGCCTGGACATGATGTGGGCAGAGGGACCTGGAGGCGGCCACTACGACAACATGGTCGGCAACTCCACGCACACCGCCTGCGGCTTCTATACGACGCCCGCGGGCAAGGTCTGGATGATTCAGGATTTCTGGACCGAGTAAGGATCACCTGCGCCCCGCATCACGGAGCGTTCACGAGGCGATCGCCAATGCACCAATAGAAACAGGGGCCCCCCTTTCGGAAGGCCCCTGTCGGCTCAATCGTCAGTCGCTGGCAGTTACGGGAGCAGAGTCAGCGAGACATCATCGATCAAGAGATCGCCGGAGTCCGCACCCACGAAAAGCTGGAGCTTTTCGACGGAGGTGCAGGCCGAGAGATCTACGGTACCGGTGATTTGCTTCCACGCGCCGTTGGCGATGGTGTCGCCCGCGAGCCAAGGATAGCTATCGCTACCCACGGCGTTGCAGCTCTGGATCGTCTGGAACTTCACCGATCCCGAACCCGCAGCCAGGCTTCCGACGGACACCCAGGCAGTTGCCTTGTACTTCTTGCCGGGGGCAACCAACGCCTTGATGTCGCGAGAGATCGCGCTGTTCGGCGACATGGTCGTACCCTTCAAGCTTTGGCTACCGCCGTGCACGCTCGAGGTCGTAACCGCGAGCGAGCCGAAGCCCCAGCCGCCCCACGCACCCTGTCCCGACTCGAACGTGCCGTCGGTAATGAGGTTCGTGACCGTGCCGCTGTTGTCGAGGACTTGAACGTCGTCGACGAACAGGTCAGCACCCACACCGTTTTCGACGAACAGCTGGAGCTGAGTCAGGTTGCAGGTGCTCGGGATGGCAATCGTGCCCGAGAACTGCGTCCAAGCCCAGTTGGCGCCGCCATTGAGGGTGATGGGCCCTCCGACCCAGGCGTAGCTCGTGCTGGTGGTGCCATTCGCCGCTTTGCAAGTGGTGGCTTGCGTGACGTTGACGGCCTTGCTCGACCCATCGGCTGCGCGGAGCGATGCCCACAAGCTGAACGGGTAGTTGTTGCCTGCCTTGACCGAGCTCGTCAGGTCGATCACGGCCGGCGCGTTGGCAGTGCGGTTCGCGACCAAGAGGCTCTTGGTGCCGCTGCGCGCGCGATCGGCCGAGGCCGACATGCTGCCGCCGTTGTAGGTGAACCAGCCGCTCGTGCCGGACTCGAAGGTGCCGTTCGTCACGATGTTGGTCGTGGTCACCGCGCGAACCGAGACGTGGTCGAGGTAGAGGTCTACGCCAGCGCCGGGCCCTTCGAGCCAGAACTGAACGTTCGCCAACTGACAATCGGGAACCACGAGATCACCCGCGAACTCGACCCACTGGCCGTCGTTGATGGTCTTGACGTTGCCCCAATCGCCGAGGCGACCGTAGGTCGTCGAGCCGCCGACGCACTGGAGCGCCGTGGACACGTACGCCGAAGCGGACGCGGCACCACCGACGCTTGCGAACATGCTGACTTTGTAGGTCTTGCCGGGGGTGACCGAGCCCGTGATACCGAGGGCGAGCGGGCTATTGCCGGTTCGGCCCGTCATCGCGAGCGAGCGCGTGCCGCTGGCGGCGCGCGACGTCGTGTTGGCGATCGTGCCGCTGCTCCAGGTGAAGAAGCCACCCTTGGTGCCCTGCTCGAAGTCGCTGTCGGAGACCAGGTTCGCGCCGGTGCCCGTCGGAGCGACGAACTGCAGCTTGTCCACGTTCGCGCCGCCGCCGTTGAAGCGGACGAACACGTTCTTCTGCGCCGCGAGCGGAGCCCACGGAACCGAGACCGTCTTGGACGTGCCCCAGCCGCCGGTCGGCGCGAGCGGCACCGTGGCAACCGGAGCATTGCTCAGGCTGTCGAGGTGGATGCTCAGGTTGATGGCATTCGAGCCGCCGTTGGCGTAGGTCACGCTGAGCGAGTCCCAGCCGGCGTTGAACGCCACCTGGTCGAAGCTCAACCAGGAACCGTTGTTGGCGTAGGCAACCACATCGCCCGCGGGCAGCAGGTCGTGCGCGGAATCGTACTCTTCCGCTTGCAACGTGATGCCGGCGGCCGTGCCGGTGCGCGGTTGGGCCACGATCGGAGGCACGGGACAGTCCGTTCCGCCGGCTTTGTAGCACTCGATCCAGGTGAGCGCGGGGCGGCTGCTGCCGTCCGTGCGGATCAGGTGAGCGTCGGTCCGCCACATGTTGCCCTGCAAGTGACCCCAGTGAGTCACGCCGAGCACGGAGGGATTCGACCAGAACGCCGTGAACACGTCCTTCATGCGGTTGGCTTGGCGTGCGTCGTCCGCGAAGTTCAGATCGAGCTCGCTGATGTACACGGGTAGCCCCGTCGCGCTCATCGCGTTCAGGTTCGTCGTGAGCACCGAGACCTCGGGAGAACGCTCGTAGAAGTGGCCCTGCTCGCCAATGCCGTCGATCAGGCCGCGGTCGCTCAGGATCTTCACGATCTTGAGATAATCCGCGGTGGAGCTGGCCGTGTTGAGGATGTTGTAGTCGTTCAGCAGGAGCTCGGCCTTCGGGAAGTGCCGGCGCGCCATCTCGAACGATTTGACGACCCAGTCCCAGCCCGTGGCGCCAGCGCCGCCCAGCGCCGCGGCGTAGCCCGCCGGAGCGTGCAAGGGCTCGTTCACGACGTCGATCAGGTCGATGTCGGGGTAGCGCTCGGCCACCGCGCTCATCCACTGCTCGATCTCCGCCAGCTGCTCCTCGGGAGACAGATTCGCAAGCCAGGCCGGCTGCTGCTGTCCCCAGACCAGGGTGTGGAACTTGAAGCGAACGTTGTTTGCCTTGGCAAAGTTGTAGGCCGTATCGAGGTCGGTCCAGTTCATCTGGTCGCGCGTCGCCTCGACCGAACCCCACTTACCGGCGTTGCCGGGCGTGAGTTGACCGAAGTGAGCGGGAATGTCGCGGTAGTCCGCCGCAATCGTCGTGGCGGTGCCGAAGAACTTATTGCCGATGGCGACCAGCGCGCGCTTGCTCTGCGAAGCTTGGTTGCCGGTGAGGTCATAAGCGGTGGCCGAGTACACGTGACGGCCGTTGCTGGCGTTCGTCACCGGTACGGTCAAGACATAAGGAGCCGCCTGCACGGTGCCGATCTCGACGCCGTCTCGAGCAAAGACGACCTTCGACACAGCCGTGTCGTCGCTGGCAGCAGCAGTCAAAACGAGCGAACCGTTCGAGGTGAAGAAATCACCGCTGGCGTTGAGCGTGATGTTGGGCGCGGTCTGGTCGCAGTTGACCCCCGAGCTCGACATGATGTTCGCCGTGAGCTGCGTGTAGGTGCCCGAGAAATGCAGATTGAATTGGTAGGCTTTACCTTCGAGCACGTCCGCGTCGACTGCGTCGTCGTCCGAGTCGTCACCGCCGATGGTGCTCAGTAGATAGCCGTTCTCCGCCTGGGTGAAGGAGCCGTGAGAGACCTTCTCGAGCTTGGCTGCGCCCGAGTTGACCAGGACCGAGATGCCACTCGAATTCAGAGGGCTGCCGTCGGTGCTGGTGATCTTGAGTTTTACTTTGAAGCCGTTCTTGTTGGCTTTCCCGACATCGGTGCTGATAGCGTAGCCGCAGCTGGGAGCTTCGAGGGCTTGCGTCGTGGTCGCGACATCGCTCTTCGCCACTCCACCCGAAGAACAGGCCGCGAGGGCGGCCGGTGTCAGACAGAGTGCCATGCACCCAGCCCATTTTCGCGCAAAAGCCGTACTTAGCCGGCGGCGCGAACGCGCACTATTATTGGAGGTCATTTCTTCCTTTGGTTGCTTCGCGGAACTCAGCGTCCGGATCGCCGTTGTGCCGAGACGAAGCTCGGCGCTATGAGCAATTCGGAAAAGCTCATGAACACGCGTGTTCAAGACCCGTCTGGACCCCCGAAGAATTCCGGGGCGCTCGACGGGATTGGCGCAGAGTAGCTCGTTCCGAGAAGTGCGCCAGTCGATTGCAATCGGCGCGCCAGCGAGATCATCATTTTCGAATGCAGCGACCAGTCGAACGGGCGCGGCACTTCATCCTTGGGGGTGACTTCTCCTTCACGGCAAAAGATGCGATTCGCTCGAAGCGTCTCTGCGCGAGCCTGTCGGTCGGCGGTTCGCTGGGCTCAGATTCATGCAGCGGGTCTCGCGCGGAGACGCGCATTTCGGCCCGCGCAGAGTCTCCCGCTTGGACGAACGAGATGCCTCTTTTCCCGTTTTGGTCCGCGGCTGAGCTCTCGGTAGCGAAATCCTGCGACCACGCGTCGCCCGCGCTGACGGTGATCAGGGGACGCAGCAGGGCTTTCTTGCGCCAAGGCCAAGCGCTGCTATCTACACGTCGGTGACTGTCGAACGAAGTCGGTGAGTCGCCACGAGCTGCCATGTCAGCGACAAAAGCGGCGCGGCCCGGAGTTCACCGGGCCGCCTCCGTCACTTTTCGACCCGAGCCAGCAATTGCGCGGGTAGCAGTGATTGTAGGTGTTCGGCTCCAACGACGATGCGCACTTCGTCGATTTGAGCCGCGATTTCTTTCATGGCTTCCAGCTCCTTCAAACGCAGCAGAATCGGCTGATCGGCCATGAGGCGAGCCGTGTTCACGAGCGAGCGAGTCGCCGCCGTTTCCTCGCGACGCGAGATCACGTTGGCGGCTGCGGCCTTCTCGGCCTCGATCACGCGGTTGAGCAGGGTCTTCATTTCGCCCGGCAGCACGATGTCTTTTACGCCCAAGTCGTCGACACGCACGCCGAACGCGTGGGCCTTGGGCACGACCTCTTGCTCGAGGAAGCGAGCAAACGCATCGCGACCTTCCAGCAACTCGTCGAGCGTCACGGCCGCGACGTAGCCGCGCGCAGCGAGCTGCACCGCGGAATACACCGCATCGCGCACGCTATCGACGTGATGCGTCGCGAGCACCGCGTTCTCCACGGCAAATGCCACGCTGAGCGTGAGCCGCAAAGACACCTTGTCGCGCGTCATCAGCTCTTGGCCACTGATGGTGAGTTCACTGCGGCGCATGTCCGCCGTCGCGATGCGCGCTTGGGCTTCCGGGTGAGTCCACAGCTTGTAGCGTCCCGGTTCGAGCACGGCCGTCAGGCGACCTTGCTCGTAGCGCAAGCCCTTTTCGTGTGCCTGCACCGTGACATCGATGTACTCGCTGCTCGGAATGAGCTTCATGAGCTCGAGCGTGAGGGGCGGCAACGGCTGGTTCACGTCGAAGGTGGTCAACGTCACCGACTCGTGCACGGCCCAGTAGCGGTGCACCCCGGGACGCAGGAACAAGACCGGCACGCCATCCACCGACAGCACCGCGCGCTGCAGCGCCGAGAGCGTCACCTCGCGGTACCATTCGAGCGGCAGCTTTTCGCGCACCTCCGGCAACGCACGCAGCAACAGGTCCGTCACCGAGAAGCGCTGTTCCGTGATGTGAAAACCCCAAACCACATGCCGGCCGGGACCGAACGCGCGATACGGCACGCCTGACTTGAAGATCACGACGCGCTCGTTGAGCTTTACTTGGAGTACCTTGAACATAGCTACTTTCTCCTTCAAAAAGGTCGAGCAACGCTCGCCCAAAGAATGGGATCGGAAATCACCGCGCTCCGGGCATGGCGCATGCAAGCGCGTCGTCGCCCTGCCAACGCAGCGAACTCGGCGCGTGACGTGTGCAATGCCGTTTCTCCCGAGCGCAGCAGGCCGTGAATGGCTCGAGTTGGGGAGGTTGGGCGCTCGCGGTAAGACGATGGCCCTCGCTTGCCAACTCAGCGAGTCAGTGGTGGTGCGAACGCGGAGTCTGGATCTTCAGCCGCGCACGGCTGAAGCCCAAAGTGAAACGCGATGATTTCCTGATCCTGCTGTCATCGAAAACGACTTTTCAGGTCGTGTTCCTTGCTCTACCCATGAGCTACCGCAAAACATTGCGGATCGGATTCGAACCGACTACCGAGGAGGTAGGCCGAAGAATGTCGGCCAACATTGCAACCAGCAACACCCACCACGGGACGCGGGTTCCGGACGCACCGCAGAGACTTCTTTACGAAGTCCACGGAGCGCAGAGCCGTGCCGTATTGATGTTTGTTCATGGGATTCGAACCCATGGAGTCATGCGCGAGTAACGAACT
>Ga0315912_10003718_pt1 | contig 14944 bp, 13 predicted proteins | sample VfabasoilMG_FD_204469 | JGI IMG/M metagenome (GOLD analysis project Ga0315912, IMG submission 204469) | Garden soil microbial communities collected in Santa Monica, California, United States - V. faba soil | ecosystem: Environmental > Terrestrial > Soil > Garden | place: USA: California... | reverse complement strand
GAGACACACCCACCTGGGCATTATGACGTTGAAAAGACCGAAAGAAATCCTCGTAGTTATTGAATCTTGCCAACAGTCCATATTGCGCCACCAAATCAAGACTTGGCAAACGAGCCGCCCGGCTCGCTTTAGCAGCCAACCCGCGCGCGGTCAACGACGCCTGTAGACGGGCTAACTCCGTACTCCCTGCAAACGCTTTATCCACCGCCTCGACCGCCGACAGCGGCAGAGATGCGGTGCCCCGCTCCTCAATTGCGGGTTGGACACGATCACCTGCTCCAAATCCAAGAACCAACGCTAAGGACGCCTCGGCGAAATCCTTTGAACTGGCCAATACATCCAACTGTTGTTCCGCCCTTGCAACCTCTAGGTGTGCCTTTTTTCCCTCAATCGGCAATTCGCGTCCCTCGGCGATACGATGCTCGGTCAACTCCGCCACCACTTTGGCACTCTCCAACTGCTTCTGGGTCACTGCATACAAACGATTCAAACGTTCGACATCCAGAAACACTTCGATAGTCCGCAACACAGCGGTTTCCCGGCTTTCGGTGGTCCCGATGGCTGCGCCCTTTGCTTCCTCTCTGGCGCTCGCAATCTCCAAAGACTTCTGACGGTTGAAAATGGAAGACACCGCTTTTACCTGCACCACGCTAGGCGATGAGCCTTCAATACTCATCGGAAATCCATAGCTGTACGCGGCTCCGCTGCCGGCATAAACCTTCGGGATAAAGGAGTCCTTCGCTAGCGTGACACGAGCTGCGGCCTTCTGCTGATCCAGCCTGGCCAGCAAGACCTCCGGCGACTGATTCATCGCGACAGCCGCTGCTGCACGCAAGGTAAGGGTATGAGTCTCAGCACCAGCCACCAACGGCAAAAACAAACACGCCAGCAAGCGTCGATACATGTGGAACCTCCCTACAGTTCGGAAATTCGGAATATTCGATCGAAGGGGCATCCCAGCGCACCTTCGAGATTAGCCACTGCACCTTCTTCACGATCGACAAGACAAATCGCGCCGAGGACATTGAGTCCAGCCTCGCGAGAAGCTTCCACCGCTTTGACCGTCGAGTCTCCCGTGGTGCAAACATCGTCGACGATCACAACATCCAATGGCGGCTCTTCAAACAGGCCCTCGATTTGTTTCTTCAAGCCGTGCCCCTTGGCTTCTTTTCGCACAAGAAAGGCGTTAATAGGAGTGCCACCACTCTCCACGCTTTCTCGTGCAACAGCGATCACAATGGGATCGGCACCCATCGTCAAACCACCGACGGCAGCGGGCTTCCAACCACGCTCCCGCATCTTCTCTAGAAACAGACGACCAATCAAAGGCATCGCTTCTGCCCGACATGCCGTGACGCGGGCATCTACATAGACATTGCTCTTTTTACCGCTGGCGAGCGTAAACTCTCCGCGTCGTACCGACAGCCGTGTCAAAATACCGCGCAACTTCTCACGATCCTGTTCAAGACTCATAAAATATAGGTTACCCTGATGCGGCTCCTAATCTTCTCCGACATTCACAGCGACCTCAAAACACTGGAGCGCCTGATGGCTCTAGACGCTGACTACTACTTCGCGGCGGGTGACCTTGTCACATGGAGCAAAGGGCTCGACAAAGCGGGTGAAATCCTGGCGCGCAAGGCCGACAAAGTCTACGTGCTTCCAGGCAATCACGAAAGCAACCGCGATATCGATAAACTCTGTCAGCGATTCCAACTTACCAATCTCCACGGTAAATCCGTACAACTCGGCGACTATCATGTTGCTGCTCTAGGCTACTCCAACCCCACGCCGTTCGACACTCCAGGAGAATATAGCGAACGGGAACTCGCAGAGAATCTGGAACCCTTTGCCGGTCTAAAACCGCTGATTCTGATTTGCCACTGCCCTCCGAAATCCACAACGCTGGATCGCGCCGCCGAGGGTAAGCATTTCGGAAGTACAGCAATCCGCGCTTTCATCGAGCAAAACCAGCCTGAGTACTTTTTCTGTGGCCACATCCACGAAGCTGAGGGTGCCGTCGCAACTCTTGGTGCAACAGTCGGCAGAAATGTCGGCAAACAGGGCTATCTGCTGGAATATTGAGTTACAGGGAGCGAAGAGAATTCAACCATAACCAATTTATGGTTTAGGTTCCCTTGCTGGTGTTAGATCAGATGAAGAGATCGATTGGCACGTGAAAAAACTCTGCGAGCCGCTTCGCCTGTGCCTTGCTGATAGACCGCCGGCCACTCAACACTTCGGTGGCAGCTCCCTTGTTGCCCAGAGCTGGCCAGATGTCCTTGTGCTTCAACCCTCGGTCGTCCATCAGGGCCTTCAACGATTCGTTGGGTGAGACGCGGGGTAGTGGATGGTATTTCTCTTCGTAGTCTTCGATGAGCAACGTCAGTACTTCTGCAAGGGCCTCTTCTTCGGGCGAAAGGTCCTCGCGCTCGTCCAACCGGAGCAGCATCCCCGTAAGCCGTGCATGCTCGGACACGGTATGAATGGGCCGCGGCAGAGATTTGGCCAACAGTTTGCCGTAGATTGAATCCTTGATTTCGATGGTTGTATTCATCGTTTCCATTCTCCTTTGCTGTACTTGACGTGGGTGAGGATGCCCAGGATGAAGACGCGCTTGGTCTTATAATTGACCCGGGCGATCAGCCTATAGTCATTGCCATGGATGTTGAACACAGTCCTTCGACCCACGATGTCTGCATGCACAAAGTCTGCCCTTACTTCGGTGAGTGAGCCCCAGTCCGCTCTTCTGGTGATCCGATACCAGTTCATCAAAGGAGTCAAGGGCCTCGGCCTCAATCCCAGTTCCGAGAGCCTTGTACTAAATGTTTAAATGGCGATCCCAGCAGCCACAGAAATCGATTCGTCCGATTGTCGCGAACTTCTTCGAGCCCTAACTCCATGCTTTCTTGAGGCACGCGGGTTTCTGTGCGAAACGTGCCGAAGATTATGTCCCAGATCGGAAAAACAGCGCTGAAGTTACTGTCGGTCTCGGTCTGCCAGCATGAGTGATGCACCCGGTGCAAATCTGGCGTGACGATCACATAACGGAGTACGCGGTCGATGCCATTTGGCAGCCGGATGTTCGCATGTGAGAACAAGGTGACCGCCGCGTCTAGAATCTCGTACAGCATCAAGACCCAGGGAGTCAGTCCGAATACAGCTACTAGCGGAACACCTGGCACCAGGGCGGCCACGAGTTCGAAGGGGTGGAAGCGTACCGTGGTGGTAACGTCGAGCTCTGTGTCTAAGTGATGTACCCGGTGCAGGCACCAGAGCATCGGCACCTTGTGCATCAGGTAGTGCGTGAAGAACGAAATGAAGCCGCGCGCGAGCAATGTACCGACCACAAGAACGATTGGTGGCAGCGAGACGAAGTTGAACAGGCCGAAACCCCGCTCTCGTGCCCAAACGGCGGTTCCAAAAAACGTGACGGGTATCAACCCCATGACCATGATGTTGACCGTGGTCAGCAGGAGATTGGTAGTCCAGCGCTCCTTCCGGTGCATCGCACCTGGACGCCTCGGCGCTAAGAGTTCGGCCAGACCAAAGATTGCGAACAGCGCGAAAAACAGAGCTACCTGGACGGTGTCGGCGTTCTCGCTGATCCATCTTTCAATCATGGGACAATCCTCTTTCTTGATCGGGGGATGTCGTTTGAATCCATCCTCAATAAGACGATACGCCTCAAGGTGGCCTGCGCAGTTGTCTCTTTACGCCAAATGGTTTGTCGTAATGCGCCAGTTCTAGCCCCAGCGGCATCTGGTGTTAAAGATCGCGTTGGGGCGCGGATTTGGTGCCTGAAAGCGCTTCCGCTCTGAGGTCAGCAGGAGTCTTCCCGGTCCATTTCTTAAACGCACGATAGAAGGAGCTGAGTTCGGCGAAGCCCAGGAGAAAGCCGACTTCGGCGATACTTACTCTAGGGTTGGCCAATAGAGTTGCGGCTTGCTCACGACGAAGTTGATTGAGAACTTCACGGAATCCAGTGCCTTCACGTTGAAGGCCCCGATCAAGCGTTCGTACGCTCATGCGCAGAGCCCGGGCGATCACTTGGGACGTGGGTGAGCCACCTCTGAGTTCTTCGAGAAGCCGCACGCGCACCCGGTCGCTCAGCGTTATCTGACAGGGTATCTGCTTCAGGAGTTCCTCGGCATAATGATCGAGTACACCCACCAGGCCCACATCAGATCTTGGGTTCTGTGCATTCAGGATTTCAGTCGGAATGTGCATTGCTGTGCGCCCGCTAAGGAACCGCACTGGAGCCCGGAACACGCGAGAGTGTTCGGTAGTATCCTCGGGCGCGTTGTGGGCAAAGCACATCAGACTGGGTGCCCAGTCATTGCCAGTAACGAGGCGTCCGAAACGGATCCAGAGCGTGGCCAGGAACTCGGCGGGATGGCGTGGTACTACTCGTCCACCGGGCAGAGCGTGACGGAGCACCCCTTCGTGTTTGTCTTCCTCCATAGTCAGGTCGGTCACCTCGTGGATGAGGCGTTGGTAGCGACATGCACGTTGGTAGGCTTCGCGCAGGGTAGGACTGGATAGCAGGGCATACGCGTGTACTTCGAATGAGCGAATGGGAGCGGCCTCGGCGAGATGGATTCCAAGATGATTGTCACCGGTGACAGCCCGAGCGCGGTCCCAAAGCAGCATCATGGCACCGTGGGGTATGCGCCCCTCGGGATCCTTGATTACTGAACGAAAAATCGGGTTCTCGGCGAGTATGGCTTGGACGTCGTGGCCGAGGGCCTCAAGCGCAGCAACCACGGGCCGTACTGCCCGAACTGTTATGTAAGGATCCCAGGTTTTCATCGCACACAATGGGGACTCACGCAACAACAGTTTATCGCTTGCGCTAATGGCCCATCTAACTCTGGTCTAGTTCCTGACGGCGCTTTTTGATCTTCACTTCAAGCTCATCCAATAGTGTCTGGTCGTGCTCACCGACCACGTCGACCAGACACGAAACAAGGGAATCCCGGGATGGTTGCGGTACAGAAAGGAAGCCAGCGACGAAATTTGCCACTCGCAAGTATTCCCACTCTGGGCGGGACATCTGCGGCGCGTATAAAAACGCTCGTGCATCTTTGCGGCGCTTTAGCATTCCCTTTTTGAAGAGACGGTCAAGCGTCGTCATCACCGTCGTATAAGCGTGCTTCCGGCCCAAACCAACAATCACTCCGCGGACATTGGTCTCGCCCCGCTTCCAAAGGTAGTCCATCACCTGGACTTCCAGAGGACCCAAGACGGGCGGCGGATTGTAGTCGGCTATTAAGCGTCTCAAGAGATGAAACATCTAGAACTAAACGAATCCCTTCTTATGAAGTGACGCCCTCCAGCTCTGCCTCCGGTTGCCTATTCCGCCGTCGCCGCCAGGCATTGAAGCGGAACAAGGTCATGGCAACTCCGGTCCACACCAGAAAAACTGCCCCAAGAGAAGCGATGCCGGCTATCGTTTGACCAATGAGTCCATAGTATTCACCGGTGTGTGTAAACCGCAGCCAGCTTCTCCATTGCTGGCCCGCGCTGCCGTCTTGGAAAGTCGTGCGCTCCACTGTGTCGGATTGGCGATTGACTGTCACGGTGGATCTCTTCTGAGGCTGGCCTCCATCTCCTTCGTCCACTGTGAAAACCAGCGGCGCTTGCGCGGAGTCCGGCACCCGCAGGCTGATACTTTTCCACGCGCCTGCTTCCTTTTCTACGCGTGCCCACTGTGCATCCACTCCCGCAGTGCGCACACTCAGAGGCAATGCTTGCCTTCCCTCGCCACCACGGCCCCCTCTTCCGCCACCGCCTCGTGCCGGCGGTTTGCTGCCGGTCGCGGTGTAAACCAGATCACTGGCCCAAGGGTAAGAGATCACCATGCCACCCAGAACAATCACAAACAGTGGAACACAGGTCCAAAATCCGATGGCGTTATGCCAATTGAAATTCCAGGCCTTTCCCGACAAGCCCGAGCGGAACAGCATCACAGCGCGGAATTGCGGCCAGATCCATTGACGTGGAAACCATAGGTACAGACCACTCACAACAAGAAACAGGAACGCAGCATTGGACGCGCCTGTAATCGCTTTTCCCATCTCGCGGTCTTTTTCATCTGTCGCCAACCATCGATGCCAGTTCCTGACCTCGCGGAAGAAGTTGCGAGCGGGTTCCGAACCACTGCCCAACACCTGACCGGTATAAGGGTTCAAATAACTCGCGCCCTGCTGTCCAACAGTCAACTGAACAGGTTCATTTGGATTCGAGCGTAGCGTGATGGCGCTGGGAGTTGCCCCGCTTGTTACCGTGGCGAGCAATTGTTCTGGAGAAAGTCGCTGCGAACCGGCTGGCCTTTCCATGTTGTAATCGCGATCCAGCGTCGCCAGGATCTGCCTCTCGTAGGCGAGTAGCACACCAGTGACACTCATCACCAGAACAATAGATCCGACGAGCAAACCAGCCACCAAATGGATCCAGAATAAAATTTTTCTAAATGTCATAGCTCTGCCCATTGTCGCAAGAGATTGTGATAAACCCCGGTGAGCTGCACCGTGGAAGGATGCTCTGGTGCATCCGCTGACAGACGTTGAATTGCCAAGTCAAGGTCAAACAAAATCGAGCGCCTCCCGTCGTCGCGAATCATGCTTTGTATCCAGAAGAACGAACAGACGCGGGCACCTCGTGTCACCGGTTGCACGCGGTGCAGACTTGTGGATGGATAGAGAATCAGATCGCCCTTCGGCAACTTGACGTTCTGCACTCCGTAGGTGTCCTCAATGATCAATTCTCCACCGTCGTACTCTTCCGGCCCGCTAATGAATAACGTAGCGGAGAGATCCGTACGCACACGATGCGGAGTGCCATTGACTTGACGGATTGCATTGTCAACATGCGTCCCAAATGCCTGCCCGCCTTCGTATCGATTGAACAAAGGCGGGAAGACTCGATAAGGAAGTGCGGCCCCCATGAACAACAGGTTTTGTTCAAGAGCAGCCAGTACACGATCACCCAGCTCACGGCTCAAGGGATGATCTTCGGGGAGCTGTGAATTGTTCTTCGCAAGAGCCGACTGCGGCCCGGCCGTAACTTTTCCATCCACCCAACGGGCTTCCCTGAGCCGCAAGGCAAAACGATCCGCTTCCTCTGGTGTTAGAACATTTGGAACTTGTAGCAGCATTAGAAATGAAAATCCATTGTGACCAGCGCGGTGCGCGCCTGCCCTGGGATCAAGTGACCGCCGCTAAGACGGTCGAAGTAGTATTCATTACTGAGATTGGTCAGGTTCAATCGCAAGTTCACTTTTTGATGCACTGCGTAGGAACCCATCAAGTCAACCGTCCAGTAACCATCCACGGACCGTGTGTTGATGTTGTTGCCGTAGCGTTTCCCGGTGAATCGAGGGCCAGCGCCCACTGTGAATTTGCGCACCGAGTATGTCGCCCACACACTGGCGGAGTTCTTAGGAGTGTTGATAAAGTACTTGCCAACTTCCAAAGGGTTGTTCGAATTCTGAATCCTGCCGTCGATATAGGTGTAAGCCGCCAGTACTCTGAGGCTGCGCGTGATGCCACCAGAAGCGGAGACTTCTATGCCCTTGGATACCTGTGTACCTGCCAGCACCTGCGGAGGATCGGTTGGCAGAAGCCCCGGTGTGCGGGCGTTGTCTTTGGCTACTCGGAAGAACGCGCCGGAGAATAACAAGCGCGTTCCAATGGCATCCCACTTCGCTCCGGTTTCCACCGTGTAGGTCTTTTCCGGATCAATGCTTGTATTCGCTGTGCCATAAGACAAGCCTTCCAGCGAAGGGCTTAACGAAGTTCCGTACGAAGCATACAAGCTCACCGGCTGAACCGGCTTGAACACCAATCCAGCACGGCCGCTGGTCATCTTTACGTTCTGAGAAACCGGAAGCGGGGTCGTGTTGACACCATCTACTTTGAAGCGCTCCCAGCGCAGACTTCCGCTGGCTTCCCAGCGCTGTCCGATCTTCGCGGTGTCGGAAATGTAGGCACCAGTCGTGTTGCCGGAGATATCTCCGATAAACGGACTCACGGTGATCACGCCAGGGAAGGTATCCGCTGGATTCGGATTCAACAAAGTTGTTGTAGCGTTCGGCGCGGTGCGGTTGATACGGATATTGTTCTCACGCGTGAGGAACGCACCAGCCACCAATGCATGAGAAACCTTTGCGGTCTTGAAGTTGATCCGCATATCTGCCTGATCGTCCCAGACCTCGTCTTTCGCCAACCACGCTCTTAGTTCGCGAGTGATGACCGTCGAATCTACGCTGGCGAAACGAGGCGACGTCGCGAACGAATTCCGGCCTGACTTGCTGTAGCGAAGCTGGTTCCGGATCAGAAAGGTGTCACTAAAATCATGCTCAATTTTGACTGTACCAGTGTCCTGATTGAGAATCTCGCGGTCCCGATTCGCGTAGCCGTAAAAGGTGTTGCGCGAAACTGGCGCCGGCTGGTCACGATAATTGACAAGAACGTTGTTTGTTACAGGAACCCATGGAATACCGTTGTCGGCAATATTGTCCTGCTTGAGTTTGTAGTAGCCCAGCGTTAGACGGGTTGGCGTACCCAAGCCAAATGCGAGAGACGGAGCTAAGCCCCATCGGTCACCTTTGACAACATCTCGCCCGGCCGTTCCAGACTCGTGCCATAACAAGTTCATGCGTAGTGCCGTACGCTCGCCCAAACCGACCTTCGTCAGCGGAGTATTGATATCAATGGCAGCACGGCGCGCATCAGCATTTCCAAGCGCGAATGAACCGCCAAACGTCTTCGATAAATTCGCACCCTTGCTCACAAGGTTTATTGTGCCGCCCGCCGACCCGCGGCCAGATACTGCCGACGTAGGACCCTTGGTGATTTCCACCTGCTCCATATTGAACGGATCGCGGGACTGAGGACTCAGATCGCGCACGCCGTCCACAAAAATGTCGTTACGAGCGCTGAAACCGCGCAACGTCAGATTATCGCCGGAAGGTGCCCCGCCTTCACCTGCGGTCATGGTCAACCCGGGAACGTTGCGGAGCACGTCACGCAAGTTCGTGGCTCCCTGTTGTTGAATCACGCTTTGAGAGATCACGGAAATCGTCTGCGGAAGATCGCGCAACGGAGATGTGTAGCGCACGGATGCTACCGTCGGCCTATCAATCACCTCCACCGATTCACGCCGCGCCGCAATCTCCAGGATCGCCGCCTGTGGACCGGTCATCCTGTAGGCCAAACCGGCGTCACTGATCAGTTGCTTCAAAGCTTGATCTGCCGGTAGCGATCCCGAAACACCCTTGGAAAGTAACGTGAGAAAGCCAGGCTCTTGAACCGCAACTTTCCAGCCGGTAGTTTTTTCAAACGCCGCAACCGCGGACTCTATGCTGCCTGCCGGGATGCTAAACGGAGACACCTGCATTGTCTGACTAGCTGCTGGAGCCGCCTGAGCGAACGCCATTTGGGTACCGGGAGCTGCATATGCAGCCATTGCCCCGGCCACCCATAATTCGATCAGTCGCCTCCGACGCCGCTCCACTTTCGCTGCTCTTGCCTTACTCATGGCTCCTCCTCCATATCTTGATTGTCCTACAGTTGCAAACCAGTTACAACTAGGTTTTGTAGAAACTCAAGCCTTTGATCCAGTCTAGAAGAAACCAACTACGGTCGCAAATAGTATTTCAACTATTAATGGAGCGCCTCAAGTAGTTCGTGAACAAAGCTTACGCTACCTGGTTGCAACAGAATGGCAGTGAGCAGAGCCGCTATACCAAGCCCGGATACAGTAAGGAGGTACTGCCCTCTACGAACACCAGACTCCACCCCGGTGTCCTGTTGCAGCAGCCGGTCTACACGCGCAGCCAATTGCTCACTATCCGCCATGAGCGGATTTACCAGGGGGGCAAGCTGCGGAGTTGAACCAGTCCGAGCAAGATGAACCAACGCAGCTGCGAGTGATACCGAAGACGTCGAACTTCCCGCCACCGCATCATCGTCCGCAGCCCACTCTGTCAATCGACTCCATTCCGCCTCCATGCTGCCGAACCCACGAACAAAGGGAACAACGTCAGGTGTCATCAGCATCACTAGGCGCTTCAAATTGTCGCGCGAAGCAAAGTGCGCCTGCTCATGACGAATTGCCACCTCCAACTGTTCACGGGTCAGAGAGTCAACCACGGAACGGGCCGCTATCAGTCGCGGCTGTACAATACCGGCGAGAAAAAAGAAGGGTGCGGAAGCATCAATGACGATCAGCGATTCACCGCTTCCCCCAATCCGTGTCTCGGCACCTCTGCGGTGGCACTGCTCCATATAACGTCCCAACTTCACTGCTGCATGTAACGAACGGCCCGCGGAAAGCAGGATAGACGTCGCCCCCAAAAGGGCCAGGGAAAGACACATGATCCCTGTTCGTTCGTCGGGCTCGTGCGCTTCGGCAATGGAGTAGATCACGGCAGCAAGGACGGCCAGGAATGAGGAAATGATCGCCGGCAGCAACCGGAAGACAAGCAGTAAATTCGCCGCTGTCGAAGAACGCAATCCTTCGCAAGCCCGTACCAGCCGGGGCCCCAGCGCTCTGGCAAGGAACCAAAACGTCACATGCAACAGAAAAAACGATGCCAGGCAAATACACGCCAATCTTACGGGGAACGACAGAATCATAAATCTTGCTCCGTTGATACTAGGTCAAGATAATTATAGCCAAACCAAATCCGACCGTACTGCAAACCACTTGCATTACCTAATCCCCCTGACAACTCGCTACCATATCTAGAGCACATTTCCCAGGAGACTCTTTTGAACAACGCAAGAAGCAGTAAGTGGTTTCAGGCACCCGGATACTACGGATTTTCCCGCCGCGCATGGTTGCGCTCGGAAGGCCATCCCGCCGACATGTTCGATGGTAAGCCCATCATCGGCATTTGTAACTCCTGGAGTGAAATGACCAACTGTAACGCGCATCTGCGCGATGTTGCCGACGCAGTCAAACGAGGCGTCCTCGCTGCTGGCGGGGTTCCCCTGGAGTTTCCCACTATCTCACTCGGCGAGATGTTCATGGCCCCGACAACCATGATGTTCCGCAACCTCATGGCCATGGACGTGGAGGAATCCATCGTTGCTAATCCCATGGACGGTGTCGTCCTCCTCTGCGGTTGCGATAAGACTACGCCCGCACAGCTCATGGGTGCGGCTAGTGCGAACATTCCGTCACTGATGGTCACCGGCGGACCCATGATCGCCGGCGAATGGCGCGGCGAAGAACTTGGCTCCGGTACCGATGGCCGCCGCCTCTTCGATATGTTCCGCGCTGGTAAAATCTCTGAAGAAGAATGGTGCGAAGTGGAATCCTGCATCGCGCGTACTGCCGGACATTGCACCGTGATGGGCACCGCTTCTACAATGACCAGCCTCGCAGAAGCGCTCGGTATGACGCTGCCTGGCTGCGCTAACATCCCCGCGCCGGATTCCCGCCGCATGGCCATGGCTGAAATCAGCGGTCGCGCCATCGTCGAGATGGTCGAAAAACAACGGCTCCCCTCACAGATCATGACACGCAAAGCGTTTGAGAACGCCATCACTATGTTGATGGCACTCGGCGGATCTACCAACGCCGTCATCCACCTCATCGCGATCGCGCGCCGTCTCGAAGTCGATATCACTCTCGACGACTTTGATCAAATCTCCCGCAAGACCGAGTGCATTGCCAACATCAAGCCATCGGGTAAGTACCTGATGGAGCAACTCTTTGTCGCCGGTGGAATTCCCGCCGTGATGAACCGTGTGAGCGATCTTCTCCACACCGACGCCATTACCGCCAACGGCAAGACCATCGGCGAAAACATCGCCAATGCAAAGCCTCTGAACGACAACGTGATTCTGCCGCGCGATAAGCCGCTCTATGCAGAAGGCGGCATCGCGATTCTACGCGGCAATCTCGCTCCCAGCGGAGCCGTCATCAAGCCCAGCGCCGGTTCACCCGAACTTCTGCAACACCGCGGCAAGGCCTACGTCTTCAACACCAGGGACGAGATGATGGCGACCATCGATAACGAAGACCTTCCTATCGACAAAGACACCGTCCTCGTTATGCGTAACTGCGGACCCAAAGGCGCACCCGGCATGCCTGAATGGGGACTCATCCCGATCCCCAAGAAGCTCCTGATGCAGGGAGTGAACGACATGGTAAGAATCTCCGACGCGCGCATGAGCGGAACTTCGTTCGGGACCGTTGTCCTGCACGTCGCACCGGAATCCGCTATCGGCGGACCACTCGGCATCATCCAAACCGGAGATGAAATCATCCTCGACGTCCCCGCGCGCAAACTCGAAGTTGTCCTCTCAGACGAAGAGATTGCCGCACGCATGGCGAAATTCAAACCAGCACCGCCAGTCTACCCAAGAGGCTACAAGCGCCTCTTCCTGGATCACGTCACCCAAGCCGAAGAAGGTTGTGATTTCGACTTCCTGATGCCTGGCTACAAGGGCTAAGCGCGGGATACAAGATGGTAGCGTCGGTGCGGATCATGTGGACCGCTGCCGATTTCCGCAATCATCCCACGCTCCACTAAAGCCGCCAGCCGAGTACGTGCGGCACGCGCAGAGATGCGCAGTTTCTTGGCGACATGGCTGGTTGATAAACCAGAGGGACTGCCAGCCAGCAAAGTCAATATCGCCGATTCCCGCTTATCAGTTCTCGGTGCGTGGTGCCGTTTGGCCCGCAAAGTAACCCGGAAATGCGTACCAAGTTCGTCAAACTGCGGAGCTGCCAAGCCAACATCTACACACGCAGCAGTCATTCGCTGAATTCCGCTGCCCCACTGTTCAATCAATCTCAACTGCTCAAACACGCGTCCAATGACGCGGTTTCTCAATTTCGACACGCCCTTCTTTATCTCTTCAATTGTCAGGCCAAACGGAAGTAGTCCTGGGTTCTCAATCTCCAAGCGGTCATCAAAAAGCGCAATCCGAATCGGCGCGCCGCGCTGTCCATAGTCCGCGTGAACAATCGCGTTCATCGCTGCTTCTCTTACCGCCACCGCCGGGTATGTCCAGACCTCAACTCGCTTCACCGCGCCAATCACAACTTCTCGCATCATGTGCTTCTGTAGAAACGCAATCACTTCACCCGCAGCCCCTGGCAAGTGTGTCCGAACCTCCGCTGAATCGACAATCCTCCGTTTATCGATCCCCGCAAACCTTCCCACCTGTACCCAGGCGTCCGGAAAATACTCTTCTCTTCTGACCCCGAACAAAAGCATTCCCCCAATTGTCGGCACAACGCGCCCCTGATAATTCGTCGTCACCTTCAAACTCTGCAATCCCTGCGCGGTCAACTTCCTTAATGGAGCAAACAACTCGGAAGCTACTCGGAAGTCCACCTCTTCCGAGTTCAAATCAGGCATCGGTTGCTCATCAAACGACGACACCTGGTTATACCGTCTCATCTCTCCAATCAAAAACGGGTCCGCCTTTCTATTGGTGGAACCCACGCGCACAAAAACACCTGCATCAGGACCGAGCTTCACCAAATGATGTGGTCTATTCGGACTTGGCAGTACTTCTACCACCAACACCTGCTTCTTTCTCCACGGCAGCACCTCTACAGACGGAATCAACTTCGGAGAGATGCAATCCGCGATCAAGCTCGTCAATCTCTCCTCCTCCACCCACACCCCCTGCACGCCAATCACTGTCTTTGTACGATCCTCAACACCAAGCACCACCACTCCCCCCGAAGTATTTGCAAATGCCACAATCGCCTTCAAAACACCATCCGGCGAAGACAAATCTCGTTTGAACTCCAGCGTCTTGCCTTTCACTTCGGCTCAGCACATTCAGCAAATCCATACTCTGCATTCTACTCGGAAGTACTCCTCCTCATCCAACTTCCGAGTACCCTTCCATTCCCAACTAACGTAAAATCAAACTAGATGACTCTCGAAGAACTAGAAAGAGAATACGTTTCGCTCCGCCAGCAAGCCGACGCTGTGCGGGGCTATCTTTGACGCTCCTAAAAAGCAAGCCGAACTAGACGCGCTGGAAGAACAAATTTCCGCGCCCGACTTTTGGAACCATCCTGAAAAAAGCCAGAAGATCCTGCAAGGCCGGAAGCGTCTTCAGGAATCCGTCGACCAGGCCAAACAGGTAAGCGCCACTGCCGAAGACATCGAAACCCTCTTCTCGCTAGGCCGCGAAGGCGAAGATGTCCTCAAAGACCTCGCCGCCGAAATGAAGAACTTCGCTGGCAGCCTGCAAAAGCTGGAACACAACATGCTTCTCTCCGGCGAGAACGACCATCTCGGAGCCATCATCACCATCCACCCTGGTGCCGGTGGAACCGAAAGTCAGGACTGGGCCGAAATGCTGGAACGCATGTACCTGCGCTGGGCCGAACGTAAACACTTCAACACCGTCATCACAGATCGTCTCGACGGAGAAGGTGCAGGCATCAAGTCCGTCACCTTCGAAGTCAACGGAGAAGGTGCCTATGGCCTGCTCCAGTCTGAAGTAGGCGTCCATCGTCTGGTCCGCATCTCGCCTTTCGATTCCGCCGCGCGCCGTCACACCTCCTTCGCTTCCGTCTTCGTCTATCCTCAAATCGACGACGACATCGACATCCAAATCAAAACCGAAGATATCCGCGTCGACGTCTTCCGCGCGAGCGGAGCCGGTGGACAACACGTCAACCGAACGGAATCCGCAGTGCGCATGACACACATACCAACGAACATCGTCGTGCAGTGTCAGGCCGAGCGCTCTCAGATCAAAAACCGCGCACACGCTCTCAAACAACTGCGCGCCAAGCTCTGGGAACACGAGATGGAAAAGCGCCGTGCGGAAGAGAAGAAACTCGAAGCCTCCAAGGCCGACATCAATTTCGGCAGCCAGATCCGCAGCTATGTCCTGGCTCCCTACCGTCTCATCAAAGACCACCGCACCAAGCTCTCCATCGGCGACGTGGA
>Ga0315912_10003717_pt1 | contig 14945 bp, 12 predicted proteins | sample VfabasoilMG_FD_204469 | JGI IMG/M metagenome (GOLD analysis project Ga0315912, IMG submission 204469) | Garden soil microbial communities collected in Santa Monica, California, United States - V. faba soil | ecosystem: Environmental > Terrestrial > Soil > Garden | place: USA: California... | reverse complement strand
CACGCGCGCTGGCTCGAGCACGCGAGGCAAGTTTTACATTCGTCGCGGCTTCGAGCGGCCCATGTCGATGCCCAACTTGAACAACGAGGGCTTCAGCATCACCAACGAGAGCACTTGCCAAGCCGGCTTCAAGTCAGTGTTCTACGCCGAAGATGGCAGCACCGGGGGCTTCGCGATTCGTCGAGATTCCGTCCCGTGTGGCCCGTTCTTGGGAAACTGAATGGCAGCCCTGCCCGTTTTCAGGTTGCGCTACCGCTCACTTCAGGCGTGCTAGCACTCGCTCTCGTGCCCGTGCTTGCCGATGCGCTTCCGGTTGCCGTCCTCGTTTGGGACGGCGGTCAAGTGAACCCGGTCTGTGAGCGTAGCGCCGAGCTCGAGCGCAGTGTGGCCGCGTATCTGGGGCGCGAAGCGTTCGAAGCCAACGCGCCGCTCACGATTCGCATCAGTTTGCGGCGTCCCGATGGTCGAACGATCTTCGCGGATGTCAGCAAAATCGGCGAAGACGGCCAGGTCATTGGCGTGCGCAGTGTGAGCGGAGGCACGAGCTGTGAAACCCTCGATGAACCGCTGACGCTCGTTGTCGCGCTGATGCTCGAGGCTCCGCCAGCGGAGCCGAGCCCAGCCGTTGCTCCGACGCCGGAGCCCGAGCCCGAACCCGACGCTACGCCTGAGGCGAGCGCGCCCGAGCCGCTCGCGAGCGACCCCAGCCCGGAGGACACGAACCTACCGCCCGGGTTCGCGCTGGTCAGCGCGGGCGTTGGTTCCTCTTTCGGGCTGCTTCCCTTTCCGAATTACGGTCCGCGGCTTCAGTTCGAGCTCAAGCCACGCCGTTTTTGGGGGATCTCGATTGGTGGCCTAGCTCTGCTCGGATCGCACAGCGAGCTGCCCGGGTCCGGCGCGATCGACTTTCGATTGATCCAGGCAAGCGCCGCGCTCTGCCCGCTTTCGACGATGCGCGATCGCAATTGGTTCGCGGTCTGTGGCGGCCTCCAGATCGCCTGGCTGGAAGCGGAGGGCAGCGGTCTTTCCCCACATCGAAGAAAGACCGACTGGGCGCTCAGCCCGTCGCTGTCCGGGCAAGCCGCAAGACAGCTCGGGGGTGCGGTTTGGCTCGGTGGCTCGCTCGGCGTTTCGTTTCCAATCTCCCGAAATCGTTATGTTTACCGAGATAACGCGGGCGCCAGCCACTTGGCGTTCGAGGTCGCTTCGCCGTCGCTCGTGCTCGGCGTGTTCCTGGCTTTTCGACTGCATTGATGAAGTAGCGCTCAGAAAAACCTCCCGATGCCCCCATTTCATGGAGTGGACGAGCGCCCGGCGGAAGCCGCGAATCAAACCGCCTCGACGCCGAGCCTGGCTGAGATCTTCGAGCAGCACACGCCGTTCCTCTGGCGAGCTCTGATCAACTTGGGAGTTCCAGCGGCCGAAGCGCAGGACCAGTGTCAGGAGATCATGATCACCGTACATCGCCGGCTAGCGAGCTTCGACGGCGCGTCGTTGCGTGGTTGGTTGTACGGGATCTGCGTGCGGGTCGCTTCTGACTATCGACGCAGCGCGCGGGTGCGCCGCGAGATCTTGACTGACACGCTGCCCGAAGCAGCCGACCCTCGGGATTTGGCCGAAGCGCTCGACCGCGAACGCAGCGCTCGGCGTTTGCTGGCCGCTCTTTCGACGCTCGACGAGGCCAAGCGGGCGGCTTTCGTACTGTTCGAGATCGAGGAGCTCACCTTGGCCGAGGTCTCGGAAGCGGTCGGCGCGCCCTTGCAAACGGTCTATTCGCGAATCAAGGCAGCCCGCGAGCAGATTCGTCGCGCGTTTGCCGAAGCTGCCGTCAGTGGCTCCAGAGGAGGCATCAGTGAAGCCGGATGACGGTCGTTGGGACCTTGCGCGGTTGAGCCCGAGCGATGCGCCGGAGCTGCAGCACGCGCTCGACGCGCTGAGGCAGCAACGGCCTGACTCGCGGCAGCTTGGCGCGTTGGCGGCGAGCTTGTCCCAACTTGGGATATCGGTTGCCCCAGCGCAGCAAGCAACCGCGGGCACGGCGCCGTCAACGCTACGGCTCAAGCTGATACTGGGCGCAGGAGTAGTCGGACCACTCACACTGGCGCTCTTGCTTTGGCGCGCGCCAGCGCCGCGCGTGCCGGCTCCTGCGGCCGTCGTAGCGACGGCAATGTCTGCGGCGCAAGCAGGGGCGAAAAGCGTCGCTGCATCGCAGGCCTTCGCGCCGAGTTCGAAGCGCGAGGGTGGGCCGCCGGCGAATTCGGCTGCGAGCAATCCAGCGCCTCCCAGCGCCTCCCCTTCGAGTTTGGAGGAGAGCGCTGCCACCCAAGCTGATCGTGTGCCAAAATCGCAGGCTGGTCCGACGTCCGTCAGATCCGCAGCACGAGTTGCCGTGGCGCCCACCGTATCCGCGGAGAGCGCTCATTCACCCGTCGTGCCCGACCGAGCTAGCCTCCAAAGCACTGCGCAAGGTGTGGTCGCGCGTCCGACCGAGATCGCGCTGCTCAGGGATGCACGGCTCGCTCTGGCCAGCAACCCAGCCGAGGCTCTGGCGTTGACCGAGCAACACCGCGCCTCGTTCGCCCGCGGTGCGATGATTCAAGAGCGTGAACTGATCGCGATTTCTGCTCTGGCTCGTTTGGGCCGGCACACCGCCGTGCTGACTCGCGCCGCGCAGTTCGAACGCGATTTTCCGAGTTCCCCCTATCGCAAACAGGTCAGCGCGCTTGCCCAATGAAAATCGTGGAGCATTCTCAGAAAAGCCCAGCGCTGCTGCCATAGAAAGAGTGCGTTCGCGCGCTTCGCGCGCTGCCCACCGAGGAGTTCCGTCTTGCGCAACCAGCCGTTGAAAGACCAGCGCACGAGCAGCTGGCTACTCGTGCCTTCATTGGCATTCAGCGCGACCTTGGCTTTCCTCGGCTGCGGCGGCAAAGACACCGACATGGGTCAACAACTGGGACCCGGAAACGGCGCGGGCGCGAGCGCCGGCGGTCGCGCTGGCGTTGCTGCTGGCGGACAAGGATCGGGCGCGAACGGTGCCGTTCAGTCACCCTGCGGAGTGACGGCTTGCGCCAGCCACACCGGACCCAAGACCTTCATCGAGGCGGGTGCACCTGCGGATGCCGCCACGCTGTTCGGAGATTCCAGCGCCCACGCCCCCGGCAGCGACGCCAAACGGGAGCCCGGCATCATTTATCCGTCGCACGAGACCATGTTTCCGATCAACGTGTCGCACATTCGGCACGAGTGGTCGGCGGGTGGAAACGATCTATTTCGGCTCACATTCAAGGGCGAAAATACGACCGTGAGCGTGTACACCGCGGCCAGCAACTGGACCCCGAGCGAGGAAGAGTGGGACTGGATCGCTGAATCCAATCGAGGTAGGCCGGTAGAGCTTTCCGTCACTGGTCTGCGGAGCTCGCAGCCGAAAGAAGCGTGGTCCTCTTCGACCATCACCGAGCTGTTCAGCGACTCGGCCGTCGACGGCGCGATCTATTATTGGTCGACGGGCACCGAGGGCGTGATGCGCGCTCTGGTTTCGGACCCCGTGCCTCAGAAATTTTTCACCGACCCCACTGCTGCTGACAGCGCGACCTGCGTTGCCTGTCATACGCTCTCGCGTGATGGCAAGCGTCTCGCTGTTGGCTACGACGGCGAGACGTTGCGTGTCGTCTCGGTGCCTGACCGAACCGTGTTGATCCCGAGCGCAGGGAGCGCAGGCGCAACGGGCGCCGCAGCGCCTGCAGCTGCTGGCGCTCCAGGAATGATGGGCCCAGGCATGATGAAGCCTGGACCGGCAAAGCCCGGCGGAATGGACGCCAAAGCCGGAATTCCTGCCGCTTGGAGCACCTTTTCGCCGGACGGAAAGCTGATTTTGATCGCCAAGAGCGGGGTGCTCACGCTGCTCGACGCCGATACCGGGCAAACGGTGGGCCAGAACGGCGGGATCGTCTCCTTGCCGTCGGGTTCAATCGCGACTCACCCTGATTGGAACGCGAAAGGAGACCTGGTCGCGATCACGCTGGGCACGAAGGACGGCAACAAAGACATCCAAGGGGGTTCGATCGCGCTTTTGCCCTACAACGGTGGCAATTGGGGCGCACCAATGATGCTGGTGCAAAACCAAGGCGGCGACGACAACGACTTCTTTCCGATGTGGAGCCCAGACAGCCAGTACATCGCGTTCGTCAACGCCCAAGGTAAATCCAACAACGCGACGAGCGCTGCGTTGCGCTTGGTGCGCCTGGCCGACGGCAAGGTTTCTGAACTCGTGCGCTTGAACGAGCGAGTGAACAACCAAGACGGCGTGACGGGGATCGGCAACACGATGCCCACCTGGGCGCCTTCGACCAACCCCGGCATCTTCTGGCTCGCGTTTTCCAGTTTGCGCGCCTACGGCAGCCTGCGTGCGCAAGATCCAAAGAGCGATCAGATTTGGATCGCCGCCATCGATCCCAGCCAAAGTGATCCCAGCTACAGTGGTTTTTGGGCGCCATTCCAGAGTCTGGAAGAGGGCAATCATCGCGCATTTTGGACGCACAGCTCCGCCGACACCCAATGCAAATGTGTCGAGATTTGCGGCGACAATTTGGACAACGACTGCAACGGTGTTGCAGATGAAGCCACGTGCTCGGCCTGTGGCAGCGTCGAAATCTGCGGCGACGGCATCGACAACAACTGCGACTGCGTCATCGACAACTGCAACGTCGAGAATTGCGGCAATGGTGTCGATGACGACGGTGACGGGTGGGTCGACGCCGATGATCCGGTGTGCCAGGTGAAGTGAATCGCCTCTGTCTGGCGCAGAACGCGCGGGCGGGGGAGTGCCACCCCAACTCGCGCGTTCTATCGACGCTCGAATCGTAATCAAAGAGACTCGTTGACTGCAGTCGACGCGCCGCTGCTGGCGGCGTAGCCTGCTCGCTCGACACCAAGGAGGGCCCATGGACGGATGGCGCATTGGCCAGAGTTTCGGTGCGGGCGTTGCTTTCGTGATCGCGGCGACGGTTTGCGGAGATGCGGCGTACGGCGCACCCCCACAACCTTTGCCGGTTGGCTTGAGTGTGTGGTTCCGGAACGGCGAAATCGGGCGGATTACGCTGGTCGGTGAGCGACCACGCTTCGCTCAGGAAATCGACATCACGGAGCGTATCGCAACCGCCAGCGATCAAGGCATCGAGCCTTTGATTCATTCGGGCGAGTTGTCTCGACTCGATTGGCGCGGCATCCATTTCGTCGAGGAGGACTTTCGCACTCCGGGCGACGGAACGTTCACGCGCCAGCGCTTCTATCGCGGTGCACGCTGGATGGAGCGCGAGAGCACGTTCACCCTCACACCGAAGGATCGGCGTGGCAGGCCGGCGGGCGACAAGCTCAAATTCGTCGCGGGGCCCGACGACCGCTTTCGCGCCAACGACGACGGTTTCATACGCCGCTACGTCGCCCGGCAGATCACCTTTGGTTGCCGGGCGATCGGTGATTGCTCGAACGCGACCAGCTTCGTCGCCGAAGGGCTCGCCAAGATAACCCGCTCGACGTGCGCATCCACTTCATTCACAGCCGCTCCCAGCGCTTTCCGGGCAACGTGAACGATTGTAGCCACTGTCACCTGACGCCGCCCTCCGGGCCGCCGCGCGGTTTTCCCGGCGTGCCCTTCTGAAAGGCGCGCCGACTCACTCGTGCTGGGCGTCGAGCAGCGCGGCTTTCTCCGCGCTCTTCTCGGCGCGGGGGCTCGAGCGCGGCGCGTGGCCCACGAATTCGACGTAGCCCGGAGCTAGCTCGCGTAGCGCGGCACCCTGGGCGGCGCCCTCCACGGCCTGGGCCAAAAACATATGTTGCATCAAGGCGGAGGCGAGACACCCCACTTGATGCGTCGTTAGGCCCAGATCGAGCAGCGCGGCGGCAATCGCGATGCCCATGTTGGGTTGTGCGCCGCGCAGGTCGATGACGACCTCGGAGACCGCGTTCATCAAGCTCCAATAGTGTAGTGACGCGCGCCTTCTGTGCTGAATGCACTTACGGAAAGCCACCAAGCGTTCATCGCGATCGCGAAAAGGCGTACCAAAACCCCACACGAAGCGATGCTCTGCGAGGTACGCTTTCACCACCGTGCGCACGAACTCCGGTTCGTCGCTGCGCGCGCCGAGCGCGGCGTCGAACGCGAGCAACGTCTCTGCGCTCCGTGTAGCCGCCCAGGCACCGATGCGCGCGTCTTCCGTGGAGACCAGACCGGCTGCGGCTGCCGGCAAGGCGGAGCCGTAGGCTGCGACCAAACGCGTCAGCTTCAACGGCCAGATCCGAGGATCCGCCATCGTGACGGTACACGCGATGTCGTCGACCACGGCACAAGCGTCACTCGGCAAGCGACGCCCGAGTACCGAAAGAACGGTCAGCCCGGTCAGCGTCTCATGCCCCGTGAGCTGTTGAAAGACGCGGTGCCCGAAGTAGCGATGCTCGTGCCAGCCCCAATGTGCGGTGCGCGTCGGCTGCGTCAATTCAGGTAAGTTCATTGGGCGGACTCCGTGTACTCGAAACGAGGCAAATTGATCGGGTAGTTGCCGAAATTCGTGGGCCGCTCGGCGAGCGCCTCTGCGATGCCGCTCGGCAAACGCGCGAGCATGATCGCCGCTTCCAGCGGCTCGCGACGCTCGAAGCCGAGCTCGAACAACAGCATCAGCAGTGCGGCGTCGCGTGAGGGGCGCTCGGCCAGTGCGGGAATGGCGACGCCGGTGGGCACGAGCGCCTGTTCGAGGCGTTCGACGGCAGCTAGGTCCGCCGCGTCGCGGGCTCGGAAGTGCTCGGGCAACGGGCTCTGGCGAGCGTGAAGCCAATCGAAGAGCTGCTGGTGCTCGTCGAGCAAGGAGTGTGCGTGTTCGGCGGCAGCGATGGCCGCCACGCCGAACAGGCCGCTCGCGGGAGCGCCACACAGGCGCCCGACGACTGCCGCGTGGGTCGAGGCATGCGCGACCGAAACCGGCGCAAGGAACAGACATGCAACGGCGAACGCACGCGAAACGGGCTCACTCGGCAGCTCGCCCATGAGCATCAGGAACAGCAAATCCGAGCTTTGATAGTGGCGCGCGAGATCGCCTTCCACGTCGTAGCCATGCACCAAGGGCCGTTCGCCCGGCGTGACGATGCGTGCGGTCAGGCGCGAGGGAAACTCTGCTCCGTTCTCGAGCGGCCCATCGAGTTCAGGCCGGCTCACGACTTCTCTCCCGGGAAGATCGAGAAGTCGGGAAAGGCGGCGGGCGTCGTGCTCAAGCCTTGCTTGCTCAAACTCTGATTGCGCTGTCCTGCCGGTGCAACTTCCGTGGGATCGATGATCACGTCGATCACGAACGGACCTTTCGAGGCCAGGCCCAACTTCAGCGCCGCCGCTACGTCTCGTTCGCGCTCGACGCGGATGCCATCGGCGCCCATGGCGCGTGCAATCGCCACGAAATCGGCGCGCGGGAACTCGGTTTCGAATGGCTGCCAGCCGACAGACTGCATGCCCTGCTGGATCATGCCGTAGCGTGCGTCGTTCAGCACGATCCAGACGGCGCCAATGCCATAATTTGCGGCGGTGTTGATCTCGTTCAACATCAGCATCGCGCCGTCGCCGACGATCGCGAACGCCTTGTTGCCCCGCGCCAGTGCCGCACCGAGCACGCCGGCCGTGGCGTGACCCATCGAGCCGAAACCGGCGCTGACGCGATAGCGGCCAGACTCGGGAAAGTGCAGCGTCTGACTACCGAACGAGAAAGAGTTGCCGGCTTCGGTCATCACGATCGAGGCGGTTCGGTCGACGATCTCGTGCTGAATTTGCTGCATCAGGTACGACGGGCGGACTGGGCCTTCGGCGCGCGCGGCGAGCGCCGAGCGTGAAATCGGCGGTGGCTCGGATACGGCTGGGGGCCGGTATTGCTCGGGCCAGGCGCGCAACAGATCACGCAGGAATGCGCCGATCTCGGCTTGAATGCCGAGCGTTGGCACGTCGGGGTAGGCTGCGCCGAACGCTTCTGCTTCGAGATCGACGTGCATGAAGCCTTCGCTCGGCGCCAGCTCGGGCAGCCAAAACGAGGACATTTCGCCGAGCCGAGAGCCGAGCACCAAGGCGCGCGTGGGTCGTTTGCGGCGCAAGTAGTCGCTGACACGCGCGTGGCCGCCCAGCCCAGTCACCCCGAGATATAGCGGGTGAGTCTCGGGCATCACGCCCTTGGCGCGCGGAGTGCACATCACCGCGGCGCCGCTGACCTCGGCCAGGGTCTGTACGAGATCGCCCGCGGCGCGCGCGCCGAACCCGGCCCAGATCACGAATTGCTCGTTTGCCAGCAACTCAGCGCAGTCGCCAATCACCTGCGGGTCACACGAACCGGCCCGGAAGGTCGTCACGCGCGGTTGAGATGTTTCACGGCGCGCGGTTTGAACGGCGAGTGGTAGACCCAGATGAGCCACGAAGCCCTGCGGACGCGCGAAGCCGCTCACGAGACGCGAGAGCGTCGTCTCGAGCTCGAGCGGGTCATCGATCACGCCCGCGTGGTGGAACAGGTTGCCGCTGACGAAGAGCGCGCTCAGGGCGGAGAACGCGCCGCCGGTTTCCTGAAACGCGCCGCGGCCGCGTTGAGCCGCGGAGGTGGTGCCCGAGATGAACAAGACCTTGGCGCCCTCCGCGCGCGCTGCCGCCATGCCGGTGTACAGATTGCTCACTCCGGGCCCGCTGGTCGCAATCACTACCGTGGGACGGCCGGTTGCGAGCGATGCTTCGATCGCAGCAAAAGCGGCGCCTGCTTCGTGCCGACAATGCAGCAAGCGAATCGGACTATCGGACACGGCCTGGCAAAACGGCGCGATGCCACCGCCGAAGATGCCGAACGCATATTGCACACCCATGCCGACGAGCGCATTGACCAGCGTTTCGGACACCGTCGGCACGGGCTCGGGGGCTGCCCAACTGACAGTGATCGGTTGGATGCGCATCACGCCGCTTTGGGGCGATTCCGAGAGCGCTTCTCGCGTCCGATCCGGGTACTCACTCAGTACGTGCTGAAGGTGGTGTGCCTTTGACATTTTAGTCGTCCTGCTGAGGGTAAGACCGGAGACAGGCCCTGGTGGGGAATCGCCCGGTAACTACAGGGACGGACGCACGTGGTGCCACTTTAGGGTGCTATGTGGATCACATCGATGCCAGAACGCCGTATTTAGGCTCGAAAGCATGTCGATCATCGTGCGTCAGCAGCCAGCTGCGACGATTGACCGCAGGCACGATCGACAGAAGCACCACGCGCCAGTTCTCGTTGCTTCTGAGCGCACCGTGCTGCAACAGCCACGTTTGCGCTCTTTTCTACGCGACAAACCGACCCCTGCTCCGTCATTTAGTCGAACACTACGCCTGCGCAAACCCGCGCTGCGTGGCTGTCGAGGTGAGGTAGATATGTTCAACGAACAGCGCGTTGTTGCTAAATGTGTATCCATGGCTACGGTCTTTGCCGGGGCCGTGGCGCTCTTTTCCGTCGGCTGCTCTGGACAAGCGAGCGGTGACGGACAATCGGGACCCGCAGCAGGAGAGTCCGCAGAGAGCGCGAGCACGGTTCTGGCGGAGTTGAAGACGAGCGATGGCACGGAATACTCTTTCCTTCAGACCCGCACGGGCGACCTCGTGATCGGAGTGGGTTCCGATCACGCGATCGATCTGTCGGACGCACTGAACAAGACCCCGAGCCTCACGGCTCTGTACGAGAAGCTGTCCGGCACGGCCGCCCCGGAGCAGCTCAGATTGGCGGACGTGCGACTCGCGGAACAGAAGGCCAAGGGCGAAGCCCAGGCTCCGAACTCGAACAGCGCTACCGAATTCAACATGGGCAAGGCCGCGGGGTTGCCGGCTACGAGCGACGGCGTTGGTCGCAGCACGCAGCTTTTGAGCAAAGCTGCGTTCGAAGACAAGTTCTGCAACTCCGGTTGGGACTTCCTCTATTGCTGGTCAGATACCGGCGGGAATCCGGCCGTTCAGCGCTACAGCTACTATTTCCAGGGCGCCATGTCCGCCACCAACTGCAATACGCGCTTCCGCTTTCGGTACTACGACGATGGCGACTGGTACACGATCGTCGATCGTATCGCGAGCCCCGGTTCGTACTGGCACTACTACCAGTACGGGAGCTCTCGCTCGCGCCGCTTCGAGATCCTGAACAACGACGGTTGCGGGGTGCGCTTCGCCGCCTTCGGCAATCTCTGACGCGTGATTCGCGGAGGTTCCTAAGTGCCGCCGAGAGAGTTTCCAACAGACGCCCGGGCCGTGCGCTCGGCGGTCGAATGAGCGCGGTGCCGCTGCAAGCGCAGCACTGCACCGCGCCGCACTGCGCCCGGGCGTCAGCGAGGCAATCATGTCGAACATCGCGTACGATATTGGAAGATCTGCACGCATTGGCTTGTTTCTCGTGGCAGCTTGGGCCACCGCCTGCTCGGGGCAAGGTCCGCTCAGCTCCGAACAGCAGGATCCCGAGGGCGCCGCGCCCGTCGAGAGCTCTAGCGCCGCGATCCTGGCGCAACACACGGCGGTTGATGGCAGCGAATACGCCATTCTCGAGACGGAGAGCGGCGAGTTGGTGTTGGGGGTCGGTACGACTCATGCGCTCGAAACGCCGAAGCTCTCGCAGCAGCAGGCGAGCGTGGCCGACTTGTACGAGGCCTTGTCGGGTCAAGTGGCACCCGAGTCGGTGCGGGCAGCGGAGCGGAAGCTCAGCGAACGAAAGGCCAGCTTCGAGCTCTTGCCACGCGCACCGAGCGTGAGCGCGTCGCCCGAGTTCGATCGCGCGGAGGTTGCGTTTCCGCGCGCGGTCGGCGAAAGCGTCGCTCGCTCGAGCGAGGCACTGACGCTCACTCCGAGTCCTGCTCCTCCGCCGGGCCCGAGCTCGGTCTGCAACATCAATGCCGACTTCGTTTATTGTTTGCCTGACACGACCGGCAACCCTTGGTTTCAGATTTCCAGTTCGTCTCTGCACTTCAACCTTGGCGCCCTCGGCTGCGCCGTTCGCTTCCGTTATCGATACTACGAGAACGGGAGCTGGCACACCTTGGTCGATCGCCTCGCGAGCCAGGGATCGTCCTGGCATTATTACCAATATGGCAAATATCTGACTCGGCGCGTCGAGGTCCTCGGCAATAGTCCGCTCTGTCATCTCAGTTTCATTGCCTACGGATGGTTTTGAACCGGCACGGGCAACGAGCTTCGCCCGAGCAGCCGCTTGGGCGTCGCTCGTTGTCAGACAATTGGCATTCGAGTAACCTCGAAACCAAACCAGGAGCGTTCACCAGATCTCACAGGAGCGAACGGCCGTGCGCGTCAGCCAAATCGTCGTTGTGGCAAGCTTGCTGAACCTGTCGTGCCCGCAGGCGCTCGCCGAAGCCGCGGGCGCGCCGAGCACGCCGCCCAGCGCTACACAGAGCGAGCCGCGAGCCGCGCCGCCGCCCGTTCTGCCCGAGAAGGCCGAAGCAAACGACAATTGCCGAGCGGACGCCGAAGTCACGCGCCAAACGGACGCTTTGTTCGAGAAAGCACGAGCCGCGTACGAAGTGTCCGACAAGGACGAGTCGATCCTTTGGATCTCCCGTGCCTACGAAGTTTCGAAGTGTGAGGAGTATCTGTTCATCATTGCCGAGCTGAATCGGGAGCAGGGGTACTCTTGCGCAGCGGACCGAGCTTATCGACAGTATTTGCAGGAATTGCCCAACGGCCGCAACGCCGCTGCCGCGCGTCAATTCGCGGAAGAGCTGGCCGGCGCTTGCCAACCGTCTGCTGCGGCTGCCAGCGAGCCAGTACAGCCGACCGTCACGCTCCTACCCGAGCAAGCGAGCGCTGCGCAGGGTTTGCGTCCGAGCGAGCCCGCGCGGTCGGCGCCGTCATCTTCGTCATCGTCGGCGTGGACACCCTCGCGGATCGTCGGCTGGGCCTCGCTCGGCGCGGGCCTGGTCACGGGCGCGGCTGCTGTCTACTACGTCACCGTCGAACACCGCGCAGAGAACGACCTGGAGGCACTCTGGCAATCTCGCGTCGCCGGGCAAACCAGCCCAGAGTCTTGGCAAGCGAACTCGAGCTCCTTGGAGTCGAAAGGGATGAGGGCCGAGCGTACCGCTCGCATCCTCGGGATCAGTGCGGGCGTGTTGGCGGTTGGTGGCGCGCTGCTGGTCATTTGGGGGCCGCAGCGCGAGCGCCCCACGACCGCGGAGCGCATCGCGGAGCGCGTCGAGCTGCAATTGGGGCCGCGCGGCGCACACGCGGGCTACACGGTGCACTTCTAAAATTTCGCGGCACCTGCGGCGTGCTGTGCACGGTTGGTCGCGGAAGGCTCACCCGTCACTGCGGAGCCCTGAATCACTGGGTTCTCCCAACGGAAGCGCGAGCTCACGCTGGGCGTTGGCGCTGCCGGAACCACTGCAGGTGCCGCGGCTGACGCCAGTGCGCTGGGCGAGCCCGGAGCTCTCGCGGATTTGTGGTGGGTGCCATTGACCTTGGCGATAGTCCTCGCGGGTGGCTGTGTGATGAGCGGCGCTGCGCTGTTGCTTGCCGGCGAAGTTTCAGTGTTGAGTGCAGGTGTAAGGGCAGCACTGGGTTTGGCGGCCGCCGAGTTCGAGGAAGAAACGAGATTCGGCTGCAGCTGCGTCGTGAGTTCGGCGGGTGAGGCTCCGCGGCGCTCGGGGAGCAGCAGCCCTACCGTGATCGCCGTGAGGATGCCCGCGCCAGCTGCGGTGCCGAGGTGCAGCGAGCGAAGCTTGCTGCTGCGGCGAGGCTTGGTTCGATGCGGCGCTGGCTTCGGCAAAGCGGCCAAAACTTCGTCGGCTGTCTGAAAGCGATCCTGGGGTACGGGCTGCAGACAGCGGTGTAGAACCGAGTCGACGGTCTTGGGGATTTCGGGGTTGTAGTGACTGGCCAGGGTGGGGGATTTGCGTAGGCGTTCGAGCACGCCCATTTTCGGCGAGGCGCTGAATGGCCGTTTTCCAGTCAGCATTTCGAACCAAACCACGCCGAACGCATAGATGTCGGTTGCCTGGTAAAGGCGCCCACCTTCCAACTGCTCCGGCGCCATGTATTGCAAAGTCCCCACCAACCCGCGGTCGGCGGTGCGGCGTGAACGCTCGTCCAGCTGACGCGCCAAGCCGAAATCCAGAATCACCGGCACGCTCTCGCCATCGAGACTCGTGCGCATGATGATGTTGTCGCTCTTGAAGTCTCTGTGCAGGATCCCGGAACGATGCGCTGCACCTAAACCCATGAGCAGGGCACGGGCGACGCGATCCGCTTCGACTATCGGAAAGGCCCCGCGCTCTCGGATCATTTGCCCGAGTGTTTGCCCTTCAACGAACTCCATCGTGAGAAAATAGAGCAGCGTGCCCGTCGGCAGTCGATGCGTACCAAGATCGTAGATTCGGCAGACGCTTTCATGGGTCACACGCCGGGCGAGCTGCACCTCAGCCTTGAGCGCGCGGATGGCCTGCTCGCTGTCGCACACGGCGGAAGGGAGTGTCTTGATGGCGACGCGCTCGTGAAGGTGTCGATCGTAGGCCTCGTACACCTCACCCATGCCGCCTCGCGCCAGAAAGCGGCGAATTTCATAGCGCTGTGCGACTACGGCGGCGGGGCGAAAGGTCGTCGCGAAATCCGCTAATGACTCGGAAATTTCAGCGGAAGCGTCGTACGTGCGAACCGCGGCGCTCACCAGTTCCCGACACGGCTCACAGGCGTCGAGATGCCGATCAATCGCGCTGCGCTCGCTCTCGGTCGAGCGCCCGCTCACGAACTCCAGCACTTGCTCGTCCGTTAAGCACCGGCTCAAAGTAACTCTGAATGAAGCTGCGCGCTAGTCCGGAGCCGGGGCGTCGGAGAGAAAGCCCGACTCGAGATTCGAGCGAAGCACCCGGGCCAAGCTTCGAAATTCACTGTCGGTCACCTCGCCATGACGAACGCGGAGTTCTCGGCGCACGGTCTCGTAGATGTCGGATCTCGCCTGTTCCAACCAGCGCGCGACTGTTGCGCGGTGGACATCGTAGGCTTTGCCGATCTGATCGATGTTGCATCGGCCCTTGAGGTACATGTGAAGCACGTTGCGCTGTCGGCCCGAAAGCGCGGCCACCGCCAGTTTGAACGCCACGCGAAAGTCTTTGCCGTAGCGTGCTTTGATGAGGCGAATTTCCGGACTCAGGCCCTCGGCGGGTAGCTCCGAAGTCAGCTCGTTCTGTTGTAGAGCTGCGGCCTTTCGCGCGCGCATTCGGTCCAAGGCGATGCGCGTTGCGGCTATCCGCAGCCAGCCCAGGAGCGGCCCTCGCGCCGCGTAATTGCCCACCTTTGCCTCTGGCCCAACCAGCAGCTTGTCCCACAGCTCCTGGACTACGTCCTGCACGAACTCGGGGTCCCGGTCGACGCGCGAAACGGCGGCGTGCGCGACTGCCGCGCCCTCTCGCTGGATCACTACTGCGGCCCGCGCAACCCCGCTGAAACAGGCGCAGCACAGGTAGAGATCCGCGCCGTGGGCTTGCTCTTCACACGGAAAGGCAGCGCCGCCGAACCGCGTGCAGTGCCGAGCGAACGAGTCGAACGCAAGCTCGACCTCCGGCCACCGCTGTGCGCCAGCCGTGTACATCTCCCGCAGTACATCAGCGCTCATGTCGGACTGATCTAACAAATTCGAGCGGCGGGACAAGAGCCGGTGCTCCCCGTTGGGGGAATGACTATCGGACTCGTGCCGCTGTTGCATCCCGCCATCCCACCATCTCGCCCGCCTGCTCGAACGCCCAGGAAGGAACCGAGCTGACTCGTCTGTCGCTCAGTTCATGGCTATTTCTTCGAAAAGTCCAAGTTGCAGGCGTACTTGCCGTCGATGTCGATTTGAATGTCGAGGTTTTGATGGGCCACCGCGGTCAGATGGGTGAATTGATTAGAATCAGTGTTCAGCCACGCCATTTTGGACGGCTTG
>Ga0315912_10003716_pt1 | contig 14946 bp, 13 predicted proteins | sample VfabasoilMG_FD_204469 | JGI IMG/M metagenome (GOLD analysis project Ga0315912, IMG submission 204469) | Garden soil microbial communities collected in Santa Monica, California, United States - V. faba soil | ecosystem: Environmental > Terrestrial > Soil > Garden | place: USA: California... | reverse complement strand
TCGGTGCGCGGCCTCACCACCGCCGCCTCGATCTGGATCACCGCCGCGATCGGCATCCTCGCCGGCATCGGCTTCTATTTCCCGCTGGTGGTGTCGGTGGTGCTGACCCTCGGCGTCCTGTCGCTGTTCCGCTGGATCGAGGCGCGCATGCCGACGCAGATGTACTACCACTTCGAACTGCGCTATCCGAGCGCGGGCGGCATGACCGAGGGCGAATTGCGCGCGCTGGTCGAGCAGCACGGCTTCAGCATCGCCAATTTCAGCTACCGCCTAGACGGCGAAGGCAGCGTGCGCCGCCACAGCATGGTGATCCGCTCGGCCGACGGCGCCGCGGCGGGCCGCTTGGCGCAATCGCTCGAGAAGACCGGGACCGTGCACGAGTTCCGCATCGCTCCCACCGGCGACTAGCGTGACCGACGGCGCCGCCCGGTCCGCGCCGCTGCCGTCCATCCGGCGTTACCTGCTGGCGCGCATCGTCGGCATCGTGCTGTTCTCGTTCGTGCTGTTCGCGCTTGCCGCCTGGCTGATCGTGCTGCGCCCGGCGCAGCACGAGCTCGCCCGCCTGGAGATGGACCGCGCCGCCGGCCAGGTCGAGGGCCAGTTCCGCTCGCTCATCGAGCAGATCGAGCGCGTGCTCGTCACCTCGCGCGACTGGGGCCAACAGGGGATGTTCGCCCTCAACCGGCCGCAGGACGTCGCGGCGCTGATGATTCCGGTGCTGCGCACGCGCCCCCAGCTCTCCCAGGTGCTGCTCGCCAACGAGCGCGGCCAGGCGATCCACTTCGTCGCCGAGCCGGGCGGCTGGCTGATCCGCGAGGTCGACGCCGCGAAGCTCGGCAACCGCCAGCATTGGATCCACCTGAACGCCGAGGGCGGCTACCTGCGCGAGGAATGGGTGCAGACCGAGGCCTACGACGCGCGCACGCGGCCCTGGTACCGCGGCGCTGAAGCGCTCGCCGACGACGCGGGCGTGTACTGGACCGAGCCCTACGTGTTTTTCGCGAGCAAGGAGCCCGGCATCACCGCGTCGATGCGCTGGACCGACCGCGTTTCCCGCGAGCGGATGGTGATCGCGATGGACGTGCTGCTGCTCGACCTGTCGCGCTACACGGGCGCCGTCACGGTCGGCAAGCGCGGACGGGCGTCGATCCTGACGGAGGACGGCAGGCTGCTCGGCGTGCCGCGCCATCCCGAGGTGCGCAACGACGAGGACATCAAGCAGCGCATCCTGAAGACGCTGCGCGAGGCGGGCATGCTGATGCTCGCCGGCGCCTACGAGCGCTGGGTCGCCGAGGGCCGGCCCGAGACGCAGGCGAGCCTGATCGACGTCAGCGGCGAGGCCTGGATCGGGCGCGTGCGCAGCTTCGCGCTGCGCAACCAGAAGCTGCTGATCACGACCGCCGCGCCGCGCACCGATTTCACGCTCGGCACGCGCTGGGACGCGGCTGCGATCGCGGCGATGATGGCGCTGGTGCTGCTGCTCGCCTACGTGATCGGGCGGCGCTTCTCGCAACGCTTCGCCGGCACGATGGACCGCCTGGTGGCGGAGAGCGAGCGCATCGGCGCGATGCAGCTCGAGCAGCCGGTCGCGATCCCGGCGCAGACGCGCGAGATCGGCAAGCTGATCGGCGCACAGGAGCACATGCGCGTGATGCTGCTCGAGGCGACGCGCGGCCTCGAAGCCAAGGTGGAGGCCCGCACCAGCGAGCTGCGCGCGGCGAACGACGAGCAGCGCGCCATCTTCGAGTCGGCGACTTCGGGCATCGCGCTGATTCGCGACCGCCGGATCGTGCGCTGCAACGCCAAGCTGGAGGAAATCTTCGGCTACGCGCCGGGCGAGCTGCTCGGGCAACCGACGCGCGCCTGGTATTCCTCGGAGGAGGAGTTCGCGAAGGGCGGCGCGGGCGTCTACGAACAGCTGGCGCGCAGCGAGACGCACCGGCGCGAGCAACTCCTGGTGCGCAAGGACGCCAGCACGTTCTGGTGCCGGCTTACCGGGCGTGCGGTGGACGCGGCCGACGCCGCCAAGGGCACCGTGTGGATGCTGGAAGACGTCACCGACGAGCGCGTCGCGGCCGAGGCGCTGCGCGAGGCGAAGCGCGTCGCCGAGGAGGCGACGCAGACCAAGTCGATGTTCCTCGCCAACATGAGCCACGAGATCCGCACGCCGATGAACGCGATCATCGGCATGTCGCACCTCGCGCTCAAGACCGAGCTGAACCTGAAGCAGCGCGACTACGTGTCGAAGATCCACAACGCCGGCACCTCGCTGCTGGGCATCATCAACGACATCCTCGACTTCTCCAAGGTCGAGGCCGGCAAGCTGGACGTGGAGCAGGTGCCCTTCCGCCTCGACGACGTGCTGGACAACGTCTCGTCGCTCATGGCGCAGAAGGCCTACGACAGGGGCGTGGAGCTGCTGTTCGACACGGCAAGCGACGTGCCGCAGGCGCTGGTGGGCGACCCGCTGCGCCTCGGCCAGGTGCTGGTCAACCTGGTCAGCAACGCCATCAAGTTCACCGAGCGCGGCCAGATCGCGGTGGTGCTGCGCCGCGCCGGGCGCGCGGGGGAGAAGGTGCAGTTGCAGGTGGACGTGCGCGACTCCGGCATCGGCATGACCCGGGAGCAGGCGGCAAAGCTCTTCCAGGCCTTCACCCAGGCCGACGGCTCGACCACGCGCAAGTACGGCGGCACCGGCCTCGGCCTCACCATTTCCAAGCGCTTGGTGGAGCTGATGGGCGGCAGCATCGGCGTCACCTCCGAGCCGGGCAAGGGCAGCACCTTCTCGTTCTCCGTGTGGCTCGGCCTGGGCGACGCCACCGCGCAGCAGCGCCGCGTGCTGCCCGAAGAGCTCAACGGCATGCGCGTGCTGGTGGCCGACGACAACCCCGCCGCGCGCGAGATCATGTCGGAACTGCTGCGCGGCCTGGGCTTTCACGCCGACGCCGTGGCCTCCGGCGCGGACGCGGTTGCCGCCGTGGAGAGCGCCGACGCGCAGAAACGGCCCTACCGCGTTGCGATCCTCGACTGGAAGATGCCCGGCATGGACGGGCTGGAAACGGCGCGCGCGCTCTCGGAGCTGCCGCGCCCGCCGCGCCTGATGATGGTGACGGCCTTCGGCAACTCCGACCTGCGTGACGATTCGGGCCTCTCCGGCATCGAGGCCTTCCTGGTCAAGCCGGTGAGCCAGTCGTCGATGCTGGACGCGTTGGTCGGCATGTTCGCGCCGGCGCCGGGCGCCGCCGGCCGTGTTGCGGGCGCCGACGCGGCCACCCCCAGCCTCGGCGGCGTGCGCCTGCTGCTCGCCGAGGACAACGAGATCAACCAGCAGATCGCGGTCGAGCTGCTGGAAGCGGCCGGCGCGAAGGTCACTGTCGCGGACAACGGCCGGATCGCCGTGGAAATGCTCGCCTCCGGCGGGCCGCAGGCCTACGATGCGGTGCTGATGGACCTGCAGATGCCGGAATTGGACGGGATCGAGGCGACGAAGCGCATCCGCGCCGACGCCCGCTTTGCGAATCTGCCGATCATCGCCATGACCGCGCACGCCATGGTCGAGGAACGCGAGCGCTGCAGCGCCGCGGGGATGGTCGACCACATCACCAAGCCGATCGACCCGCACACCATGTTCCAGACTCTCGCGCGCTGGGTGCGCGGGTCCGCCGCCGCGGTGCAGGCGCAGGCCGCCGCCGGCGGCCTGCCGCAAATCGAGGGGTTGGACACCGCGGCAGGATTGAAGCGCGTCGCCGGCAACCGCACGCTCTACCTGAGCCTGCTGCGCCAGTTCGCCGAGAAGCAGGCCGACGCGGGGCGGCGGCTGGCCGCCGCCCTCGCGCAGAAGGACACCGAGGCAGCGGAACGCATCGCGCACTCGGTCAAGGGCGTCGCCGGCAATATCGGCCTGGGCGCCCTGGGCGCGGCCGCCGCCGCGGTCGAGCAGGCCCTCAAGACGCAGAGCGGTCTGAAAACCGCGGCCACGAATTTCGAAGCGCAGCTCGCGCGCGCCGTCGCCTCGCTGAACGATGCCCTTGCCACCGCTCCCGGCGCGGACGCCGGCACGGGCGAGATCACCGATGCCTCGCGCGAGCACGCCCGGAACATCGCCGCCCTCCTCGCCAGCAGCGACGGTGAAGCGGTGGACTACCTGCTGTCGGCCGCCGCCGCGCTGCGGCCGGTGTTTTCCAACGGCGACTACGCCGCGTTCGAGCGGGCGGTCAACGGTTTCGAGTTCGACGCGGCGCTGGCGCTGCTGCAGCGCGCCGCCGCCGCGGGCGGCATCAACCTGAATTCACCCTCCGGGAAGGCAACTGCATGAGCGAAGCCCTCAATTTCGCCGACAAGCCCACCGTGCTGATCGTCGACGACACGGCCGAGAACCTGACGTTGATGAACGGCCTGCTCAAGGACACTTACCGCACGAAGGTCGCGAACACCGGCGAGCGCGCGCTCAAGGTCGCGCAAGGCGAAGGCCCGCCCGACCTGATCCTGCTCGACATCATGATGCCCGGCATGGACGGCTACGAAGTCTGCCGCCGGCTGAAGTCCGATGCGAAGACCGCGGCGATCCCGGTCATCTTCCTCACCGCCAAGACCGAGGTGGAGGACGAGCAGCAAGGCTTCGACGTCGGCGCGGTGGACTACATCACCAAGCCGATCTCGCCGCCGATCGTGCTGGCGCGCGTCAAGACCCAGCTCACGCTCAAGGCCGCGGCCGACTTCCTGCGCGACAAGAACGCCTACCTCGAGTCCGAGGTGGGGAAGCGCACGCGCGAGGTGCAGGTGGTGCAGGACGTCACCATCATGGCGATGGCCTCGCTCGCCGAGACGCGCGACAACGAGACAGGCAACCACATCCGCCGCACGCAGAACTACGTGCGCGCGCTGGCGAAGAAGCTGCAGCCGCATCCGCTGTTCAAGGCCTACCTCGACGACGACACCATCGAGATGCTCTACAAGTCCGCGCCGCTGCACGACATCGGCAAGGTGGGCATCCCCGACGCGATCCTGCTCAAGCCCGGCAAGCTCACGCCCGAGGAATTCGAGGTCATGAAGACGCACACCACGCTCGGGCGCGACGCGATCGTCGCGGCGGAGAAGCTGATCGACGCGCCGAGCACTTTCCTGCGCCTCGCGCGCGAGATCGCGCACTACCACCAGGAGAAGTACGACGGGTCCGGCTACCCGGAAAAACTCGCCGGCGACGCGATCCCGATCTCAGCGCGCCTGATGGCGCTCGCCGACGTCTACGACGCGCTGATTTCCAAGCGCGTCTACAAGGCGCCGTTCCCGCACGACAAGGCGGTGGCGATGATCCGCGAGGGGCGCGGGCGGCATTTCGACCCGCACATGACCGACGCCTTCCTGCTGATCGAGCACGAGTTCGCGGAAATCGCCGCGCGCTTCGCCGACAGCGACGCCGAGGTCGCCGCCAAGGCGCGCGTCTAGGCGACCGGCGTCAGCGCCATGAATGCCATGCCGCAACCGGTGCCGGCCGGCGTGCGGTAGAGCGGCACGTACTCCTGCCACGCGGCCGTCATGCCCGCGGCCGCGCCCGCCATCACCATCCAGTTGCGGATCTCCGAACTGCCGGAATTGAGCTTCGCGGCCGGAATCGCGGCGAGCGCCGCCTCGTCGCCCGCCGTGCAGGCCGACATCACCCGGCGGTCGAGTTCTTCATCGATGGTGAAGTGGCTGAGACCGCCGGAGGCGAGGATACCGATGCGCTTGTCCGCCGGGAATCGCTCAACGGCGGATCGAACCGCCCTCCCCAGCGCAAAGCAGCGCCCCGGCGTCGGCTGGTTTGGCGGATAGTAGGTATTGACCACCAGCGGCACGATCGGGATCACCCCCGGCGCCATCAGGCGCCGGTGGACGAAGCCGAAGGCATGGCCTTCCCCGCGCGGCCTGGCGAGCTTGCCGCTGTAGGCCACGTCGAAATCGTTTTCAACAAGGTTCCTGACCAGGAAAACCGCCAACTCGGCATCCACCGGATACTCCCGGGAACCTTCCGTCTCGTGGTACAGGGCGCGCGCCCTTTTCCAGTACGCGGGCGCCTCGGCGGGCAGGTCGAGCACCGAGTTGGCGATGGTCCTGCCGCCGTAGACGAGGAACGCGGGCATGTTCTCCTCGAAGTACTGCTCGTGCTGATCGTCGCCGACCACGACGAGCGCGTCGAGCTTCGCTTCGGCAATCGCGGCGGCGAGCCGGTCGAGGTGCCGCTCGCAGGCCGATACCCGCACCGCGATTTTTTCAGGGGCCGCCTCGAGCCTGGTTTCTTCCGGGGCGGAGACCAGCAGTTCCCGGTAGGAGATCCTGCTGCCTTCCTTGTCCAGGTGGTGCTGGTATTGCTCGTCGCGCCGGGCGTGCCCGGCCATGTCTTCGGCGGGGCTGTTCAACGCCGGGCTGTGGGAGGAGCCGAACGCCGCGACGAGGCGCGCCATCAGGCCGGCAATTTCCTGCGCTGCAGCAGCTCCCGCGCGACCAGCGCCCCGCCGAGGCCCAGGCCGACCACGTCGGTGATCACGGCCCCCGGGAACATGTCGGCCGGAATCAGCGCGAGGACGCCCGCGACGATGAACAGCGCGCGCTCCCACGCCGGGATCTCCCGGTAGAAGAAGCCGACCACGCCGAGGGTGCCGAACCACAGACCGATGCCGGCGCTGAGCACCGACCAGGCGATGACCAGCGGATGGCCCTGCATCAGCAGGCTCGGCGAGAGCGCGAAGAGGAACGGCACGAGGTACGCCGCCCAGCCGATGCGCGTCGCGGTCCAGCCGGTCTTGTCGACGTCCGAGCCCGCGATGTTGGCCGCGGCGAAGGCGGAAAGCGCCACCGGCGGCGTCACCATGGACATGATGCCGAAGTAGAGGAGGAACATGTGCGCCGCCATCGGCGCGACGCCCACCTTGACCAGCGCCGGCGCGATCAGCGTCGCCATGATGATGTACACGCCCACCGTGGGCAGGCCGAGGCCGAGCACGATCGCCATCAGTGCCGTGACGACCAGCATCGCCGGCAGGCTCTGGCCGGTGATGGCCAGCAGCTGCAGCGTCATGCCGAAGGCGAGGCCGCTGATGTTGAGGATGCCGATGAACATGCCGGCCACGGCGCAGATCAGGATCAGGTCGACCACCGCGCTGCCGGTCGAGACGATGGCCTTCACGATGTCGCGCAGCGGCACCCGCTGGCCCTTGTAGCCGAAGAGCAGGGAACACACGATCAGCACGCCGGTGCCGAGCAGCGCCGCATACTCCGCCTGCCAGTTCCAGGCCACCAGCACGTACACCAGCACCACGAACGGAATCGGGAAATACCACCCGGCCTTGAGCACCGCGGCGAGCTGCGGCAGCCGCTCCCTCGCCTCGCCCGCGATGCCGCGCTTGGCCGCCTCGACGTCCACCTGGAAGAACAGCGCGGCGTAGTAGAGGAAGGCCGGGATGATCGCCGCGATCATCACCTCGACGTAGGGGACCTGCAGCACCTCCGCCATCAGGAAGGCGGCCGCGCCCATCACCGGCGGCATCAACTGGCCGCCGGTGGAGCCCACGGCCTCGATTGCCGCGGCGATCTGCGCCGGAAAACCGGAGCGCTTCATCATCGGGATGGTCACCACGCCGACCGCGGCGACGTTGGCCACCGCGCTGCCCGAGATCATGCCGAAGAACGCCGAGCCGACGACCGCCACCTTGGCCGAGCCGCCGCGGTAGCGCCCCATCCAGGCGCGCGCCAGGTCGGTAAAGAACGCCGAGCCGCCGCAGCGGCCGAGCACCTGGCCGAGCAGGATGAAGGGCACCACCACGATGATGCCGATCTGCAGGGAAGTGCCGAGCAGCGCGTTGGTGTCGAGGTTGAGATAGACCAGCAGCCGCGTGAAATCCACCGGCCGCGCCTGGAACACGCCGGGCAGGTGGTGGCCGACCATGGCGTAGACCACGCCGCCCAGGGTGAAGCCGACCAGCGAGAACCCGGCCATGCGCCGCGTGCCTTCGAGCACCAGCACGGCGAGCAGCCCCGACATGATGATGCCGTCGAGCGGCCGCGAGGTGAGCTCGCTGCTGAGCTGCGGGTAGCGGTACGCGAGGTAGAGGCAGAGCACCAGGCCGGCGAGCCCGGCCAGCAGGTTCCAGAGATGATGTTTTTTCGCGGTGACGAGGAAGCAGATGGCGATCGCCAGCCCCAGCACCGCGAGCAGCATCTGCTCGGTGTAGAAGTTGAGCTTGAACAGGCTGCGGTGCAGGTCCAGGACCCACACCACCACGCAGGCGACGAGGACGGCCTGGAGGGAAAAAAGGGTCCGCGCCCAGGGGCGCGGACCCTTCGGCGGAGGATCCTCGATGAACTCCTCGGACATCCCTTACTTCGCGATGCCTTTTTCTTGGTAGTACTTCATCGAACCGGGGTGGAAGGCGGCCGGCATGGCGCGATTCATCTGGTCGGGGTTGAACCCGCGGAACGCGCCCAGGCTCTCGACCAGCTTGGGCTTGTTCTCGAACATTGCCTTGGCGATCTTGTAGGCCTGGTCGTCCTTCACGTGCGCGCCGACAGCCACCAGGTAGTCGTAAGCCATCAACTTGGTGGGCACCGCCACGCCGGCGAAGGCGGGGCCGGGGTTCACCGTGGCCACGTAGGCGTAGCTCATGTGCTTCTTCATGCGCGCGACGGCCGCCGGGTCGTCGGAAAGAGGCAGGTAGCGGATGCCGCCGGTGGACTTGTGCACTTCCAGCACCTTGGCCGCGCCGAGCGCGAAGAAGCCGCCGTCGATCTTGCCTTCGGCGAAGTCGTCGGCGCCGCGGATCACGTTGGGCACCAGCACCGGCACGATGTCCTTGCGCTCCACGCCGCCATTGGCAAGCACCGCGTCGATGATGCGATCGAGCGTCACCTGCGCGGAGAAGCCCGCCGGGATGCGCTTGCCCTTCAGGTCGGCGAGCGACTTGATGGGCGAGTCGCTGCGCACGAAGATGCTCGAGAGCAGCGGGAAGATCACCGCCAGCACGCGCAGGTTGGCCTGCTTGCGGCCGTTGTAGGGCCCTTCCCCCTGCGTCGCCTCCTGGATCTCGAGCACGTTGCACACCGCCATGTCGAGCTCGCCGGAATTCACCAGCGGCAGCACGGCGCTCGAGCCCGAGTACGGTTGCACGCGGCTTTGCAGCCCCTCGCTCTCGGCCATCACCTTGGCGATCGCCGAACTCATGTTGTAGCCGATCGACCCCTGCGGCGCGCTGCCGAAGCCGAGCGCCTGCGCCTGCACCGCGCCCGTGAAGAGCGACAGCGCCACCCACAACAGATTTTTCATGGCCGTCCTCCCGTCAGGTATTGTAGACCGAGATTTCCACCAGGTTGAGGTCCGGATCGCGCACATAGACCGAGCGGATCGGCCCCTGCGCGCCGGTTTTCATGACCGGGCCTTCCAGAATAGGGATGCTTTTCGCCTTTAACGTCTCCATGACTTTCCCCAGCGGAACGGAAGCAATGAAACACAAGTCGAGCGACCCCGGTACCGCAACGTGCGCGCGCGGCGTGAATTCGCTTCCCCATACGTGGAGATTGATTTTCTGCGTACCGAACACCAGCGCGAGGCGCTCCTCGGTGGGCGTGCGGAACTTCTCCAGCTTCATGCCGAGGACCTCGGTATAGAAGCGGATGCAGGCATCCTTGTGCTGGGTAGTGAGGACGATGTGGTCGACGTGGTCGATCATATGATCTGCTTTTTCCTGAACTCTTCTATCCGTACATCCGAAAAACCGATTCCGGCCAAAACCTCATCCGTATGCTCGCCCAGCCTAGGCGCCGCGGTGCGGATCTCCCCCGGCGTGGCGGAGAGCTTCGGGATGATGCCCGGAACCTTCAGTTTCTCGCCGTCGTTCGCCACGATTTCGTGCAGCATGCCGCGCGCGGCGAAGTGCGGATCGGCCGCGATGTCGGCCGCGCTGTAGATGCGGCCCGCAGGGACTTCCGCTTTCTCCATCTCCTCCAGTACCTGTTGTTGATTTCTTTTCAACGTCCAAATCGATATCGCTTCATCTATCCTTTCCATCTGCTTTGCCCTGCCGTCGTTGCGCGCAAGGGCGGGATCATCGCGCAGGTCCGCGCGGCCGATCGCCGTCATGAGCCGGCGGTACAGGCTGTCGGCGTTGCCGGCGATCAGCACGTAGCTGCCGTCGCCGCAGGGATAGAGATTCGAGGGCGCGATTCCCGGAAGCGTGCTGCCGCTGCGCTCGCGGATGTGGCCGCCGGCGTCGTATTCGGGCAGCAGGCTCTCCGTGCAGTTGAACACCGATTCGTAGAGCGCGACGTCGACGACCTGCCCCTTTCCGGAATGCAGCGCCATCAGCGCGCCGATCACGCCATGCAGGGACGCGATGGTGTCGCCGATCGACAGGTTCGGCCGCACCGGCGGGCGGTCGGGATAGCCGTTGACGTAGCGCAGGCCGCCCATGGCCTCGGCGATGGCGCCGAACCCCGGGCGCTCGCGGTACGGGCCGCTCTGCCCGTAGCCCGATATGCGCACCAGGACCAGCTTCGGGTTTTCCTTCGACAGCGCTTCCCAGCCGAGATTCCACTTCTCCAGCGCGCCGGGGCGGAAATTCTCCACCACGATGTGCGCCTTGCGCGCGAGGCGCCGCACGATCTCCTGGCCCTCGGGCTGGCGCAGGTCGCAGGTGACGGATTTCTTGTTGCGCGACTGCACCTGCCACCAGAGCGACACGCCGTTGCGCATGCGGCGCCACTTGCGCAATGGATCGCCCTCCCCCGGCGGCTCCACCTTGATCACCTCGGCGCCGAAGTCGGCCAGCGTCTTGGCGCAGAACGGCCCGGCGATCAGGCTGCCCAGCTCCAGCACCCGGATTCCCGCCAGCGGACCGCTCATTTCCGCTTCAGCATCCGCAGCGGGTTGTACTCGAGGACCACTTCGCTTCTCTGGTTCATTACGCGATTGAAGAACCGGACAAGACCCCGATCCCCTTTCGAGGTCAGCCGGTGTTCCGTGACCTCGCACTCGACGTGGATCGTGTCGCCGACGATGGTGGGCGCCTTCACGTCGAGCGTGGCGCCGAGGAAGGCGATGCCGGTGTCCTGCATGCTCGGCAGCAGCAGGCCCTCGGCGAACGAGTAGACCAGCGCGCCGGGCACCAGCTGTTTTTCCTCCTTGACCGAGAAAATCTCCTCGGTCAGGCCGGTCAGCGCGATGAACGCCGCGAGGTCCGCCTCGCGGATGGTGCGCCGGTGGGTGCGGAAGCGGAAGCCGAGGCGCAGCTCCTCGAACGCGAAGCCGCGCCCGACAAAGGGCAGCGTTCCGCTCACTGCCTGCCGCTCATTTCTTCTTGAAGTGGGAGCGCGCCTGCTCGAAGGCCTCGCTCATGCTCTTCCACGCCTGGTCGGTGCCGCGCATCATGTCGGCCCAGGCATCGGCCGAGGCGCTCTGCAGCTGCTTCATCTGCGCGAGCATTTCCTCGCGCTGGCCCTTCACCTTGTCGAGCTGCGCCGCGTAGTCCTCGCGCAGCTTGCCCTGGGCCGCCTTCATCTGCGCTTCCCAATGGCCGGCTTCGGCGTTCCACTTGTCGATCTGGGATTTCAGCTTCAGGACGTACTCGTCGCGATCCATGGCATGGCCCTCCGCGCAGTGAGAGACGATTCTACTGTTTCGGCTGCGGCAGGGTGCCCTTCTCGTTCGCCTCGACCCCCGGCGGCGGCTTGAACCAGCGGTGCGCCGAGCGCAGCCAGCCGTGGCGCGTGATCTTGAACCAGTGCGGATCGTCGAAGGAGCCGCCGGCGAAGGCGCGCATGCCCGGCAGCGCCTCGGCGGTCCAGGTCACCGTGCCGCCGCAGCTGGTGCAGAACTCGACCCGGAGCCAGCGCCCGGTCTCGTCGGACTTGTACTCATAGGATTTCCGGGTGCCGGTGAGGCTTTCCACGGCATCGTCGGTGAAATAGGCGCCGATGCCGAAGGCGCTGCCGGTGCGCTTCTGGCAGTTGGTGCAGTGGCAGGCGGAATTGCGCGCCGGTTCGCCGCGCACCCGGTAGCGCACTGCGCCGCACAAACAGCCGCCTTCATGAAATGCGGTCATTCGGAATAGTATAAGGGCCGTGTTTGTTCGCCATCGATAACGGAGGAGCCGATGAAACTGAAACTCGCCTTGATTTCGCTGCTGCTCGCCTCGGGAACCGCCCTGGCCCAGCAGAAAGACATGACCTTCTTCCTGACCAGTTCCAACATGGGCAAGGGTGCCGACCTTGGCGGCCTGGCGGGGGCCGACAAGCATTGCCAGTCCCTCGCGCAGGCCGCGGGCGCCGGCAAGCGCACCTGGCGCGCCTACCTGAGCACCACCGGCGCGAAGCCGGTCAACGCGCGCGACCGCATCGGCAAGGGTCCGTGGCGCAACGCCAAGGGCGAAGTGGTGGCGAAAGACCTCTACGACCTGCACGGCTGGCCCAACCTGAACCGGCAGACCGCGCTCACGGAGAAGGGGGAAATGGTCAACGGCCGCACCCAGGCGCCCAACCAGCACGACATCCTCACCGGTTCACGCACCGACGGCCGCGCCTTCAACGGCAGCGACGACACCACCTGCCGCAACTGGACCAGCAGCACCGACGGCGCGGCGATCGTCGGCCACCACGACCGCCAGGGCCTGCGCGACGACGACGAGTCGAAGTCCTGGAACTCCTCGCACCCCTCGCGCGGCTGCAGCCTCGATGCGCTGAAGGCCTCCGGCGGCGACGGCCGCTTCTTCTGCTTCGCGGTGAAGTAGCTCCGGGAGGGGGAAACCCCTCTTACTGCGACCTGCGCGGGGCGAGTCTCAACAGCTCCGCCAGGTCGTTTTTCCAGAAGCGCGCCTGCCCGGTGGTGCCGTGGCCGAGCGTCTGCTCGCTCCCCGGGATCAGCAGGACGCGCCCGTTCTTCACCCGCTTGATTTCGCGGTCGAGCACGCCGACCTCCACCGGATTGCGCTCGTCGTCGGCGGAATTGATGGCCATCAGCGTCGCCTCGATCTTCTCCAGGCCCGCTGACGGGTTGTAGTCGCGCGACGAATCCCACTGATACAGCACGTCATCGGGATCCGCGGTGAATGCCGCTTTGAGGCGCGCATCGAGGAACTGGTCTGCCTTCTCGCGCGTCGGCGCCGCCTTGTGGTAGACCCAGTTGCCGCCGTTGGTGGCGATGCCATAGAACACGGACGCGAACTGCGCGCTCTTCGGGTCCCGGCGTATCGAATCGATGATGAGCCGCCGCAGCATCCAGTTGCGGCTCGCCATGTCAGTGGGCAGCGAGGCCATCGGCACCGCGACGTCCATGAAGGCCGGATACTTCTGCGCCCAGATCCAGGTCTCCATGCCGCCCATCGAATTGCCCATCACCAACCGCGCGCGCTTCACGCCGAGATGCTCGGTCACGAGCCGGTGCTGCGCGTCCACCATGTCGTCGTAGTTGTAGCGCGGGAATTTCGCGCGCAGCCCGTCCGAGGGCTTGCTCGATTTCCCATGGCCTATCGCATCCGGCAGGATGATGTAGTAGCGCGTTGCATCGAGCGCCTGCCCGGCGCCGAACAGCTCGCCACCGAACGTCTGGGCAAGCATCCCCGTCCCCGATCCGGTCGTGCCGTGCATGATGATCACCGGCTCGCCCTTCGGATCGCCGACCGTCGTGTAGTGCAGCTTCAGCTCCGGCAGCACCTCGCCGGTGTGGAACTTGAAGTCGCGAACGATCCAGCTGCCCTCCGCGCCGAACGCCGAGGATGCCGCGAACAAGAACAGCCCTGCGATCAATCGTTTCATCTTCCCTCCTCCTGGACTAGAGCCAACGGCGCACGCGCGCCTTGTATTCCCGGTAAGCCTCGCCGAACGCCTCCTCCAGCATGGCCTCCTCGGCCAGGATGAAGCGGTTGTTGATGAGCAGCACGAACAGCGGCAGCACGAAGAACGGCGCCAGCGAGGCGAGGAACACCGCCACGCCGAGCAGCCCGAGCGCCATGCCGACGTACATCGGATTGCGCGTCCAGAGGTACGGTCCGCCAAGGACCAGGAAGGTCACGGGCGAGAACGGCACGATGCCGGTCTGCGCGCGTTTGAAGAGGAAGCCCGCCCAGACGACGACGCCGATGCCGAGGGCAATGAGCGCGATCCCCGCGTAGCGCATGCCGGGCGCGCCGAACTCCATCACCGGGAAGAAGACGTGCAGCAGCCCCATGAGAAGCAGGCCGGCCAGGCCGTACACCGGCGGGATCAGCGGGCCGCGCGGCGGGCTCTGCGCCATCGTTAGTAGGACTTCGGCAGGCCGAGCGCGCGCTCGGCGATGAAGCACAGGATCAGGTGCGGCGTCACCGGCGCGATGCGCCCGACCAGCGACTCCCGGAGATAACGCTCGACGTGGTACTCCTTGGCGTAGCCGAAGCCGCCGTGCGTCATCACCGCTTCCTGGCAGGCATCGAAGCAGGCTTCGCCAGCGAGGTATTTCGCCGCGTTGGCCTCGATGCCGCAGGATTTGCCGGCGTCATACAGCCAGGCCGCCTTGTGCACCATCAGGTTCGCCGCCTCGAGCGCCATCCAGTGCCGCGCGAGCGGATGCTGGATCGCCTGGTTCTGGCCGATCGGACGGTCGAACACGATGCGCTCCTTCGCGTACTTCGCGGCCCGGTTCACCGCGCAGCGGCCGAGACCGACCGATTCTGCGGCGATCAGGATGCGTTCCGGGTTCATGCCGTGCAGGATGTACTCGAAGCCCCTGCCCTCTTCGCCGATGCGGTCCGCCTCGGGCACCGGCAGCGCGTCGAAGAACACCTGGTTCGAATCCACGCACTTGCGGCCCATCTTCCCGATCTCGCGCACCTCGACGTGCTTGCGGTCGAAGTCCGTGTAGAAAAGCGTCAGCCCCGCCTCCGCTCTTGCCAGCAGGAGGACTTTTTCGGCCACCTGGGCGGTGGAAATCCAGACTTTCTGGCCGGAAAT
>Ga0315912_10003715_pt1 | contig 14947 bp, 11 predicted proteins | sample VfabasoilMG_FD_204469 | JGI IMG/M metagenome (GOLD analysis project Ga0315912, IMG submission 204469) | Garden soil microbial communities collected in Santa Monica, California, United States - V. faba soil | ecosystem: Environmental > Terrestrial > Soil > Garden | place: USA: California... | reverse complement strand
GAGCGTCACGGACGCGCCCTTCCAGTACGACATCGTCGAGTCGGCGAGCGTCTCGGTGGACAAGATCACGATCTTCCACGACGCGGATTCCGACGCCGGTCCGATCGTGCTGTACGAGGGGGCCCCGATCCTGCTCGACCTGTTCAATCTGCGAGACGGGCTCTCGCAGAACGTCGACCAGAGCACGCTGCCCGTTGGCACCTATCGGCAGCTGCGTCTGCGCGTGTCGGACGCCGAGCTGACGCTGACCAACGCCAAGCAATTCACGACCGACGACAACACGATTCGACTCACCAGCCAGGGCACGAGCGGCTTCAAGGTCTTCGTCGACCCGCCGATCGAGATCCTGGAAGGGGAGACAACGGACGTGCTGCTCGACTTCGACCTGACCCGCACCTTCAAGCCCGTCCCGGGCAACGATGCGCTGACGGCGAACTTCTACCACCTGCACCCGGTGATCCACGTCGCGAACCTCGGCCACACGGGCGGGATTCAGGGCACGGTGACCCAGGACGACGGCACCGGCGCGCTCGTGCCGGTTGCGGATGCGACGGTCTACGTGCTGCCTCCCGGACAGACGGACACCTCGCTCGCCGTGGCGACTTCGGGGACCAGCGCGACCGGGACCTACACTCTGCTCGGCATCACGCCCGGTCCCTACGACGTGATCGCCGTCAAGGGCGAGCTGAAGGCGCTCGCCGCCGGCGTCACGGTCGTGTCGGGCGAGGTCACGACGGTGGATCTCACGCTGCACGAGACCGGCGGGATAGCGGGAACGGTGATCAAGGACGACGGCTTCGGCGGCCTCTTGCCCGTCGATGGTGCGACCGTCTACGTGCTGCCCCCGGGCCAGACCGACGTCGCCCTGGCCGTGGCCAGCGGCGCGACGAGCGCGACCGGAGCCTATTCCATCCCGATCATCCCGAGAGGTACCTACGACGTGCGCGCGGTCAAGGACGCGCTGAACGCCACGGTCGCAGGCGTTGGGGTCGCGTCGGGCGCCGTCGCACAGGTGGATTTCACGCTCCACGATGTCGGCGGTGTCCAGGGTACGGTGACGGTGAGCGACGGCGTCGGCGGATTCTTGCCCGTCGATGCGGCGACGGTCTACGTGCTGCCGCCGGGTCAGACCGATCCATTGCTGGCGATCGCGACGACCACGACCAGCCCGACCGGGACCTACTCGATCCCTGTCGTCCTGACGGGCACTTACGACGTGCGGGCCGTCAAGGCCCTGCTGATCGGTACCGCCGCGAACGTCGCGATCGTCTCGGGAGCCGTAGCCACGGCAGACATCCTGATCCAGTGATTCGTGCGACGCTTCTCTTGATCGGTGCTGGGGCAACACTCGGCGGCGTGCTCTGGCTCAGCCAGGCGCCGCGAGCGCCCCAGCCCGAGGTGCCGGAGCAGCGGAGCGCTTCCGAAGCGCTCGCGGATCCGGTGCGTCCGCCCGTACCGCTCGAGAGCACGGAAGCGGCTGTTGATCGCAGCGTGCAGCCAGAGGCGGTGATGATCCCGCCCGTGGTGGATCCGCGCGCGCGTGCGTGCACGGCTGCCGCCGGGCTCGCAGCGGATCTCGACCCGGCCAGCTTCCGCCTCGACGAGTTCGAGATGCACGCGCGCGCGCTCGCAGACGGGCTCGGAAAAGAGGCGCAAGCCGAGCTCTTCGCCTTGGCAGCCGACCCGAGACGTCAAGTCGGGGAACGAGTCGCCTGCGCCGAAATCCTGCGCCACTCCCCGGGTGCGGCACTTCCCGAGCCTGCGCTGCAGCTCCTGCGCGAGAGCTGGAAGGCGCGCGAGCTCGATCCGGTGCTCGCGGCCGCCGCGGTGCGCGCGCTCGGCGCTTTCGGAGACGCAACGGATCGCAGCACGCTGCTCGAGACGAACGCGGAGTCGAGCGCGCTCGCCCTCGCCGGACTGTCCGCGGCGCGCGGCGACGAGGCGGCACTCGAGCTCAGCGCGGCCGCGGCCGGGAATCTCGATGCCCGCCGGACCACGGTCGGGCTTGCGGCGCTATGCGCGATCGCGGCGAACGCGGATAGCGGGCTCTCGCTCTCCGTCCGTGCGCAGTGCGCGGATTCGATCGAGCTTTCACTCCGCGACGAGAAGGCGCCGCCCGAGACTCGCGCGCGTCGGATTTGCGCCCTCGCGGCCCTCGATCCGGCGCGCTCCGTCGCGCGCTGAGCCGATCAGCTCGTCGAGTTCCTGCAGCAGGCCCTGCAGGATCGTCATGTAGGAGAAGTCATCGAGGCTCTCCTGGCCTCTCCCGAGCCGCATACCGCGCGCTGCGAGCTACCTGGAAATCCCCGAGCGAGTACGCAGAACCTTCATCTCCGCCCGCCGCGCGGGTCGGGGAGAATGAGGGCGTCGCGGACCTCCTGCGACCTCCGCGACTCTCTCAGAATCGAGCAATACCATGCGACGCAAATACGAAACCCTCCAGGCTGCGAGGCTTCTGCTCGCCGGCTGCACACTATTCCTCGGTGCCTGCGGCGGCGGCAGCAGCGGCGGCGGCACTGGAACCCTGGACCTGAGCGTCACCGATGCGCCCTTCGAGTTCGACATCGTCGCGGCGGCGAACATCTCGGTGGACAAGATCACGATCTTCCACGAAGCCGATGACGACTCGGGGCCGATCGTCCTCTACGAGGGCGCCCCGATCCTGCTCGACCTGTTCAACCTGCGCGACGGGCTCTCGCAAGACCTCGATGAGAGCACGCTCCCCGTCGGCCTGTACCGCCAGCTGCGGCTGCGCGTGACGCATGCGGAGCTGACGCTGACGAACGGCCAGCACTACACCACGGACGACGACACGATCCGACTCACCAGCCAGGACACGAGCGGTTTCAAGGTCTTCGTCGACCCGCCGATCCGCATCCAGAAGGAACAGACGACCAGCGTCCTCCTCGACTACGACCTGACGCGCACGTTCCAGCCGGTCCCGAGCGTCGACGCGCTGACGGCGACCTTCTATCACCTGCATCCGGTGATCCACGTGCTGAACCTCGGCAACACGGGAGGGATCCAAGGGACCGTGACCCGGGACGATGGTGTGGGCGGCCTCCTGCCGGTCGACCTGGCGACGATCTACGTGCTGCCTCCGGGCCAGACCGATCTCACCCTGTCCGTCGCGACCACCAGCACGAGCGCGAGCGGGACCTACACGGTGCTCGCCCTCGCGCCTGGCCCTTACGACGTGTTCGCGGTCAAGGGTGCGCTGAGCGCGCGCGCCGCGGGCGTGACGGTCGTCTCGGGCGACGTCGCCATCGTGGACCTCACGCTCACTGACGGGATCGGCAGCCTCGCCGGCACGGTGAGCATGGACGACGGCATCGGCGGGCTCACGCCCGTCGAGGCAGCGACCGTGTTCGTGCTGCCCCAAGGCGTCACCGACACGGCGCAGGCGATCGCGAGCGGAACCACGGCCCTGGACGGCACCTACCTGGTGTCCGGGATCGCGCCCGGGACCTACGACGTGCTCGCGACCCAGGGCGCCCTGAGCCTGCTCGTTCCGGGCGTCGCGGTCGTCGCCGGTGCGACCGCGCCGGTGAACCTGACGATCCAATGAGTCGCTGGACGGCGCGCTCAGCCGCGCGCTGACCCGATCAACTTGTCGAGTTCCTCGAGCAGGCGCGGCAGGATGGCCTCGTAGGAGTAGTTCCCGAGGCTCTCCTCGCCCTTCTTCAGGTTGACCGTCGCCGGCCCGCACCACAGGCCGAGGTCAGCATCGTCGGTCTCGCCCGGCCCGTTCACGCGGCAGCCCATGATCGCGATCGTGAGATCGTGCTCCTTGGCGTAGGCCGTCAGCTGCTTCACACGCGCCGCGAGTTCGATGAACTTCTCGTTCTCGACGCGCGAGCAGGACGGGCAGGAGATGATGTTGAGGCCGTGGAAGAAGTTGGGCGGCACCGAGCGGAAGCGGCCCTGCTCGATGTCGCGCAGCAGCTCGCGGCCGACCTCGATCTCCTTGCCCTTGTCCTCGAAGGGCAGCGTGAGCGAGACGCGCAGCGTGTCGCCGATGCCGCGCGAGATCAGCTGCTCGAAGGCGATGCGCGTCTTGAGCACGCCTTCGGGCGGCATCCCGGCCTCGGTCACGCCCAGGTGCAGCGGCACGTCGGGCCGCGCGGCGGCGAAGCGCGTGTTGGCCTCGATCACCAGGCGCGGGTCGCTGTCCTTGATCGAGACGAGGTAGTTCGTGAAGCCCAGCTCGTCGACCATGCCGCAGTGGTCCACGGCGCAGGCCACGATCGCGCCCACGTGGTCGTCGCCGAAGCGTGCCTGGTACTCGGGCGCGATCGAGCCGGCGTTGATGCCGATGCGCAGCGCGATGCCGTGCTGCCGGGCGATGCCGACCAGGTAGGCGACCTTCTCCCGCACCGGCTTCGACTTCTCGTGGTGGTGCAGATGCCCGGGGTTGTAGCGCAACTTGTCGACGTGCGGCGCGACGAGCTCGGCCAGGCGGTAGCTCTCCTGCAGATCGACCGACAGTCGCGCCTTGGTCTGCTTGCGCAACTCTGCGAGCGCGGCGACGTCCTCCTTGCTGTCGACCGCGATGCGGATCAGGTCCGCTCCGGCCGCTTCGAGCAGCCGGATCTGGTGCAGGGTGGCGTCGATGTCGCGCGTGCGCGTCGCGGCCATGCTCTGCACCGCGATGGGGGCTTTCCCGCCCAAGGGAAGGTCGCGGATGTGGATCGTGCGGCTTTGGCGCGGCGGGAGCATGCGGACCGACCATGCTAGCAGGCAGCCTGGAGGGCTCACGCCTCACCCGAACCGCTCCCGAATCCAGGACCCCCGGCGGCCAGCGACTGTACGAGTCCTGATCTTTTCCTGGAGATTCCCCCCCTGGCTTCCTGGGGCGTGCGGAGATGGCTGCGGGAGGTGGTCAAAGGATCCTTCCGGGTTTGTGTTGCACGCAATCCCCTCACGCTGTGCTCCAACCAGGACCAGGGATCGACCAACTCCTGCCAGTTCGGCCCCTTTCGACCGTCCCGCGGTCGAAAGGGGCTGTTTCATTGCGGCCTCGCTAGCATCGGCGCGCCATGCGCGCGAAGGCGGTCGTCATCGGAGGCGGGGTGATGGGCGCCGCCATCGCCTGGCAGCTCGCGCTGCGTTTCGATCCACACGAGGAGCCCGTCGTGCTGTTCGAGAAGAAGGGACTCGCTGCCGGATCGTCGGGCCGTTCGGGCGCGATCCTGCGCCAGCAGTACTCCGACCGAGTGCTCGCCGCGATGGCGCGCGACAGCCTGCGCGTCTACTCCGGACTCGAGCGCGCGACCGGCCGCTACATCGGTTTCGTTCGCATGGGTGTCTTGACGATCGCGGGCCCGGAGCAGCGCGAGAATCACGAGCTGCTGCGGCGCAACACGGCCATGCAGCGCGAGCTCGGCATCGAGGTCGAGCTGCTCGATGCGGCCGGCATCCAAGGAATCGCGCCCGGACTCGCGCTGCGCGATGGCTCGCTCGGGGCCTATGAGCCCGGCGGCGGAGGCGTCGACCCGCTGCGCAGCGTCGAGGCTTTCGCCGCGCTGGCGCGCGAGAACGGCGCCGCGACGCGCATCGGCGTGCGCGTCGAGGACATCGCAGTCGAAAAGGGCCGCGTGCACGGCGTCGAGACCAGCGACGGCTTCGTCGCGGCCGAGCACGTCGTCGTCGCCACCGGCCCGTGGTCGCGCCCGCTGCTCGCGCGCGCGGGAATCGAGCTCCCGCTGCGCGTCGTGCGGCCCGAGCAGTACTTCAAGCAGATGCTGGAAGGCCCGCGCTCGGCCGAATCGCTGCGCAGCGGAGACGAGCACGAGGCGCGGCTGGCCTCGACCAGGCCCATGCTCCCGACCCCGGGCCATCCGGTGCTGCTGGACCTCGAGGGCAACTTCTACACGCGTTGCGAGCCGCACGAGGGCCGCACGCGCGTCGGGCGCATGGACTACTCCGAGGACGCCGAGGTTCCGGATCCGGATCAGCTCGACGAGACCGTCGGCCCGGAGTACGTCGACTGGGCGCGCGCGCGCATCGAGAAGCGCATCCCCGCCTACCGCGGGAAAGAGGACGCGGGCACGAGCGTTGGGATGTACACGCTGACGCCCGATGCGCAGGCGCTGATCGGCAAGCGCAGGGAGGTCGAGGGGTTGTGGATCGTGACGGGCTTCAGCGGCCACGGCTTCAAGCTCGCGCCCTCGGTGGGGGAAGGAGTCGCCCAGATGGTTTGCGGCGAGGCAGTGATCGCGTTCGATGCGCAGTTCTTCGACCCGCACCGCTTCGACGGCAAGACGAGCGAGTCCGGAGGCCGGGCGTTCGGGCTCTAGCGGATCGACCCAGAACGATCCGTCCAGTCCAGGTGCACACGCAGCGAACGGTCCGCGAGCTGGATCTCGCCACGTTCCAGAGTGTCGTCGAACCGCGCCGCCGGAGGCCTGGTCGAGAGCAAGCCGCGCAGCTCGGAGATCGAGTCCGGTTTCAGCTTGCTGAGATCGTCGCCGGAGAGCAGCGCGCCGCCGCAAGCGAACTGGACTGCGCGGTGGAACGAGCGCAGGTGCTCATCCAGTCCAGTCAGCAACACGCAATCGGGGTCGTTCCACCACAGGCGGCCGTTCTGCCACGAGCGCAGGAGGTTCTGCTTGGCCGTGCGGGCGATGCTCTCCCAGGTGCGCTCGATGTCCATCGAGCTGCGCGAGCCGTCGATGAGTCCCAGCGAAGCCCACATGGGGTGATTGCAGCCGAGGATGAAGGCATCGCCCGCGCCCGCAAGGATCGCCGCCATGCCTTCGCGGTAGGCTGCGACGCGCGTCGCCTTCGGATCCGAATGCATTCCACTGTGGATCGCGCCCCAGTAGTTCGCGTCGAGCTTGAAGTACTCGACGCCCCAATCCTCGCGCAGGGTCCTGAATAGAGTCGTCAGGTGCGCTTGGGCTTGGACGTTGCTGCCGTCGAGGCAATACCACGGCCCCTGACGCCAGCCGCCGAAGCCAACCTTGTCCGAACGCAAAGGCTTGCCATCGTCGCCTTTGATGAACCAGTCGGGATGCTCGCGGAAGAGCTTCGAGTCCGCGCTGGCGATGAAGGGGGCGACCCAGAGCGCGGGTTTGAGGCCGCGCTTCTTGATTTCTGCCAAGACGGTCTTCACGTCGCCGCCGAAGGCCTTGCCCGTCTCGAGCCAGTCGCCCATCGCGGGCTGGTAACCGTCGTCGATCTGCACGTACTCGAGCTCGGGAACCTCGTTCTTGATCACCTCGACGTTGTCGAGCACGTTCTTCGCGGTCACGTCCGGCCCGAAGGCGTACCACGAGCACCAGCCGCGCGGCGGAGAGGGCCACGGCCGGCGCGGGTGGTTGCGCTCGATCCAGTAGGCGAAGCGCGCGAGGAGCTCATCGCGATCGGGCCCGCTCGCGACGACGAGGTCCTCGAGTTGCCAGGTCTCGCCTGGCTCGATAGCCACGCCGTCGCCGTCGATCACGGCGCGGATGCGCTTCGTGGACACGTCGATGCGGCCGACGAACCGGCGACAGGACGCGAAGCCGACGAGCAGGCGCGAGGGATCGGGGCGCGAGAACAGCGCCACGCCGTAGACGCTGCGGAATCCGTCGGGTTCGGGGAGCCTGTAGTGCCCGCGATCGGTGTACTGCTCGAGGTCGACGGGCTTCTCGATCGTGCCGGCCGTCTGGCTGAGCATCTGGAAGCCCTCGCCGTAGAAAGCGGTCGTGGGCGGGAGCTTGTGCTCCCAGTCGAAGAGCACGACGTCGTGCACGGGGACGGCCGTCATGCCCTCGTTGTGCAGCGTCGCGGTCGCGTGATCACCCTCCCAGTGGAGCTCGAGCTTCAACTGCGGCGCTTCCGTGACGCCGTAGGGCGCTTGGCTGCGGATCTGGTAGGCGTCGGCGGCAGCGGCCGAGTCGTTGACGATCACCGGCAGGACGGTGCCGCCGCTGACGAAGATGCAGCCGGCGAAGAGCGTTGCGAGCGAGAGCGCGACGATCGGGCGGAGCATCGCCAGCAGTCTAGCGCGAGGCCGGACGCTACAATCAGAGGCTCCCCCCCGGCGCATGCGTCTCGGGCGGACACGCATGGGCGAAAACCAGATCACGGAACAGCTCGATCACGCCGCGATGCGCGGCTACGTGCGCGCGCTGCTCGAGGACGTGCACGCGCTCGAGCGCATGCTCGAGGAGGGGCGCTTCGAAAGCGGCGTGCGCCGCGTCGGCGCCGAGCAGGAGCTGTTCCTCGTCGATTCGAACCTGAGGCCCAAGGCCTGCGTGCTGCAGGTCTTGAAGCACCTCGAGGGCTTGCCGTTCACGACCGAACTGGCGCAGTTCAACCTCGAGACGAACCTCTCGCCGCAGCGGCTGGGCGGGGATTGCCTGACGCGCATGCAGCGCGAGCTCGAAGAGCTGTTGGCCAAGGCGCGCGCGGCTGCGGCCGCGGAGCAGGCGCAGATCCTCATGTGCGGCATCCTGCCCACGCTGGAGAAGACGCACCTGGGTCTGGAGTGGATGACGCCGATCCCGCGCTACTACCAGCTCAATCGCTCGATGGTCGCGATGCGCAACGGCAAGTTCGACGCCTCGATCAAGGGCATCGACGAGTTCTACCTCTCGCATGACAACGTGATGCTCGAGGCCTGCAACACGAGCTTCCAGGTGCACTGGCAGTGCGATCCGGAGGACTACGCGCGCGTCTACAACATCGCGCAGCTGGTCACCGCGCCGCAGCTCGCCTGCGCGGTCAACTCGCCGGTCCTGATGGGCCACCGCCTGTGGCACGAGACGCGCGTGGCGCTCTTCCAGCAGTCGGTCGACACGCGCACGGAGGTCATGGCGCAGCGCGGCAGCCGTTCGCGCGTCAATTTCGGCGAGTCCTGGCTCGAGAAGTCGATCCTGGAGATCTTCCGCGAGGACGTGGCGCGCTTCCGCTCGCTGATCGCCGTCACGCCGGAGGAGTCGCCGCTCGAGGTGCTCGAGCGCGGCGGAATCCCGCAGCTCAAGGCGCTGCGCCTGCACAACGGCACGGTCTACCGCTGGAACCGGCCGTGCTACGGCGTGCTCGACGGCAAGGCTCATCTGCGCATCGAGAACCGCATCATGCCCGCCGGCCCGACCGTGGCCGACGAGATGGCCAATGCGGCCTTCTTCTTCGGCCTGATGAGCGCGCTGCCGGCCGAGTACGGCGACGTGCGGCGCACGATCGGGTTCGACGACGCGAAGAACAACCTCGTCACCGCCGCGCGCCAGGGGCTGCACTCCAAGCTGCGCTGGCTCAACAACAAGACGATCGCGACGGAGAAGCTGCTGCTCGAGCACCTCGTCCCGCTGGCCGAGCAGGGGCTGCGCGCGGCGGAGGTCGACGCGAGCGACATCGACAAGCACCTGGGCGTCCTGCGCGAGCGCGTCGAGCGCGGGCAGACCGGCTCGCAGTGGGTGCTCGACTCCTACTCGGCGATGGGCGGGCAGGGCAAGAAGTCGGAGCGCTTCCGTTCGGTCACCGCGGCGATGAAGCGCAACCAGGAGCAGGGCCAGCCGGTCGCGCGCTGGCCGCTGGCGGCCTTCGAGGCCGTGCACGGCGACCCGGGCAGCTTCCGCACCGTCGAGCAGGTGATGACCTCGGACGTGTTCACCGTGCACCCCGAGGACCTGGTCGATCTCGCGGCCAGCCTGATGGACTGGAAGCACCTGCGCTACGTGCCGGTCGAGGACAAGGACGGGCACCTGATCGGCCTGATCTCCTGGCGTTCGGTGATGAAGGTCATCTCGCGCGGCGACGCCGGCCGCGGCGTGCCGGTGCGCGAGCTGATGCAGCCCAATCCGATCTCGATCCGCCCGGAAGCGACGACGCTCGAGGCGATCCAGGTCATGCGCAAGCACGAGATCAGCTGTCTGCCGGTCGTCAACGCGCAGGGGCGCCTCGTCGGCATCGTCACCGAGCACGACTTCATGGAGCTCTCGGCGGCGCTGCTCGAACGCTGGCTGAGCGAGAAATGACCGCGCCGGCCGGGGCGTTCGACGCGCGCACGCCGCGCCTCGTGGGCAGCGCCGGCAAGGCGCGCGGCGGGCCGCTCTTGCTCGCGACGGCGGCGATCCACGGCAACGAGCCCGCGGGAGTGCACGCGCTGCGGCGCGTCTTCGCGGCGCTCGAAGCGTCGCGCGCGGAGCTGCGCGGCCGTTTCGTGGGCCTGATCGGCAACCGCGGCGCGCTGCTCGCCGGCCAGCGCTTCCGGGACAGCGACATGAACCGCCTCTGGTCGCAGCGCAAGCTGGCCGAGCTCGCGGCCGGCGATCCCGCGGCCGACACGGCCGAGCAGCAGGAGCAGCGCGAGCTGCTCGCGGCGATCGAGGCCGAGCTCGCGGCCGCGCCCTCCGACGTCGTGCACGTCGACTTGCACTCGACCTCGGGCGACAGCCCGCCGTTCATCGTGCAGAACGGCGACGCGCGCAGCCTGGAGCTCGCCCACGGACTCGGCCTGCCCGTCTTGCACGGCCTGCACAAGAACCTCGAAGGCACCGTGCTCGAGTTCGGCACCGCGCGCGGCTTCGCCTGCATCGTGGTGGAAGGCGGCCAGAACGAGGCCGAGAGCACGATCGAGCACCACGAATCCGCGCTCTGGCTGCTGCTCCATTCCACGGGTCTGCTGAAGGACGAACCGCGCTTCGAGCTCGCGCGCCATCGCGAACGCATCGCGCGCAGCACCTCCGGCATCCCCGCCGCCGTCGAGATCTGCCTGCGCTACGCGATCGAGCCCGGGGAGCAGTTCACGATGCTGCCCGGCTTCAAGAGCTTCGAGCGCGTCGCCCAGGGTCAGTTGCTCGCGTTCGGCGGAGCGGGCGGCCGGCGCGAGATCCGCAGCCCGATGGGCGGGATCCTGGTCATGCCGCGCTACCAGGGCCAAGGTCAAGACGGCTTCTTCCTGGCGCGCTCCGGGGCCCGCGGCGGATAAGCCGGCCTCCGGTCGATACCATCAAGCTCCCTCGCGATGGCCCTGACCCAAGAGCTGAAGGACACGCTGGTCTTGATCCTGGCCGGCGGCCAGGGCGAGCGCCTGATGCCGCTGACCTCGCACCGCGCCAAGCCGGCCGTGCCCTTCGGCGGAGCGTACCGGATCATCGACTTCACGCTCTCGAACTGCATCCACTCGGGACTGCGGCGCATCATGCTGCTGACGCAGTACCACGCGCGCTCGCTCGAGGAGCACATCCGCTTCGGCTGGAACTTCCTCCCGCGCCGGCTCGAGCAGTTCATCGGCGTGCTGCCGCCGCACCACCAGTCGACCGAGGAGAAGTGGTACCGCGGCACGGCCGACGCGATCTACCAGAACCTCGGGCTGATCCACGACGAGTCGCCCAAGCACGTGCTGATCCTCTCGGGCGACCACATCTACAAGATGGACTACGCCTGGATGCTGCGCGAACACCTGATCAAGCGCGCGAAGTGCACCGTCGGCGCGGTGCGCATCCCGGCCTCCGAGGCTCCGCGCTTCGGCATCATCGAGCACGATGCGCGCGGGCGCGTTACCGGTTTCGCCGAGAAGCCCAAGAGCGGCGCGAAGGAGATCCCCGGCGACCCCGGCTTCTGCCTGGGCTCGATGGGCATCTACATCTTCGAGGTCGAGGAGCTCAAGCGGCGGCTCCTGGACAACGCCGAGCGCGCGCAAGGCCGCGACTTCGGCAAGGACATCCTCCCGGCGATGGTGAACGAGGTGCCGGTCTACGCGCACAACTTCCGCCACAAGGCCGGCGACGTGAACCCCTACTGGCGCGACGTGGGCACCATCGACTCGCTCTACGAGGCGAACATGGACCTCTGCAACGTCACGCCGAAGTTCAACCTCTACGACTTCGACTGGCCGATCTACACGCTCTGGCACAACGACCCGCCGGCCAAGTGCGTCTTCGACGCCAAGACGCTCGACTCGCTGCTCTGTCCGGGCGTGATCGTCTCCGGTGCGCGCATCAGCCGCTCGATCCTCTCCAACCGCGTGCTGGTGCAGGAGGCCGCGGACGTCGAGGACTCGCTGCTCTTCCACGGCGTGACCGTGCGGCCCGGCGCGCGGCTGCGGCGCGTGATCGCCGACAAGTGGACCGAGTTCCCGCCCGGCGTGCAGGTCGGCTACGACCGCGCCGAGGACGAGAAGCACTTCACCGTGACGCCTTCGGGCATCACGATCGTGCCCTCGCGCCACAAGTTCGGTTGAGAATCCAGCCCGCCTGGATTCATAACCTCGCTTACCCGACCAGCTCCTCGACGTACTTCGGGAGCATGTTGCGCCAGGTGGGCCAGTCGTGGTTCCACTCCTCGCCCCACTCGTCCACGCGATTGGGGATGCCCTGCGCGCCGAGCACGTTGGCGACGTTCCAGGATTCCTGCGGCGCTTCCCATTTGCCCTTGCCGTGCGCCAGCAGCACGAAGCGCGAGCGCAGCTTCGCGAGGTGCGCGCCCTGGCCGAGTTGCGGCACGAAGTCGAGCGGCGAGCAGCGGAAGTAGTCCTGCGTCGGCCGGCCCTCGCCGAACTTCTTCCACAGGTCGTAGGTGCCGCTCATGCAGATCGCCTTCGAGAAGACGTCCGGGTGGCGGCAGATCGAGACCAGCGCGTTGTAGGCGCCGATCGAGGCTCCCGCGGCGACGATCTCGATCTCCTTCGACTTGCAGTCGGCGCGGATCGCGGGCACGACCTCGTTGGCGATGAACGAGTCGAAGCCGTTCTGCATCCAGGCCGCGTGTCCCGCGCCGCGCTCGCCCTGGATCCACTCCTGGCCCGCGATCGAGTCCACCGAGTAGACCTTGATCTTCTGCTTCTCGAGCAGCTCCGCGAGCACGCGGATCATGTGGAAGCGCTCGCACTCCTCGGCGTCGCCTGCCGCGGTGGGGAAGAGCAGCACCGGCGTGCCGACGTCGCCCCAGCGCGTGAGCTGGACTTCCTTGTTCTCGAGGCGCTCGGAGCGCCAGCGGCTCGTCTCCTTGCTCATCGCGCGCGCCTCAGCGTTTCTTCGAGGTGGACACCGGCGCGAGGACGTGCTGCGTCACCTTCGGCCCGCGCGCCGCGTCGCGCGCAGCCTTGTCGTCCGCGCGCCAGGCCTGGATGGCCTGGAAGAAGTGCTCCGTGAAGCTCTCGACCTCGTGCTTGGGGAACACCAGCTCGACCTTCTTCTGGATCGCGGCCCGCGCGCGCTCCGAGCCGAAGTACTGCCAGGCGACCTCGTCGAGGCTGGCGAGCTCCTTGGCGCAGAACTCCTCGAAGCGCTGCGTGTCGAAGTGCGCTCGCGCGAGGCGGCCGTACTCCTCGATGCGCTTCTCGAGGCTCAGCTTGCGGTCGCGCACCTCGTAGAACGGCGCCCAGTCGAGGTTCATGCGCATCTTGCGCTTCGTCGCGGCCGTGAACAGCGCCCAGCGCAGCTTGGCCTTGACCAGCCAGGGGAAGTGGTAGTGCAGCGACGTGACCTGGCTGTCGGGGCAGGGATTCGCGAAGTCGATCGGCCACCACGTGCCGTCCTTGAGCAGCGCCTCGCAGCTGTTGAAGTCCCAGCCGAAGAAGGCGTTGATCGTGAGCGTGATGTCCTCGATGTGCCGCTTCTGCTCGGCCGAGACGAAATCCTTGTCCGTACGGTAGCGCAGGTGCAGCGGCGCCGACGGGTCGTAGTTCATCAGCATCGTCTGCGGACCGAGGCCGACGCAGCGCACGAAGCGGTCGAAGGGCACGACACCCTTCTGCACGTGCATCAGGTTCTTGCCGCTCTTCTCGTAGGCCTCGCGCAGCGCGGCCTCGTCGTCGACCTTCGTGACGCCGACCCAGCCGCCGCCGTCGTAGGGCTTCATGAAGCTCGGGTAGCCGACGTGCTTGCCGATCTCGCCCAGATCGAACATGTCGGCGTAGCGGCCGAGCGTCGTCGCGAGGTCCGCCTTGGGCTCGTAGCTCTTCGGCGGCACCATCCACGTCTCGGGGATCGGCAGCCCGAGCGCCAGCATCGCGGCGTAGGCGGTGTGCTTCTGGTTCGATTCGATCGACCAGGGGTTGTTCCAGGTGTACGTGCCGTCCATCAGGATCGCCTTCTTGAGCCACTCGCGCGCCGGGGCGTACCAGTAGGTCAGGCGATCGATCACCAGGTCGTAGTCGACCTTGGAGTTCAGCGCGAAGGGCTTGATGCGCACGCGCTCGAGCTCGAAGCGCACCTCGTTCTTGCCCACCTTCACCACCGGCGCGAGGTCCTGGAGGATCTCCTCGAAGCAGATGGGCCAGCAGGTATCGGCGCCGAGGGAGAGACCGATCTTTCGAGTCTGAGTGGGCACGATGGGCTCGCGAATGGGGGACGGGGGCCGAGCAGTGTACGTCGCGGGTCCCTCCCTCCACCAGTCGGCGCTAGGCTGCCGTTTCCCGCGCTTTCCCGTGACGCTCGGGGTGGCCGGGGAAAGACATGGACGTGAAGATCGGCGAGTTGGAAGACCTCTTCGAGCGCTACCGCAGCCAGCAGGATCTGCGCGCGCTCTCGAAGCTCTTCGACCTTGCCGCGCCCGAGCTGCTGCGCCTCGCGGTGCACATGGCGCCCGACGCCGCGAGCGCTGAGGACCTCGTACAGCAGACGTTCCTCGCGGCGATCGAGAAGCCGAAACGCTGGCGCGCGAGCGATCCGCTGTTGCCTTGGCTGTTCGGAATCCTCGCGAACCTGGCCAAGAAGCAGCGCCGCTCGATGCGCCGCTCGCCCGAGCCCGATCGGCTCGCCTCGCGCAGCCCGGAGGACCCCGCCCGCCGCACGCTCGACGCTGAGACGCAGTCGACGATCCGCAGCGCGCTCGAGCACCTGCCCGAACTCTATCGCGAGGTCGTGCGCGCGAGCTTGTTCGACGAGAAGGCGCCGCACGAGATCGCGCGCGAGCTCGAGCGCGCGCCGGGCACGGTGCGCATGCAGCTCCTGCGCGGGCTCGAGCTCTTGCGACGCGCGTTGCCCGCGGGTCTCGCGGGCGGTGCGCTGGTCCT
>Ga0315912_10003714_pt1 | contig 14948 bp, 11 predicted proteins | sample VfabasoilMG_FD_204469 | JGI IMG/M metagenome (GOLD analysis project Ga0315912, IMG submission 204469) | Garden soil microbial communities collected in Santa Monica, California, United States - V. faba soil | ecosystem: Environmental > Terrestrial > Soil > Garden | place: USA: California... | reverse complement strand
CGTTCGGATCCTTCGCCGGTCCGGCGAACACCGTGAAGTCGCAGCTGGCGACCAGGTCGTCCACGTCGACCAGCGTGAGCGGGTTGCGCAGGTCCGGCTTGTCCGAGCCATACGCGCGGATCGCTTCCTGGTAACTCATGCGCGGGAACGGGTTCGCGAGATCCACCCCGATCGCGTCCTTGAAGATGTGGCGCGCGAGCTGCTCCATGAGCTGCATGATCTGTTCCTGCGACAGGAACGAAGTCTCGATGTCGAGCTGCGTGAACTCCGGCTGGCGTTCGGCGCGCAGATCCTCGTCGCGGAAGCATTTGACGATCTGGTAGTAGCGGTCGAAGCCCGAGACCATCAGCAGCTGCTTGAAGATCTGCGGTGACTGCGGCAACGCGAAGAACTTGCCGGCGTGGGTGCGCGACGGCACCAGGTAATCGCGCGCGCCCTCGGGCGTGGCCTTGGTCAGCACCGGAGTCTCGATATCGACGAAGCCGGCGTCGTCCAGATAGTGGCGCATGGCGCGCGTGATCTTGTGGCGCAGGCGCAGCCGCTTGCTCATGTCCTCGCGGCGCAGATCGATGTAGCGGTACTTGAGGCGCACTTCCTCGCTGACGTGTTCGTCGAGCTGGAACGGCAGCGGCTCGGAGCGGTTGAGCGTCACCAGTTCGCGCGCTAACAACTCCACCTTGCCCGAGGCGAGGTTGGCATTGGCGGTGCCGGACGGGCGTTCACGCACCAGACCGCGCACCTGGACCACGAATTCGTTGCGCAGCTTCTCGGCGTGGGCGAATTGGGCCTGGTTGTCCGGGTCGAAGACCACCTGCAGCAGACCTTCACGGTCGCGCACGTCCGCGAAAATGACGCCGCCATGGTCGCGCCGGCGGTGCACCCACCCGGCAACCGTAACCTCTTGACCGACCAGCTTTTCGTTGACCTGGCCGCAATAGTGAGAACGCATGTAAGACCCGGAATTCGCTGTAGAGAAAGGGCGGCGATGTTACCGGAAAGGGGGCCGTTCAGGCACCGTGCACCCACCCCGGCCTACCCTGATCGCCGGTGGTTTAACTCCGGCGCGGCTCGTGGAATCATCCGCGCCGGCCGATGTCGTACGGATGTGTTCCGGCGGCGGCTATTTGACAGGATTCCAACGAGGTCATCATGAGGCGTTTGTCGTTTGCTCTCCTTTCCGCGGCCCTGCTGACGCTGGGTGGCGCAAGCGCCTCCGCGCAGACTTTCGAGGCCGGCAAACACTACGACGTGCTGAAAAAGCCCCAGCGCACCAACGTCCAGGCCGGCAAGGTCGAGGTCATGGAGGTGTTCTCGTACGGCTGCCCGGCTTGCAACAACTTCCGGCCCTTCATGAAGAAGCTCAAGACCCAGTTGCCGGCAAACGCCCAGATGGCCTACCTGCCCGCAGCCTGGAACAAGGGCGAGAACTGGCCGCTGTTCCAGCGCGCCTTCCTCACGGCGCAGTCACTCGGCATCGCCGACAAGGCGCACGACGCCATGTTCGACGCGATCTGGACCACGGGCGAACTCGCGGTCGTGGAGGCGGACGGCCGCACCCTGAAGAAGAACCTGCCCACGATCGAAGACACCGCGCGCCTCTATCAGCGCGTCGCGGGCGTGAAGGCCGCCGACTTCGTCGCGGCGTCGAAATCCTTCGGCGTCGACCTGAAGATCCGCCAGGCCGACCGGCAGATCAGCGAGATGCAGATCCCCAGCACGCCGACCTTCGTCATCAACGGCAAGTACCGGATCAACAGTGACTCGGTCAGATCCGGCGACGAGCTGATGGCGCTGATCAAATTCCTGATCGCGAAGGAAAGCGCGCCGGCTGCCGCCGCCAAGCCCGCGGCGAAGTAGCTTCTACGTGCGCAGGTACCACGCGTAGTCGAGCTCGGTGACCTGCGCTGAAAAGCGCGCGCACTCCTGGTTCTTGATCGCGAGATAGATCGCGAGGAATTCCTTGCCGAGCGCCGCGCGCAGGAACTCCGATTGCGCCGCCCGTTCCAGGGATTCCTGCCAGGTTCGCGGCAGCGTCCGTTCACCGCCCTGCGCGTAGCCATTTCCCTCGACCGGCGGACCGGGATCCAGCTCGCCGCGCAAGCCATGCTCGGCGGCCGCCAGCACCGTGGCGACCGCCAGGTACAGGTTCGCATCCGCGCCGGCGATGCGATGTTCGACGTGGCGCGACGCCGGCGGACCCGAGGGCACGCGCAACGAGACGGTGCGATTGTTGATGCCCCATATGGGCGCGGTCGGCGCATAACTCTCGCTGACGAAACGCCGGTAGGAATTCGCGTTGGGCGCGAACACCGCCATCGACTCCGCCATCGTGGCCTTCATGCCGCCGATGGCGTGCCGCAGCGCCGGCGTGCCGGCGGGCGCGTCGCTGGCGAACAGGTTGCGGCCCTGCGCATCGTTGGCGCTCACGTGTACGTGCAGGCCGCTGCCGGCACGCCCGGCGAAGGGTTTGGCCATGAAGCAGGCGATCAAGCCGTGTTTGGCAGCCACGCCGCGCAACACGCGCTTGAACATCACGGCCTCGTCGACGGCGCGCAGCGCGTCGTCACGGTGGTGCAGCGTGATCTCGAACTGGCCCGGCGCGTATTCCGACATCAGCGTCTCGGCCGGCAGCCCCTGCGCCACGGCGGCGCGGTACACGTCGTCGAACACCGGCGCGAGGTCGTCGAGACGCGTCAGGCTGTAGGCGTCGATCTTGCGCCGTTCGCTGGCTCGTCCACCGCCGGCGGCGGCGAGCTGACCATCCTCCTGGCGCAGCAGATAGAACTCGATCTCGCAGGCCACCACCGGCGTCATGCCGAGCGTGGCGAAGCGATCCACCACCCGGACCAGCGCGTGACGCGGATCGGCAGCCGCGGGCGCGCCCGAACCGTCGAACATGGTCAGCATGAGTTGCCCGGTGGGCGCCGCGATCCACGGCGAAACCTGCAACGTGCCGGCCAGCGGGCGCGCGGTCATGTCGGCATCGCCCGTGTCCCACACGAGGCCGGTCGCGTCGACGTCTTCGCCCGTGATGTCGAGGCCGAGGATCGATCCGGCGACCTGCCGGCCACTCTCGAAAATGCGCGCCAGCTCTTCGCGCCGCACCGACTTGCCGCGCATCACGCCGGAAGGGTCGGTGATCATGATCTGGAAGGCTTGTATACGGGGATGTGCCGCGAGAAAGCGCTCGAGTTCCGCGGGCGTCGCGAGCTTCATCCCGCGACCTCGCGCAGGCAGTCGTGCAGCGCCGTCAGCAGCCGATCGGCATGCGCCGTCGTGGTGACCGGCGAACACAACATCATGTTGTGGAAGGGGGTCAGCAACACGCCGCGATTCAGCAGGTACAGGTGAATGCCGTGTTCCAGCTCCGGCCAGGCTTCGCGTTCGGATTCCGCGCCGTTGCGGGGCGGCTTGCCGAAGCCGAATTCGAGTCGCGCGCCGACGCGCGCCACGTGCCAGGGCAGCGCTTCCGCGGAGAACAGACGCCCCAGGCCTTCGGAAAGATAGGCCGCGGTGTCGTGCATGGCCTGGTAGTTTGCCGCGGTCATCAGCTCATCGAGGCTGGCTTCGAGGCAGGCCAGCGCCAGCGCATTCGCCGACAGCGTGGTGCCCATGCCCGAATGCCCGCCGGCGCGATCCTGCTGCACGCGCCGCATGCCGGCCTCGACCTCGGCGGTGAAGCCGAACACCGCGCAGGGCATGCCCCCGGCGATGGCCTTGCCGCACACCCAGATGTCGGGCTCGAGCTTCTGTGCCTGCGAATAACCGCCGCGCGCGCTCGACAGCGTGTGGGTCTCGTCGATGATCAGCAGCGCGCCGTGGCGGCGCGTGAGCACCCGCAACTCGCGCAGGAATCCGGCTTCCGGCAGCACCATGCCGATGTTGGTCATGACCGGTTCGGCGATCACCGCGGCGGTGCGTCCGCGCGCCAACACCTTCTCGAGCGCCAACAGATTGTTGAAGGGTACAGCGTCGGTGGCGGCGCTCACATCCTGGTTCATGCCGATGAGTCCGGCGCGCGCGCGCGTACCGCCCTCCCAGGCGCGCACCATGGTCTCGTCCACGGTGCCGTGATAACAGCCGTCGAAAACCAGTGTGCGCGCACGGCCGGTAATGGCGCGCGCCCAGCGCAAGGCCGCGCGGTTGGCGTCGGTGGCGGTCTGCGTCACCTGCCAGAACGGCAGGCCAAAGATCCCCGCCAGTTTTTCACCGATGCGTGCCACACGCGACGACGGCAACATCGAGGTGATGCCGTCGGCGCCGGCTTCCGCCAGCGCCCTGGCGATGGCTGGCGGTGAGTGGCCGAACATCGCGCCGGTGTCGCCGAAACAGAAATCGATGTAGCTGTTGCCGTCGACGTCTTCGAGCTCGACGCCGCGCGCGCGGCGCATGAACAGCGGGTGCGGCGTGCTCCAGTCGCGCATCCAGTGCATGGGCACGCCGTTCAGCCAGTGCGCCGCGCTCGCCTGCGCGAGCCGCGCCGACTCGCGGTGCGTGGCCAGAAAACTTTCCTGTTCGCGCGCGGCCAGCTTGCGCAACGCGCTGCTGTCGATGCCGGGTCGGCGCGCGTAATTCATCCGGGGATCAGCGTCGCGCGCGGCGCGCCGGCTTGCTCTTGGTTTTCGGGCGCGTGGTCTTCACGGGACGCGCGGCGGGTTTGTCCGCTGCGGGTTTCGCGGCGGCGTCCGGCTTGGCTGCGTCGGACTTTGCCGGCTCGGCCTTGGCGTCGCTCTTGGCCTCGTCCTTCTTGGCGGGCGTCTCCTCTTTCTCGGCGCCGTGCAGGTTGCGCTTGTTCTCCTTGTCGGACTTGAAGTCGGTCTCGTACCAACCCGAACCCTTGAGCCGGAACACCGGCGCGGAAATCAACTTGCGCAGGCCCTTCTTGCCGCAGCTCGGACATTTCGTGAGGGGCTTGTCACTGATCTTCTGCAGTACTTCGTCCTGGTAGCCGCAGTTCGGACATTCGTATTCGTAGAAAGGCATCCCGGTCCCCAGCAAATTGTGCGGAGATTATAACGGCTCGTCTCTGGGGAGCCGGGATGCCAAAAAGCCCAGTGATCAGGGCGTCTCCATGGCGGCGTTGGCAGCCGCAAGCCCAGCCACGGCCGGCGCGTCGGCGTCAAGTGCGTAACGACCGAGCGAAGTGCGAGTGGCCATGGCTGTGGCCACTGACGTGCTCCGCGGATCCCACGCATATATCTCGCCATCTGGACCCGCGTAGAACGCGCTATAGCAGCGAATCCGAACGTTCTGGTGCGCCCCGCGCACGTCACGCAGGGACAGCAGGCGTGAACCGGTCTGGTGCGTGTGGGTGTGCCACTCACCCAGCACCTTGGCGCCCTGCGGTATGCGCTTGGCCGCCGGCTCAATGTCCACGGTGCACTGGTCGGCGCCCCGGCATTTCTGGCCACGGACCACCGCGCTGGCGATTACACCCTCCGCGCGGTAGATGAACCCGAAATACTCGTGACTGGCAGATCGCGGGCCGTAAACCCGCAGTTGCTCCTGGACGTGCGCGGCGACCGCGCCCAGGTCGCACTCCTGCGCGGAAGCGGCCGATGACATCAAAAGGACGAATAGATAGCGGGCGCGTGCGTACCCACGCGCATGGCACTGCTGCGATGCGGACATGACCGGCTCCCAGGTTGTTGGTGGTCTGCCGCTGCCTGTTCATTCGGGGCACGGCGTGGGAGTACAGTCGTCGCTGGTGTTTCAGCCCTCTTTGGGCGGGTCTTTTTCGTTCTTGAAAGTTCTTAGGCCTTCTAAATGATCTTTGAATTCGAAGGATTTCGGCTGGATCCGGCGCAGCGGCGCCTCTCTTCACCCGATGGATCCGCCGTCGATCTGCCCTCGCGCTCCTTCGACCTGTTGCTTTACATGGTTGAACGGCCAGGAGAGATGCTCGACAAGTCCGCGCTGCTGAAGGCCGTCTGGCCCAACACCGTCGTCGAGGAGAACAACCTCAGCCAATGCATTTTTCTGGTTCGCCGGGCGTTGGGCGAGCAGGCCGGGCAATCGCGTTTCATCGCCACGATTCCGGGCCGTGGTTATCAATTCGTCGCGCGCGTGCAGACCGGCGGAGTCGAAGCGCCGTCCCCTGTTTTCCGGGAGGAAAGTGCCAACAGTCGCGTCCGATCCTCAACCCGCGCCTGGGCGCTCGGTGCCGCAGGCGCGATCCTGTTACTCGTCCTGGGTTACTGGCTTTGGGCTGACAGAACCACCGCGTCCGCAACGGGCGGTCGTGATGCCAGGTCGCCGCCATTGAAAAGCATCGCGGTGCTGCCGTTTGCGGACCTGACACCGGACAAGGACATGGAGTACTTCGGCGACGGGCTGGCCGAAGAGCTGACCTCCACGCTGGGAAAACTCCAGGGCCTGCAGGTCGTCAGCCGGCGATCGGCGTTCATGTTCAAGGACAAGAATGAGGACATCCGGAAGATCAGCGCAGCGCTCAACGTGGAGAGCATTCTCGAAGGTAGCGTGCGGCGCGACGGTGGCCAACTCCGGATTTCGGCGCAACTTTCCCGCGCCCGCGACGGCTACAGCCTGTGGTCCGAAACCTACGCTCGCAAGTCGGACGACCTTCTGGGGGTACAGGGCGACATCGCGCGCGAAGTCGCCCGGGCGCTCAATCCGTTGTTCGCGACAGGCGAGCCTATTTCCTCAAGAGTGCGCACACAAAATCCCGAGGCGTATGCGTCCTACCTGCGCGGCGTGTTTGCATTTGGCAAGCTGGATCTCGAGCGAGCGCGCGAAGAATTCCTTCGAGCAACGAAGCTCGATCCGCAATTCGCCATGGCTTTTGCCCAGCTCGCCCGTTGCTACGACGTCTCCACTTCTGCCGGAGGCGAGAATACCTCCGCCCTGCGAACGCAGGCCGATATGGCTATCGCGCGGGCACTCGAAATCGATCCGTCGCTGGAAGACATCTGGTGGATCTACTCGCTCCGCAAGAGGGTCGGCATGGGAGAAACTGCAATCACCGCGCTTCTCGAGCGCACGGTGGCGGCGGATTCCAGCGATGCCGACGCCATGCTCGACCTCGCTCGCACCTATGCGCTGTTCGGTCGCCGCGATGAATCCCTCGCGATGCTGGAACGCGCGTACCATGCCGACCCGATGTGGGCGGGCACGATCTATGCGCTCGCGTATTTCAGCTATTCGTTCAAGGGCGATCGGCAGCGCTTCGTGGAGCTCGTCGAGGCACTCGAACGCCTCGACCCGACCTCCACGGGACCACTCCACATGCGCACTGATCTTGCATTCTTCGAGGGCAGACCGCTGGACTGGGACGGATACCTCGCACAGCTGGTCCAACGCAATCCGCGCAACCCAGAGATCCATGCATATCTTGCGAAGGAGTACTCGGACATTGGGCTCACCGACGCCGCCAGCTATCACTACGAACTGGCAACCAAATTGCCCAGGCTGAATCCGTACATCGCCCGCACCCTGGCTCACATTCGCCTCGATTCGTCGGGTGACATTGCCGAGGCAAAACGCATCGTGGACGCGGTGATCGAGCGGCAACCTGAAGACACGTATGCACTGCGTGCGCAGGCAGAGCTTCGTTACTTCCAGGGAGACTGCAAGGGCTCTGTCGACAGCCTGGTTCGTTCAGATCGCTCGCTCGGGTCGGCGCAGGCAATCGACATCGTCGGCTCCTCCGTCATCGACTGGCAGGTAATTCCGTGGCTCTTGTGGTGCACGGGACAACTGGGAGATCTCGACCGGCAGGCGGATATCGCGCGCGCCTGGGACGCTGCCTTCCGCCCACCTTCGACACCGGATGTGAGCGCGTACCGCGCCCGGGCATTCGCCGCACGCGGCGACCGGAAGGGACTGATTGAAGAATTGCGCATGCTCGCCAATGGGAAGGCGCCGGCGCCACCCTTTTCACGCTTCGAGCCGATGATCCAGCCCTATCTGAAGGACCCCGAAGTCGCGAGATTGCTGGCAATACTGAACGCCCGCTGCGCCGAATGGCGCCGGATCCTTCCCAAGTCTTCGATGCGCGTGCAGATACCCGCCGCCCCAGCGGCCGCGAATGCGCCGAACTAGTTAGCGCGTCTTCGCGAACTCGAGCCCATTGCCGTTGGCCTTCCCCTGGATTCGATCGCCGGGCACGAACTTGCCCGAGAGGATGGCCTGCGCCAGCGGATTCTCGACCTGCTGCTGGATGGCGCGCTTCAGCGGCCGCGCGCCGTACACCGGGTCGTACCCCGCTTCACTCAACTTCTCGATCGCGCTGTCGTCGAGCGTGAGCTCGAGGTTGCGCTCCACCAGTCGCCGCTTGAGCTGCGCCAGCTGGATGTCGACGATGGCGCGGATCTGCGCCAGACCCAGCGGGTGGAACACGCAGATGTCGTCGATGCGGTTGATGAATTCGGGCCGGAAGTTCTCCTGCACCACTTCCATCACCGCGGCCTTCATCGCGGCGTAGTTGTTCTCGGCGGTGAACCGCTGGATCACGTCCGAACCCAGGTTCGACGTCATGATGATCACGGTGTTGCGGAAGTCGACGGTGCGGCCCTGGCCATCCGTGAGGCGGCCGTCGTCCAGCACCTGCAGCAGCACGTTGAACACGTCGGGGTGCGCCTTCTCGACTTCGTCGAGCAGGATCACCGCGTACGGACGGCGGCGCACGGCCTCGGTGAGGTAACCGCCCTCTTCATAGCCCACGTATCCCGGGGGCGCGCCGATGAGCCGCGCCACGGAGTGTTTCTCCATGAACTCGGACATGTCGATGCGCACCATCGACTCTTCGGTGTCGAAGAGAAATTCGGCCAGCGCCTTGCAGAGCTCGGTCTTGCCCACGCCGGTGGGGCCGAGGAACAGGAACGAACCATTCGGGCGGCGCGGATCGGCAAGGCCGGCGCGCGAGCGGCGGATGGCGTTCGAGACGATCTTCACCGCCTCGTCCTGGCCGACGACGCGCTTCGACAGCGCCTCTTCCATGCGCAGCAGCTTTTCCTTCTCGCCTTCGAGCATTTTCGAAACGGGAATGCCGGTCCACTTGGAAACCACTTCCGCGATTTCCTCTTCGGTGACCTTGGTGCGGACCAGCTGGGTTTCCTTGGTCTCGGCGATCTGCGCCTGCGCGAGCTTGCGCTCGAGCGCGGGGATCACCTCGTACTGGAAACGCGCGACGGCGGTGAGGTCACCCTTGCGGCGGGCGACTTCCATGTCCTGCTTGACCTTCTCGATCTCGACGCGCACGTCAGCCGCGCCCTGCTGCGAAGCCTTTTCGCTCTTCCAGATCTCCTCGAGATCGGCGTATTCCTTCTCCAGCGACTTCAGCTCGCCCTGCAACGCGGCGAGGCGCTTCTTCGTGGCCTCGTCCTTCTCCTTTTTGAGGGCTTCCTGCTCGATCTTGAGCTGGATGATGCGCCGCTCGAGTTTGTCGAGCGCCTCGGGCTTGGAATCGATCTCCATGCGGATGCGCGCGGCGGCCTCGTCGATGAGGTCGATGGCCTTGTCGGGCAGCTGCCGGTCGGAAATGTAACGGTGCGACAGCGTCGCCGCGGCGACGATGGCCGGATCGGTGATATCGACACCGTGGTGGGTTTCGTAACGCTCCTGCAATCCGCGCAGGATGGCGATGGTGTCTTCGACCGAGGGCTCGTCGACCAGCACTTTCTGGAAGCGGCGCTCGAGCGCGGCGTCCTTCTCGATGTACTTGCGGTATTCGTCGAGCGTGGTCGCGCCCACGCAATGCAGCTCGCCGCGTGCGAGCGCGGGCTTGAGCATGTTGCCGGCATCCATGGCGCCTTCGGCCTTGCCGGCGCCGACCATGGTGTGCAGCTCATCGATGAACAGGATGATCTGGCCTTCCTGCTTGGCGAGATCGTTGAGCACGCCCTTGAGGCGCTCCTCGAACTCACCGCGGAACTTGGCGCCGGCGATCAGCGCGCCCATGTCGAGCGCCAGGATGCGCTTGTTCTTCAGCATCTCCGGCACTTCGCCGTTGATGATGCGCTGCGCGAGCCCTTCGACGATCGCGGTCTTGCCCACGCCCGGCTCGCCGATCAGCACCGGGTTGTTCTTGGTCCGGCGCGCCAGCACCTGGATCGTGCGGCGGATTTCGTCGTCGCGGCCGATGACCGGATCGAGCTTGCCGCTGGAGGCGCGCGCGGTCAGGTCGATGGTGTACTTCTCGAGAGCGCCCCGCTTCTCCTCGGCCTGCGGATCGTTCACGGCCTCACCGCCGCGAACCTGGTCGATGGCCTTCTCGATGGCGGACTTCGACGCGCCGGCATCCTTGAGCAGTCGCGCCAATGTGTGTTTGTCCTCGAACGACGCGAGCACGAACAGCTCGGTCGGGATGTACTCGTCCTTGCGCTGCTGCGCGAGCTTGTCGGTGACGTTGAGCAGGCGGTTGAGGTCCTGCGACACGTGGACATCACCCGGCGTGCCCTGCACCGTGGGCAGCTTCTCGATCGCGCCGTCCAGGTCCTTGCGCAGCTTGGCGACGTTGGCGCCGGCCTTGACCAGCAGCGGACGGGTCGTGCCGTCCTGCTGATCGAGCAGCGCCGCGAACACGTGCGCGGGCTCCATGAACTGGTGGTCCCGCCCCACGGCCAGGGACTGGGCATCGGCGAGGGCCGACTGGAATCGGCTGGTGAGTTTGTCCATACGCATAGGCGCCCAAAATGGGGCTTGGGCGTCTGGCGTTCAAGTACGGAGAGGCCCGGATGCGGCGCTGCGCTACTCCCGGCAGGCCGCGGGCAGGTACTTGTTCTCCACGTCACTGCCATAGGGTCCACCGGCGGACTCCACGCCCTCGGGCAGCGAATGATTGCCGCAGGCCCAGACTATGTTGCCCTGCGAGTCGACCCCGGGAAGGATCGCGAGCCGCTGACCCTGCAGCTTCTGATTGACCTGGTTGCCGTAGGTGATGACCACGGATCCGCCGCTCGCGACGACTTCCGTGACGTACTTGCCGCTGGGAGGCTCATTACCCAGGTTCTCCTGGTTCGGCCAGCCGCCGTTCTGGGCGTAGTACTCGGCGATTTCCGCCTTCACCGGTGCCGCGAGGTTCAACCCTTCGGTCACCTGCGAGCGAAGGGTGTAGTCCTGGTACGCCGGAATCGAGATGGCCGCGATGATGCCGATGAAGAACACCATGACGAACCCGCCGCCGACCATGACGGCGATCATCGGGCCCACGCCCGTCCCGCCGTTCCGCTCCAGCCGCGCGATGCGTTTGTCCGGTACCGAGGCGATGGAATTGGGCAGGCGCTGGATCAATCCATTGATGTGTCGCCAGTACAGCGCGTTCGCAAAGATGGGCAACACGATGTAAGGGGCGACCATGAGGATGGCCCCGATCACCGTCAACGCCACCGGCGCCGACTTGGTGGCCGAGGCCGCAATTGCGGCGGCGATGCCGATCACGAGGAACACGATCCACGGCCACAGCAGGGTCAGGATTCCCCACAGCCACACCTTGCGGTACAGCCACCACCAGGAGGACAAGAAGAACGCCGGCCAATGCCAGCTCGCCTTCGATTCGCCGTTGTCGAACTGCTCGAAGTACTTCAGGTAGTAGCCGCTGTTGGGACCGATCGCCGCTTCGTAGTCGGCGAGCCGCTGTCCCTCGGGTGTCGCGGGTGCGGCCGCAGGCGCCGCCGAACGTGCGTATGGATTTTCCATTGGCGAGACCTTGTTAGTGAGCGTGATTCTCGGCGAACGCAATGATGGCAATTCCGCAGCCAATCAGCAAAACCTGCGTGATGCTGGAGCGCGGATCGATGCGCCGGTGCAGTCCCGGGATGAGGTCCGCGACCGCCACGTACAGCAGGCTGGCGGCGGCCACCGCGAGCGCGAAAGGCAACAGCCGCACCGCGGTCTCGAGCGCGAAGTATCCGACCACGCCGCCGATCACCGCGGTCAGACTCGTCAGTAGATTGAGCGCCAGTGCGCGCCGGCGCGACACACCGGAATGCAGCAGCACCGCGAAATTGCCGACTTCCTGCGGGATCTCGTGCGCCATGATGGCGAGCGCGGTCACGATTCCAAGGTGCACGTCGGTGAGGAACGCCGCGGCGATCAGCACACCATCGAGAACGTTATGCAGCGCATCGCCCACCAGCACCAGCGAGCCGCTGGCCTTGCGGCGCGCAGTCTCGTGCTGGTGGTGATGGTCATGGCCGCTGACCGTGTGTTCGTCGCAGTGATCGTCATGGCAATGGCGCCAGAGCAGGAACTTCTCCAGCACGAAGAACAGCGCGATGCCCGCGATCAGCGCGATGCCGACCTCGTGCACGCGTTCGCTGCCGGCGCCCAGCACGGCATGCGGGATGAGCGCCAGCAGCGCCGCGCCCAACAACGCGCCGGTGGCGAAGCTCACGAGGTGCGGCAAGGCGCCCTCGCGCTGCTTTGACGGCAGCGCAAGAAACAGCCCGGCGGCGAGCACCGAGAGCACGCCGGACACCAGCGTGCAGAGAATGATCCAGGCGAGGGTGTTCAAAGCGGCGAAAATCCTAACACTATTGCTTCCAGATCAGCGCCGCCATGCGGCCGCCACCGGCATCGCGCCGGAAGGAAAAGAACCGGCCCGGGTCGGCGAACGTGCACCAGCTGCCACCGTGGATCTCGGCGACGCCCAGCGCCGCAAGGCGCCGGCGTGCCAGCGCGACGAGGTCGGCCTGCCACCGGCCGCGGGCATTGGGCGTGAAGTGCGCGGCGGCGCCCGCATCTTCGCCGACGAAAGCCGCGCGCACCTCGTCGCCGACTTCGAAATGCTCCTGCGAAATCGCCGGGCCTAACCACGCGGTCAGCTCGCCAGGTGCGCCCAGCGCGGCCACGGTCTTCTCCAGTACGCCGGCCGCGAGGCCGCGCCAGCCGGCATGTGCCGCGCCGATGCGTGCCCCGTCGCGGCTCGCAAACAGCACCGGCAGGCAATCCGCGACCATGATCACGCACGGCCGGCCGGTGGTGAGACTGATCGCGGCGTCGGCGGTCGGTGGCCGGCCTCCCGGCAACGTCGCGTCGAGGTCCACGACGTCGACGCCGTGCACCTGGTTCAGCCAGCACGGCTCGGAAGGCAGTTGCAGCAGCGAACGAACTCGCGCGCGGTTGTCGGCGACGGCCTGCGGCGCATCGCCGACATGCGCGCCGAGATTCAGGGAATCCCAGGGCGCCGCGCTGACCCCACCGAGTCGCGTGGTGCACGCCGCCCGCACGCCACGCGGCAGGGGCCACGCGAATTCCAGCAGCGACGGATCAGTCATTCGCGCCCCGCGCGTCGCGCTCCAGGGCGGCCAGCAATCCGGCGAAATCCCCGGGCAGGGGCGCCGAGTAGCTCACCGGCTTGCCGGACTTCGGGTGCGCGAAACTCAGTTGCGCGGCGTGCAGTGCCTGGCGGTGGAAACTTTCGAGCGCGTCGCGCAGCTGCGGCGTCGCGCCGGGCGGCAGGCGCCTGCGCCCGCCATAAACCGGATCGCCGACGATGGGATACCCCACGTGCGCGAGATGCACGCGGATCTGGTGCGTGCGTCCAGTCTCGAGTCGCACGCGCGCCAGCGTGTGCGCGCGATAACGCTTCTCGATGCGGTAGTGAGTGACGGCACTGCGGCCATCGCTGCGCACCGCCATCTTCGTGCGCTGGGTGCGGTGCCGGCCGATGGGCTCGTCGACCGTGCCGCCGCCGGTCATCGCGCCACTGCACAAGGCGAGGTACTCGCGTTCGATTTCGTGCGCCGCCAGCATCGCGACCAGCGCCGTGTGCGCCTCGAGCGTGCGCGCCACGACTAACAACCCGCTGGTGTCCTTGTCGATGCGATGTACCAGGCCGGCGCGCGGCACACGCGCCAGTTTCGGATCGTGCGCCAGCAAGGCGTTCTGCAGCGTGTGCTCGCGGTTGCCGGCGCCGGGATGCACGACGAGTCCCGGCGGCTTGTTGATGACGATGATGGCCGCGTCCCGGTGGACCAGGTCCAGCGGCAGGTCTTCGGCGGCCACACCGGTTTCAGGCAAAACCCGTGCCTCGACCAGCGCCTGCTCACCACCTGTTACAACATCGCGCGCACGGGGGGCCAGGCCGTTGACCTGCACCGCGCCCTCCTCGATCCAACGCTGGATCCGGGTCCGGGAGTACTGCGGCAGGAGCTCGGCCAAAGCCTGGTCGAGCCGCCGCCCGGTCATTTCCGGGGGCAACGTCAGTCGGTGGGTCTGGAACTTGGGGGTCAACCTTTTGGTCCGATCGCTTTCGGGGGCCGCTATACTTCACGCGTCCGGCGACCATTTCAAACCAAACGCACCGGCAAAGTACCAGCAATTCCAACACCTTCCATGCGATCTATTCCTGGCGCCGGTTCCCGGGCACTCATATTTATGTCGTTCGCCTGCCTGGCGCTGCTGAGCCTGGGCCTGGGCGGCTGCAAATCCCGGCAGGCGAAGTTCGAAGAACGCATGTCCGACCCGGAGGAGGTCTACTCCCGGGCGCACCACGCGCTGGTGCAGGGCGATTTCCCGCTGGCCATCAAGATCTACGAAGCCCTGATGGCGCGTTACCCCTTCGCCCCGGAGACCCGCCAGTCGCGCCTCGACGTGATCTACGCGTACTACCGCGCCGGCGAATCCGAGTCCGCGATCGACGCCGCGGACACCTTCATTCGCGAAAACCCCACGCACCCGCGTATCGATTACGCCTGGTACCTGAAGGGCCTGACCGACTTCGAGCGCCTGCCGAACTTCATGGAGCGCTGGTTCCGCGTCGACCTCAACAAGCGCCCGCCCACCGAGGCGCGCCGCTCGTTCAATTCGTTCCAGACGGTGGTCGAGCAGTATCCCAACAGTGAATACGCGCACGATTCCCGCCGCCGCATGGTCTATCTGCGCAATCGCCTCGCCGATTACGAAATCGCCGTGGCGCGTTACTACGTCGAACGCGGCGCCTACGTGGCCGCCGCCCAGCGCGCCAAGGTATCCATCGAGGAATACGA
>Ga0315912_10003713_pt1 | contig 14948 bp, 14 predicted proteins | sample VfabasoilMG_FD_204469 | JGI IMG/M metagenome (GOLD analysis project Ga0315912, IMG submission 204469) | Garden soil microbial communities collected in Santa Monica, California, United States - V. faba soil | ecosystem: Environmental > Terrestrial > Soil > Garden | place: USA: California... | reverse complement strand
TCGAGGAGCAGGTTGGCCGCATTAACGGTAAGTATTCAACAATAGCCTGGCAACCGATTATTTACCGATACAACGCCCTGGATTTCGACGAACTATGCGCCCTGTATCAGCAGGCAGATGTTGCCCTGATAACACCGCTACGTGACGGCATGAATCTGGTCGCGAAGGAGTATGTGGCGAGCAGGGTTAATCACGATGGTGTATTAATATTGAGTGAATTGGCGGGAGCGGCGGCGGAACTTGGAGAGGCGACAATGGTTAATCCCACCGACCGGACGGAAGTTGCAAAAGCCATTCATGATTCGTTGATCAAGCCAGAGCAGGACCAATCGCATGACATCAAGGCCATGCAGGCACGTCTGGAAAAAAACAATGTTGCCGGATGGGTGGACAACTTCTTGTCACAACTTGTCCTCACCCGAAAGCGCCAGGAAGAGTCGACAACGACATCGATTGATACTGATGTGCGACATCAAATCATCGACAGGTTCCGCCGTGCCGACCGACGCCTACTCCTTTTGGACTATGATGGAACACTCACCCCCATTGAGTCGCATCCTGGCTATGCGCATCCAAGCAAACAGTTGCTGAACTTGCTTTTAAAACTCTCCGCCGCCGACAACACGGACGTTGTCGTTGTGAGCGGGCGTAATCATGAAGTGTTGGCAGAATGGCTGGGTTTCTTGCCGGTACACCTTGTTGGTGAACATGGGGCGTCCATTCGCGCAAGGACAGGGGCCTGGCAACATTTTACCGACATCGACACAGGCTGGAAGTCTGCAGTGCGATCCACATTGGAAAGCTTTACAGACAGGGCACCAGGTTCGTTCATCGAAGAAAAGAAATACACGATGGCGTGGCACTACAGGAGCGTGAATGAAGATATAGCGTTCCGCCGATCGAGAGAACTGCTCGACAATCTTTACAATCTTGCCCGAAACACACATTTGAATGTCCTCGACGGCAAGAAGGTGATTGAGATCCGGGCTGCCGGAATCGACAAGGGCATTGCCGCTCGCAGATTTCAAGAAATGTTTCCGTCTGACTTTGTACTGGCTGCTGGCGATGACAAGACAGATGAAGACATATTTAGCGTCCTTGATGAGTCTGCCATTACTATCAAAATTGGCTCTGGCGTTACAGCCGCAAAATACCGCATGAGCTGTCAGAACGGTCTCTTCGAGTTGCTTGATGAATTGGTCGCGGTGAAATGAGAAACCACCAGTATAACATGGGAATAGTGGGTAATTGCTCCTACCTCGCATATATCAACAAAATGGGAGCAGTCAATTGGCTTTGTTGGCCAAGATTTGATTCGAGTTTTGTTTTTGGATCCCTGCTCGACAAGGTGAAGGGCGGAGAGTTCTCAATCGAACCCGCAGGCAGTTTTGAGAGCCGTCAATACTACCTGAATAATACAAATGTACTGTGTACGGAGTTTGATTGTCCAGATGGGAAATTTAGAGTGACCGACTTTGCCCCAAGATTTTACCAGTACGAGCGCCTGTACAGGCCGCTGATGTTGATCCGCAAGGTTGAACCGTTAAGCGGAAGGCCCAGCATAATGGCAAGGTGCATGCCGACAAGAAATTATGGAGCAGACCAGGCCGAGCGTGTGGTGGCCAGCAATCATATTCGATTCGAAGGGTATCCCGCACAACTTCGCCTTACATGCGACGCATCACTATCGCACATTATAGATGAAGATTCGTTTGTGCTGACCGATAACCGATACTTTGCCCTGACATTCGGAGAGCCGATGGAGGCGCCACTCAAGTCCACCGCTGAGGAGTTTCTGAGCAAGACAATCAGCTATTGGCAAACATGGATTAAGGGAACGTACGTTCCTGACATATACCAGGACTTCGTCATCAGGTCCGCCCTCGTACTGAAACTTCACCAATATGAAGACACAGGAGGTATTATTGCCTCCGGCACCACGAGCCTGCCGGAGCACCACCTGAGCTCACGTACATGGGATTATCGATATTGTTGGTTTCGCGACTCCTATTATACATTGAAGGCATTCAATGAACTTGGACACTTTGATGAACTGGAACGCTATTTCGAATACATTGAAAACGTGCTCGTCACGGACAAGGGCAGGATGCAACCTTTGTATTCAATTACTGGGAAACGGGATTTGGAAGAACGACGCCTCGATCTTGAGGGCTACCTTGGAAATCAACCGGTAAGAATCGGAAACGGAGCTTATCAGCAAGTTCAGAACGACGTTTATGGGCAAGTCCTTGTAGGTTTGTTGCCCCTTTTCATCGACAAGCGGCTGAGCTTCAGGGGAAGAACTTCCTACTTTGAGTTGACAGATCGTCTCTTGTCCTGGATTGAAAAGACGATGGATGAACCGGATGCCGGTCTTTGGGAATTTCGGAAAATAAAGCAAGTGCACACCTATACGCTCTTGTTTCATTGGGCTGGCGCCAAAGCAGCTGCGAAACTTGGCGGTCATTTTGAGAACCGTAAATTAGTAGCGCGGGCAGAACAAATTGCCGCAGTCGCAGCGTCAAGAATTGAATCGGGCTACGACGAAATCAGAAAGGTCTACACACAGGCGCTCGGCACTGAGTATCTCGATGCGAGTACACTCAAACTCATTACCATGAACTATCTCGATCCAGGCTCCGACCGGGCAAAAGAACACTTGAAGGCATTGGAAGGCTTACTAAAGACCGACCAGGGACTATTTTATCGTTATGTCCACCAGGACGATTTTGGAAAGCCAAATGCGACGTTTCTTGTTTGTGCGTTTTGGTACGTCGACGCTCTTGCATGTGTTGGGCGCGTACGCGAAGCCCAGGAGACTCTCGAAAACATACTTTCCTTTGCAAATGAATTGCTGATCTTCTCGGAAGATGTAGGACTCGATGGTTCTCAGTGGGGAAATTATCCGCAAACGTATAGTCACGTTGGTTTGATCAACGCAGTCTTTCGAATATCGAAGAAATTGGATCTGCCTGGATTCAAGTAACTGTCAGTACGAGTCCTTGTCAAATCTATTTTAAGTCGAATGGGTTTAAGCCGAGCTGTTATTCTTTTTTATCCAGACGAATCTGGAACTGAGGTGCTTTATAATCGCTCGGCAAATTCTCTGTCGGAATTGTAGTCATGTTGCCATCGCGGGCGGCGCGGTAATGAGGCGAAAGAATCTCCACGCCCGCCTCATTGAATTTGTCCTGGATGTTCTGATGTAATTCCGAATAAATTCCAGCCATCTTGTGAGCCTCTTCGGTGAAGGCATTTATCTGATATGACACGTAAAAATCATCAAGACTGGTCTGCAAGACAAATGGCTTGCGATCATCACGGCGACTCACCCCGCTTGTCGCTGATGCGGCCTTGGTCAGGAGTTCGTGTACTTTCTTCCATGGAACATCATATCCAATCGTCACGGTAGTGTGAAGAATGAGACCAGCGCCAGAAGCTGAACTTGAGAAGTTAATGCTGTGGACAGAGAGCAGCGACGAATTTGGGAGAGTGACTTCCTCGTTTTTGATTGTCCGGATACGTGTTACCAAAAGCGTTTTCTCAATGACATCGCCCGTAATGTCCCCGACACGGATGCGGTCGCCTATTGTAAATGGCCTCATGTACGTGATCACCAGTCCGGCAACTGCGTTTGATATCGCAGATGACGAGCCAAGCGAAAAGAGAATTCCAAGGAAAACTGAAACACCTCTAAACACCGGAGAATCTGATCCCGGCAGGTAAGGAAAGATGACGATGAACATGAAAGCGTACATCAGAACGCGAACGATGTTGTAAGTCGGCAAGGCCCAGTCTGCATAAAAGCCGTCAATGCGAAGCGCACCTGATTGGATCTAGTCGGCAAGGAATTTAACAAACCGAACCGCATACCTCGTTGCAAAGAAAATAACAGTAATCGTGAACAGGTTCGGTACATAGGCGATCATTGAAGAAATAATCGCCTTGATGGGCGAAAGTATATACCCGAATAATTTGTCGGCCAGACCGCGTGTCCACGGAAAAATGCTAAACAGTATAGGTATAGCCAAGTATAGAACGACAATAATTACTGCCCAACGAAGCAGGTTGTTCAGGAACTTGGCGACCCGCAAGGCACGGTTCGCGTCCAGTAATTGATATCCCTTGAATCTAATCCCTCTGACTATTTTGTCACGACGATTCACAAGCCATCTGTGGGTGAACCTGAACAATTTATTTACATAGCGTATTAGAAGAAGTATCGTAAAAAGTTCGAGCAGCGTAAGGCCCACCTGAAGCAACAAGGTCGTGATGCTTTTCGATTGATGCTCTCTTATGAGTACTTCCTTTAGTTTTTCCAGCGTTTGCCCGGCAAGCTCCTGCCGGGCGCGTCCGAGGGGTACAGCATCAGCCTCAGTTATAGTGAGTACGACCTGGTCATCGTAAATGACATCAGTGGAAACCTCGTTTTCGAACAGCCGAAGGCTGTCAGCTTGAAATGCTTCGTTGCTCAATATGCGATCAATCCGACGTTGGATGATATTAGCACGTTCGGATGGCTGGTACGGTCCCAGCGCAGAATAAACAGTAAAAACTGTATCTCCATTCAGGACAACAGACGCTGACCTGGCCGTGTTTCCGGTATTCTCCTGGGCAAAAATTGTCGAGTAGCAGCCAGGGATTAAGCACAATAAAAGTACAATGATGTTCTGTTGAATATTCATAATTACCTGAGATGTCGGTTTTTTCGAGCTGAAATTCCGGCGCTAACAAAGAAATCCCGTACGCCTTCGTTTATACCAAAACCGGAGTACAAGTAGAGTTGAAAGTTGCCGTTGGCACGGAAGGCCAGACCTCCATCAACGAAGTTATCAAAATCCGAGTCAAGCATTCCGCCGTAGCTTTCTACAAAAATGCCGAACCGGTCAGTTAGTGAATAATATAGATTAACCGTGTAGGCACCCCGTGGCACCGCTGTGTCGCCATCCCAGCTTGCTCCCCAACTCGTGATAAGGCTGACCTTCTGTGAGACATGATGGGATGTCACAATTAGAAACCGCGGCGCCCAATGAGTAACGGGATAATCCTTGGATACCACGTGTGTTCGCCATCTAATCTGGAATCCAACGCTGGGAATGAGCCAATGCCCGGTATAATTGTGGTATCGCATTCCTACATCAGGGTGCTCCATCCATTAAGATAACTTCGTTGCCACCAATTTCCTGTTGATCGAACCTGCACTCAACAAGGGCACCGATTTCAAATGGTTCAGTGAGTCCATACCGGATTACAGTGTTGCTCAGCATACCTTGCCCATCAAACGTCCTGGCATCATCGCTGTAGCTGAAAAAGTCTATACCACTCTGTGTTTGAAATACACCCTTCCCAACTGTGAAAGCTCCGATGGATTGTCCGGGACGACCCGTCCGAATCGTCTCATTGAATTGACTCAATGCACTCCTGGATGAGCAAATAAGGATTGTTAGCCAGAAAAATCCCCCATTGATATTCAAGGGTCAGGTGGTCGGTGATTCACTACATAAGTTACTAAAATCTTGTATTAGTTTTTTCCTAGTTGTGTACACGTTTGTCTCTCGACTTGAAGTTGTTTTTGATGCATGTCAAATTTATTGTGACCTCTTCTTCCGATCTTTGTAGCGTCAGAATCCTGGTACCACAGGGTTCAGGTGAGGTTTAGCCCACCGCAGCAAGTCAATGTGATGTAAGCTGCTATAATTCAAAACGACTCAAAACCAGGTCAAACGATGAAACTAAGACATCTTATTACTATTATTTTATTTGCACATCTTATCGGTGGCTGTGCCACCTTAAAGACCCATAGGGTCAACAGGAATTGGGCCCATCTTGAGAAATGGGATTTGAACGGCAACGAGAATCTCGACAAAGATGAGTTTATGAAGGGGTATAGACGCAACAAGTTCTTTACCCGTTGGGAGCAGAAGTCGCGGCCGATCAACGATTCGATTTTTGTAGGGCAACTGTTCAGTTTCCTCGACAGGAACGACGACAATATCCTCGATTCAATAGAGTACAGCTCAGGTAGGGTGCTGTGGACCTTCCACGGGAACAAAGACCTTGACGAATGGGATATGAACGACGACGAAATTGTGGCTCGTCATGAGTTCAGGCAGATGGCTAGCGACGAACGTCTTTCAGACAATTACGACTTGACCTCCAACGGATGGATTACAGGACCGGAAATGGCTGAAAGCATGTTCGAAGTCTGCGACAAGAACAACGATGGCAAGGTCGGAGCTATAGAATTTTATCTATGGGAGGTTTACAGACAGTAGTTGTCTCCTGCACTATTCGCAAAGCGCGGAAAGCGCCTCAGGGTCAAGTATCAAGATTTTCCGGCCATTCGTTTTGATTATCTTGTTTTCTTTGAAGCGGGTAATAATCCGCGCGACGGACTCGATCGTTGTTCCTGAAAAGGCGGCCAGGTCCGTTCTTGACAAAGAGATTTCCGGCTCCCGGCTGCCGTGTTCCGAGCGATACTTTTCCCGCATGATCAGAAGACTAAGGGCAACGCGTTCCTTCACTGATTTTTGTGCGAAAGCACCAATGCGGTTTAACAGAACCGTGAATTCATGACTCAGATTTTGTAAGAGGTAACCTGACAAAGCTGTACTCTGCCCCAGCAAACTTAGAAAATGGGTGATATGGAGTTTGTAAATGCTGGAGTCTTCGATCGTTTGCGCAGAAGCAGGGTGCCTCTGATTGCAAAGCACGGGGCGGTAGCCAAACATCTCCCCAGGTGTATATAAGTATAGAATTTTCTCGGAACCTCCCAAGTCACGCTGGAATAGTTTGACCTTCCCTCTCTTAATAATATATACTTCCTTTGGATAGCTATCTTCGTGAAAGAGGTCACGACCCTTCTTTACTTTTACCAGCCTCATGTTTTTCCTAAATAATTGAAGATCCTCTTCGGGAAGAGACTCAAGTATTGGCCTTGAGCTGAAAGTATAGAGCGCAATAGACGACACGATACCCTAAAACTAAAAAAAATGAGACTGTGCCGCCAGTACCTTAAGAACTGTGCTCGAATGCTCAAATCTGCATAACTTAACCCGCCAGCTATAATAGTCATTATGCACGAGTTTCAGCTCAGTTTTCCTGATTGGCCTATTTTGCTCTATGTCATTGTCTTGTTGATCATTGCGACAGTAGCATTTATTTACATAGGGCGGTTTAGAAAGCCATGGGCAGCTCGAAGCGTAAGACTTCTGTCAGTGCTCTTTGTTATCTCAATAGCCTATCCAGTATTTCTGCCCCTGTGGACTAACATCGAGATTACTGACCAAAGACTTGTTGTCGAGGGAATAGCGTTTAGTACGAATGTAAATTTGAGTGAGATCCTGGCAAACGAGATACACAGCTACGAGAAGCTTCCAGACTCCCTTCAAGTTGCGCGGCGTACCAATGGGATCCGTATTTCAACTCTCGCGATCGGCACATTTCAGTTAAACAACGGCCGCGCCGCAAGAGCGTACTTGACTAGATCATCCAATTTTGTGGTAATACCACTATCCGGACGTCGATTTCTCATCCTTACAGTTCGCGACGCGCAAGCTCTGATCGCAAACCTGAAGCTTGCAACGTCAATATCCGTTTAAAGATTGGTTTCCGATCTACAGCAACTATGTATGGCCGCTTAAGCCGTTCGACGCAGGCTTTGCCAGCATGGCTGTAGCTTCACGAAGATCAACTGAATACGTTGGGAAGGCGAATTCGATCTCAGCTTTCCTGAATTCCTCGCAAATCAGAAGGTTGATCATTTGCTGGATATCCCATGTAGCTGTTATGATCAGAACTGAGGACATAGTAGACGGCTTCGAAATTCAGGCTATAGTCACCGAAAGACGCGAAGTGTGCCTGCTTGACCCGGGTTCCTGTTGAGTCAAGGTTTTGCAAGTAGTTGCGAATCAGATCACCGACAGGTTTCGTACTTGTTCTTACGCACAGGATGATGAATGCGATCTTGAATCCATAGTCGAGAATTCCTTGTGCTAGCTGTCGGAAGGGAATTAGCTGGTGAGGCAGCGTATAGCACACCCAGATATAGAAAGGGGAAAGCCGTAACTCTGACCAGCAAAGAACTTCTGCTTTAAATCGGAATCACGCGATGCCAGGCTCTTTCGTAACGAAAGACCAACAACTTTTAGCAAGAGGATACCGACTGCAAGTACAATTAACGGCACGACAAATGCATCCAGGCTGTCCGTCATTTTATTTAAATGAAGTTTACCTGACTTGGAAACAACTACTAATCAGGTAACAGGTAGCTAACGATTGTCACGATGCACAAAAGCAGCAAGAATGATATTAGCGCAATAAGGTTTCTTGTGTATCGGCTTTGCATTCTTGTGATCTAATTTAGTGCGACAAATATTGTAAGTATCGGTCCCTGATAATTTGACAGGCGTCAAGTTCTCTCACTTTTCAAATTCTTTTAGGTGAAGAATACCCCATGCGCTAATTCGCCCGGTGAAGAGTGCCTCACTGATTCAGAAATTTTGAAGTTGAATTGTCTGCCCAGAGGCTACAGGGCTTTCCCAAAATGAAGGTCAACCACCGAGGTAGTGCGACTCTTCTTCGTTGTCGGTGTGTTCCGCCGTCAGTGCTGCGATATGATCTTCCACAAAAATTCTATTGACCAGGAAGTTAATGGGCACCAGCGCCGCAATCATCAGTGGGAACAGGATTCCCAATTTCGAAGCTTTGAGTATCCAAAGAACAACAAAGCAAACCAACTGGATGACTGTGAATTTGTGAATTTCTTTTCGCGGTACTCGCCGTGTGTAGTGTGTGTCCGGGTAGAGTTTTGGGTCAGTCACCCATAGCATTAACCGCTCGGTAAATTGATTTCCGCGGAGCGAGGCAAATCCCATGTACAGGAAAAGACCAAATAATATGGCCATTGGAATATATCCGATATATGAAAGAAGGAAAATGGATATCGCGATCAGGATATGGATACCCAGTCCGGAGACTCGATTTTCTCTCACTCCCACGATCACGTCCTTCTTCGTGCCGCCTGCATCGAGGGTTTCTGTTTTGGCCAGGCTCTTTACATGATTCAGTGAGTGGACAGTGGCAGCTACAATCCAGGGCAGCGCAAAGAAGCTGCCTGCCAGAACGATGACCCCGACGATGGCGAGGTCAAGGTGGTATCCGCCTCCCTTTTTAAGTTTGTAATCCGGTGAGTTTACTAGCCGGGTTGTGATATTCTGATCAAGGAAAAGCAGAATGGTTGCAAGGATTGCAGGTCCAATCGACGCGAATATCACCCACGTGGGTGCTTCGAAGATACTGACAAGCCAGGGTCGACCCGATGTTGGCTCAATAGATGAAGGTACAGTTGGAGTTTCCAATTGAATGGGAAAGACCAATGCGACGACCGTCATCCCGACGATCGCAATGGAAGGTCCAAAGTCGCTAATGAAGTTTCGAAAACTCGTTCGCAGATATGGTGTGTTGGTAAATCCCTTGAAGGTTCCGCATAACTGATAGGTGCCGAGGGCCAGCACCAAGGACAGTAAACCACTCGAGTAGCCAAAGCCATCCGGGCCAAAGGCCCTGAACACATTTTTTCCCGCCTCAACTATGAATATGACAGCTACAAGAGCTGAAAAAATCTCATCAGTAAACCTGGTGAAGTACTTCATCAGTGCACTCGCGTCTGTAAATGCGCAAATCAAGAGGAGGATTCCCGACCAAATCCCAACCCAGGCGTACGTTGGCAAAAAGGGGATACTGTACTCAGCACACATTACATATAGTAGTCCGGTAAAGATTACAATAGGTCCAGTACCACCAAGTATTGTGAGGGGTTGCCCGGCAAAAAGTGCGAAGAGGATACCCCCCGCTGCAGTTACGACCAGCATCTCGATAATTCCAATTTGATTACCCGTCAGGATGCCATTCAAAGCGCCAAAAGCGATCGCGTTGGCCAACGCCGCGAAGTACAGAAACAGCGTTGTCCCGGCAGCGGTTGCATTGAATCCGTCTCGAAAATCACTGGAATAAGATTGGCTCTTCCTGCGGATGTCTTCCATAAAACCTCCGCAAATCCTTCCGGTCCAATCTAACTCTCCAGTCTTCTTTTCGTGTGTGTGATCAACGGGTTGCATTTGATAACTAAGTTAGGAAATTCAATGAGTATGAGATCGACTCGGGCAAGCCTTGCTAGTTGGGTCGGGAGCTATGCTTTAACTTTTGTGCATTACTGGACTCATTCCTTGAGTCTTCCAATTCCCCTGACCGCTGCGAAGCACGGCCAAAGGAAAGTTTGCTAAGTTTCGCACGAAGTTCAACGTTGGCATCGACCAGGGAATCGAGTTGAGCCTTGGTCTCGACGAGCTCCTTTTCAAGATCGTACCGTTCAATCGCCAAATCACCTCGTTTCATCCGTTCCTCCGAAAGCTGTCGGCGGAGTGAATCTATTTCCTTTTGGGCCGCAATGGTTGCAACCATACTTGAAGCCAGAAACATTACTAAAAGAAAGATTACTAGTCCAAAGATTACCTTCATAGTCATAACTTCATTTTTTTGATTATCTCACTTGCGACCGAAAAGCTTTGCGTCAAGGATGGCCCTTGCTTCACGCAGTTGCGGAACACATTCCAGAATCCTATCGCCGCCGCCCTGTACGCTGACAGTACACCTCATAAACGAACACTTATCTCAACCTCAATTGTAAGTTGCCCACGGTAAGATTCTCACTCAGCAATTCAATTTGATAAATACCAGGAGTTAACTTCTTTCTTGAGATGAATGTCATCTCCACGCGACTGAGACTTTGGGCTGCTCGTTCATTGGAGGAGGAGGCTAAGCTTTCATAAGCATCCTCTCTCCTAATTGCAAGCGTTCCGTTTTCTTGCCCTGCAGAGATCACGTTACCGGTTGGTGCAATAATTCGGAAAGTGATGTCCTTCATTGCTGACGGTACGACTACGCTTGCCCTCAGGCGTCTGGTGCGCTTGGCCTTCACCATTAATTTGTCTCGGCTTTCTGCCAGGGGCTCCACAAGGGGCATATCAAAGAATGCAAAGCGCGCCCGTCCAAGTTCATCATGCAGGCGGCGATTGTCATCCAGGAGAGCGACTACTCTACTTTCCAGGTTCTCTTTGTCCGCTACGAGCTGCTGAATTGACCCGTTCAGAATCGCGAGCTGGTCTTCAAGTTCCTGTTTAACGATCTCAAAATATTGATACTTTTTGCGGTTAGATATTGCTTCAGTGGTAAGTTTCAAAATCACGTCATCCTTTGACCCGACCGTTAAGGAGAGCTCCTTGATCGACTCATCAAGTGTTTTCTTTTTTTCTTCAAGGGCCCAGAGTTCGGCCTCTGTTTTTTTAAGATCTCTTTCTAAGAACAGCTTTTCAGTCAGGTACTTTTCTGAAGTTAGTCGTTGTTCTCTCAATTCAGTATTCATCAGCCGTATGGTTTTGTACTCTGTCACGGCCCATACTGATGCGCCCAGGAAAAGGACAGCAGCTACCGCTCCGGCAACCTTTGCCGCATTGCTCGATATTTCCATATGATTATTCATGTCTATGGAATAACGGTTTGGCAATAAGCCTCAACTTAAGGCAGCCTTAAAAGCGACTTAAAAGTCAATTCCTCCTTTTTTCCGTTGTGCGTTCGCCCTGAGGTCAATTTTGAGGGGTGGGTCATTACATGTAACTTATCCGGCAGTACATCCTGCATATCGACAAATCTGACCGATGAAAATCGACGCCTACTCCATTCTTATAGCGTTGAGCATTTGTGTTGTCGTTTCGTACTTGTATAACTACCTGGCACGCGTTCTAAAAATTCCCTCGGTACTACTCCTTATTGCTACGGGCGTCGGCCTTAGGATCGCAGCAGACTCCCTGCAGATTCAGATCCCTCAGACCAGGGTTCTGCTCGAAATCCTGGGAGTGGCGGGGTTGATTTTTATCGTTCTCGAAGCCTCACTAGAGCTGCATATCGAGAAGTCGCGCCTGGGGTTAATCGGAAGGGCCTTACTGTCGGCGCTGGGTCTTCTAACGGTTACGTCATTGACCATTGCGGTAATGTTTACCTACTACTATGACGTCGACTTTAACCGTGCGATGCTTCATGCTATACCACTTTCGGTAATCAGCAGTGCCATCGCAATTCCAAGCGTAAGCCAGCTCGAGCCTCAGAAAAAGGAGTTCGTTGTTTATGAAAGTACTTTCTCTGATATACTTGGAATCATAGCCTTCAACATCTTTCTTTCGGACCATGACTCTGGGTTTCAAGCTCTCGCTGGCTTCGGCACCGACTTGCTACTCATTTTGTTAATTTCGACTGTAAGTACTCTTGCGCTGGTATTTCTGCTTAACCGCATAACATCTGAGGCTCGGTTCTTTCTCGCGTTTGCCATTATCATACTTACTTATTCGGTTGCAAAATTCTGGCACCTTCCTTCACTGATACTCGTGCTATGCTTCGGACTATTCCTCAACAATGTTGGCCACCTGAATTTTCCACTCATTCAACGGCACCTTTCCCTTGTCAGGCTTACCGTCGCTTCGCGGGAACTCAAAGCCATGACCGCAGAGACGGCATTCATAATTCGCACTTTCTTTTTCCTAATGTTCGGGTACACAGTTGATCTTTCGTTACTAGCCACTCAGGAAGTGATAATCACAGGATTGGGTCTTATTCTGATTACCGGTATCTTACGTTTTGTTTTCCTTAAGTACCTGCTTGGAGTGAAGTCTACATTGCTTGCGTTAATCGCACCTCGAGGCCTAATTACAATTCTGCTTTTCTTTAGCATCCCGGAAGAGAAAAGACTTGAAGCACTCAGCGAGGGAGTATTGTTTATCGTGATCGGACTAACCGCCTTGATGATGGCGATTGGTTTAATGATCAACAAAGAGCAGCCAAGTGAAGCGGCTGAAGATGTTATCTAAGTCCGGGATTGAGGTAGCCTTCGCGTCATGAACCAATTGCGAACGGACCAAACGAATTTGAGCGTCAAATTCATCCCCCCGTTGGACAGTCAAGCCAAAACTGGAACAGGCCAAGCGTGCTAGATGATGAGCCGCACCCCGCCAAGTTCCGACACTTTATACGGAAACTTATCGCCCGGAGACGCGATAAACATGAAGTTGATTGGTATCCGCCACTCTTTACTAAGCTTCTCTATCAACTGAGGCGTAAACTCTCCTTTCAACTGGATAAATTCTATATCGATTTCGGGATAGGCCCGATCCAATACACCTACATCAGCGAGGAATTCTTTTGATACGTGGTCACCCTCACCAAGAACTGTGACAATCTTGAGTCGGTTTGTGGTTTCGTTTTCCTGTACATACATCATCACCTTGTTTAACTCTGCAATTGAATCAGCCTTGGAGAAGTATACAAATTGTTGTCGCCCTAGCCGGTTCATTAGTCGTGTCAGGTGGAGCTTACTCAAATGTGCCAAATCCGTTAGCGTATCAAAAAAACTGTCGACAACAACCAATGCGACCTTGAGAAGCTCGCGGCGATTAAGCATCATGAATATGACAACGAGGGCAGGAATGAAGTACTGCAGAAAGACGACCAGGTACTCTGGGTGCAGCTTGATGTTTCCATACAAAGCCACAAGCACGGCTCCAACTGCAATGGCCACCACAAAGGGGGAGGCAACAACCGGTCTTGGCAAATTTGCTCGCTTGAACTTTAGCAGAAAGTTGCCCACACCGAACGAGCCCATTACGATCAAAAAACTTATCGTGTAAACGCCAGCAAGCGCGCCCAATTCTCCGTCGGTCACGAAGAGCACCGACAGACAAAGGAGAAAGAACATGATCAAGATCACATACGCGCTGCCGCGCCTGTTTTCTTTTAGCGTAAACTGTGGCAATACCCGATCAAGTGCCATCCTCTTGATCAGGCCGGCCACGCCGACATATGAAGTGAGTACGGCTCCACTCAACACCAGTACAGCATCTACCGATATGAAAGTGCTCAACCACCAACCCCCGGTTTCAAATCCCATACGCGACAAGAGTGCAGCCTGGTTCTCGTTGATCACGATAGTGGGCAACACTGAAATTACAGCCAGCGCCATCAGGGGATTGATGATGCTAACAGCTGCCCACATATTTCGAAGCGTCTTTCTGAAAACCCCGGGTTGCTGCTCCTCCACGAAGTTGGCAGAACTTTCGAATCCCGAGATCCCCAGCATAGCTGCGCAGAATCCAAAGAACACAGCGGAGCCAATCCCATTTGGCATTGGCATCGAGAAATTTGACACAGTCGTTTCAAGGCCGTTCGATGTCACATGCCAGATGGCACTAAGTATAAGCAACGACATCGTGGCAAGGTGAATAATGAAAATGACGGTAGCCACAATCGCCGATTCAGAAATGCCGAGTGTAGTCAGGACCAGGAAGAACGCCAACAGTCCAACCGTTGCCAGGACAACCGGAAGCGAGGGAATGAGTGTGTGGAGATAATGCATAGCCTCCGAAGCGGAAATAACTGCGGTCGCCATGTATGACAACACCGTGAGGCACGCAGCAATCGATGCGTTGTTCTTGCTGGTCGTGTTAAGTAGAACATTGTAAGCCCCTCCATTCAATGGCAAAGCCCCGACAACCTCCCCATATATGCTGCGGAACAGGTATAGCACTGCAGCAACAACGAGCAAAGCAATCCATGCATACTGACCGGCATAGGCAATGGTCAACGCCGAAACATACAGACAGGATGAAGTAATGTCATTGCCGCATATTGCCGTGGCATGAAGTTGATTCAGTTTCTTATTTCCCATGGCTACCGCTCCAATAATGTGCGCTCAGAGTCGGACAAAAAACCTCTTTGCGCGGTAGATGAAGGTACTAAAAACCTTAAGAGGATTGACCGGTCGTATTCCCTTCAAAAAAACCCCCGACGGGGTCGGGGGTTGTTCAAAAATGGAGCCTAATGTTCCGCCGTGCGCTTGGCCATGT
>Ga0315912_10003712_pt1 | contig 14948 bp, 17 predicted proteins | sample VfabasoilMG_FD_204469 | JGI IMG/M metagenome (GOLD analysis project Ga0315912, IMG submission 204469) | Garden soil microbial communities collected in Santa Monica, California, United States - V. faba soil | ecosystem: Environmental > Terrestrial > Soil > Garden | place: USA: California... | reverse complement strand
CACTGCAGCTGCGCGCCGGGGATGCGCGCGGCGGCGAACTCGCTATGCTCGGGCAGCGCATCGGTGTCGACACGCCCGTGCACCAGCAGCGTCGGCACGACGATGCCTTCCAGCCGCAGGTCGCCGATGGCGGCGAAGTTGGCCATGTCGTTGTCCAGCCCCGGCTTGCGCGTGCCGCGCCAGCTGATGGTGCCAGCCAGACCGAGCACGAGGCGGCGCTTCGCCTCGTCGGCCCAGACTTCGTGCACCAGGGTCTCGAGTTCGGCCTTCGACAGTTCGCCCTCCGAGGCCAGCGTGGCGCCGGCCAGTGCGCGCTGCGCATGCTCGCGCATGATCTTCAGGATCCAGTTGCCCAGCGCCGAGCCGAACATGGTGTGTTCATGCCTTGAGCTTGTAGCCGGTGCGGAAGATCCAGGTCACCGCGCCCAGGCACAGCAGCAGGAAGGCCAGGGTCATGCCCAGGCTCCACACCACACCCACGTCGGCGACGCCGAAGAAGCTCCAGCGAAAACCGCTGACCAGGTAGACCACCGGGTTGAACAGCGCGATCTGCTGCCACGGCGAGGCCAGCATGTGGATCGAATAGAAGGTGCCGCCGAGGAAGGCCAGCGGCTGCACCAGCATCAGCGGCACGACCTGCAGCTTCTCGAAGCCGTCGGCCCAGACGCCGAGGATGAAGCCGAGCAGGCTGAAGCTCAGCGAGGTCAGCACCAGGAAGGCCAGCATCCACAGCGGGTGCGCGACCGAGAAATCGACGAACAGCCGCGCCGTGGCCAGCATCAGCAACCCGAGGATCACCGACTTGCAGGCCGCCGCGCCGACATAGCCGAGCACGATCTCCAGCGGCGACACCGGTGCCGACAGCAGCTCGTAGATCGTGCCCGAGAACTTGGGCATATAGATGCCGAAGGAGCCGTTGGACACGCTCTGCGTCAGGATCGCCATCATGATCAGCCCGGGCACGATGAAGGCGCCGTAGCCGATGCCGTCGATCTCCTGCACACGCGAGCCGATGGCCGCGCCGAAGACCACGAAATACAGCGAGGTGCTGAGCACCGGCGAGGCCACGCTCTGCATCAGCGTGCGCCGCGTGCGCGCCATCTCGAAACCGAAGATGGCCTTGATGCCGTACAGGTTCATGGCTGGTGCACCAGGCTGACGAAGATGTCCTCCAGCGAGCTCTGCTCGGTCTGCAGGTCCTTGAAGTCGATGCCCAGCGCCACCAGCCTGCGCAGCAGCTCGGGCACGTTGGACGGGCCTTTTGCCGTGTCGAAGCTGTGCACCAGCGCGTGGCCGTCGTCGGCCAGCTCCAGCGCCCAGTCGGCCAGCGCCGCGGGCACGGCCTGCAGCGGCCGCTGCAGCTGCAGCGTCAGGCGCTTGCGCCCCAGTTGCTGCATCAGCTGCGCCTTGTCCTGCACCAGGATGATCTCGCCGTGGCTGATGACGCCGATGCGCTCGGCCATCTCCTCGGCCTCTTCGATGTAGTGCGTGGTCAGGATGATGGTCACGCCGCGCTGCTGCAAGCCGCGCACCATCTGCCACATGTCGCGGCGCAACTCGACGTCGACGCCGGCGGTGGGCTCGTCCAGGAACAGCACGTGCGGCTCGTGGCTCAGCGCCTTGGCGATCATGACGCGGCGCTTCATGCCGCCGGACAGCGTCATGATGCGCGCGTCGCGCTTGTCCCACAGCGACAGCTGCTTCAGCAAATCCTCCAGCAGCGCGGGGTTCGGCGCCCTGCCGAACAGGCCGCGGCTGAAGGCCACGGTGTTGATCACCGACTCGAAGGCATCGGTGCTCAGCTCCTGCGGCACCAGGCCGATGGCGCTGCGTGCGGCACGGTAGTCGCGCCGGATGTCATGGCCGTCCACCGTCACCGTGCCGGCGCTGGCGTTGACGATGCCGCAGACGATGCTGATCAGCGTGGTCTTGCCGGCGCCGTTGGGGCCGAGCAGCGCGAAGATCTCGCCGCGGCGGATCTGCAGGTCGACGTTCTTCAGCGCGACGAAGCCCGACGCATAGGTCTTGCCCAGACCCTGGATGTCGATGATCGGTGTCATGCGGCCACATTGTGGTGCAGGCAGAATCGGTGCGTGAAGGCGCTCAGCTGCGGCATCCTCGTGCTCAACCCGCGCAGCGAGTTGCTGCTGTGCCGCGCCACCGGCACCTTCCGCTGGGACATTCCCAAGGGCGGCAGCGAGCCCGGCGAAAGCCCGCTGCAGACGGCGCTGCGCGAGACCGCCGAGGAATGCGGCTTGCGCTTCGCGCCGCGTGACTTGATGGAACTGGGCCGCTTTGCCTACCGCCCGGCCAAGGACCTGCACCTGTACGCCGCGCTGGCCGACGGCATCGACGCCGCGGCCTGCCGTTGCAGCAGCCATTTCACCGATGTCTGGGGGCGGCGCCGTCCGGAGATGGATGCCTTCGAGTGGACCGCCTTCGAGCGCGTGCCGCGGCGCTGCGCGCGGCGCATGGCCGCGCTGCTGACGCAGACCCTGTCGCTGCCGCAGCTGATGCAGCGGCTGCTGCTGCGCACGCAGTAAGCTCGGCGGCCTTCGTAAGGAGCTTCGCCATGGAACCCAGCGTACACAGCCTGCGCAACCTGTTCGAGCAACTCGGCCTGCCGGGCGGGGAGGCGGACATCGCGCGCTTCGTGGCCACGCACCGGCCGCTGGCCGCCGGCACCGTGCTGGCGGATGCGCCGTTCTGGAGCGCGGCGCAGGCGCAATTCCTGCGCGAGGAGGTCGAGGACGATGCCGACTGGGCCGAGATCGTCGACCAGCTCAACCTGATGCTGCGCTAACGCTCGGTGGGCGGCGCGGTGGCCGGCTGCTCGGGCAGCCCGGCCAGGTGCGCGTCGTCGCCCCAGCGCACGATGTCCAGCGTGCCGCCGCGCCAGCGCAGGCGGTTGATGCCGGTGTTCGGGATCGCGCACTCGCGCGGGCCGCTCAGGCTGTGGCCATGCGCGGTGCGCCACAGCATGTCGAGCACGCCGCCGTGTGTCACGAGCAGCAGCGTCTTGCCGGCATGTTCGTGGGCCAGCTTGCGCACCGCGGCGAGTACGCGCGCGTGGAACTGGCGCACGCTCTCGCCTTCGGGCAGCGCATAGTCGGCATCGTGGCGCAGCCACTGCGCCCACAGCGCCGGATGGCTGGCCTTGATGGTCGGCACGTCCAGGCCTTCCAGCACGCCGAAGGACTGCTCGCGCAGCCCGCGCTGCGCCAGCGCCTGGCGCGCGTGCGCGCGCTCCAGCGGCATCGCGGTCTGGCGCGCGCGCTGCAGGTCGCTGCTGATCAGCAGGTCGAAGCGGTCGCCGGCCAGCGCGGCGGCCAGACGCTGCGCCTGCTGCTGCCCGATGTCGTTCAGCGGCACGTCGATCTGACCCTGGAAGCGCTGCTGGCGGTTCCAGTCGGTCTCGCCGTGGCGGATGAAGACCAGTTCGGTCATCGCGCGCAATCCCCACCGATGGCCGACTTGCTGCGCTCCAGCGGCTGCACCTTCAGCGCCAGCAGCGGCTCGAGCACTTCGCGCTCGAAGGCACGCATCGAGGCTTCGCTGTGTTGTCCGGGGCGTGAGGCCTCGATCAGCGTCGTGCCGTCGGCCAGCTGCCATTGTTCGACCTTCAGCTTGCCCGACACCAGCCGCGTCATCGTGCTGCCGCAGCCCTTGGGCCGAGCCTGCAAGGCGTGCGGTGGCAGCAGGCCCAGGTCGCGCGACTCGACGCTGCAGCTGCGCGAATAGGCCGTCAGCGTGCGCCCCGAGCCGATCCAGGTGACGTCGGCCTCGTCCTTGCGATCTGGGGTGCTGCCCAGCGGGCAGGCCCAGCGCTTCAGTGGCAGCTGTGCGGGCGGCGCCTTGTTGCCGCGCAGCTTGAAGGTCAGCTCCGCCTCGCCCTGGCTGATGCGCTTGCGCAGGATCGGCTCGAAGCCCGGCGGCACGTCGGCCGGCGGCGTGAACTCGAAGTACTGCACCTCGAACCGACGCGGCTTGCCGGCCTTCAGATGCAGCTCGCGCAGCGCGTCGTGGGGTGTCGCCGGGCCGCCCTGCTTCGGATCCCAGCGCAGCGCGAACTCGGCGTCCATCGCGGCCGCGTGCGCCGGCAGCGCGGCCAGCGCCGCGGCCAGGACCAGCAGGCAGGCGCGCAGGCTGGAAGAGAGGGCGCAGTGCATGGCCGTCAGTGTAGGGGTGCGCCGCCTTGCAATCTCGGCCAATGGATAAGCAAACGCGCATTCCTTCGTTCTCGCGGCGCTTGTGTGTGCCTATCGTGCACCCCATCGATCAAGCACCTGGCATCGCATGCAACTCGTCGCCCTTTCCGGCAGCCCTTCCGCACGTTCGCGTTCGGCCTGGTTGCTGCAGCTCACGCAGACCCGCCTCGAAGCGCTGCTGCGCCAAGCCACGACGATCGCGCTGCGCGAGCTGCCGCCGCGCTCGTTGCTGGCCGGCGATGCGCAGCAGCCGGCCATCGACACGGCGGTGCAAACGCTGCTGCGTGCCGACGTGGTGCTGGTGGCTACGCCGATCTACAAGGCAGCCTACAGCGGCCTGCTGAAAAGCTTCCTGGACCTGCTGCCCGGCGACGCGCTGCGCGGCAAGACGTGCTGCCGCTGGCCACCGGCGGCAGCCCCGCCCACATGCTGGCGCTGGACTATGCGCTGAAGCCGGTGCTCGGCGCTTTAGGCGCGCGCGACATCCTCGACAGCGTCTTCGCCACCGATGCGCAGCTGCCGCCGCACGCGGCCGGCGGCTTCGTGCCCGAGGCCGCTCTGGTGCAGCGGCTGGACCGCGCGCTGCAGCCGCTGCTCGTCCGCCTCCCGTCGCCGACGCCGGCCCTGCGATGTAGCGCCTGAGACACCGACCGTTTGTCTCCCCGCCCCGCAACGGGCGATTCGTCCCCGGCGTCGATGGGGTGGCGCCGGGGGGCACTTTTGCCATCACTGCAAGAAAGCGAAGATCATGTCCAAAGACTCCGTCTCTCCGACCCGCGCCCGCCAATGGCTGGTGCTGGGGCTGACCATCGCCGTGCTCGTGGTGCTGGCCGCGCTGGTGCCGGCGCAGGCGCAAGCGCAATCGAAGCCGGAACAGCTGCGCATCGGCTTCCAGAAATCCGCCAGCCTGCTGACGCTGCAGAAGTCGCAGGGCTCACTGGAAAAGCGACTGGCGCCGCTGGGCGTGGCCGTGAAGTGGGTCGAGTTCCCGGCCGGCCCGCAACTGCTGGAAGGGCTGAACGTCGGCGCCGTCGACGTGGGCTATGTCGGCGAGGCGCCGCCGATCTTTGCGCAAGCCGCAGGTGCCCAGTTCGTCTACATCGGCAACGACCCGGCCGCGCCCGAGGCCGAGGCCATCGTCGTGACCAAGGATTCGCCCATCAAGAGCGTGGCCGATCTGAAGGGCAAGAAGGTCGCGCTGAACAAGGGCAGCAACGTGCACTACCTGCTGGTCAAGGCGCTGGAAAAACATGGCCTGAAGTACGCCGACATCCAGCCGGTGTTCCTGCCGCCGGCCGATGCGCGTGCCGCGTTCGAGAAGGGGGCGGTCGATGCCTGGGCCATCTGGGACCCGTTCCTGGCTGCGGTGGAAAAACAAAGCGGCGCGCGCATCCTCGTCGACGGTCGCGGCGTGGTCAACAACTACGCCTTCTACCTGGCCGAGCGCGCCTATGCCGAGAAGTACCCGCAGGTGGTGCGCGCGCTGTTCGAAGACACCGTCGCCCAGGGACAGTGGCTGAAGGCCAACCTCAAGCAGGCGGCGGCGGTCATCGCGCCGCTGCAGGGCCTGGACCCGGCCGTGGTGGAACTCAACCTGCAGCGCTACCAGTTCGGCGTGCTGCCGCTGACGCCCGCGGTCGCCGCCGAGCAGCAGAAGATCGCCGACGCCTTTCTGTCCTTGGGCCTGATCCCCAAGCCGATCCGCATCGTCGATGCGCTGCCCGGTGCGGCGCAGACCGCGCTGGCGAAGTAGGGTAGGGGCACGCGCATGAAGACCCCATTCGTCAACTCACGCCGTGCGGCGCTGGCTGTGCTCGGCCTGACGGCCGTCGGGTGGGGCCTGGCACGGGCCCAGTCCGCGGCCCTGTCCGAACTGCGCATCGGTTTCCAGAAAGGCAGCTTCAATCTCGCGCTGCTGAAGAGCCTGAGCCTGCTGGACCAGCACTTGGCCGGCACCCCTGTGCGCTGGGTCGAGTTTCCGGCCGGTCCGCAATTGCTCGAAGCCCTGGCGGTGGGCAGCGTGGATTTCGGCGGCGTCGGCGATTCGCCGCCGGTGTTTGCGCAGGCGGCGGGCAAGGACCTGTTCTACGTTGGTGCCGAGCCGCCCAAGCCCGACAGCTCGGCGATCCTCGTCAAGCCCGACGCACCCCTAAAGGCGCTGGCCGATCTGAAGGGCAAGCGTGTTGCCGTGCAGAAGGGTTCGAGCGCGCATTTCCTGCTCGTGCAGGCCGTGGCCAGGGGTGGCTTGCCGTGGACCGAGGTGCAGCCGGTGTACCTGCCGCCGGCCGATGCGCGTGCCGCGTTCGAGAAGGGGGCGGTCGATGCCTGGTCCATCTGGGACCCGTACTACGCGGCGGCCGAGATCGCCGGCGGCACACGCGTGCTCGCCACGAGCCGTGGGCTCACCAACAACAACACTTTCTACCTGGCCTCGCGCTCGCTGGCCGGCGACGAGGCGGCGCTGCGCAAAATCTTCGCGGCCTTGACCGAGACCGACGCCTGGGCGCAAGCCCACAAGGCGCAGGCCGCGCAACGCTTCGCCGACTTCGCCGGCCTGCCCCTGGACACCGTGAACCGCGTGCTCGAACGGCGGCCGGCCTCGCCGGTGGCGCCGCTGTCGGCGGAACTGGTGGCCGAGCAGCAGAAGGTGGCCGACGCCTTCGCGCAGCTGGGCCTGATTCCCAAACCGATCCTTGTCGCGGATGCCGTCTGGCTGCCCGGCCAGGCCGTGGCCCGCAGCCGCTGAGCACGCCACCTCGACACCCCCATGAAGATCCTCTGGTTCATCCCCACGCACGGCGATTCGCGCTACCTCGGCTCCACCAAGGGCGCGCGTGTCGCCGACTTCGCCTACTTCAAGCAGATCGCCATCGCCGCCGACAGCCTGGGCTACGAAGGCGTGCTCATTCCCACCGGGCGCTCCTGCGAGGATTCGTGGATCCTCGCAGCGAGCCTGATCGACGCGACGCGGCAGCTGAAGTTCCTGGTCGCGCTGCGCCCGGGACTGGTCGCGCCGACACAGTCGGCACGCATGGCGGCCACGCTCGACCGGCTGTCCGGCGGGCGGCTGCTCGTCAACCTGGTCACCGGCGGTGATGCCGAAGAGCTGGCCGGTGACGGCCAGTTGCTCAGCCATGCCGAGCGCTACGAAGAATCGGCCGAGTTCATCCGCATCTGGCGCGAGGTGATCGCGCGCAGCCACGACGGACAGAGCTTCGACTACGACGGCAAGCATCTGCGCGTCAAGGGCGCGAAGTTGCTGTATCCGCCGCCGAGCCAGCCTTATCCGCCGCTGTTCTTCGGCGGCTCGTCCGAACCCGCGCATGAACTGGCTGCCGAACAGGTGGACACCTACCTCACTTGGGGCGAGCCGCCCGATGCCGTGGCGGCCAAGGTGGCCGATGTGCGCGCACGTGCCGCCAAACACGGGCGCACGCTGCAATTCGGCATTCGCTTGCATGTCATCGTGCGCGAGACCGAGGACGAAGCCTGGCGCGCCGCCGCCGAGCTGGTGTCCGAGCTCGACGAGAGGACCGTGGCCGCCGCGCAAGCCAGGTTCGCGCAGATGGATTCGGTGGGCCAGCGCCGCATGGCCGAGCTGCACCGGGGCCGCTTCGACAAGAGCGACATCCGCAAGGGCCTGGAGATCGCGCCCAACCTGTGGGCCGGGGTCGGCCTGGTGCGCGGCGGCGCCGGCACCGCGCTGGTGGGCAGCGCCGAGCAGGTGGCGGCGCGCATCAGGGCGTACGCGGCGCTGGGGCTGGACTACTTCGTGCTGTCCGGCTACCCGCACCTGGACGAAGCGCACCGCTTCGCCGAGCTGGTGTTCCCGCTGCTGCCGCTGGACACGCAACGCAAGCTCGGCGGCCGCACCTTGAGCGGGCCCTTCGGCGAGGTCATCGCCAGCCAGTACGTGCCGCGCGCGTCGCAGAGCTGAGTTCATGACGGACGTACGGCGCGTCGACCACGTGCAGCTGCCGATGCCGCTCGGCGGCTCGGGGCGGGCGCGGGCGTTCTACGAGGGCCTGCTCGGCTGGCGCGAGCTGCGCGACCCGCTGCTCAACCGGCCGGGCACGCTGCGCTATTCGCTCGGCGGCCAACGCCTCGATCTGAGCGAAGGCAACTTCGTGCGCGTCGCCCCGCAGGCCCACCTGGCGCTGGCCATGGGCGGGCTGGAGCCGTTGATGGCGCGACTGCGCGCCGCGCGCTGGCCGATCGACGTGGACACGCTGGCCAAGGGCCTGCGCTTCTACGTCGAGGACCCCTTCGGCAACCGCCTCGAACTCTTCGAGGCCCATTCACAGGAGTCGAGCTTCGATGTCTCGCAGATCCGCTTTGCCGTCTGAAGCCCACCTGCGCCGCAACCTGCTGCCCTGGGTGGTGCCGGTGCTGGCGCTCGCCGGCTGGCAGATCGCCTCCAGCAGCGGTTGGCTGTCCACGCGCGTGCTGCCCGAGCCCTGGTCGGTGCTGACCGCCTTCTGGACGCTGCTGCGTTCGGGCGAGCTGTGGCACCACGTCGCGGTGAGCACCGGCCGCGCGCTCGCCGGTCTTGCACTGGGCGGCGGGTTGGGCCTGCTGCTCGGGCTGCTGACCGGCAGCTTCCGCAGCGCCGAGACGCTGCTCGACACCAGCTTCCAGATGGTGCGCAACATCCCGGCGCTGGCGCTGATCCCGCTGGTCATCCTGTGGTTCGGCATCGACGAGGGCGCCAAGCTCTTCCTGGTGTCGGTGGGCGTGTTCTTCCCGATCTACCTGAACACCTTCCACGGCATCCGCTCGGCGGACAAGGGGCTGATCGAGATGGCGCAGAGCTACGGCCTGAAGGGCTGGCAGCTCTACCGCCACGTCATCCTGCCCGGCGCGCTGCCCTCGGTGCTGGTGGGCCTGCGCTTCTCGCTCGGGCTGATGTGGGTGCTGCTGATCGTCGCCGAGACCATCTCGGCGCAAAGCGGCATCGGCTACCTGACGATGAACGCGCGCGAGTTCCTGCAGACCGACGTGGTGCTGGTCGGCATCCTGCTGTACGCGCTGCTGGGCAAGCTGGCCGACGTGCTGGCCAAGGGGCTGGAACGCTGGTGGCTGCGCTGGCACCCGGGTTACCAGGCGCCGCCGGTCTGAGCTCATGTTGGAAGGACATTCGATGATGTTTCTGCAGGAAGCCGATGACTTCACGCTGGCCTTGCGCCGTGATGCGCCGACGCAGCCGGTCGCACGCAGCGCCGCGCCCGCCGCAACGCCTGGCGTGGCGGTGCACATCCGCGCGCTGGACAAGGCCTTCGGTGCGCGCCGCGTGCTCGAAGGCATCGAGCTGCGCATCGAGCCCGGCGAGTTCGTCGCCATCGTCGGGCGCAGCGGCTGCGGCAAGAGCACGCTGCTGCGCCTGGTGGCCGAGCTGGAAACACCCAGTGCCGGCGGCATCGAACTGGACGGCGCGCCGATCGCGCAGCAGCACGACGACATCCGCATCATGTTCCAGGACGCGCGGCTGCTGCCGTGGAAGAAGGTGGCCGGCAACATCGGCCTCGGCCTGCGCTCGGCCGATGCGCCGGCCCGCGCTCGCGCCGCGCTGGCGCAGGTGGGCCTGGCCGACCGCGCGCACGACTGGCCGGCGCCGCTGTCCGGCGGGCAGCGGCAACGCGTCGCGCTGGCGCGCGCGCTGGTGCACTCGCCCAGGCTGCTGCTGCTGGATGAGCCGCTGGGCGCGCTCGATGCGTTGACGCGCATCGAGATGCAGCGGCTGATCGAATCGCTGTGGCGCGAGCAGGGTTTCACCGCGCTGCTGGTCACCCACGACGTGGCCGAGGCGGTGGCGCTGGCCGACCGCGTGCTGCTCATCGAAGACGGCCGCATCGCGCTGGACGAGCGCGTGCCACTGCCGCGCCCGCGCTCACGCGGCAACCCGCGCTTCGCCGCGATCGAGGAGCGCATCCTGCAACGTGTGCTGGGCGAGGCGGAGCCTGAGCTGTCGCAGCCGCAGCCGCAGCCGCTGGATACGCCGCTGCCGGCTCGACTGGGGCTTACAGGCGGAAGCCCAGTTGCCGCAGTTGCTCTTGAACGCTCCGCTCGGTGAGCAGCGCGCGAAAGGCGCGCAGGGCCGGGCGGTCCAGACTCGCCTTGGGCACGATGAAGTCGTAGTGTTCTTCCTGCAGCGCGATGAAACCCAGGCCGTATTGGCGCGCCACGGTGTCGATCGCCACGCCCCAATCGGCGCGGCCCTGTTGCACGGCGGCGGCCACGGCGTTGTGTGACTTCGTCTGCACGCCGTAGCCTGCAGGCCGGTGCGTCCCCAGCAACCTGTCGATCAGGACACGCGTGCCGCTGCCGGCATTGCGGTTGACCAGCGCACAGTCCGGGTCGGCGAGCGCGGCAGCTACCGCCTCTTCCAGGCTCTTGCCTGCGAAGCGCGCGTCGCCCTCGCGGAACACCAGGCCCTGCATGCGGCGATAGCCTGGCAGCAGGGTCAGCGTGTCGGCCAGCAGATGGTGGTTGTAGCGCCCGGTCGCGGGGTCCATGAGGTGCACGCTGGCGATGTCGCATTCGCCCCGTGCGGCGGCCTTTGCGCCACCCATGCTGCCGACGTAGAGGACCTTGGGCCGTACGCCGCGGCGCATCAGCCGGCCGACGATCATGTCGAGTCCGACGCAGTGGCTGCCGATGATCACCAGATCCGCGGCTTCGAGGCCCTGCGCTAGAAGCTGGACCTGGACTTCGGCGCCAGCGTCGACAAATTCGGTGTGCTGGTCGATGGTGATGAAGCCATCGGCGCCGCTGAACGTGGTGACCGAGCCCGAGCCCTTGCCCATCGGGTACGCACTCAATCGTTCATCGCGCTGCACCAGGCCGACCAACAGGTACTCGGTGCGCCCGCGCTCAGAGTTGACACGCATCGGCAGCGTCGCGGTCACCCACTGGCGCCGCTGCGGCGGCACGCCGGCAAAAGCGCGGATCACCGGCGCCACGAACTCGTGGAAGGTGAAGATCGCCGAGGTCGGGAAGCCCGGGAGGATGACCACGGGCTTGCCTTGACTCACCGCAAGGCAGATCGGCTTGCCCGGCTTCAGTGCCACCCCATGCGCGACGATGCCCGGATCGCCCAGGCGGCTGGCGACGCGGTACGACAGGTCTCCGGCGCCTTTGGAGGTGCCGCCGGACAGCAGCACCACGTCGTGCTGCAGCGCAGTGCTCAACGCCGCGGCGAGCGCTTGCTCGTCGTCGCGCACCACCCCCAGTTGCACAGGCTCCCCGCCGAGCTCGGCCACCGCAGCGCCGATGATGGCTGCGTTGGAATCGTAGATCGCGCCGAGCGGCAACGGCGCGCCGGGCGGCACGATTTCGTCGCCGGTCGACAGGATGGCCACGCGCGGGCGGCGGTACACCCGAACCTGGGCGATGCCGATCGCCGCCAGCACACCGATCTCGCGCGACGTCAAGACCTGGCCGGCGCGCAGCACGGTTTCACCGCGTGCAATGTCGGTACCGGCGTAGCTGACGTTCTCGCCCGCCGTGACTGCACGGCTGATGTCCACCGCGCGCGTGCCGTGCGGGCCGACGACGAGCTCGGTGTGTTCGACCATGACCACGGCGTCGGCACCCCGCGGCAGCATCGCGCCGGTGGCGATCACCGTGGCGCGGCCCGCGCCCACCCCCTGGGCTGGCACCGTGCCGGGCGTGAGCAGCTCGGTGGTCAGTGTCACGCGGCGCAGCTCTTCTTCACCGGCGCCGAAAGTGTCGCTGGCCTGCAGCGCGACACCGTCGACGTTGGACCGGTCGAAGCCGGGCACGTCGACCTCGGCGATGACGTCGTCGCCCAACACCCGGTTCAGCGCATCGGCCAGCGGCACCGTCTCATGGCCCAGCGGCTCGAGCTTGAGCTGCCGCTGGAATCGCGCGGTGGCCTCGTCGCGTGTGATGACGCTGAGGAATTGCGTCTGCCGGCCGTCGCCTGCCGGCGGCACCTCGGCGCGTGCAGGAATGTCTGCCATGGGCTCAGATCGGGTCGTAGAGGTGGACGATGACTTCGCTGCCGCTTGCATGGCCCTCGCTTTCGGCGGGCACGACCACGAAGCCATCGGCGCGCGTGGTCGAGGACAGCACCGATGCACCGCTCAACGCCAGCGGTTCCACCTCGCCGTTGCGCAGGCGCACGCGGCAGTAGTCGACGCGGCCGATGGCCGAAACGATCTTGCGCGCAAGTAGGGCACGATGTTGCGGATAGGGCCATTGCGCCGGCAGTCCGCCACGCAGCCGGATGGCCCGCCCGGCGAAGAAGTCATACGCGCACAGGCACGACACCGGGTTGCCCGGCAGCAGAAATATCAGCGTGTCGCCGACACGGCCGCAACCCGCGGGGCTGGACGGGCGCATCGCCACGCCGTGAATGGCGAGCTCACCCACTTGTGCCAACAGGCGCGGGGCATGGTCCTCGCTGCCCACGCTCGAGCCGCCGGAGATCAGTACGACATCTGCGCCTGCTTCGGTGATGGCATGGCGGATGCGCGCCGGGTCGTCGCCGGTGCGCAGATGCGCCTGCAGCAGCCCGCCGTCGCGCGCGACCAGCCCGTGCAGCATCGCGGAGTTGGCGTCATGGATGTCGTGCACGCCCTTCGGTTGACCCGGGGCGATGACTTCGTTGCCGGTCACGATGATGCGCACCCGAGGTCGGCGCAGCGCCGCAACCCGACCCATGCCGAGCGACGCCAGCACGCCGGCGTCCTGCGGCCGCAGCCGCCTGCCCGCGGCGAGCACCGTCGTGCCGCGGGCGATGTCTTCGCCAACCCGGCCTATGTGCTTGCCCGGGCTCAAGGCCATCGAAATCTCGATCCCGTTCGGCGTGGCGCGAACGTACTCGGCGGGCACCACCGCATCGGCCCCGGCAGGCAGCGGTGCACCGGTCATGATGCGCACCGCCTCGCCCACTTGCACGCTGCCGTCGAAGGGCCGGCCGGGCAGTGTGCTGCCGATCACGCCGAATGCAAGCGGGTTGTAGTCCCCGGCACCGGTGGTTTCGTCGGCGCGCAGTGCGTAGCCGTCCATCGAGGCTCGATCGAAGGCCGGCACGTCCACGCCAGCCACCACCTCGCTGGCGAGGACGCGGCCGCTGGCGTGGTCGATGTCCACCATCTCCGCTGACAAGGGCTGCGCATGCCGGGCGATCCATTGCCACACCTGCGTCACCTCGGCGCGATGCTGGAAGCCGCGCATGCGAACATCGTGCGGATCCGGCGCGGCAGCCGGCACCTCTTGAGGCCGAGCGTTCTCGTCCATGCCGGTCATGTCGTTCGTGCGGACCGATTCTGCAGCTTGCAAGCTTCAGGCTGTGACTGCGAGGATGACGCTGGAGGCCTTGAAGAAGGCCGTCGCGCGTGTGCCGATGGCCAGGCCGAGGGTCTTGACGCTGCCCTGCGTGACGATGGCGTTGATGCTGCCGCCGCCATCGATGTCGATGCTGACTTCGGCGTTCACCGCCCCCGGCGTGACGGCGCTCACCGTGCCCGGCAGCTGGTTGCGCGCCGAGAGCTTCGTGCCCTCCAGGTCGGTGGCGATCAGCACCGACGAGGACTTGATCAGCGCGATCACGCTCATGTTCGTGCGCAACCCCAGCGATGCGGTGCTGTCGCGCGTGACGACGGCCACGATGCGCTGCCCGCCGGGCAGGGTCAACTCGACCTCGTCGTTGACGGCTCCGGAGCGCACCGAGGTCACGGTGCCGACGAACTGGTTTCTGGCGCTGGTCTTCATGTTCAGGATCCTCAGCAGGGAGAAGTCTTTGTCGAGATCGATCGACTCATCGTCGAGCAGCTTCATGAAGCGCTGGTGCGCCGCATCGATCTGCTCGAAACGCTCCACCAGGCGTACGCCGTAGGGCGTGAGGTGGGTCGAGCCGCCGCCTCGTCCGCCGGTGCTGCGTTCGACCAGCGGCTTGCCCGCCAGCCGGTTCATCGCGTCGATGGCATCCCACGCGCCCTTGTAGCTCAGGCCGACGGCCTTGGCGGCGTGCGTGATCGAGCCTTGTTCGGCGACGGCGCGCAGCAGCCCCATGCGCTGTTCGCCACCGAGGACTTCGCTGCCCACCGTCATCCATACCGCGCCCTGCAGTTCAAGCCGCTTGTTCCGTCTGCGCCGCGGGGCCGTCGCCATGCCTGCTCCTGAACCTGACCTCGACGGGTCGGTCCGGGAAGCATAGCGGCTGCTCCGCGCATCAAGTGCTGGCAGCTTCCGCGGCCATTTGCTGCGCGGCTGTGGCGATGCGGCCCGCGCGCATGTGCACGACCTCGTCGGCCAGCGTCTTGACATCGTCTTCGTCGTGCGTGATCAGCAGCATCGGCACACCCACCTGGGCCTGCAGCTCGCGCAATTCTTCCCGCAAGTTCTGGCGCAAGCCGCGGTCGAGCGCCGCAAAGGGTTCGTCGAGCAGCAGCGCCGTCGGCTCAAGCACCAGGGCGCGGGCCAGCGCCGTGCGCTGTCGCTGGCCGCCGGAGAGCTGGTGCGGATAGTGGCCTGCGATGGACTGCAGGTGAAATGCAGCGATCCAGCGGTCGACCGCCCCATCGGCCACATCGCGCGGCGGGTTGAGCCAGCCGCCCCATCTCGCGAAGGCGATGTTCTGCCGCACCGTCAGGTGCGGGAACAAGGCGTAGTCCTGGAACACGTAGGCCAGGCGTCGTTCCTGGGGCGTCAGGCTGAATCCAGACGCGCGGTCGTACAGCACGCGGCCGGCGATGGCCACGCGGCCCCGGTCCG
>Ga0315912_10003711_pt1 | contig 14951 bp, 9 predicted proteins | sample VfabasoilMG_FD_204469 | JGI IMG/M metagenome (GOLD analysis project Ga0315912, IMG submission 204469) | Garden soil microbial communities collected in Santa Monica, California, United States - V. faba soil | ecosystem: Environmental > Terrestrial > Soil > Garden | place: USA: California... | reverse complement strand
TCCCGGTTCGACCGAAGGTGGCCGTGGTGTTTTTGGCTGCGTTGCTGCCATTTGCAGAGAACGAGACCGTGCCCGGCGGGGTCCCTGTGGTCGCCCAGGTGTAAGTCAGATTGGCCTCGCCCCTGTCGTCGGCACCGAGCACGCTCAACGCGCTGGTCGTGCTGGTCGTTGGGTTGGGGTTACCCGCAGCCGGCGTCGCGATGGTCGGAGCCTGGTTGCCCGAGCCGCTCGCCGTATCGGAGAGGATCTCGATGCCGCTCGATTTCGCGTTGTTGGCGACGGTCACGTACTGGATGCTGATCTGCCCCGCAGGCGAGGCGGTCGTGCTGAAATCACGCACGAGCGCCTTGTTGGCACCAGCCAAAGCGAAGATATCGAAGTTGGTCAACACCTGCGCGCCGTTGATCAGCACATTGAAGGTGCGCGCGCCAGCTTGCGTGAACCAGATCTCGGCGAAATGCAGGCGCACGATGTAATTCGCGCCCGGCGTGAGACTACCAAAGGTGTAGGAATGATTGCCGACGCGTTCGGTGCGATAAACCTCTGCCGGCGCTGCGTTCGCGACGCCCGCCGTCGCAACGACCTTGCCAGAATCATACGTGCCGCCACCGGTCGCGAAGCGATCCGCGGTAAACGGGCTGATCGCGCCGCCGCCGCAGTTGATCTGATACACCGGCACGATGAGCGCCTGCTGCTCGTGCGAAGCGGCTCGATTAGTCTCCGGTGCGCAGCCGAGAGCGCACAAGGTCGTCAAAAGGGCGAGCAACACCGCTGCGGATATTCGAGAATGCATGAGTGCTCCGTTCGCACGTGAAAGCGCGCCCAGTTTGCAAGAGCGAGGCCACGTTCACGAACAGAGCCCATTCACGATTTTCTTCGGCTTTTTCTTACTGAAGTGTGACCTTCTGGCGTCTCGCTCACAAAAGCGCCACTCACACTCGCGAGTGACACACGCTCATGGGGCGCGCTTCGTTTCAGACTGAGACGTTGTCCTTGCCAACCCTCGAGGTGTAGTCACTCACCAACCCGCAACACGCGACAAAAATCTGCGAGATCCGACGGAGCAAACGCAGGCTCGAAACTGCGGTTTGATGGTTCGGGGTGGGTGACGTAACCGATCCTCGATTGCTCCAGGCATGGTTGGTCGCGAATCACTCGCCCGGCACCGCGAGCGCATCGTGCGGCAGTGCCGTTTGCTTCTGCCTGCCGAACCGACGCAGCGTCGTGAAAAATACCGGCGTCAGCAGCAAGCCGAAGCAGGTCACGCCGATCATGCCCGCGAACACCGCCACGCCCATGGCGTGCCGCATCTCCGCGCCCGCACCATGCGACGAAACCAGCGGCCAAACGCCCATGATGAACGCGATCGACGTCATCAAGATCGGGCGCAAACGCAGACGGCAGGCTTGCAGCACCGCACTCACTGCATCCAGGCCCGATTCTTCCTGCTTGTCCTTGGCGAATTCCACGATCAAAATCGCGTTCTTGCACGACAAGCCGACCAGCACGAATAGCCCAATCTGCGTGAAGATGTTGTTGTCGCTGCCGTCGACCCACACGCCGGCAATCGCGGCCAAGAGGCACATCGGCACGATCAGAATCACGCTCAAGGGCAGCGACCAGCTTTCGTACTGCGCGGCCAGCACCAAGAACACCAGCAGCACGCACAGCGGGAACACGAACAGCGCCGTGTTCCCGGCCAAAATCTGCTGATAGGTGAGATCGGTCCATTCGTATTTCATGCCCGGTGGCAACTCACGCGCGGCAATCGCGTCGATTGCTGCCAGGGCTTGATTCGAGCTCGTGCCTGGTGCGGGACCACCGTTCACTTCCGCCGCGGGGTAGCCGTTGTAGCGCGTCACTCGATCGGGCCCATTGGCGGCCTTCACGGTCAATACGCTATTGAGCGGCACCATCGCCCCCTGTGCGTTGCGCGTTTGCAGCGTGCCGACGGCTTCCGGCGTCAACCGGTGCTTGGCGTCCGCCTGCACCGTGACCTGAAAAGTGCGACCAAAGCGATTGAAGTCGTTCACGTACAGCGAGCCCAAGTACGCCTGCATGGTCTCGAACACGTCCGTCACCGCGATGCCGCGCGACTTCGCCTTGCTGCGATCGAGATCCGCGAACAACTGCGGCACGTTCACTTGGTACCCAGAGAACAGACCCGCGAGCTGCGGCGTTTGATAGCCCGCGGCCAGCAGCTTCTGCGTGTTTTCGTACAAGCCATCCAAGCCGAGATCGCCACGGTCTTCCACGTACAATTTGAAGCCGCCGATGGTGCCCAGGCCTTGTACCGGTGGCGGCGGGAAAACCGCCACGAACGCGTCTTGGATCTGCGAAAATTTCTGGTTCAAAGTAGCCGCAATCGCCGGACCGTAAAGGTGCTTGCCTTTGCGCTCCTCGAACGGCTTCAAGCCGACGAACACGATGCCGGCGTTGGGTGCGTTGCTCAAGCCGGCGATCGACAAACCGGGAAACGCGATCGCGTGCTCCACGCCTTCCGTCTCGAGCGCGATCTTCGACATGCGTCGAATCACGTCGTCCGAGCGGTCCAGCGAGGCCGCGTCCGGCAATTGCGCGAACGACACCAGGTACTGCTTGTCTTGCGTGGGCACGAAGCCGGTCGGTACCTTGGCAAAGCCGAAATACGTGAGCGCCAAGAGCCCGCCATACGCGAGCAGCGTGACGCCCGAGCGGCGCACGAGCTGTCGCACGACTCCGACATAACCGCGCGCGGCCGCGTCGAAGAAGCGGTTGAACGGCCGAAACAGAAAGCCCAAAGCTCGATCCAGAAAACGCGTCGGCAAGTCTTTGGGGGCGTGATGCGCGCGCAGCAGCACTGCCGCCAAAGCCGGGCTCAGGGTCAACGAGTTGAACGCGGAAATGACCGTAGAAATCGCGATGGTCAGCGCGAATTGCCGATAGAACTGGCCGCTCAAGCCGGGAATGAAGCCGATCGGGATGAACACCGCGCACAGCACGAGCGCGATGGCGATGATCGGGCCGCTCACTTCGTCCATGGCTTTGCGCGTGGCGTCGCGCGGGGACAGGCCGAGCTCGATGTTGCGTTCCACGTTCTCGACGACCACGATCGCGTCATCGACGACGATGCCGATCGCGAGCACCAAGCCGAACAACGACAGCGCATTGATCGAGAAACCGAGCAGCTTCATCACCGCGAACGTGCCGACCAGAGAAACCGGCACGGCCACGATGGGAATGATCGACGCGCGCCAGGTCTGCAAAAACAAGATCACCACCAGCACGACCAGCCCCAGCGCCTCGAACAACGTGCGCACCACCTCTTCGATCGAGGAGCGCACGAAGCGAGTCGGGTCGTACACGATGTCGTAGCTGATGCCATCCGGGAAGTTCTTGGCCAGCTCCGCCATGTTCTTGCGCACGGCGTCCGAGAGCGCGAGCGCGTTGGAGCCCGGGGCCTGAAACACCGGGATGGCGACGGCCTTCTTGTTGTCGAGCAAGCTGCGCAGGGCATACTGGTTGGCCCCGAGTTCGATGCGAGCGACGTCCGAGAGCCGCACGTTTGCGCCATCCCGTGAGGTTTTGACGATCACCTGGCCGAAGTCGGCTTCGTCCACCAGGCGGCCACGAGCGTTGATGCTCAGTTGGAAGCTGGCATCGCGGGGCGAGGGTTGTTGGCCCAGGGTGCCGGCCGCGACCTGCACGTTTTGCTCGCGCAGTGCGCGCACGATGTCACTCGCGGTCAGGTTGCGCGCGGCGACTTTGTCCGGGTCGAGCCAGACGCGCATGCTGTAGTCACCCGAGCCGAAGAGCTGCACGTCACCCATGCCGGGGATACGAGCCAGGGTGTCTTTGACTTGCAGCACCGCGAAATTGCGAATGTACGTTTCGTCGTAACGATTGTCCGGTGAATACAAGTGCACGACCATGGTCAGATCGGGCGAGCTCTTGCGCGTGACGACGCCAAAGCGGCGCACGTCTTCCGGCAAACGTGGCAGTGCCTGAGCCACGCGGTTTTGCACTTGTACCTGCGCCAAGTCGAGATCGGCGCCGATGCGGAAGGTCGCGGTCAGCGTCATCGTGCCGTCGGCGTTGGACGAGGAGTTCATGTACAGCATGCCCTCGACGCCGTTGATCTCTTGTTCGAGCGGCGCTGCCACGGTTTCCGCGATCGTCTTCGGGCTGGCGCCGGGATATTGCGCGCGCACCACGACCGTTGGCGGCACGACCTCCGGATACTCGGAAATCGGCAACAAAAACGCCGAAATCACGCCTAGCACGAAGATTACCATCGACAGCACGCCCGCGAAGATCGGGCGATCCACGAAGAAGCGCGCGAATTTCATGGCTTCACCTCGGCCAGCTTCTCGCCTTGCGCCGCCTGCCGCATTGCGACACTTTGCGTTGCCACCAACGCGCCCGGCCGCACCCGCTGCAAACCGCGCACGATGACGCGATCCTGAACCGTCAATCCTTCACGCACGATGCGCAGACCGCCGTTCAGTGGGCCGACCTTGATCGTGCGGTGCTCGACCTTACCGTCCGCGCCCACCACCCACACGAATTTTCGATCCTGGTCGGTGGCTACGGCCTGATCCGCTATCAGAGCGGCTTCGTGCGCGCCTTCTTCCGGTAGCTGCACGCGCGCAAACAAGCCGTGCACCCAATGTCCCTCCGGGTTCGCGAGGATCGCGCGCACTTTGATCGTGCCCGTCTGCGGATCGACGCGGTTATCGACGAAATCGAGCGCGGCTTCGTGCGGAAAGCCCTCTTCCCCCGAGAAGCCGACGCGCGCGAGCGCACCACGAGTGCGCCCGAGCCGGAGCGCGCGCGTCTCGTCTACGTCTATATAGACGTAGAGCGGGTCGACCGAGACCACCGTGGTCAGCGGAGTCGGCAAGTTCGGACCGACCAAATTGCCCGGGGTGACGAGAAAGCGGCCAATTCGGCCCGCGATCGGCGAGCGCACGTAAGCGTACTCCAGATCCAGCTCGGCGGAATTGACGGCCGCGCTCGCGACCTGGGTGCGCGCCTCGAGCTGATGGAACGTCGCGCTGCGCGTATCCCAATCCTGCTCCGAGATCACGTTGGCTTTGAACAGTTGTTCCCCGCGTGTGGCGTTCTTGCGCGCCAGCTCCACGTCCACGCGCGCGCTGACCAGCTCGGCCCGAGCGCGATTGAGCGAGGCTTGATACGGCTTGGCATCTACCTCGAACAGCAGGTCGCCCTTCTTCACCAGATCGCCCTCGCGAAAGGCGGCACGCGTCAAATAGCCGCTGGCGCGCGCGCGAATTTCGACCGTGCTGGGTGACTCGGTGTGGCCGGTGTGTTCGCTGAACTCGCTGACTTGCTCTTGGATGACCTGCGCCACCGTCACCTGCGGTCGCGTATCCGCCGGGCCCGCGTGCGCTTGCTTCTCGATGTCCTTGGCGCAACCGATGCAGAGCGCGCCGCTCACGGCGCAAAGCACGATCGACGCGGCGACGCGCACGAAGCGCATCGCACAACTGAAAGCCTTTCCGTTCATGTGCCGGAACGTGGGGCCCGACACTCCGATAGTCAATCAACTATTTGAGTATACAAACGGTAACGAGAAGACCGTGCTAACGTGTGACGTGATGGTTTCGAAAGCGATGAGCCCCGAGGAACGCGCCAAAGTGTTCAAGGCCCTGGCCGATCCACGCCGCGTGGAGATCGTCGAGCTGCTCGCCAAAGGCTCACAATGCGGCACCCTGATCGCCGAATCCCTCGGTATCAGCGTGGCGCTACTCTGTCATCACTGGGAAGTGCTGGTCGATGCCGGGCTCTTGAAGAAAGAGCGCCAAGGCCAATTACGCGTCTGCAGCCTCGATGCCGCACGCTTGCGCGAAGCGCTGAACATGGGTGCCGCGCTGCTCGAACCGCAAGCCCCCGAGCACCCAAAACCGACCCGCGCCAAAAGCGCCCGCGAGAAGCGCGCCTCGAAATCAGCGACCGGTGCGCGGGCCCCACGCCCACCGGCCAAACCATCAAAGCCCCCCGCGCGAACGCGAACGCGAACCACGCAGTAACCAACGCACTCGCAGCTAGAATGGGGGGGCGCTCCCAACCCAGCATCGCACCTCCTAGCGCGCGCGATTCCCGCCGCGGGTCGGCTCACCGATTTCGAATGCGCACCTGTATCTCCAACAAGGATTGGAGCAGGCAATTCAGGCGAGCCATTTGTCGGGCGACGTCGACCTCGCGCAGGTGGACGCGCTTGCGTTCTCTCTTGCCCGCGGCGAGCCGTGGGTGGGTCACTTTTGACCTCACCCCGGGACGGGCACGCGACGGGCCTGGCTGACTCGAGGCAGCCAAGCCCGCGCTGTGTCTAGCTGTGTTTAGCTTCAGAACTCGAACTTGCCGAAGGCGCCGAGGTCTTTGAACGCCTGAACCAGGCGCGCAGCTTGGCCCTTTTCGCCCTGGTGCATCCAGGCGCGCGGGTCGATGACCTTCTTGTTCGGCTTGTCTGCGCCTTCGGGATTGCCGAGCTGCGATTGCAGGTAGGCGCTCTTGTCGTCCATGTACTTCTTGATCGGCTGCGTGAACGCCCACTGCGTGTCAGTGTCGATGTTCATCTTGATCACGCCGTAGGAGACGGCTTCGGTGATCTCTTCCGGGGTCGAGCCGGAGCCACCGTGGAACACGAAATCGAGCGGCTTCGGGCCAGTCTTGCGCTCCTTTTCGATGTACTTCTGCGACTCGTCCAAGATCGAGGGCTTCAGCTTGACGTTGCCCGGGGCGTACACGCCGTGCGTGTTGCCGAACGACGCGGCCACGGTGAAGGCGCCGACCGGATTCAGCACGTCGTAGGCACGGAGCACGTCCGAGGGGCTGGTGTAGAGCTTGGAGTGGTCGACGCCGGAGTTGTCCACGCCGTCTTCCTCGCCGCCGGTGACGCCGAGCTCGATTTCGAGCGTCATCTTGAGCTTGGCCATGCGCGTCAGGTACTTGCGGCAGATCTCGAGGTTGTGCTCGAGCGGCTCTTCCGACAGATCCAACATGTGCGAGCTGAACAGCGGCTCGCCATTCTTGGCGAAGTACTCTTCCCCGGCCGTGAGCACGCCGTCGACCCACGGCAGCAGCTTCGCGGCGCAGTGGTCGGTGTGGAGAACGACGGGCACGCCGTACACGGCGGCCAGCGTGCGCACGTGCAGCGCGCCTGCAATGGAACCCGCAATCGACGCCTGCTGCGCCGAGTTGTCCAAGAACTTACCGGCGTAGAACTGCGCGCCGCTTTGCGACAGCTGAATGATGATCGGGGCCTTCGCCTCGCGCGCGGCTTGCAGGGCCGAGTTCGCAGTATGGGAGCCGATGACGTTGACCGCAGGCAACGCGCATTTGCTCTCCTTACAGTAAGCGAACAGCTCCTGAAGGGCAGTTCCAGTGACGACTCCGGGCTTTAGTTTCATGGTGGCCATGTGGGTTATGCGCCCTGGTAGCATAACTTTCCGGCCGGCGGGAGAGTTCACGGGAGCCTCGCCGTGACCGGTATGATTTCCAAACCTGGTCGCTGGCTCACTCCTGGCAGATATTACGAAACCGCACGGAAATGGTGCGCGCAGCCCAGCAATACAGCCGAATTCGCGCTGACGCTACGCGTCGGGAACCGGCGGCGGCGGCGCATCGAGCACTTCCCTCACCTTGGCCGTGAGCGCGGCGACCGTGAGCGGCTTCGCCAAGAACGACATCGTGGCCGACAGTACGCCGTGGCGCACGATGCTGCCGTCCGTGTAGCCAGACATGAAGAGTACTTTCATATCTGGCCGCGCCGGCGCGAGACGCCTCGCCAATTCTGGCCCGCTCAGCTCCGGCATGATTACGTCCGTCAACAGTAAGTCAATGGCAGCAGCGTGGGTCTGCGAGCGCAACAAGGCTTCGGCCGCGTCACGCGCTTCGAGCACCCGATAGCCGTTGTTGCGCAGAATGCTGGCGGTCAGCACGCGCACCTGGTCGTCGTCCTCAATCAATAAGATGGTCTCGTTGCCTCGAAAGATTAGCGGAGGCTCACTGGGCAACAGCGAATCTTTCGGGCGATCGACGCTGGGGAAGAAGACTTTGAAGGTCGTTCCTTTGCCGGGTTCGCTGTACAGCCAAATGCTGCCAGCGCTCTGTTTGACGATACCGAACACGGTCGAAAGCCCCAGGCCCGTGCCCTTGCCCTTCTCCTTGGTCGTGAAGAACGGCTCGAATACCCGCGCCTGAATCGGCTTGTCGATGCCTCGGCCAGTGTCGCTGATCGCCAACATCACGTGCGGCCCCGGGGTCACGCCCAAGTGCAGCTTCGCGTATTCCTCGTCCAGGAAGACGTCACCCGTTTCCATGGTCAAGGTGCCGCCCGTCGGCATCGCATCGCGCGCGTTCACCGCCAGGTTCATGATCACTTGTTCGAGGCTGCTCGGGTCGACGCGAACTCGTCCCAAGGCAGCGGCTGGACGAACCAGCAGCTCCACGTCCGCGCCCAGGAGGCGCCGAAGCATCTTCTCCATGCGCGTGAGCACGTCATTCAAGTCGAGCACCTTCGGCTCCAGCACCTGCTGACGGCTGAACATCAACAGTTGCCGCGTCAGATCTCCCGCCCGTGAAGCGGCCTTGATTACCTCCTGCATGTCGGCGCGCAGCGGCTCATTCGGATCCAAGCGAGCCGCCACGAGCTCTCCGTAACCGAGGATAACGGAGAGCAGATTGTTGAAATCGTGCGCAACGCCGCCGGCAAGTAGGCCCACAGCCTCCATCTTCTGCGATTGCCGCAGCTGCTCCTCGGTCCCTCGTAGCCGAGCCCCAGCCTGGCGCGCGTGAGTCGTCTCCAGTGTGATGATGCAAATCCCCTCGGGGATCGGCACGCTGCGCACGTCGAACCAAGCCGGCGACCCATCCGGGAACAGATATTCGATTTCGGTCTGCTCGAAGCTACGGCTTTCCATGCTGCGACGCAGTACCGGGAAGAACGGTTGCAACTCGATCCCCGGGTAGCACTCCAGCATGTTGTGCCCGATCAGCCGTTCACGGGGCAACCGTCCCTGGCGCACGAAGGCATCGTTCACGTAGAGATACGTCCAATCGGAGCTGACGACCTGACAACCCTCCTGGAGGTTATCCAACACGTCACGCGCAATCTTGTCCAGCGATTGCATGGTCACCCTAATCCCGTTCAGCATGCCTGCGCGCTCGCGGCGCCGCAAGGTTTGAGGCTCGGGCAAAATTGCAGCACTCGCGAAGCGCGCCCGCTTGACCGACGTTGGAGCGCCAGGCTTCCATGGGGGGATGGGCCCGGTAGGAAGTGCTTGGACGCTTGATGCTTAAGAGAGCGCGAATCGTCGCGAGCGGTGTCATTGGCTTGGCACTGTTCGGCCTTGCGCATGGCGCGGGCGCCAATGGCCGTTATCCCAAGGCCGATCAACTGGTGATCGCGCCGGACGACAGTGAATTCTTGGTCGCGCGCAGCACGTTCGGCATCTTGGTGTCGCACGATTCCGGACAGAACTGGGACTGGATCTGCGAGCGCGCGATCGGCTACTCGGGTGTACAAGACCCGACAATCGGCCTGATGGCAGGCAGCGCGATCATCGCGGGTTTGTCGGAAGGGATCGCGCGTTCCACGGATCGCGGTTGCAATTGGGCCTTCAGCACGGCCGATCTGGGCGGCGCGCCGGTGATCGACCTGAGCGTGCACAGAAACGCCCCGAACCACGCGCTGGCCCTGGTCTGGGATGCGCAGAACGTGGGCTACAGCTCGCGGCTCCTAGCTACTAACGATAACGGTCGCTCGTTTTCGCCATACGGCAACCCGCTCGACAGGGCCGTGTTGGTAACGACAATCGACAGCGCGCCGAGCAATGCTCAGCGCGTCTATGCGTCGGGCACTCGTGCGACCGATGGCGTGCGTTCGGCTCTGCTCTTCGCATCGGACGACGCGGGCGAGCATTGGAGCGAGTACCCAGTGCCATTCGATCCGAAGCTGGAACAGGGCATCTACATCGCGGCAGTGGATCCGGAAGACGCGGACACGCTGTATCTGCGAACCAGCAGTGCCACGGTCAGCCGGCTGCTCGTGAGCCACGATGGCGGCAAGCAGATCGACAGCGTGTACACCGGCTCGCTCCTTTCTTTCGCGCTGTCACCGGACGGCAAGCAGCTGTATTTCGGCGGTGAAGACGGCCTGCACGCCGGGCTCGCCAGTGATTTGAAGTTCGAAAAGCGCTCGCCCCTGCGCATGCTCTGTCTCGCGGCGAGCGCGCAGACCTTGTACGCCTGCTCCGACGAATACAGCGGTTTCACCGTGGGTGCTTCGCTCGACGGCGGCTTGACGTTCGAACCGCTATTGCACCTGAAGACCGTGCGCGGGCCGCTCGCGTGCAGTGCCGCTCGATGCGAGGACGATTGGCCGCTGGTACGAGCACAACTGGGGATCCCGGTCGCCGGCCCCAGCGACGCGGGCGCGGGTAGCATGGCGAGCGACGCAGCGGGCGCGAGTTCGAGCAGCGCGGGCGCCGGCATGGGTGAAGCAGGTGCCCCCTCGGCGCCCTCCACTGCCGCAGCAAAGCGCGCTTCCTGCGCGGCGGCGCTCGCGAGCGTGAGCTGCGGCTCAGCATTCGCGCTGCTACCCGCGCTCGCCCTATTCAGCCTCAGTCTTCGGCGCAGATCACGGGCACGCTCGCGTCTTCTGGCCAAATAGCGCCGTAGTAGAGGCCGTATTTGCCGCCGGGCTCGTGCTCGTCGCGCGCTGTCGGGCAGGTGAAGCTGAGCTTCACTCCGCTACTACTGGGCAGCGCGGTCGAGAGCGCGTCCGCCTCCGCGCAAGCGACGGCTGCGCCCAGCACGCTGCTGCCTTCACACACACGCAGCGCCTGAGGTGCGACATCGTTCTCTGTCTTGCAGGTCAGCTTGACGGTCGCGCCCGGCGCGCAGGAACGCAGCGTCGCATCGTACGTGTAACCGCAGTTCCGCTTCGGCCCGATTTGCCCACGCTGGCAGGGCTCGGTGATCATGCCCTCACCCGCGACGGGCAACGTGACCGGGATCTGCTGATAGTTGTTGGCGTCGACGTTCTTCACGAAATCACATTTCGGGCGATCGACGGTGTCACCGCTCTCACTCTTGAACTCGGTCGGCTCCCACACGGGATCGCCGTTTTCGTCCAGCACCGGCGTGCCTTCACACAGGAATTGGTCGGGGTTCGACTTCAAGCCGAGCGGTTTCGTGACTGGACCGCGCGAGGTATCGATCGTCGTTACGTCGACCCATTGGCACTCGATGCCCGCGTTGTATTGGTCGCCCCAGCCTTGGGTGATGCCTTGAAAGGAGCACCCCCCATAGGCGGACCAAGTGGGGCTCGCCTCGTGGTTGCCGTAGCGAGCCACGCTTTCCAGGCAAAAAGCGCGTTTGGAGCCGAGGTTCGGGTCGTCGCCGTAGGTGAACGTCGCGAAGTGATTGAAGTGGTAGTGCTTGTGGCAATCACTGTACTCGTACACGTGGTGGTTGGCGTTCGGGTTGTCGTTCTGCGCGTCGTCGAGGAAGTAGTTCACGTCCCCGATGTTCACGGCTTCAGAGCCGACGTTCTTCTCGCTGGCATTGAATTGCAGCAAGCGTCGCCAACCAGTACCGCCCACGCATTGTTCGGCGATCGAACAAGCATCTTTCGTGATGTAGCGATAGGTCAGTCGGTTCACGTGCAGTTCGTCGCCCACGACCGCCAAATCAGCGCCGCCTGGGGTTTCGACCTTGCCCACGCGCGCCGCATCGGCCTTGCCTCCGTCCCAGGCGATGCGCTCGAAGTGCATTGAAAGCTCCACTTTGCCCACGTTGGCCGTGAGCGCGTCGATGCAAGACAGGTCCGCGAGCTTCGTCAAGTGACAGCCCTCGGTGCCGAGCTCGGGCTCCACATCGCACTCTTGGTCGTAGAAAAATTCGACGTCTTCGGTGTCCACGCTGTTCGGAGGAAACTCCGCTTCATCCATGCAAGCAAAGCCGGTGCGTTGGACGAGCAGCTCCGGATCGACCGGGAACACGAAGTCTTCCTGCCAGGTGCCACCGACTTCGGAAAGCTCGGGCTCGGAGATGCCTGGCGATTCCACGTCGGTCACGATCGTGGCATCGAGTTCGTAGTCGGCGAGCACGTAGTCGTGCCCTTCCACGGTAGCCCGATAGGCGGTCTTGCCCTTCTGCGCGAGAAAGTGAATGGCTTGCGCCTCGGGCGGAGGCAGCGGCAGTTGATGCTTGCCTGAATCCTCTGCGTAGAAACCACTGCGAAAGTTCAAGCGATAGTTGGCGAGCACCAGTTGTCGTCTGGCCCGCGCCTCGAAGAACGAGTCCGGCTTTTCGAGCAAGGCCTTGGCCACACGCTCGCGAATGGACAGCGGAATCTCGTCGAGCAACACGCCGACCTGCGACGATGCGCTGACGTGAATCAACGCACCCGGATCCGAGTTGCTGCCGGCCGCGCCCGCCGCGCCCGCGCCACTCCCGCCGGCACCGGCGTCACCCTTCGTGCCCGCATCGGCGTTTGCACCAGCGTCCCCCTTCGCGCCCGCGAAAGCCGTGGTGTTGCTGCCCTGGTCCTCGGAGCAGGCCGTGCTCAGCAGTAGCGCCGCCCCAATCATCAAACACCCACCAGCAGTCATGGCTCTGATTCGCATGGTGAGCCCGAAGCTAATGTAGGCTGCGGCACAAAGCCCAAGATTTTTCGAACGCGAGCAAGCGATGGGGCTCAGCTCGGCTCAGCGCGGCACTGCTTTCAGCGGCTCGGCTTTTCGCGGCTCTCTTCCGGCGGCTCGGAGCGCGCACCCAGCTCGGAAACGGCGCGAATGCTGGGCGGCGACATATTGACGATGAACGGCTCCGAAGGCGCGGGGATGGATGCCGGAAAGGGAATGGCCGGCGGAGAGAGCGAGCTTACCGCAAGCGCGTCATCAGCCGGGCTGCGATACAGCACCACGTTGTTGCGACCGCTATTTTTGGCCTCGTACAACGCCAAATCGGCGGCCTTGACCAGATCTTCCGCCTGGCCCGAGGCCACGTCGGTATTGCCGGCACAACCGATGCTGGCGGTGATGCGCACGAGTTCGCTACCGAAGGTGAACTGTTGCTTGCGCAGATTGTTGAGCAAGCGTTCGGCCACGATCCGCGCGTCCTTCTTGGCGGTGTGCGGCAACAAAATCGCGAACTCTTCGCCGCCGTAGCGCGCAGCCAGGTCGACCTCACGCAGGCTACCGACGATGCGGCGCGCGACCTCTTTCAACACCTGGTCTCCCGCGTCGTGCCCGAAGCGATCGTTGACGGCCTTGAAATGGTCGATGTCCAGCAACAGACAACTGAGCGTATTTCGATAGCGGCGCGTGACCGCGAACTCGCGCTTGAGCACGTCCGCGAAGCGCCGGCGATTGAACAGCCCGGTGAGTGAATCGGTGATGGCCAGCGCCTCCACGCTGTGCAGCATCGTCTCCAGTTGTTTGTTTCGGGCCCTCAGCTCCGAGTGCGCCGCTTTCACGCGCAGGGCCGCATAAATGCGGGCTTCGAGCTCTTGATCGTCGAAGGGCTTGGCTAAATAGTCGTCCGCGCCGATGTTCAAACCAGCGATGCGATCGGCGACGGCCGTGCGCACCGTCAACATGATCACGGGGATGTCCCGAGTGTCCATGTTCACTTTGAGCCAGCGACAGACGGCAAAGCCGTCGATGTCCGGCATCACCACGTCCAACAAAACCAGGTCGGGCATCTTCTCGCGCGCCATGCGCAAGCCCTCGGCGCCCGAAGACGCGCGCTGTACCGCGTAGCCCAAGCGCTGGAGCGATTCGATGATTTGCGAGCTTTGCGCCTCGCTGTCGTCGATTAGGAGCAGGTTTGCTTTCATCGGTGTTCTTCGGTCTGCGCGCGCCCCGTGCCGACCTGTAACGGTAGGCGGTCCCCAAGACCTCGACAACGGGCAAGTGAAATGTGACGCTCCACGCGCTGATTTTGCGCGGGTAGCGCAAAAAAATGACGCAGGGCCGGGCGCGGCCGTATCGTGCCCTCAGTCGCACTCGAGAAGGAATCGTTCATGAGCCTGATCAAAGACTTCAAGGAATTTGCCATCAAAGGCAACGTCGTCGACCTCGCCGTGGGCGTAATCATCGGCGCCGCGTTCGGGAAAATCGTCAGTTCCTTCGTGGCAGATGTGATCATGCCTCCGCTCGGGTTATTGACGAGCGGCGTCGATCTCAAGCAGCTCGGTTGGACGCTGCGCGAAGGCGAGGGCAAGGCGCCAGCGGTCGTCCTGAATTACGGCGCTTTTCTGCAAAATGTGTTCGACTTCTTCCTGGTCGCCGTGGCCATCTTCTCCTTCGTGCAGCTACTGGCGAAATTGAAGCGCGCTGAAAAAATCGCCGCGCCTCCCCCAGAACCGCCGAAACAAGAGGTCTTGCTGGAACAGATCCTGGCGGCGATCAAAGCCCAGCGGAAAGAGTGAACATTGCGCCTGGGGGGCGACCCCGCGCGCATGTTTCCGGAGCGTAACCACGTCTCTCGCGGTAGTCGCCACCACTATCGCGATGGTGAGCCGCCCCGGTGGGCGCAAAAAGATCACCATTGCCTCTAAATCGTGACTTTCGAAACGCTCCACTTCGACTACACCTAACGACATGGTGCGTCCCGTCAGCGGTACCTTTCGGCGAGTGGACCGCGTCCGCGCCGCGGCGGGCACGACGGTTCAGGTTTCGCTCGTGGGTTCCAACCAACGCTTGAATGCCACCCTGCACGAGCTCGGGATGTCCGATCTGCTGCTCTCCTGCGCCAATCGGCCGCACCTGGGAGCGCGCGTGAGCGTCGCCATCACGCTACCGGGTCGCTACCTCGAGTTCGAGATCCCGGGCATGGTCACCTGGCATCTCAACGGACAGTTCGGGGTTTCTTTCGATTACCTGAGCGCGCGGCAAACGTACGGCGTGGTCTTGGCCATGGATGTGATGAGCCGCGCC
>Ga0315912_10003710_pt1 | contig 14954 bp, 8 predicted proteins | sample VfabasoilMG_FD_204469 | JGI IMG/M metagenome (GOLD analysis project Ga0315912, IMG submission 204469) | Garden soil microbial communities collected in Santa Monica, California, United States - V. faba soil | ecosystem: Environmental > Terrestrial > Soil > Garden | place: USA: California... | reverse complement strand
GAGACCAACAGCGAGCCTTCCTCGCCCGGGCCCCATGCGAAACGCTGCCGGCCCATGGCCAGGCTCCACTGCGTCCCGGCCCCGTAGGAGATGTACGACTCGTCGGTCTGCAGCGCGACGTCGGTCCCGGAGATCAGCACATCGGTGTTCTGTTCGGCGTTCTCGAGCGTCGCGGCCGCGAGGTGCGAGTAGAAGAGCCAACGGTCCAATTGGGCCGAGGCTCGCAGGTGGATACCGGTGCCGTCCTCCCAGTCCCGCCCCGACTCAGGCAGCATCAGATCGGGAAAGTGCAGAAGGGGATCCCTGCCCACCATCGCACCCTCGAGCCCGCCCGAGAACTCCAGCCGCTCGCCGCCCGGCCACTCGCGCTGGAACAGCCGCGGCGTCGATCGGCGCGCGCGCTCGTGCACGAACGCGCCGAGGGCATCGCGCTGCAGTTCTCGCTCGATCCGCTCGCTGACGATCGAGCGCACGAAGTCGGCGGTGCCATACGGCGGGCCGTCGCCCATCAGCTCCAGCCGGCGCAGGGGCCAGGTGTGCAGGTGCGGCAGCCGGAACCGGCCGCTGTCCGGCGGCAGGTCGTAGAGTTCCAGCACGCGCAGCTCGCCGACGATCGGGTCGCGCGGCGAGATGAACTCGAGCGGCGAGGCATGCGCCACGCGGGGCGCGAGGACCAGCAAGGCGAGAAGTGGAACCCTGGAGCGGAGTCGTGACGACATGCGCGCCACACTAATCGCAACGCAAGTCGCATGCACGTCACCCGGAAGAGACGCTATCCTGCGCGCATGAGCGAACCCCTGCTGCGTCATGCGACCGCGACCGTGCACGGCCGGTATCTCGTGCAGCCGCCGAGTACCGGTGCTGCGGACCGCTGGCTCGTCGGCTTCCACGGCTACGCGCAATCGGCCTCGATCTTCCTGCCCGAGCTCGCGCGAGCCGCGAGCGCGGGCGACTGGCTCGTGGCGTCGGTGCAGGCGCTGCACCCGTTCTACACGAAGAACGACGACGTGGTCGCCAACTGGATGACGCGCGAGGACCGCGAGCTCGCCATCGCCGACAACATCGGCTACACGGACGCCGTGTGCGACGCGTTGGAGCGCGAGTTCGGCACGCCGCGTGCGATCGTGTTCGCGGGCTTTTCGCAGGGCGTGGCGATGGCGTGGCGCGCGGCCATGCGCGGCCGGCGCGCGCCCGCGGCCATCGTGGCGGCGGGCGGCGACGTGGCGCCCGACGTCCTCGACGCTTCCCGAGCCTGGCCGCGCGTGCTGATGCTGACGGGCAAGGGGGACGCCTGGTACACGCCGGCCCGCCTCGAGGCCGAAGCGGCGAAGCTCCGCGGCCGGGGTGCCGATGTCCGCACGCATGTCTTCGAAGGCGGGCACGAGTGGGGCGACGCGGTCGCGGCGGCGGTGGGCGCGCTGCTGCGTGAGGTCGGGGCCGGACTCGACTGATCGCGCATCGCAGTAGCCGCAGGCCGGGCGTGCCGAGGCGAGGGGCGCCGCGCCGGCATGTCACCCGTTCACGGAATCCCGCGCAGTTGACCCTGTTTCCACGCATCGGCTACGGTCCCCGCCTCTTTTCCCCGAGGGTCCGCCCCGCTTCCAGCGAGCGGTTCCTGCCGCGGCCCTCAAGGAGGTCCCCATGCGTCCCGGGAATCCCGAGGCGCTTTCCCTTCCTTACGATCCGAGCCGTATCGAGCCCCCGCGCTACGCGGATTGGGAGCGGCAGGGCGTGTTCCAGCCGCGCCCCGACCTCGCCGCCGCCCCCAAGGGTACGGGCTCCAAGGCCCCGTTCGTCATCGCCATCCCGCCGCCCAACGTGACGGGTTCGCTCACCATGGGCCACGTCCTCGGCGAGTCCGTGCGCGACTGCATCGTGCGCTGGCAGCGCATGGAAGGGCGCGAGACGCTCTACATCCCGGGCATGGACCACGCCGGCATCGCGACGCAGAACGTGGTCGAGAAGAAGCTGCGCGCCGAGAAGAAGTCGCGCCAGGACCTCGGCCGCGACGGCTTCCTCGACGCGGTGTGGAAGTGGAAGGAGCAATACGGCGGCATCATCTTCCAGCAGGAGCGCCGGCTCGGCACCACGCCCGATTGGACGCGCGAGCGCTTCACGCTCGACGAGGGCTACTCGCGTGCCGTGTTGCACGTGTTCAAGCACCTCTACGAGGAAGGTCTCGTCTATCGCGGGCGCTACATCGTCAACTGGTGCCCGCGCTGCCGCACCGCCCTGTCCGACGAAGAAGTGGACATGGTCGAGACGGACGGCTTCCTGTGGCACCTGCGCTACCCGCTCAAGGACGGCAGCGGCCACCTGACCGTGGCCACGACGCGACCCGAGACCATGCTGGGCGACACCGGCGTGGCCGTGAACCCGAAGGACGCGCGCTACGCGAAGCTCGTGGGTTCGTTCGCCGTGCTGCCGCTCGTGCGCCGCGAGATCCCCATCGTCGCCGACGACATGGTGGATCCCAAGTTCGGCACCGGCGCGGTCAAGGTCACGCCGGCGCACGACGCGAACGACTTCGCGACCGGCCGGCGTCACGGCCTGGCCGAGATCGTCGTCATCGACGAGGAAGGCCGCATGAACGACGCGGCCGGCGACTTCCGCGGGCTGGACCGCTTCGAGGCGCGCGAGCGCATCGTCGCAGCACTCCAGGACGCCGGCTACCTCGAGAAGGTGGAGCCGCACCGCCACGCCGTCGGGCACTGCTCGCGCTGCAACACGGTGATCGAGCCGTACCTGTCGTGGCAGTGGTTCGTGAAGATGGCCCCGCTCGCGGCCCCGGCCATCGAGGCGGCGAAGAAGGGCAAGGTCAAGATGTTCCCGGCGCGGTGGAAGAAGGTCTACCTCCACTGGCTCGAGAACATCCGCGACTGGTGCATCTCGCGGCAGCTGTGGTGGGGGCACCGCATCCCGGTGTGGTATCGCGGCGACGAGATGGTCGTGTCGCTCGATCGCCCGGAGGGTGAGGGCTGGGTCCAGGACGAGGACGTGCTCGACACCTGGTTCAGCTCGTGGCTGTGGCCGTTCGCCACGCTCGGCTGGCCCGAGAAGACCGTGGACCTGGCGCGGTATTACCCGAACAGCCTCATGGTCACGGGCAGCGACATCATCTTCTTCTGGGTCGCGCGCATGATCATGGCCGGCTACCACTTCATGGGCGAAGCACCGTTCGCGCATGTCTACTTCACGAGCATCGTGCGCGACACGCAGGGCCGCAAGATGAGCAAGTCGCTCGGCAACTCGCCCGACCCGCTCGTCATGATGGACAAGTACGGCGCCGACAGCGTGCGCTTCTGCATGATCCAGACACCCACGGGCCAGGACCTGCTGTTCGACGAGAAGCGGCTCGAGTCCGGCAAGTTCTTCGCGAACAAGCTGTGGAACGCCACCAAGCTCGTGAGCATGCGGCTGGGCGGCGAGGACCTGTCGGCGGTGAAGGAGTCGCAGCTGCGGTTGACACTCGCCGACCGCTGGATCCTGTCGCGGTTCGCCAACGCCGCCAAGGACGTGACGCGCAACCTGAAGACGTACCGGTTCGCCGAAGCGGCGCAAGGCGTGTACCACTTCGCGTGGAACGAGTACTGCGACTGGTACCTCGAGATGGCGAAGCCGCGCTGGGCGCTGGCCGACCTCGGCGACGCGATGACCGAGGAGCAGCGGGCCGACCTGCGCACGGCGCGCTGGGTGAGCTGGAAGGTGCTGGACGGCATCCTGCGCCTGCTCCACCCGTTCATGCCGTTCGTGTCCGAGGAGCTGTGGCAGGCCATCCCGCACGATGGCGACACGCTGGCGCTCGCGGCGTGGCCCAAGGCCAAGAAGTCGTGGTTCGACGCGCAGGCCGAGCGCGAGGTGTCGTTCCTCCAGGGCGTGGTCGTGGCCGTGCGCAACCTGCGCGTGGAGTCCAAGATCCCGCCCGGCAAGCCCGTGCCGGTCATGGTGCGCGCTGACGCGACGCAGCTGGAGCTGCTCGACAAGCTGCGCGCGCAGGTCATGCCGCTGGCGCGCATCGAGGCGCTGACGCTGTCGCGCGACGGCGCCCGCCCGCAGGTGGCCGCGTCCGCGATCGTGGAAGGGGCCGAGATCTTCCTGCCGCTCGAGGGCCTCGTGGACCTCGACGAGGAGCGCGCGCGGCTCGCACGCGAAGCCGAGAAGCTGCTCACCGACCTCGAGGGCGTGAAGAAGAAGCTCCGCAACCAGGACTTCCTGCGCAAGGCCAAGAAGGACATCGTGCAGAAGGAGAACGAGCGGCTCGTGCAGCTGGAGGAGACGCTCGAGAAGTTGAAGCGAGCGCAGGCGAGCCTGAGCGCGGTGCGGGAGTGAACCGCGCTGCGCCGCTTCACGCGGGCGAAGCCCGCAACTGGCCCACCGCGCAGGCGAGCCTGAGCGCGGTGCGGGAGTGAACCGCGCTGCGCCGCTTCACGCGGGCGAAGCCCGCAACTGGCCCACCGCGCAGGCCAGCCTGAGCGCGGTGCGGGAGTAGTCGCCGGGCTGCGTTCGGCCAGCGACCGCGCATGACTCGCACGCCCCGCCGGTCCGCGCCGCCGGCCGGCGCCGCAGCTTCACGCACCACCGGCACCGCGGGCGTGATCGGCCTGCTCGTCGTCCTCGCGGGATTCCTGTTCCTCGCCATCCCGCGCTGGAGCTACACGGTGGACGACGCGTGGATCACGTTCCGCTACAGCGCGAACTGGGCCACGGGGCTGGGTCCGTACTTCAACGCCGGTGAGCACGTCGAGGGGTACAGCAACTTCCTGATGATGGCGCTGGTCAGCGCGCTCATCCGGATGGGTGGCCCCGACGTGGCGATGCCCGCCGCGAAGTGCATCGGCCTCGTGAGCGCGATGGGCGCGCTCGTGGGTTCGTGGGCCGCAGCCCGGTATCTCGCGCGCGCCGCGGGTGCCGCCGAACGCGAAGCCGGCATGACCGGGATCGTTGCCGCCGGGCTCATCGCACTCGCGCCGGGCTTCGCGGTGAACGCCAGCTCCGGCCTCGAGACGATGTTGTTCTCGTCGCTCGTGACGTGGGGCACGCACGGCTTCGCCAGTGGCCGGCCCCGCCGAGCGGCGTTCGCTTGGGGACTGGCGGCGTTGACGCGCCCCGAAGCGCCTTTCATGTTCACTGTGAGCTGGTTCCTGTATGTGCTTGCGGGCACGCGTTCTCAGGCCGCGGGCCGTTCCGCAGCGGCGGAGCCTTCGCCGCCGCATTCGAAGCCGCGCGAGTGGCTCGTCCCCGCCGCGATCGGGTTCGGCATCATCGGCGCGCACCTCTTGTTCCGCTACTTCTGCTACGACGGCGAGTGGCTGCCCAACACGTTCCACGCCAAGCAGGGCGGCTCGGGCGATCGAGTGAGCTACGTCCTCACCGGCGCGCTGCCGCCGGTGCTCGGCGTCGCGGGTGCGCTCCTCGCACTGGTGGGCTGGATCGTGGATCGGCGCTCGTCACGCTCCGCCATCGTCGTGGGTGGCGTGGCGCTCCTGGGTTGTGTGCTTCCGTTCTACGCCGGCGGGGATTGGATGCTCGGTCACCGGTTGATCGTGCCGTACCTGCCGCTGCTCGCCGCCTTCGTGTCGGTGGGCTGGCTGCGCCTGGCCCGTCGCCTCCTGGGGAACCGGAGTGCGTGGGTCTCGATCGCGCTGCTCGCCACACTCGCAGTTGCCTGGCAGACGCAGCAGGCGGAACGCCGCGACCTCGAGAGCGCCGCGTCGCTCACCGCCACGGGCGCACGCACGGGACATGGCGCGCTTGCGGACTGGCTCCGGACCGAGGCCCGGTCCGGCGACACGATCGCGCTCATGGACATCGGCCTCATCGGATACCGGAACCATGAGCAGCGCATCCTGGACCTGACCGGGCTCACGGATCGTCACATCGCCCGGAGTCCGGGCACGTTCATGGCGAAGCGCTTCGACCTCGACTACGTCTTCCGCCAGCGCCCGCGCTGGATCGTGCTGTCGTTCCTCGCCAGTGGCGAGCCGTACTCGCCCATCGCGCCCACGCAGGCGATCCACCCGTTCTCCGAGATCGAGCAACGGCTGGTGGAGCACGAGGACTTCGCCGGCCACTACCTGGAGAGCCCTCGTGCGGCCCGTTCCGACGGCGACGAACTCGACGGGCTGGCGGCGCGGCTCGGGGCCCGGAAGGTGTTCCGATCGGCGGCGACGGGCCATCACTACCTGCTCGCGGTGTACGGCCGGCGGGACTGAGCGCCGCACGCGCTCACACCGCGGTGCACGGTCGCGGTGTGCGGCTGGCGAAGCTCACCCGGGGCGGGCTAGGCTCGCGGGGAATACGCATGGGCTCGGCGGCGTATCTCGCGCGTCCCCACCGCCAAGGAGGAGTCATGGAGTCGTTCGTCCGCCGCACACTCGTCGCTCTCACGCTCACGCTCGTCGCCGCACCGGCGTGGGCCGGCCCGTCGCTCACGCTCTACACCTCGGACCTGGGGCTCGTGAAGGAGTCCCGCGACATCGAGTTCAAGGGCACGCGCGACACGCTCCGGCTCGAAGGCGTCTCGCAGCGTCTCGACGCCTCGTCGCTGCGGCTGGTGCCCGCCTCCGGGCGGCTCACGCGGCTCGCGTACCGCTGGGACGTCGCCAGCGGTGACGCCCTGCTCGAGCGTGCGATCGGCTCGAAGGTGCGGGTCGTCTCCAAGGGCGAGCGCGTCAACGAGGGCACGCTGTTGTCGGCTGATGGCGGCTGGCTGGTGCTTCGGGACGATGACGGCTCCATCGTGACGCTCATGCGCGAGTGGATGCAGGAGGTGCGCCTCGCGCGGCCCGGTACCGGGATGTCGCTGCGTCCCGCCATCGAGGCGGTGGTCGAGGGTGCGCGCAAGGGTGGTTCCAGCGTGGAACTGGCGTACCTGACCGGCGGCCTGTCGTGGTCGGCGGAACACACGCTGCTGCGCACCGGCGAGAACACGGCGCGCTGGTCGGCGGTGATCCGCACCGAGAACACCACCGGTCGCACGTACACGGACGCGAAGCTCAAGCTCATCGCCGGCCAGCTCTCGCGCACCGCACACCCCATGCCCCGCGCCGAGATGGCCATGATGATCAAGGCGTCCTCCGATGGAGCACCCGGCCAGGCGCCGGACGAGCAGGCGTTCGCGGACTACCACCTCTACACGGTGCCCGGCACGGTCACGCTGCGCGACCGCGAGAGCCAGACGCTGGTGTTGCTGGAGCCGAAGGACGTGCAGGTGAAGCCGCGCTATGTCTATCGCGGCGGAGACCCGACCGGCGTGCGCTCGACGCTCGACCTCGTGAACTCCGCCAAGGAGGGCACGGGGGCGGCACTGCCCGGCGGGCGTGTGCGTTGCTACGCCGCGGACACCGATGGCGACCAGCAGCTCACCGGCGAGACGCAGGTGCGGCACACCGCCGTGGACGAGAAGCTCTCGCTCGAGATGGGCTACGCGTTCGACCTCGCCGCCGAGCGGAAGACGGTGAGCGACCGCCGGGTGAGCGACCGCGAGCGCGAGTACTCGGTCGAGATCAAGCTGCGCAATCGCAAGAAGACGGACGTCACGATCGTGTGCGAGGAGCCGGTGGGCGGCGACGTCGAGGTGACGAAATCGTCGAAGCCCGTCACGCGCGACGAGGCCAACGTGCTGCGCTTCACGATGGCCGTGCCGGCGGGCCAGGAGGTCGTGCTCACGTACACGGCCCGGCAGCGTTGGTGATCCCCGGATCGCGGTTCGCCCGGCCCTGCCGACGCCCGGGCGAACCGCTCGGGGCGGCGCGATGACTCGAGTCGCGTTCGTGCAGGCGTGGCTCACGATCGGTGGCGCCGAGCGGCTGGTCCAGGCGCTGGCCGATCGCATGGACCGCACGCGCATCGAGCCCAGCATCATCAACCTCTATGGGCCGGGTACCATCGGCGAACAGATGATGGCCGCGGGCTGGAAGATGACCAACCACCTGGCGGCCTCCAAGCTGGACCCGCGCGTGGGCGCCCGACTGGCGCGCGCACTGGCCGAGTGCCGCGCCGACGTGGTGTACGTGTACGACAGCGCGCTGCCGATGTTCTGGATGGGCCTGCAGCGGCGCCGTCACCGGCGGCCGCGCGTGGCCCTGGGGTTCCATTCCACGGGCAAGCTCGGCGACCCCTTGCAGCACTTCCTCGCGCGCCGTTCCGCTCTTCCGGTGGTGGACGCGTTCGTCGCGCTGAGCGAGACGCATCGCGACTTCCTCGCGAACGAGCTGGGTGTGGCCGCGTCGCGCTTCGAGGTCATCCGCTCGGGCGTGGACCTGGCGCGATTCGACACGGCGATGCCGCGCGAGGCGGCGCGTCGTGCGGCGGGGCTGCCCGAACACGGCCCGCTGGTGGGGATCGTGGCCGCACTCCGGCCCGAGAAGAACCACGCGCTGTTCCTCGCCGCCGCCGTGAAGGTGCTGGCCGAGGTCCCGGACGCCCACTTCGTGATCGCCGGCGACGGCCCCGCGCGCGACGACGTGCGCCGCCAGTGCGAGGCCTCCGGTCTCGGTGAGCGGCTGCTCGTGCTGGGGGCCCGCCAGGACATCCCGGTACTCTACCGCGCGCTCGACGTGGCCGTGCTCACGTCGCACCCGATCGTGGAGACGCTGCCCGTCACGCTCATCGAGGCGGCGGCGTGCGGCACACCCGCGGTGGCGACCGCGGTGGGCTCGGTCGCCGATGTCGTGGCCGAGGGCGAGACCGGCCACATCGTACCGGTGGGGGACGCCGCCGTGCTGGCGGCTCGCATCGTGGCGCTGCTGCGCGACCCCGCGCGCCGCGAGCGCATGGGAACGGCCGCGCGCGCCCGCGCCGAGACGCGGTTCGACGAGCGCGACATGTTCCGTCGCTACGAAGAGCTGTTCGTGCGGGTGGCGAAGGGCTGAGTCAGCGCTTGCGCGCCACCAGCCGATAGGCGCGCGCCCAACGGTGCGTCGGCAGCCGGCGCAGCACCAGGTTCGCCGCGTGCACGAGGTCGTTCGTGGCGCCGCCGAAATGCGGCAGTGCGGTGGCCTCGAAGCCGCGCTTCGCGAGTCGCGCGGCGAGGTCGCGGCCGTCGAACAGCTGCTCCATCACGTAACCCCACTCGGGGTCGCGCGGGCACTCGCCGTGGCGGTAAGGGCTGGCCGGCGCGGGCCCGCCCGCCAGGTGCGTGCTCACCGCCGACACGATCTGCGCGCGGTCCATACCCGAAGTGACTTCGGACAGGGCGATGACGCGGGCCGCGTCCAGCTGCGGGAACTCCTGCCGCAGCACGCGCTGGCGGCGCAGGATCATCGGCTCGGGCACTTCGTGATCGCCGAACTTGCCCTCGGGGCCGCGCTCGAGGCGCTCCCACAGCTCGATCGTGTGCGCGCGGATGCGCGGGTTCGCACCATTGTTGCCGTCCGAGACGAGCACGTGCCCGCCCGGGCGCAGCACGCGAGCGCACTCCTCGAGGAAGCCGTCCACGTCGAAGTAGTGCGAGATCGCCTCGATCGAGATGACCAGATCGGCGCTGCCTGAACGCACAGGCAGCCGGCTCGCGTCGCCCCGCATGCCGAACACGCGGGCCCGGAGCCACGCGAAGTACGCGGCGTTCACGAGCGCATGCGAGCGCGCCATGGGTTCGTGCACCTCGACCGCACACACCTGCTTCGCACCCCAGGCCGCGAGCAGGTTGGACACCATGCCGAAGCCCGAGCCGGCGTCCACCACGACCTTGCCCTGCACTCCGCCCGCGAGCTCCACGAACTGCCGTTTGGCGCGCACCCACGTGCGCAGTCCCCGGTCGTCGTTCAGCTCGCCGAGGTAGCGGTGGAACCAGGGATCCACGCCCTCGGGCGTGCGCACGAGCGCGGCACGCGCGCTGCGCACGAACTGCTCGGGGGCGGGGACGCCGTACGGCACGGCCGGCTGGGGCATGGGCACTCGCGTTCAGGGGCGTGGAAGTCGTCGAAGAGCCGATGAGGATAGCGAACGCCAGAGCGCCGCGCCACGGCGGAACGTCGCGCGTCTCGAGGCTTCAGCGCTTTCGCCGGGCCTCGAGCTGCTTCAGCCACTGCAGTGCGGTGGCGTTCCCGGGCTGGCGTTCGAGCAATTGGTGCACCGCGGCGATCGCACCGTCCACGTCACCGCGGGCGGATCGAACGCGTGCGGTCGCGGACCACGCGTTCGGGTCCCAGTCGTCCAGTTCGAGCGCGCGCCGCGCTTCGCGCTCGGCATCGTCCAGGCGCCCCAGCGCCAGGCAGGCCTGCGCTCGGTAGGCGGCATTGTTGCCGTGGAACACCTCGAAGCGCGGGTCGGGCGCGAGTGAGTCGGCCTGAGCCAGCGACGCCAGCGCGGCCTCGGGAGCGCCCGCGCGCAGCTGCCGATACGCCCGCAGCTGCGCACGCAGGCCGTCGATGCCCAGCACCACCAGCTGCTCGCGCCCTTTCGGCTGGTACTGGAGGTAGCAGGTCACGGCCAGCGTCGTGTCCGCGTCCAGCCGCGCGAACGTGGTGGTGGCGAGGGTGGTGTCGCGATACCAGACCTGGATCGCACGATCGCCACCCAGCGCGTAGATCAACCCGTGAGGCAGGTTGCCGGTCATGATGTGTTCACCGGGCCGCGGGTGGGGGAACTCGCTCGTGAGCTCGTGTCGCGAGACGGCCATGAACCGCTGCAGCCGCGACAGCCGGGCGAAGTCCATGAACGCGCCGCTCTCCGGCGGCTCGTCACTCACGTTCCGCGCCGCCGCGGGGGCGAGGAACAGCAGTGCGAGCCGGCCGGCCGCGAACGCGAGCGGCCACCACGGTTCCACGGCGGTGAACGCGGCTGCGGCGACGATGCCGGCGCCGGTGCTGCCGTAGTGGGCGCGGTTGGGCTGCCACAGCGGATGGATGGGCGCGAGCAGGGCGGTGGAGAGCACGAACCACAGCCCGCCCCACGCCAGCCACTCGCGACGCTTCACGAGCCGGTCGCGCACGGCCTTGCTCATGAGCGCGGCGAGCCCCACACCCGCGAACGCCAGGATCCCGAGCGCCAGGGCGAGGAGGGCCTGCGGCGCCGCAGCGAGTGGCAGGCTCATGAGCGAGCGAGCGCTGCCGCCGAACGCCCACGCCAGCCGGCCGGCGATCGAGACGGCGGTGACACCGGACTGCTGCTCGATGCCGTGCGGCAGCGAGAGGTGCGCGTTCATGCGCACAGAGAGGTAGAGCGCGGCCCACACCGCCGTGAGTCCCGCCGTGCCCGCGAGCCACGCCCGCCGCTCGGTGCGCGACCACTTGCCGGGAAGCCACGGCAGGAGCAGCACCCCCACGACCGCCAGCTCCTTACACAGCAGCGCCAACCCGGAAGCGATGAGTGCGGCCGGCAACCGGCGCCGCCACGTCTCGTGGATCGCGACCGAGACGAAGAAGTAGAGCCCGACGTCCACGAACTGCGTGGGCCAGCTCACCAGCGTGCGCGTGGATTCGGCGAACATCGGGAACGATGCGGCGAACCATGCCGCCGGCCCGCCGAGTGGTGCACGCAGGACGCGGAACACCAGCAGGCTCCCGGCCGCCAGCAACAGCGCGTGCAGCGCGGCGACCCACTCCGGGCGCGAGACCAGCAGCGGTCCGAGTGTGGCGTAGTAGAGCTGGTGCGCGAGCGGCCGCCAGAACGACGACGACCCGCCGCCATCCAGCAGCGAGCCCACGCCCCCGAACAGCGATCGGCGGAGGAAGTCGAAATCCTCGGCGACGGGTTCGCCGAGCGGAGTCCCCGCGCAGCGGACCAGCAGCGGCACGACCGCGAGCAGCGTGGCCCAGGCCCAGGGGTCCCGCCACGTGGCGGGCGGCGACTCGGGCGGGGCCGCTGGCCCGGACGTCCGGCCGGAGGCCCGCCGTGCGCTCGCGCGGACCTTCTCGGCAGCGTGCTTCATGCGGCGTCCGTCGCACCCGGATGATCGCGCATTCGCACAGCATATCGGCCGGTCGCCCGCCCGACCAGCGCTGCGGCCTCACTGCTGCAGCGCAAGGCCCCGCGCGGCCCGTCGCGCCTCGACCGCTTCATGGCCCTCGTCTACCCTCGCCCCTCCATGGCCTTCCACCTCCAGTCCCCGTACCCGCCCGCCGGCGACCAGCCGCAGGCCATCGCCGAGCTGTTGGACGGCCTGCGCAGCGGCGAACGGCACCAGACGCTGCTGGGTGTGACCGGCTCGGGCAAGACCTACACCATCGCCAACGTCCTGGCGCAGTGGGGGCGGCCGGCGCTCGTCATCTCGCACAACAAGACGCTGGGCGCGCAGCTCTACGCGGAGTTCCGGCAGTTCTTCCCCGAGGACGCGGTCGGCTTCTTCATCAGCTATTACGACTACTTCCAGCCCGAGGCGTACGTCCCGTCCACCAACACGTACATCGCCAAGGACGCCAGCATCAACGACGACATCGATCGTCTGCGTCTGCAGGCCACGTCCATGCTGCTGGAACGCGAGAACGTGGTCATCGTCGCGAGCGTGTCCTGCCTGTATGGCCTCGGCACGCCCGAGGACTGGCGCGGCATGCGCATCGACATGCGGTCCGGATCGGCGCTGCGGCGGCGGGAGCTGCTCGACCAGCTGGTGGCGATCCAGTACCAGCGCACCGATCTCGACCTGTCGCGCGGCCAGTTCCGCGTGCGCGGCGACGTGGTCGAGGTGAAGCCCGCATACGAGGACTTCCACATCCGCATCGAGCTCGAGGACGACGTGGTGACGCGCCTGAGCACGGTGGACCCAGTGACCGGCAAGGCGCTGCGCACGGCGGACCGCGTCGCACTCTACCCGGCCAAGCACTTCGTCACGCCCGAGGTCCGCGTGCGCGCCGCGCTCGGCACGATCCGCGCCGAGATGCGCGAGCGGCTCGGCGTGCTGCGCGCCGAGGGCAAGCTACTCGAGGCCCAGCGGCTGCAGCAGCGCACCGAGTACGACCTCGAACTGCTCGCCGCGCACGGCACCTGCCCGGGCGTCGAGAACTATTCGCGTCACCTCTCGGGACGCGCGCCCGGCGAACGGCCCGGCTGCTTGCTCGATTACTTCCCGCGCACCGAGGACGGGCGCGCCGACTTCCTCACCATCATCGACGAGTCGCACGTCACCGTGCCGCAGATCGGCGGCATGTACGAGGGCGACCGCTCGCGCAAGCAGACGCTCGTGGACTTCGGGTTCCGGCTGCCGAGCGCGCTCGACAACCGCCCGCTCAAGTTCCCCGAGTTCGAGCAGCTCGTGGGGCCGACGCTCTATATCTCGGCCACGCCGGGCGAGTACGAGTTGCAGCGCTCCCAGGGCGTGGTCGTGGAGCAGATCATCCGGCCCACCGGGCTCGAGGACCCCGAGCTGGTGCTCAAGCCGGTGGACGGCCAGGTGGACGACCTGCTCGCCGAGATCCGCGAGCGCGTCGCGCGCCACGAACGCACACTGGTGACGACGCTCACCAAGCGCATGGCCGAGGACCTCACCGACTACCTCACCGAGATGGGCGTGCGCGTGCGCTACCTGCACAGCGACATCGATGCGCTCGAGCGCGTCGAGATCCTGCGCGGCCTGCGCCTGGCCGACTTCGACGTGCTGGTCGGGATCAACCTGCTGCGCGAGGGGCTCGACCTGCCCGAGGTGTCGCTGGTCGCCATCCTCGACGCCGACAAGGAGGGCTTCCTGCGCTCGGAGCGCTCGCTCATCCAGACGGCGGGCCGCGCGGCGCGCAACGCCGGGGGTCGCGTGATCTTCTACGCCGACCAACTCACCGATTCCATGAAGCGCGCCATCGCCGAGATGAACCGGCGCCGCGAGAAGCAGCACGCCTACAACATCGAGCACGGCATCACACCGCGCACCATCCTCAAGACGGTGGAGGAGATCATGCAGGCGACGAGCGTGGCGGACGCCATCGGCCGCGGCAACCAGGCGAAGGAGGAGGCCGAGGTGCTGCTGGGCGACGACGCCGACCGCTTGCTGGCCCAGCTCGAGGGAGAGATGCTGCAGGCGGCCCGTGCCCTCGAGTTCGAGAAGGCGGCCTCCTTGCGCGACCGCATCGAGGACGTGCGCGCCGCGCTGGTCATGGCGCGCGCGGGCGGCGACCCGGCGCTGGCCGGGCGTGGCCGTGGCGTGGCGCCCGGGCGCGAGCCGCGCAACGTGAAACGACGCTTCGGGAAGGATCGATAACGGCCGTGCACGAGAGCTTCCTGCCGCTGGTCAAGTTCGCGCTGTCCGAGGACGTGGGCACAGGGGACGTGACCACGCTGAACGCGGTGCCGGCGAATGTCGGCGCGCGCGCGGCCATCGTCGCGAAGCAGGCCGGCGTCGTCTCGGGCGTGGACATCGCGGCGATGACGTTCCGCGAGGTGGATCCGTCGCTCAAGTTCAAGGCCACCGTGCGCGACAGTCAGGAAGTACCGGCGGGCGCGGCGATCGCGACCGTGTCGGGCTCCGCCGCGAGCATCATGACGGCCGAGCGCACGGCGCTGAACTTCCTCATGCGCCTCTCGGGTGTGGCGACGCTGACTCGGCGCTATGTCGAGGCTATCGCGGGCACCGGCGCGGTGATCCTCGACACGCGCAAGACCACGCCCGGGCTGCGCATCCTCGAGAAGTACGCGGTGCTGTGCGGCGGCGGCCAGAATCACCGGCTGGCGCTCTGGGACATGTACCTGGTGAAGGACAACCACATCCGCGCAGCGCGCGGGCTCACCAACGCGATCGACCGCATCCAGCGCACACGGCGCGACCTGCTGCTCGAGGTCGAGGTGGAGTCACTCGACCAGCTGCGCGAGGCACTGCGCCCCGAGGTGGACCGCATCCTCGTGGACAACCAGCCCCCGGAGACGGTGCGCCGCTGCGTCGAGGAGGTGGACCGCTGGTTCGCGAAGAACCCACCCGATCATCCGCGGGCGCGCCAGGGCGCACGGCGCTGGCCGGAGGTGGAGGTCTCGGGCGGCCTCGACCTGACCACGGTGCGGGCCTACGCGGAGACGGGCGTGGACTACCTCTC
>Ga0315912_10003709_pt1 | contig 14957 bp, 11 predicted proteins | sample VfabasoilMG_FD_204469 | JGI IMG/M metagenome (GOLD analysis project Ga0315912, IMG submission 204469) | Garden soil microbial communities collected in Santa Monica, California, United States - V. faba soil | ecosystem: Environmental > Terrestrial > Soil > Garden | place: USA: California... | reverse complement strand
CGATGCCGGTGTCGTGGCTGCCGCTGGTCGCCGACTACGCGCGACACGGGCTGCGCGCGCGCGGCGGTCTCGGCGGCGCCTTCAACGGCACCTGGATCGGCTACCTCGTGGCCAACGTGTGGTGTTACGCGCTGGGCGTGATGGTCGTCAGCACCACCGAGCCCGGCATGGGGCTGGTGACGGCGCTGCTGCTGGCGCAGGGCGGGCTGGTGGCGCTGGGGCTGGTGCTGATCGACGAGCTGGACAACACCTATGGCGACGTCTATTCGGGCGCGGTGTCGGCGCACAGCCTGCGTCCGCGCTGGAGCGTGCGCCGCTGGGGCTTGACGCTGGCGGCGCTGTGCATCGTGCTGGCCATGCTGCTGCCGATGCACGCGCTGGAACCCTTCCTGCTGATGCTCAGCTCGGTGTTCGTGCCGCTGTACGGCGTGATCCTGGGGCGGCTGGGCACGCAGCCGGCCGCCGCGCCGATCGGTGCGCAGCGCATCGACTGGAGCGCGGCGGCGATCTGGCTGCTGGGCATCGCCATCTACCACCTGCTGGCGCGGCTAGCGCCGCAGTTCGGCTCGGCGCTGCCGACGCTGGCGCTGACCTTCGCGCTGGCCTGGCTCAGCCGCCCGGCGGCGGTGCTGCGCACCGCGATTTGAGCTTCACCAGCGGCCCGCCGGTGCGGCGGGCCGCTGCTCGGCCGGCGGCAGCTTGGCCACCAGGCACTGCGCCGAAGCCTGCGTGCGCGCATCGCCGAAGTAGTTGTAGATGTCGTTCAGGTAGGCCTGCGGCGTGGTCTTCATGTAGTACAGCCGCGAGGTGGCATCGAACCACTGGTCGTACAGGTCGAGCGCGTAGTCCGGCGCCGTGTAGTTGACGGTGACCACCTGCGAACCCACCACCAGCGGTGCGCAGTCCACCGCCACCTGGTTGAGGAAGCCATTGAAGCCGGTGGCCTTGACGTTCTGCCAGGCATCCGGCGCACAGCCGGCCAGCATCGAGGCGGCCAGCGCCGCCATCCCGATCGTTCTCATCGTTGTGTCCTCCGCGGCCGCTACTGTAGCGGCGCCGTGGCCGCTTGCCGGCCGGCCACCGGGTATTGCGCATCGGTGTAGCCGGGCGTCGATGCATGTCCTGCCGCCACCAGGCCGGAGACGAAGGCCTCGTCCTCGGCGTCGAAAGCTCGGCCCAGCGCGTCCAGATAGTCCTGCCATTGGGCCCATGTGCGCGGCCCGCCGATCAGGCCATGCACCAGCCGGTTGTTCCACACCCAGCCCAGCGCCAGGCACGTGGGCGTCATGTTCTTGCGCGCGGCATGGGCCGCGAACTGCTGCGCCAGCAGCAGCGACTCGGGGCGGAACTCGGTCTGTAGGATGCGCCGGTCGTTGCGCGCTGCGCGCGAGCCTTCCGGCGGCGGTGCATCGAGCCTGTACTTGCCGCTGAGCACGCCGCGCGCCAGCGGGCTGTAGGCCACCGCGCCCAGGCCGTAGTGCGCGCAGGCGGGCAGTAACTCCAGCTCGATCTGCCGCGACATCGCGTTGTACGGCGGCTGGCAGGCGATGGGTTGCGGCACGCCCATCGCGCGGCACAGCTCCACCAAGCGGGCCATGCGCCAGGCGCGGAAGTTGGACACGCCGAAGTAGCGCACCTTGCCGCTGGCGATGAGCTGCACCATCGTCGCCAGCGCTTCCTCCATCGGCGTGCTCTCGTCGTCGCGGTGCAGGTACAGCAGGTCGATCCAGTCGGTGCCCAGGCGCTGCAGGCTGGCGTCCACCGCGGCCAGCATGTGGCGGCGCGACAGGCCGCGCTCGTTGGGCCCCGGCCCGGTGGGGTTGGCCAGCTTGGTGGCCAACACCCAGTGGCTGCGCTGAGGCGCGATCAGCCGGCCGGTGATGCGTTCGGACTCGCCGCCGGCATAGACGTCGGCGGTATCGATGGCGTTCAGCCCGGCCTCGCGCGACGCGGCGACGATGCGCGCCGCCTCGGTCTCGTCGCAGCGGTCGCCGAACATCATCGTGCCCAGCCACAGGCGCGAAACCTTCAGGCCGCTGGCGCCGAGCGCGGGATAGTCGGTGGCAGTGGGGTTCATCACACCGATCATGCCACCGGCCGCTGGTGTAAAACCGCAGCACCGCGTAGAAGGAAGTCCGCCGATGAAAAACAACAAGACAAGCCCCGCCCGCAAGCGCAAGTCGACCCACGCCGGGCCTGCCAAGCTGCGTTCGCAGGCCTGGTTCGACAACCCGGCCAATGCCGACATGACGGCGCTGTACCTCGAGCGCACCATGAACTTCGGCCTGTCGCTGGATGAGCTGCAGTCGGGCCGGCCGATGATCGGCATTGCGCAGAGCGGCTCGGACATCGCGCCCTGCAACCGTCACCACTTGGTGCTGGCGCAGCGCATGCGCGAAGGCATCCGCGACGCCGGCGGCGTGGCCTTCGAGTTCCCGCTGCACCCGATCCAGGAAACCTGCAAGCGGCCGACGGCGATGCTCGACCGCAACCTGCAGTACCTGGGCTTGGTCGAGGTGCTGTACGGCTACCCGATCGACGGCGTGATCCTCACCACCGGCTGCGACAAGACCACGCCGGCACAGATCATGGCCGCCTGCACGGTGGACATCCCGGCGATCGCGCTGAATGCCGGGCCGATGCTCAACGGCTGGCACGAGGGCGAACGCACCGGCTCCGGCACCATCGTGTGGAAGGCGCGCGAGCTGCTCGCCGCCGGCAGGATCGACAAGCGCCAGTTCATCGAGCTGGTGGCCTCGTCGGCACCGTCCACCGGCCACTGCAACACCATGGGCACGGCTTCGACGATGAACTCGCTGGCCGAGGCGCTGGGGCTGATGCTGCCGGGCAGCGCGGCCATCCCCGCGCCCTACCGCGACCGCCAAGAGGCGGCCTACCTGACCGGCAAGCGCATCGTCGAGATGGTGCGCGAGAACCTGCGCCCCAGCGACATCCTGACGCGTGCCGCTTTCGAGAACTGCATCGCCGTGTGCTCGGCGATCGGCGGTTCGACCAACGCGCCGGTGCACGTCAACGCCATCGCGCGCCACATCGGCGTCGAGCTCGACAACGACGACTGGGAAAAGATCGGCTACGAGCTGCCGCTGCTGGTGAACCTGCAGCCCGCCGGCGAGTACCTGGGCGAGGAGTACTACCGCGCCGGGGGGGTGCCGGCGGTGGTGGCCGAGTTGGTGAAGAAGGGCAAGATCAAGGACGCGATCACCGTCAACGGCAAGACGCTGGCGCAGAACTGCGAAGGCAGGTTCGCCAGCGACCGCAAGGTCATCTGGCCCTACGACAGGCCGATGAAGAAGAAGGCCGGCTTCCTGAACCTGAAGGGCAACCTCTTCGATTCGGCGATCATGAAGACGAGCGTCATCACCGACGAGTTCCGCCAGCGCTATCTGGAGAACCCGGCCGACCCGATGGCCTTCGAAGGTACGGCCGTGGTCTTCGACGGACCCGAGGACTACCACGCGCGCATCGACGATCCGAAGACCCAGATCACCGCCAACAGCGTGCTCTTCATCCGCGGCGTCGGCCCGGTCGGCTACCCCGGCGCCGCCGAGGTCGTGAACATGCGTGCGCCGTCCTATCTGCTGAAGAAGGGCGTGACGGCGCTGCCCTGCATCGGCGATGGCCGGCAGTCCGGCACCAGCGGTTCGCCGTCGATCCTGAACGCCTCGCCCGAGGCGGCGACCGGCGGCGCTCTGGCGTTGGTGCAAAGTGGCGACAAGGTGCGCATCGACCTGAAGAAGCGCCGTGCCGACATGCTGCTCGGCGACGCGGAACTGGCACGCCGCCGCGAGGCGCTGAACGCGAAAGGCGGTTATCCCTATCCCGCCAGCCAGACGCCGTGGCAGGAGATCCAGCGCAGCATCGTCGACGAGCTGGCCAACGGCATGGTGCTGAAGCCCGCCGTCAAGTACCAGAAGATCCACGCCAGTTTCGGCGTGCCGCGCGACAACCACTGAAGACGCGCCGAAGCTCTCCACGATGGCCGAACTGCGCGCGCTGCTGCTGACCGACGTGGTTGACAGCACGATGCTGTCGGAACGGCTCGGCGACCAGGCCATGGCCGGTGTATGGACGGCTCACGACCGGGTGGCGCGCGACCTGCTGCCGGTGTGGCGTGGGCGCGAGATCGACAAGACCGATGGCATGCTGCTGCTGTTCGACAGCGCGGCCGATGCCGTCAACTACGCGCTTGCCTACCATCAGGCGCTGGCCTCGCTGCCGGTGCCATTGAAGGCCCGAGCCGGGCTACACGTCGGTCCGGTGATCCTGCGCGAGAACATCGAGGCCGACGTCGCGCGGGGCGCCAAGCCGTTGGAGGTGGAAGGCCTGGTCAAACCCGCCACGGCACGCGTGATGGCGCTGGCACAAGGCGGCCAGCTTTTGCTCAGCGAAGACGCGCGCCGCGCGCTGGGAGAAGACGCGGCGTGGGCCATGCAGTCGCATGGCCACTGGATGCTGAAAGGCCTGGGCGAGCCGGTCGAACTGTTCGAGATCGGGCTGCAGCCCGAGGCCTTTTCCGCTCCGCCCGACGGCGACAAGGCATACCGCGTCGTGCGTGTCGGCGAGCGCTGGCTGCCGGTGCGCCAGATCGCCAACAACCTGCCCCAGCAGATCACGTCCTTCGTTGGGCGCGATCGCGAGCTTGGCGAAGTCAAGGCGCTCCTGGCCGACGTGCGCCTGCTGACGCTGCAGGGCATGGGTGGTCTGGGCAAGACCCGGCTGTCACTGCAGGTGGCCGCCGAGGTGATGGCGCGGTTTCCAGATGGGGTCTGGTTCTTCGACCTCGCGCCGATCCGCGATGCGGCGCTGGTGGTCAGCGAGGCGGCCCAGGTGCTGGGCGTGCGCGAGGAGCCGGGCCGTCCGCTGGTGCAGACGCTGTGCGCGGCACTCGCCTCGCGCCGCATGCTGCTGATCTTCGACAACTGCGAGCACCTGATCGTGGCATCGGCTGCGTTGGCCAACGCGATCCTGCGCACCGCGGCGCAGGTGCGCATCCTGGCCTCGAGCCGCGAAGCGTTGCGCGTGCCTGGCGAGCAGGTCTATCCGGTGCTGCCGCTGCCGCTGCCGGACCGCAGCGACGGGCTCGATGCGCTGTCGCGCTCGACGGCGGTGCGCCTGTTCGTCGAACGGGCACGCTCGCACAAGCCGTCCTTCGTGCTCGACGCGCGCGAGGCGCCCGCGGTGGCCGAACTGGTGGTGCGGCTCGAAGGCATCCCGCTGGCCATCGAGCTGGCGGCGGCGCGCGTGCGCTCGCTCAGTGTCGCCGACATCAACCTGCGGCTGAAGGACCGCTACAAGCTGCTGACCAGCGGCGGCCGCGTGCTGCTGGCGCGCCAGCAGACGCTGCGCGCGCTGGTGGACTGGTCGTACGAACTGCTGAACGACGACGAGCAGCGTGTCTTCAAACGGCTCGCTGTCTTCGCCGCCGGCTTTGACCTTGACGCAGCCGAGCAGGTCTGCGGCACTGATCCGCTATCGCCCGGCGACGTGCTCGACCTGTTGTCGTCGCTGGTTGACAAGTCCTTGGTCTCGATGGACGACGAGCGAGACGACGGCACGCGCTATCGCATGCTGGAGACGATCCGCGACTATGCGGTGGAGAAGCTGCAACAGTCGTCGGATGCGGGGGCCACTGCAGCGCGGCACTGCGATCACTACTTCGCGCTGGCCAAGAGGATCCGCGATGGTCTGGACGGGGCAAGCCAGTCCGGCTGGATCCGGCGCGGCGAAACCGAACTCGACAACCTGCGTGCTGCTACCGCGCTGGCGCTGTCCGGTGACACCGATCCGATCATCGCCGTGAAACTGGCGGTGACGATGACGCCGTTCTGGATGCAACGCGGTTACCTGTCGGAAGGTCGCGCGATCGTGCGTGCGGCGCTGGCGCTGCCCGCGGTGCAGGCCTCGGACTTGGCACAGGCCCATGCGGCCTATGTCGGTGCGGCTCTCGCTACCGGGCAAGGCGACCACGTCGAGGCGCGGCAAATGCTGGAGCGCTGCCTGGTGCTGTACCGGCGCCTGGGCAATCAAGTGGAGGTGGCGGCGACCTTGTCGACACTGGCGCTGGCGCGGCTTCAGGCGGGCGACGCCGCGGGCGCCGAGGCCAGTGAACGCGAGGCGCTGGCGCTGTTCCGTGCGCTGGGCGAGAAGGAGGGCGAGGTTGTCGGACTGCTGCATCTGGGACAGATCGCCGTCTACGTCGGCAATTCCGAGCTGGCGCAGTCCAGCCTGGAAGAGTGCCTGCTGATCGCCAGGGCGACCGAGGATCGCGAGTCCGAGGGCGAGGCCGAGCTGCGGCTGGGCGAGAACGCCTTCGAGGTGGGCCGCACCGACGACGCGCGTCGGCATCTGGAGCGCTCGCTCGCCGTCTGCCGCGACGCCGGCGACCGTCGCGGCGAGGCCCACGCCCAGTACTGGCTGGGAAAGATGGATCTGGAGGCCGGCGAGATCGACGAAGCCCGCCGTCGACTCGGCGAGGCGCTGTTGGCCTTTCGTGATTTCGAGATGCGTGAAGAACTGGTCGACTGTCTCGAAGATCATGCGGAACTGGCACGGCGGCGCGGCCACGCGAAACTTGCGCTTCGCCTCGCCGGTGCCGCCGAGCAGTACCGCGCTCGCCTGGACATCGCACGCTCGCCCAGGGCCGAACGGCGCTGGCAGGCGCGCATCGCTGCGCTGCGCTTGGCCGTTGCGGAGCCACTATTCAAATCTGCGTGGGAATCGGGTAGCCGCGCCGAACTCGGCGAGGCGGTTCGCGAGGCGCAGAGCCTGCAGACTACCAGCACCGGCGCCTCGAGCTGATGCTCGGCGCTCGCAATGCGGAAGACAAGACTTCAGTGCCTGCGGCGGCGCAGCAGGCCTAGGATCGCCAAAGCACCACCGACCAGGGCGAGCGAGGCCGGCTCAGGGACAAGCGACCATGTCACCAGCGGCACGTAGTCTTCGCCGTCCTCTGGTCGCGCGCTGAAATAGAACATGTCGCCGTTGGACAGCCTCAGCGAGGGTCCGCCGGGGTTTCCATCAGGCAAGCCGGGGATGCTGAAGTCCAGAGCGAAGTCATAGGCAATCGGCCAGCTGAGAGCCTGGAAATTACCTGTGAAGGGCGCTGCCGCGAAGTCCATGCCATCCACGTTGCCGTCTCCATCGATGCTCAACTGCAACGGGGCAGGGAACAAGCCGGCAAAGAAGATGCCCCCCAAACCATTCGCTGGATTCGTGTCATAGAAGAACAGCGACCCGCCATCCAGGCTCGCCGACACACAGGGCCCTACGCCCACTGTTTGCACGGTACCAGCCACGAGGCAGCCGTCATCAACGGTGATGAATGCCGATCCGTTCCAACCAACGGCCTGGCTCCCAGGTCCGGGTATCACATCAAGCGAGAACTGCGCGTTGAACAGCGGATCGAAGCGCACTCTGAACACCCTGGCCTCGGCTGAGGCGGTGATTGCCATCAACACAACCGCCATCGCTGCGACGGCTGTCTGACGGACGGTTCTGCTTACAATTTGAAGCATTTCAGACTCCGCAATCCCCGGTTTGGGGGGATTCACGCAAGAAGCGAACCACCCGCGGAGATTTTCACGCAACATGCTGATTTATTTGACAAAGCGGCTAAAGTTCAGTGCAGCTCCAGCGCCGCGGGCGAGCTGCTTGTAAGGATTTTCGACACCTTGTCAGAGGTCGACACAGCGAGCGATGCAGGGGCCGGTGGCGTGCCGGCTTCGATGACGCCTGGGGTAAAAACGGAGCTCCTGCAACTCGCTCCATGTGCCGAGGAGACCCACCTTGAATCGCGACATCAAGCTGCTCACCGTGGGTGCGCCCATGCCACTGATCGATAGGGGATTGAAGGATCACTTCACGGTCGTGCGCGAGGCCGATCTCGAGGTGCGCGGCATTGCGGTCTGTGGCGGCCACACGCGCATCGACGACACCTTCGTCGAGCTCTTTCCCCGGCTGGAGATCGTCTCCAGCTTCGGTGTCGGCTACGACCATATCGATGCCGCCGCGCTGGCCCGCCGCGGCATCGTCGTCACGCACACGCCCGACGTGCTCACCGGCGAGGTTGCCGATCTGGCGCTGGGCCTGCTGATCGCCACCGTGCGCCAGCTGCCGCAGGTGGACCGCTACCTGCGCGCGGGCCAGTGGCTGCAGAAGCCCTATCCGCTGACCGCCACGCTGCGCGGCCGCAAGGTCGGCGTCCTCGGCCTGGGGCGCATCGGCAAGGCCATCGCGCGGCGGCTGCAGGCCTTCGATCTGGAGATCGAATACCACGGCCGCAAGCCGCAGTCGGAGCTGAGCTACCGCTACCACCCGACGCTGCTGGGGCTGGCGCAAAGCTGCGACGTGCTGATGGTCGTGGCCTCGGGGGGCGCGGAAACGCGGCACATCGTCGACAAGGAGGTGCTGGAGGCGCTGGGCCCGGACGGCATCGTCATCAACGTGGGCCGCGGTTCGGTCATCGACGAGGCGGCGCTGATCACTGCGCTCAAGGACAAGAAGATCCTGTCCGCCGGCCTGGACGTGTTCGAGGACGAGCCACGCGTGCCGGCCGAACTGATCGCGATGGAGCACGTGGTGCTGCTGCCGCACGTCGGTTCGGCCTCGGTGCACACGCGCAATGCGATGGGCCAGCTGGTGGTGGACAACCTGGTGTCCTGGTTCGGCGGCAAGGGCGCCGTGACGCCCGTGCCCGAATGCCAGGCGCTGGCGGCAGCCAAGGCCAAGGGCTGATCGTTGGCGCGGCTGCTTGCGCTGGACTGGGGCACGTCCTCGCTGCGCGCCTATCTGCTGGGTGAGGGCGGGGCCGTCATCGAAGAACGCCGCCAGCCCTGGGGCCTGATGCAGCTGCCCGAGGGCGGCTTCGCCGCGGCGTTGAAGGGCGTGGCCGGCGACTGGCTGGACGCGCTGCCCGCGATGCCGCTCATCGCCTCGGGCATGGTCGGCAGCGCGCAGGGCTGGCGCGAGGCGCCTTACGCCAGCTGCCCCGCTGATGCGGCGGCGTTGGCGACACAGCTGCTGCGCTTCGAGGCGCTGCCGGGCGTGATGCTGCACATCGTGCCGGGCGTGCGTCTGGGCGGCCCCCGGCCCGATGTGATGCGCGGCGAGGAGACGCAGGTCGTAGGCCTGCTCGGACTGCAGCCGGCGCTGGCCGCGCGCGCGCGCTTGGTGATGCCCGGCACGCACAGCAAGTGGGTGCGAGTGGTCGCCGGGCGCATCGTCGACTTCCACACCTACATGACCGGCGAGCTGTTCGCGCTGTTGCGCGAGTACTCGATCCTGGGCCGGCCGGCGCGCGAGGCCGGCGGCCCCGCCTGCGACGAGGCTTTCGAGCGCGGCGTGGCTGCCGTGCGGGCTGCAGGCACGGCTGGCGCCACGGCGCTGCTGTTCTCGGCGCGTGCGCTGGTGCTGGGTGGTGAGCTGCGCGCCGGCGACAGCCTGGACTACCTGTCGGGTCTGCTCGTCGGCGAGGAGCTGCGCTGCGCGCTGGCGGACGACGATGCCGTGCCGCCGGTGCTGGTCGGCGATGCGGCGCTGTGCGCGCGCTACTGCCGCGCGCTGGCGCTGTTCGAGCGCAGCTCGCACACCGCGGGCGAAGGCGCGGCTGCGGCCGGCTTATGGCACATCGCGCGGCAGGCCGGACTGTGCGGCGCATCCTGAGGAGACGACGATGCGCGAACGCCTGGCCGAACTGCCGTTGATCGCCATCCTGCGCGGCATCACGCCGGGCGAAGCCGTGCCGGTGGGACTGGCGCTGGCCGAAGCCGGCTTTCGCATCATCGAGGTGCCGCTGAATTCGCCGCAGCCGCTGCGCAGCATCGAAGTGCTGGCGCGCGAGCTCGGCACGCGCTGCCTGCTCGGCGCGGGCACGGTGATGAGCGCGGCGCAGGTGGATGCAGTGGCCCAGGCCGGCGGGCAACTGATCGTCATGCCGCACGGCGATGCGCAGGTGATCCGCGCCGCCAAGGCCTGTGGCCTGTACTGCGCGCCGGGCATCGCCACGCCCACCGAAGGTTTCGCCGCGCTGGCCGCCGGTGCCGATGCGCTGAAGCTGTTCCCGGCCGAGCTGCTGGCGCCGGCCGTGCTGAAGGCGCTGCGCGCGGTGTTCCCGCCCGAGGTGCTGTTCGTGCCGGTGGGCGGCATCACGCCGCAGAACCTGGCGGCCTACGCCGCCGCGGGCGCCGGCGGCTTCGGTCTCGGCTCGGCGCTGTACAAGCCCGGCCTGAGCGCGGCTCAGGTCGGGGCGAACGCCAGGGCCTTCGTGCAGGCCTGGCGCAGTCTGTGAACTCGGTGGTTCAGGGCCCGACCACCACTTCGCTGATCTGCATCACTGGCGCAATGTCGGTGTAGTTGGGGATGTCGCCCATGATCTGTTTCGCATGCGGGCCGAAGCCCTTCTGGAAGGCTTCGACCGAGTCGGCATAGATGTGGCACATGCCCACATAGGCCGGCGGCGCCCCCGGCGCGCCGCCGGCCAGGCCCTTGTCCACCGTGTAGAACTTGCAGTGCTCGCCCATCTTCTCCTTGACCAGCGGCATGTGCTTGTCGCGGTAGTAGGCATGGTCGAAACGCGCGCCTTCCTTGTTCGGGTACATCACGCTGACCTTGATCATCTCTCGTCTCCTGGGGTTTATGCCGCCAGCAACTGCCTCAGCACATAGGGCAGGATGCCGCCGTGCACATAGTAGTCGACCTCGATCGGCGTATCGATGCGCAACGTCACCGTCACGCGCCGCTGCGTGCCGTCGGCGACGGTGATCACCAGCGTGGCGTCGCTCTGCGGCAGCACCGGCTCGGCCAGTTCGACATCGATGAGCTCGCTGCCCGTCAGGCTCAGCGACTGCCAGGAATCGCCGCCCTTGAACTGCAGCGGCAGCACGCCCATGCCGATCAGGTTGCTGCGATGGATGCGCTCGAAGCTCTTCGCGATGACGGCCTTGATGCCCAGCAGCATCGTGCCCTTGGCCGCCCAGTCGCGGCTGGAGCCGGTGCCGTATTCCTCGCCGGCGAAGATCACGGTCGGCACGCCGGCTTCCATGTAGTTGATGGCCGCGTCGTAGATGAACAGCTTCTCGCCGGTGGGCTGGTACAGCGTCACGCCGCCTTCCTCGCGCGCGCCGTCCGCCGCGGCCGGGATCATCAGGTTCTTGATGCGCACGTTGGCGAAGGTGCCGCGCATCATGACCTCGTGGTGGCCGCGGCGCGAACCGTAGCTGTTGAAGTCGGCCTTGCGCACGCCCTGCGCCAGCAGGTACTGGCCGGCGGGCGAGGCTTCCTTGATCGACCCGGCTGGCGAGATGTGGTCCGTGGTGATCGAGTCGCCGAACAGCGCCATGATGCGCGCGCCCTTCACGCCGGCCACCAGCGGCTTGGGCAGCATCGTGAAGCCCTGGAAGAAGGGCGGCTGGGCGATGTAGGTGCTGTGCGGCCAGCTGTAGACCTGTCCCTTGACACCCTTGATCGCGGTCCACAGCTTGCCCGGCTTGGCCGCCACGTTGTCGTAGTTCTCGCGGAAGGCCTTCGGGTTCATCGCAAACTTCAGCAGCGCATGCACTTCGTCGCTGCTGGGCCAGACATCGCCCAGGTACACCGGCTTGCCCTTGTGGCCCAGGCCGAGCGGCTGCGTCATCAGGTCCACCCTCATGTTGCCGGCAATGGCGTAGGCCACCACCAGCGGCGGGCTGGCCAGGAAGTTGGCCTTCAGGTTGGGGTGGATGCGCGCCTCGAAATTGCGGTTGCCCGACAGCACCGCGGCGCAGACCAGGTCGTTGCCGGTGATGGCCGCGTTGATCGGCGCCGTCAGGTCGCCGGCGTTGCCGATGCAGGTGGTGCAGCCGTAGCCGGCCAGGTTGAAGCCCAGCTTTTCCAGATAGGGCAGCAAAGACGTCTTTTGCAGGTATTCGGTGACGACGCGCGAGCCCGGCGCCAGCGAGGTCTTGACATGCGGCTTGACCTTCAGCCCGGATTCCACCGCTTTCTTGGCCAGCAGCCCGGCGGCCAGCAGCACGCTGGGGTTGCTGGTGTTGGTGCAGCTGGTGATGGCGGCGATGAGCACGTCGCCGTTGCGGATCGCGAGCCCGTCGCTGGTGGTGTAGCTCTGCGCCAGCTTGTCGGCCGGCTGGTTGAAGCCGTTGTCGGCCATCGGCGCGCTGAACAGCTCGCCGAACTTCGCCGACACGTCGGTCAGCGTGATGCGGTCCTGCGGGCGCTTCGGTCCCGCGAGCGACGGCGTAACCGTGCCGAGGTCCAGCTCCACCACCTGGCTGTAGTCGATGTCGCCTTCATCGGGCACGCCGAACAGCTGCTGCGCCTTGAAGTAGGCCTCGAAGGCCTCGATCTCGCCCTTGCTGCGGCCGGTGCCCTTGAAGTAGTCGACGGTGCGCTCGTCCACCGGAAAGAAGCCCATCGTCGCACCATACTCCGGCGCCATGTTGGCGATGGTCGCGCGGTCGGGCAGGGCGAGCGTGCGTGTGCCGGCGCCGAAGAACTCGACGAACTTGCCCACCACCTTGTGCTGGCGCAGCAGCTCGGTGACGGTGAGTACCAGGTCGGTGGCGGTGCAGCCTTCGCGCAGCCGGCCGGTCAGCTTCAGGCCGACCACGTCCGGTGTCAGGAAGTACACCGGCTGGCCCAGCATGCCGGCCTCGGCCTCGATGCCGCCGACGCCCCAGCCGACCACGCCGATGCCGTTGATCATCGTCGTGTGGCTGTCGGTGCCGACCAGCGTGTCGGGGTAGCTCACACCGTCCTTGCCCTTGTGCACGCCGCGCGCCAGATACTCCAGGTTCACCTGATGCACGATGCCGAAGCCCGGCGGCACGACGCCGAAGGTGTCGAAGGCCTGCATGCCCCACTTCATGAACTGGTAGCGCTCCTGGTTGCGCTGGAACTCCAGCTTCATGTTCAGGTCGAGCGCGTTCTTCGTGCCGTAGTGGTCGACCATTACCGAGTGGTCGACCACCAGGTCCACCGGCACCAGCGGTTCGATGGTCTTGGCATCGCGGCCCATGTCGGCGGCGACGTTGCGCATCGCCGCCAGGTCGGCCAGCAGCGGAACGCCGGTGAAGTCCTGCAGTACCACGCGCGCGACGACGAAGGGGATCTCGTCGCTGCGCGGTGCATTCGGCTGCCAGTTGGCCAGCTGTGTCACGTGTTCGGCCGCCACCTTCTTGCCGTCGCAGTTGCGCAGCACCGACTCGAGCACGATGCGTATCGACACCGGCAAGCGCTTGACGTTCGGAAGGGTCTTGGCCAGCTCGGGCAGGGAATACAGCTGTCCCTGCTTGCCCGAGGCGGTGCGAAAGGGCTTGAGCGTGGCGGCAAAGGGGTGGGACGGTGTCTTCGCGATCGGTCGAATCCTGGCCATGCGGTGCTCCTGCTTCGATGACAGTTTCGATTGTGCATGTCGACAGGGTCGCGGCCTCAGAATCGCGCCCGGGACCTTTGACCGCCGGACTACCAGACATGTCGAACCTGCATCCCGTCTTCTGGGTCATGGCTGCTGCCGTGCTGGCGCCGCTGCTGGCCGAGCTGCCGCTGAGCTTCAAGATGCCGGTGGTGGTGTTCGAGATCCTGTTCGGCATCCTGCTCGGCCCGCACGGGCTGGGGTTGTTGAGGTTCGAGGGCTTCCTGGAGGCGATGTTCACCTTCGGCATGGCGGCGACGCTGTTCATGGCCGGCATGGAACTGGACTTCAAGCACATCCGCGGCCTGCCGGTGATCCTGGCCTTGCGCGGCTGGGGGCTGTCGCTGCTGCTCGGCGTGGCGGCGGCGGCGCTGCTGTATGAAACGCCGCTGGCGCGCGCGCCGCTGATGCTGACGCTGGCGCTGTGTACCACCGCGCTGGGCACGCTGCTGCCGATGCTGCGCGATGCCGGCCAGCTGGGCAGCGGCTTCGGCCGTTTGTTCGTGGCGGCCGGCACCGTCGGCGAGGTGGCGCCGATCGTCGCCATGTCGCTGCTAATGTCGCAGGAGTACACCACCTGGCAGGAGTTCGGTTTTCTGCTGCTGTTCCTGCTGCTGGTCACGGTGGCAGCGGCCGCCGGCATGGGGCTGCGGCCGCCGCTGGTGGTGGCGCTGCTCAGCCGCACGCTGCACGCCAGCACGCAACTTCCGGTGCGCTTGGCGCTGCTCATCCTGGCCGGCTTCTTCGTGCTCACCGAGGAGTTCGGCTTCGAGAGCATCCTCGGTGCCTTCGGTGCCGGCATGGTGGTGGGGCTGGCCACCAAGGGCCACGAGGCCAAGCCGCTGCGCCACAAGATCGACGCCGTGTGCTTCGGCTGGTTCGTGCCCTTCTTCTTCGTCGGCACCGGCGTCAAGTTCCACCTGACGGCCATCACGCACGATCTGACGACCGCGCTGCTGGTGCCGGCCTTCCTGCTGGTGCTGCTGGTGGTGCGCGGCTTGCCCGTGCTGCTGTATGGCAAGCACCTGCAGCCGCAGGAGCGGCTGCCTTTCGCGCTGTATTCGTCGGTGGCGTCGCTGTCGCTGGTGGTGGTGATCACCGACATCGGCGTGCGCACGCACAGCGTCAGCACGCGGCTGGCAGCGGCGCTGGTGGGCGCGGCGGTGCTGTCGGTGCTGATCTTTCCGACGCTGGGCTCGGCGCTGATGGCGCGCGCGGCGGCATCGGCCGGGCGAGCGACGCCGCCTACTTCCTAAGGCTGATGCCTGTCAACGCCAGCGTGCAGCAGGGCGTTGAGTTTGAGCCACAATCGTAGCCGTGCCATCGCGGCAGGACTCGAAGGCATGCACCCAAGGCGCCGCAACGCGGTGTCCATGGACGGGAGAGAGACTAACCACCAACGTGCGTCGACGCACACCCACAGGAGAAGGTCCCATGAAGTTTTCAAGAATCCTCGGCATCGGCGCGCTGTCGCTGTCGCTGATCACCGGCAATGCCTTTGCAGCCACCAAGGCGGAAAAACAGGCCGAAG
>Ga0315912_10003708_pt1 | contig 14967 bp, 12 predicted proteins | sample VfabasoilMG_FD_204469 | JGI IMG/M metagenome (GOLD analysis project Ga0315912, IMG submission 204469) | Garden soil microbial communities collected in Santa Monica, California, United States - V. faba soil | ecosystem: Environmental > Terrestrial > Soil > Garden | place: USA: California... | reverse complement strand
AGGTGCTGCGGTCCATCCACACCGCCATGAAGTGGCAGCCGATGCCGGCGGTGGCGCGGCTGCCCTCGGGCACCCGCGTGGAGGTGTTGTGCGGGCAGCCGGAGCAGAAGTAGGGCTGGCGGATCGAAGTGACGCGAGGTTTGGCGAGCGCTTTTTCCTTGAAGTCCAGATAGGCGAGCCGCTCCTTGAACTGGCTGCCTAGCGCGCCGGCCATGTTCAGCTTCAGCAGCCGCTGCGCGATCGCCTTGGCGACGATCGCCGGGTTGTGCTCGTAATGCGCGGGCAGAAGCCATGATCCGGCCGGCTGGCCCTCGGCGTGGCTCCATTCGCCGTTGTCGTCGAACTTGCCCACCACGCGCGGCGCGCGCTGGCCGGCCTCCCAGGTGTAGAGCTCTTCCTTGATCTGGTATTCGATGAGCTGGCGCTTTTCCTCCACGACGAGGATTTCTTCCAGCCCCTGCGCGAAGCGCCGCGCGCCCTGAGGCTCCAGCGGCCAGGACATGGCGACCTTGTAGACGCGCAGGCCGATGTCGCGGGCGACTTTCTCGTCGATGCCGAGGTCGGCGAGCGCCTGCATGGTGTCGCCGAAGCTCTTGCCGGTGGTGACGATGCCCAATTTTGCATTGGGCGAATCCCAGACGATGCGGTCCAGGCCGTTGGCGCGCACGTAGGCGAGCGCGGCGTAGACCTTCCAGTCGAGCAGGCGCGCTTCCTGCTCGAGGATGCCGTCGGGCCAGCGGATATTGAGCCCGCCCGCGGGCAGCGTGAAATCGGTCGGCACTTTCGCAACGATCCTGTCCGGATCCACGATTACGGAAGCGCCCGACTCCACCACGTCGGTGACGCATTTGAAGGCGATCCAGCAGCCCGAATAGCGGCTCATCGCATAGCCGTGCAGGCCGAAGTCGAGGTAGTCCTGCACGTTCGACGGATTCAGCACCGGGATGCAGCAGGCCTTCAGGATGTGCTCGCTCTGGTTGGCGAGCGTGGAGGACTTGGCGGCGTGATCGTCGCCTGCCAGCACCAGCACGCCGCCGTGCCTGGCGGTGCCGGCCGCGTTGGCGTGCTTGAACACGTCGCCGCAGCGATCCACGCCGGGGCCTTTGCCGTACCACATGCCGTAGACCCCGTCGTACTTCGCGCCGGGGAACATGTTCAGCTGCTGCGAGCCCCAGATCGAGGTGGCGGCCAGGTCCTCGTTGACGCCGGGCTGGAATTTCACGTGGTGCGAGGCGAGGTGCTTCTGCGCGCGCCACAGCGCCTGGTCCAGGCCGCCGAGCGGCGAGCCGCGGTAGCCGGAGATGAAGCCCGCGGTGTTGAGGCCTGCGCGCTGGTCGCGTTCGCGCTGCAGCAGCAGCAGCCGGATCAGCGCCTGGGTGCCGGTGAGGAACACGCGGCCGCGCTCGAGCGTGTACTTGTCGTCGAGCGAAACCTTGGCCAGCATGGCGGGATCGACCGGAGCGTTCATCAGGCTTTCTCCTCGGACGGCATCCGAATGATGAATGATATTAGACCGCGGCGCGGCTCTTGGTTCGTTTCGCCGCGGGCTGGCCCGCGGGTTGGTCCCAGTACGGTTCCGGGCCGAAGGACTCGGCCAGGTAGTCGATGAATACGCGCGTCTTGGCGGGCAGGTAGCGGCGGTGCGGGTAAACGGCGTAGATCGCGACGTCGGTATCGAAGTCGTAGCCCGGCAGCAGCGGCACCAGGGAGCCGTCCTCCAGCTGCCGGCGCACGTCCCAGGTGGATTTCAGCGCCACGCCCAGGCCGGCCATCGCCCATTCGCGCAGCACTTCCCAGTTGTCGCAGGCGTAGAGGCCGGACACGCGCACCGCGGCGCGCTTGCCATCCGGGCCCTTGTATTCCCAGTTCATCTGCAGGTCGTTGGTGGTGAGGCAGTTGTGCCGCTGCAGGTCGTCGGGCGTGCGCGGGGCGGGATGCTCCTTGAGGTAGCCGGGGCTCGCGCAGACCACGCGCCGGTTGGGCGCCAGCTTGCGCGCCGCCAGCGACGAGTCTTCCAGTTCGCCGATGCGGATCGCCAGGTCGTAGCCTTCCTCGATCACGTTCACGGTACGGTCCGAGAGGCTGAAGGCGAGCTGGATCTTCGGATAGCGCGCCGCGAACGGCGGAATCAGCGGCGCGATGTGCTTGTGGCCGAAGGAAGCGGGCAGCGCGACTTTCAGCAGGCCTTGCGGTTCGACCCGCTTGGCGGCCGCTGCCGCATCGGCATCCTCGATTTCACCCAGGATGCGCGCGCAGGCTTCGTGGTAGCTGGCGCCTTCGTCAGTGAGTGCTAACCGCCGCGTCGTGCGGTTCACCAGGCGCACCCCCAGCCGTGCTTCCAGTGCCGCCAGCCTGCGGCTGACGACCGCGGTGGACACGCCAAGATCGCGGGCCGCGGCGGACAAACTGCCAGCCGCGACGACCTTCGCGAACACCGACATCTCGTAGAGAGAGTCGCCCATGGAGGCTCAAATCTATCTTTGCTTAAATAGCAAAGGAGTTTTTCATCTGTGCGTTATTGTATATCGATCCGCAAAGCCGTAAATTTGATGCACCGCAGCACTAGATACTGAATTGAGCGTATCGGCAGCGGTAAGAACTTAAGAACGCGCCTTCCGCGGTCTCCTCCCTCCTCCTCCGCGGTAGGGTTCGTCCCCTCCGCACTTGCCGAAAGGCGGTGCGGAGAGGGACCGCGTCTGATGCGGCGCCTCAGCGCCTCAACGCAGCAGCGCGTAACCCAGGTTGAGCAGCACGTACAGGCTGCCCAGGATCAACAGCCCGCCGACCACCTGCGGATGCCGGCGCAGGAATTGATCGGCCGACATGCGCATTTTCTCCAGCGGCATCACCGCCTTGCGCTCGGAAATACGGCGGTCGGCCCAGGCCTCCAGGGACTTGAGCGCGCTAGGCCGCACGATGAACACCAGCCCGAACAGCAGGGCGGCGGCATTCCCCGCCAGCAGCACGTAGCGCAGGCTCTCGGAAATCCACGCCGCGAACTTCGCCGGCCCGATGCCGCTGAGAGATTTGACGATGGCGGCCTCGCCCGAAGGCATGCCCAGAACAATCAGCGAGTACAGCGCGCCGGCGCAGATGAGCGTACCCAGCAGGCGATGCATGCGGTAGAGCGGCCGGCTGATGTTGCGGTGTTCCTCCAGCGGCTTGATCACGGCGCGCGTCGACACCCAGCGGTCCAGGCGCTCGCCGATGCGAAACGCCCGCTTGCTGTCGAGCAGCAGCATGAGGCCCACCAGCAGCGAGAACGCGGCGCCCACCATGAGGAACACGAAGATCGACTGGTTGACGATCTGCGAGAGGAATTTGAGGTAGGGAGTCATGGCGCAGTTTCCGCGCGCATTCTACTGGTTTGCGCCAAGCGCCGTGCGCAGGTACTGCCGGCGCGGATTGCAAGAAATCGTCCGCGGCAGCCGCGTTCCTGCGGGAAAACTCCAAAAGCGGATAATGTGCCCCGCGCACTTGCCCACGGAGCCAGCATGGGACGCCCGGAAAAAATCAGGCTCGGCGATATCCTCGTCGGCCAGAAGATCATCTCGCAGGAAAACCTGAGCGCCGCGCTGGCGCAGCAGAAGCGCAGCGGGCGCAAGCTCGGCCGTGTGCTGGTCGAGATGGGATTCGTCTCCGACGACCAGATCTGCGAAGCGATGGCGCGCCAGCTGAACATCCCCTTCGTCAACCTGAAGTTCTTCAACACTTCGCCGGACATCGTGCGGCGCCTGCCCGAGACGCAGGCGCGGCGCTTCCGCGCCATCGTGCTGGAAGACCGCGGCGGCAAGTGCCTGGTCGGCATGGCCGATCCCACCGACCTGTTCGCCTTCGACGAACTGACGCGCCTGCTCAAGCGCGAGATCCAGACCGCGGTGGTGAACGACGGCCTGCTGATGCAGACCATCGACCGGCTCTACCGGCGCACCGAGGAGATTTCGGGGCTCGCCAAGGAGCTCGAGCGAGACATGGGCGACTACATCGACTTCGGCGCGCTCGGGGCGGGACTGGGCGCCGAAGAGGCGCCGGTGGTGAAGCTGCTGCAGTCGGTGTTCGAGGACGCGGCGCAGGTGAATGCCTCGGACGTGCACATCGAGCCGCAGGAAGGCACGGTGCACATCCGCTTTCGCATCGACGGCGTGCTGCTGCCGCAGACCGAAACCGACGTCAAGGCGGGTCCGGCGATCGTATTGCGCCTGAAGCTGATGGCCGGCCTGGACATCTCGGAGAAACGCCTGCCCCAGGACGGGCGCTTCGCGATCCGCGTACGCGACCTGCCGATCGACGTGCGCATGTCGACCATGCCGACGCAGCACGGCGAGTCCGTGGTGCTGCGGCTGCTCAACCAGAAGTCCGGCCTGCTCGGGCTGGACCACGTCGGCATGCCGGCGGCAATGCTGGCGCGCTTCAGGGAGCTCATCCGCCGCACCAACGCGATGATCCTCGTCACCGGCCCGACCGGCAGCGGCAAGACCACGACGCTCTACGCGGCGCTGTCCGAGCTGAATTCCGTCGACAAGAAAATCATCACCGTGGAGGATCCGGTCGAATACCGCCTGCCGGGCATCAACCAGGTGCAGATCAACGAAAAAATCGAACTCAGCTTCGCGCGCGTGCTGCGCGCCGCGCTTCGGCAGGACCCGGACATCATCCTGGTGGGCGAAATGCGGGACGAGGAAACGGCGCAGATCGGCCTGCGCGCCGCGCTGACCGGCCACCTGGTGCTCTCGACGCTGCATACCAAGGACGCGATCAGCACGCCGATCCGCCTGATCGACATGGGCGCGCCGCACTACATGGTTGCTACTTCCGTACACGCGGTGCTCGCGCAGCGGCTGGTGCGCCTGGTCTGCGAAAGCTGCAGCGAGCCCAGCCCGCCGGACGAGCTGGAGAAGCGCTGGCTCGCGGTGCACGCGGACGCCGTGGCCGGCAGCGAAGGCCGCTTCAGGCGCGGCCGGGGTTGTTCCCACTGCAATGGCACGGGGTTCCTCGGCCGCATCGGCGTGTACGAGCTGCTCGAGATGCACATCGACCTGGTGCGCGCGGCCAACCGCAACGACGCCAACCAGTTCACCGAGATCGCCAAGAAGCAGATGGAAGGGCACACGCTGGGCCGCAATGCTTTCCGGTTGGCGGCGGAAGGCCGCACCACGCTCACCGAAGCCATACGCATCGCGAGCGCGCAGGAGGATTGATTGCCCTATTTCAATTTCAAGGGACGCAACTCGCGCGGCGAGCTGATCACCGGGACCCTTGAAGGCGCGGATGCCGGCGTGATCGCCGACCAGTTGATGAATACCGGTGTCACGCCGGTGGACATCAGTTCCAGCCAGCGCATCGTCAGTACCGACGTGCCGGAATGGTGGCGCCGCCTGAACCGGCGCAAGGTCAGCCTGCTCGACCTGATGCTGTTCAGCCGCCAGATGTATACGCTGCTGAAAGCCGGTGTGCCGATCCTGAAGGCGCTCTCCGGTTTGCAGGAGTCGGCGGTCAATCCGACCATGATCGAAGTGATCAAGGACATCCGCGTCAGCCTGGATGCCGGCCGGGAATTGTCGGCGTCGATGCGGCGGCACCCGGACGTGTTCTCGTTCTTCTACGTCAGCCTGGTCCGGGTCGGGGAGCTGACCGGACAGCTGGAGAATGTCTTCCTGCGGCTCTACAGCCACCTCGAGTTCGAGAAGGAAATCCGCGAAAGCATCAAGGCGGCGGTGCGCTATCCGATCTTCGTGCTGTGCGCGATGGCCGGTGCCATCGTGATCGTCAACCTGTTCGTGATCCCGGCCTTCGCCAAGGTCTACGCCGGCTTCAAGGCCGAACTGCCGTTCCTGACCAAGATGCTGATCGGCTTTTCCAACATCATGGTTGAGACCTGGTACCTGCAACTGGCGGTGCTGATCGGCGCGGTGTTCGCATTCCGCGCCTGGATCGCCACGCGCGCGGGCAGGTACGCTTGGGACCGGTACAAGCTGAAGATCCCGATCGCCGGAAAGATACTGCTGAAAGCCACGCTGGCGCGCTTCGCGCGCAGTTTCTCGCTCGCGCTGCAGAGCGGCGTGCCGGTGGTGCAGGCGCTCAGCACCGTGGCGCTGGTGGTGGACAACGACTACATCGGACAGCGCATCGAGCAGATGCGCGACGGCGTGGAGCGGGGTGAAAGCGTGCTGCGCACCGCGGCGGCGGCCGGAATTTTCACGACCGTGGTGCTGCAAATGATCGCGGTGGGTGACGAGACCGGCGAACTCGACAGCCTGCTGCGCGAGGTCGCGGACCTGTACGAGAACGACGTCGAGTACGAGGTCAAGACGCTGGCGCAGCAGATCGAGCCGATCCTGATCATCGGCCTGGGCGGCCTGGTGCTGCTGCTGGCGCTGGGTGTATTCCTGCCCATCTGGGATCTCGGCAAGGCCGCGATCGCCAAGTAGCGGGCGCCTGGGCGCCATGCGCAGAACTCGCGGCTTCAGCCTGCTCGAACTGGTGGTGTCGCTCACCCTGGTGGCGGTGCTGGTCGGCGTGTTTCTCGATCGCGCGCTGTACTACCGGGAGCAGGCGGAGAAATCAGCCATGGAGCAGGTCGCCAACGACCTGCGCTCCAGCGTCAACCTGCGCGTGGCAGAGCTGGTGCTGGAGAACCGGTTCGCGGAGCTGACGGCATTGACGGCGCAGAACCCGATGGACCTGTTGGCGCGCAAGCCGCAGAATTATCTGGGTGTCCTGGACGGCACTGGGGTGCAAGAAGTTGTCACAGGTAACTGGTACTTCGACAAAACTTCAAAAGAAGTCGTATACTACGTTGATTCAGGGCAATATTTCGCCCCCGACGATCAAGGCCGCATGCGTGTGGCCTGGCGCGTGAAGCTGGAGAAGGGCGTGGGCGGTGCCGCGGCGCCGCAGTGGGCCCGCCTGGAACTGGTGCAGCCGTATCGTTGGTTTTGAATGGGCGCAAAGCGCCCGGGAGTTTGCGCAGATGCGTTCCTCTGGGTTCGACAGATCCGGCAGGGGATTCACCCTGATCGAGCTGGTGGTGGTGATTGCCATCGTCGGTATCCTCGCGGCAGTCGCCTTGCCGCGCTTCATCTCCATGCAGACGCAGGCGCGGGCGGCGAAGGCGCAGGCGATGTTCGGCGCCATACGTTCTGCCGCGGTATTGGCGCACGGAGGTTGCCTGGCGAACGTTGGCGGCAGCTGCACGCAAACGGGGGGTTCGGTAACCATGGAAGGCGCCATCATCAACATGGTGAACGGCTATCCCACTGCCAACCTTTCTACCGTGACGCCGGGCGGCATCATCCTCGCGACACAGATCAATCCCACCGCTGACGGCGTAACCGTCGGCCTGGTTGGCAATTCGGTCACCATCGACATCAACGGCGGCAATGTGCCGAATTGCCGGGTGACCTACAGCGAGCCGGTAGCGATCAATACCTCGCCGGTTGTCGTCGTCGACGTAGGCGGCTGCTAAACGTTATGCGGTGCTACACTGAGCAGTTCAACCGGCATCTGCGGGTGCCGGTGCGGTAGATGTAATTTGCTTTTCAACGCTTTGGCGGCGGGCTGCGGCCCAACAATAGAGCATACATAGGAGACCATTTCATGGTCAGAAATCAGAAAGGTTTTACCATCATCGAGTTGGTGGTCGTAATCGTGATCCTCGGCATTCTCGCCGCGGTCGCGTTCCCGAAATTCAATGACCTGTCCACCGAGGCGCGCAATGCGGTGCTGCAAGGCGGCGCTGCTGCCGTCAAGTCCGCTGCCGTAATCCGCTTCGCCAAGCTGCAAGGCGTCAAGAGCACCGGCGCGTCTATCCTTGGGGATACCACGCTGGATGGCATCACGGGCTCCGCGTCCGGCTGCGACATTACGCTGACGTCGGGCACGACTTCGCTGCTGGTGACGATCAGCACGGACTACTGCGCCTAATCGGAATCGCAGTTGCGCAACACCGAAGGGAGGGCCGAATGGCCCTCCCTTTTCGTTTTTCTGGGCGGCCTTATGCTGCTCGCGGCCTCTCTATTGACCGAACGTTGGCTGCATTGGGGTGGCGTCGCGCTGCTGCTGCTCGCCTGGGCGCCTTGGCGGTCCTATCCCGCGAACGCACTCGGCGTGCTGGTGGTGCTGTATTGCGCCTGGCTGCTGGGCAATTGGTTCTTCGTCACGCCCTACTACTCCACGAATGCCCTGTATCAGCCCTTGATGCTGCTGGGTGGATTCGCGGCGGTTGCGGCCCTGAACGACGATGCGCAGGCACGGCTATTCCGTATCGCGACGGGCGTGATGCTTCTGCTCGCGCTGCTCGGGTTCACGCAATACTTTTTCGATGTCGGCTACCTCAGCTATGCGCGCAACCGCGCGTCGGCGACGTTCATGACGCCGGCGACCTTTGGTACCGCGACCATCCTGTTTCTTGCGCCTATGGCGGCGATTTATCTAGCACGGGGAATCGACCGGCATCTGGCGGTTGCGCTACTGCTGTTCGCGGGGCTGGTCGCAACGGAAAGCCGCGGCGCAGTGCTGGCGTTCTGCGCGGCACTGACTTTCGTCGTGCTGATGATGCTGCCGAGCGCTGCCTGGCGTGTCGTCGCACCCCGGGCGACCGTCCTGCTCTGCGGTTTGGGATCGGTCTGGCTGCTGGTATTCGCCACGGCGCAGTTTTGCGCCCTGTGGATTCGCCATGCCCCCGGGACAGGTCCGACCATCGCCACCTGGCTGGGACGGGCTACCGCAGATCGCGCAGAAATCTATGCGCGGACCTTGAGCATGATCCTGGAACATCCGTTCAGCGGCATGGGCGCCAGCATGTTCTATCCGCTGTTTGAAGCAGTGAAGCCGGATGAGATGCGGGGCGTTGAATTCCTCTACGCGCACAATGATTACCTGCAAGTCTGGCTGGAATATGGCGCCATCGGATTGCTGCTTCTGCTGTCAATCGTGGCGGTTTCGCTGATTCTCGCGCGGCGCTTGTACGGGCGTTCTCCGGGGCGCTTCCAGCCGCTCGTCTGCGGTGCGGCTCTTGCCGCCTGCTTCGCACATTCCATGGTCGACTTTCCGCTCTACGTTCCTTTCGTATTGCTGGTCGTGGGCGGATATCTGGGAAGCCTCGCGCGGTTGGCCGGCGGCAGTGCTATCCCGCAGCGCACATTGCAATCAACTTCGCGCGCCCTGGGCTGGGCGACCCCGCCGATACGCTGGGCACTGGCATTTGCCGCCTTGGCCTGGTTGGCGCAACCTGCGATTGCCGAGCTGCTGATGTATCGGGGCCTGGCGCTGGTGCGCGCAGGCGAGGTGAGCGATGCGCTCTACTGGCAATCGGTCGCGCGGCGCCTGGATCCGCGCCACCCGCTCATGTATTGGACCGAAGCCACGCTCTGGCGCGAGCAGGCGGCGCTGACGCGCAATCCCCTGTTCGCAGAGGAGGCCGATGCACTTTACGCGCAGGGAGTGCGCGTGAATCCCTATGAGACCGTCAACTACCTTGGGCGCGCCAAGCTGAATCGCGATTTTCCGGAATTGCTGAAGAATCCAGCAAGCCCCGCGCAGGTCGTCGAATGGTCGAAGCGGGCCGTCGAACTGCGGCCACAGCAATTCGGTGCGCGGGCGGAGTATGCTCGATCACTGGCAAAAGCCGGGCGGCTCAGTGAAGCCCGGGCGCTGGCGCAGGCGCTCGAGGGCGAATTTCCTGGGGCCGCCTCGGTCCGGCGGCTGCAGGCGGAACTTTGAACGCGGCCGGGGCCAGAAGATCATGATGCGACGCGAGTTCAGGCTAGCGACGGGATTCACGATTACCGAGCTCGTGGTGGTGATCGTGATTGCCGCCATCCTCGCCGCCATCGCCATTTCACGCGTCAATACCACCAGTTTCAACGCCACGGGCTACGCCAACCAGGTCTCCGCGGCGATCCGCTATGCACAGAAAATCGCGGTCAGCCAGCGTCGCAACGTCAGGGTCACCGTATCCGGGAGCTCGGTGTCGCTGACCTATCCGGACCTTGGGCAGCCCGTGCGCAAGCCGCCAGACACGGATCCGTTTACGCTGAGCATTCCTTCGAACGTGACTCTGGGCGGTACGCTGCCAAGCAGCTTTACCTTCAGCCCGCTTGGGCGACCCGACGCGGGCGGTACGCTAACCGTGAGCGGCGGGGACATACCGACGATCACCATCACGGTCGAGGTCGAGACGGGCTATGTCCACTAGGTCGCGCGGCGTATCCCTGATCGAACTAGTGGTGTTCATCGTCATCGTCGGGGTGGCGATGGCCGGCCTGTTCGCGGCATTCAACACCATCACCGCCGCGAGCGCCGACCCGCAGGTGCGCAAGCAGGTGCTGGCGATCGCCGAGTCGCTGATGGAAGAGGTGCAGCTGATGCCCTTCACCTACTGCGATCCGGATGATGCCAACGCCGCAACTGCGACGAGCTCGGCCGTCAGGTCGTTGCCCGTGGACCCGACCAAGTGCGACGCGGTCAGCGAGGACACGGCGATTGGCCCGGAAGCCGGCGAGTCGCGCTACAGCTCTTCGACCCCGTTCGACAACGTAAGCGACTACCACAATGCTGCGATCGGGCCTGGGGCGCCGGGAACGCCTGGCATCTACGATATTGCGGGCACAAATATCGGCGGGCTTGAAGCGTATACGGCGACGATCGCGGTGACACAGGCGGGCCTGGGTGGTATTGCCGCCGAGGACGCATTGAAAATCGCCGTCACTGTGACAGGACCGAACGGCGTGTCGATCACGCTCGAGGGCTACCGTACCCGCTACGCGCCCAACGCCCTGCCATGAGACAGCGTCCTATGAGTTCGCGCTCTACCCGAATCGGCGGCGTCACGCTGATCGAGATGGCGGTCACCATCGCGCTGGTTGGAATTCTGGCCGCGCTGATCACGCAGTTCGTCGCGCCGGTGCGCTCCTACATCGACAGCAGCCGACGTGCGGCGCTCGCAGATGCCGCGGATACTGCCTTGCGCAGGATTGGCCGTGATGTGCGCCTTGCGCTACCCAACAGCCTGCGCGTCGACGGATCCAACCAGTATGTCGAGTTCATGCTGGTGCGCACCGCGGGCCGCTACCGCCTCGAGACGGACCCGGGGGCCACCAGCACCTGTACCGGCGGACTGGCCGAGGACGTGGTCAAGTTCGGTTCGGCGGCGGAAAGCTGCTTCAAGACGATCGGCAATCTCTACAAGCCACGCTCCGACATCAATGACCCCCTTAATACGAACCGGGTGACGACCAGCGATTTCGTGGTCGTGTTCAACCTGCAGCCTGGTACGCCAAACGCAGATGCCTACCAATCGGGCGCCGCCACGGGGGGCAACAAGGCAAAGGTAACGGCCGCGAGTTCCGTGGTGGCCGGCGAAGACAAGATCGAATTCGAAAGCAACAGTTTCACGTTCGAATCGCCGGGCCGACGGTTCTTCATCGTCGAGGGGCCCGTGACCTTCGGCTGCGATACGACGACCGCGAAAACCCTGACGCGCTACTGGGGTTACACCGGCTACGAAACCGGCATCCAGACGCCGCCAGGTGGTAGCAGCGCGATTCTCGCCACTGGCGTCGAATCCTGCGAATTCACCTATGCTCCTGCCGCGCAGGGCGCCGGCCTGCTCACTCTGCGGCTGCGACTCAGCGCGAAGGATTCGCGCGGCGACAGCGAATTCGTGCAGCTTTACCACGCGATTCATGTGAACAACGTGCCATGAGAAAGTACATTGCTCGGCGCGGCCAGCAGGGTTTTCTCGTGATCGCAGCGGTGTTTCTTGTCGTCGTCATCGCTGGTCTCCTCGTCTACTTGACCACTGTGTCGTCCTCTTCGCAGGCGGCGTCCGCCGCAGACGCGAATTCGGCGCGCGCGTACCAGGCCGCGCGCGCCGGCGTCGAGTGGGGCGCGTACCAGATCCTGAAGGCCGGCGCCTTCAAGACCAGCTGCGATTCCGCGACCGATCCGCTCGTACCCGCCAAGTTCGACCTGACGTTCGGCTCTACGCTGGCGCCGTTTACCGCGACCGTACGCTGCAGCAGCGCGAGCCTCACCGAGGGTGCGACCTCGGTGATCAGCTACCGGATCGAATCGAACGGCTGCAACGAGCCGACGAGCGGTTCCTGCCCGAATGCCGCCACGGTTTCGAGCACTTATGTCGAGCGCGAAGTGCGCCTGACAATCGCTAACTGACCGGCCGTGATGTACTTCGCGCGGTCTGACGGGGCCATCCGCTAGACTGGAACCGGCCCCGCTGACACTGACCGACATGCGCCGGATTTACTTCACCAGGCTTGCCTTTGCCGCCGCGATCACTTTCGCGGCGGGCGTGTTGTTGTCGCCCGCGACGGTGCAGGCGCAGGCCTGTACCGGCGCCTGCACGACGACCGTCACCGGAACCGACATCGTGCACACGTTCACCGGCGCCGGCACGTTCACGCCGCCCACGGGTGTGGGCACGGTCACCTACCTGGTCGTGGGTGGCGGGGGCGCAGGCGGCGGCATCACAACCACCGCAAACGTGGGAGGCGCAGGCGGCGGCGGCGCCGGCGGCTATCAGGCCGGCGCAGGCTTCGCCGTTGGTGCGGGGCCGTTCACGATCACGGTGGGCGCCGGGGGCACCGCGCCGACCTGCGCCGGGACGTGTACCGGACCGGGCGGTACCGGCGGCCCTTCGTCGTTTTCAACGGTCACGGCCAACGGCGGTGGTGGTGGTGCATCGGTCGGCACTAATAACGGCCAGCCCGGCGGTTCCGGCGGCGGTGGACGAGCCAGTACGGCCGGCGGCACTGGCAGCCAGGGCAACGCCGGTGGCACCGGCGGGGCTGGGGGCGCCGGCGGCGGCGGCGGCTCCAATGCGGTGGGCGCTGTTGGCACGGCTACGACGGGCGGTGCGGGTGGCGGCGGTATTTCCAATTCCATCACCGGCGTTGCGGTCAACTATGCTGGTGGCGGCGGTGGTGGCGGTTATACGGGTGCCAGCGGAGCCGGCGGCGCGACCGGCGGCGGCGCCGGCGGCGCAGCGGTGCGCACTGCAGGTACTGCTGGCACGGCGAACACAGGTGGCGGGGGCGGCGGCGCGCGGGGCAACAGTTCGGGCGCGACTGCCGCCAACGGCAGCGCGGGCGGCTCGGGCGTGGTCATCATCCGCTATACCGCGCCGAGCGGGCGCTTTGGGGTCGCCACTGGCAACTGGAGCGCGACCACGACCTGGGCCGTCGGCAGCTGCTCGGGCACGCCCGGCGCGCCTGTGCCGACCAACACCGACGCGGTGACGATCTGCAACGGAGACAACGTCACGGTCAACGTCGTCGCGAACGCGGCCTCGGTGACGGTGCAATCGGGCGGCACGCTGACGCAGAGCACCCAGTTGACGATCGCCGGCGCGCTCGACGTCCAGGGCAGTATGACGTCCTCCGCCGCGCTGTCCGTAGGCACGACCACTGACGTCGACGGCACACTCAACCTTGGGGCCACCGGGAAAACCTTCTCCGGCGACGTCACCGTGAACGGCACCTGGAACGAAACGGCCGCCGTGACCATCGGCTTTGCGGGCAATCTGACCAATAACGCGACCAGCTGGACTGCCAATACCGCCGCGCACACCTTTTCCGGCGCCAATAAGACGATCAGCGGCACGACCGCCGTCGTCATACCGAGCGTGAATGTCACGGGCACCTATACCAACGTGAATACGCTGACAGTGTCCACGACGTTATCGGGCGGCGGAACATTGACCAACGGCAACGGTGTTGCGGCCGCCACATTGAACATCGGTATGGCGGTGGCGAACCTGACGCTCACCACGTTGACCGCCAATGCGGCAAACAACACGGTGATCTACAACCGCGCGGGCATTCAGACGGTCAAGACGCCGACGGCGGGCTACCGCGACCTGGAACTGGCGGGCACCAGCGCCAAGACGCTGGTCAACACGCTGACGTCCATCCTTGGCGACCTGAGCCTGACCGGCACGGCCAGCGCGACCACAGTCGTCGGCCTGAATATCGGCGGCAATCTCAGCGTCGGTGCGGGCACTACTTTCACCGTGCCCGCGTTCGCGATCGACGTGAACCAGACCACGACCGTCGCCGGGACGCTGTCGCTGACCAGTGCCACCGGCGCGAAGACCTTCGACGGCGCGACCGAGGTGCAGAACGGCGGAATCCTGGACCTGCGCGCGAGCAGCCCGACTTTCGGCAGCACCGTCGATGTCAGGAACGGCGGCATCATGCGCTTTGCGACCGCCACCGGCGGTACCAAGACCTACAACGGCAAGGTGACCATTGACGCCGGCGGCCAGTTGCAAGCGTCGCAGGCGACGACAGTCGATTTCAATGCGGATGTCGAGGTCAACGGCGTCTGGAACGAGACCGCCGCGGTGGTGATGGACTTTGCCGGCAACCTGCTGAACAACGCCAGCGCCTGGACGGCGAGCACGGGCACGCACACCTTTTCGGGCACCGGCAAGACCATCAGCGGCGGCACTACGACGTCGATCGCGAATACGGCCGTCACAGGCACCTACACCAACGTCAATACGCTTACGGTTGGCACGGCGCTCACCGGCGGCGGCACGCTGACCAATGGCGACGGCACCAATACCGCGCTGCTCAACATCGGCGGCACCTCGACGGTTACCAACCTGACTGCAAGCGCCGCGAACAACACCGTGAACTATACCGGCGCCGGACAAACCATCAAGACACCGACCACGTCGACCTACAACAATCTCACCTTCAGCGGCAGTGGTTCGAAAACGGCGGCGGCCGGGCTGACCGTCAACGGCGACCTGACCTTCTCCAATCCGGGCACCGCGGTATTCGCCGGCAGTACGTTCACGCACACCTTCAAAGGCAACTGGGTCGTCAATACGACCGTCGCCTCCACGCCTTTCACCTTCGGCGCCGGCAGCACGGTCAACTTCAACGCGCCCAATACGCCCGCGGCGACTTCGATCGGTGGCTCTACCACGCAGACCATCAC
>Ga0315912_10003707_pt1 | contig 14968 bp, 11 predicted proteins | sample VfabasoilMG_FD_204469 | JGI IMG/M metagenome (GOLD analysis project Ga0315912, IMG submission 204469) | Garden soil microbial communities collected in Santa Monica, California, United States - V. faba soil | ecosystem: Environmental > Terrestrial > Soil > Garden | place: USA: California... | reverse complement strand
GCATCCGCGCGTCGGATTGGTGCAGGCGGGCGATTTCCAGCCATTTCTCCTGGTCCGCCACCTCCTTCTCCGTGTCATACACGTAGGTGATGCCGGCCTGGCGGTAGCCGGTCTCGCCTTCGATCATCGCGTTCATGCCGCGCCACAGGCGCAGGCTTTCCATGGAAAGTGGAATTTCGGCGGGGTCCCGGCCCAAAGTGCGGCACCAGCCCCAATTGCGGCCGGATTGCTCGGCGCCGATCTCGCCCTTCTCACAGATCGCCACGGAGATGCCCTTGCGCGCCAGGAACAGTGCCGTGCACACGCCGGCGATGCCGCCGCCGATGATGACGACATCGGCGCGGGCCGGGAGTTTCTCGTCCGGACGCACGCGGGTGATGGGGATGGGCATGCGGCGCTCCCTGGCTGCGCGGTCAGCATGCGGCAGGTTCCGTGGCTTCGCCAGTTGGGATAGACCGGACGGCAAGAGGAAAACGAGGTAACGGCGCGATGGCCTGGCGTGTGGGCGTGGATTCCGGCGGCACCTTCACGGATATCTGCCTGTTCGATGACGAACCCGGGCGTGTGGAGGTGTGGAAGGTGCCCTCCACGCCGGATGACCCGTCGCGCGGCATCGCCGCCGGTGTGGCGGAAGGCGTGGCGCGCGTTGGGGCCGGGCCGGGGGATGTCGGGTATTTCGGCCATGGTACCACGGTGGCGACCAACGCGCTGATCCAGCATCGCGGCGCTCGGACCGGGCTGATCACCACGGACGGGTTCCGCGACCTGCTGGAAATCGGCCGGCAGAAGCGGCCGGACCTTTACGACCTACAGGTGGAGAAGCCGCTGACGCTGGTGAGCCGCGACCTGCGGCTGGAAGTGCCGGAACGCGTCCGCCACGACGGCACGGTGGAAACGCCTCTCGATGAAGCGGCGGTGCGGGATGCGGCGCGCAGGCTGAAAGCGGCCGGCGTGGACGCGGTTGCGGTATGCTTCCTCTACGGCTTCGTCCGCACTGCACATGAGGCAACGGCCCTACGCATCCTGGCCGAGGAGTTCCCCGACGTCTTTGTCTGCGCCGGCCATGAAGTGGCGCCGGAGTTTCGGGAGTTCGAACGCCTCTCCACCACCGTGGTGAACGCCTATCTGGGTCCAGTGATGCGCGGCTACATCAGCCGGCTGGAAGGGCGCCTGAAGGAACTGGGCGTGTGTGTACCACCGCATCTCACGCAGTCCAATGGCGGTGTCATCGGCTTCACCCAGGCGGCAAAATTGCCGGTGCGTACGGTGCTGTCCGGGCCTTCCACCGGCGTGGTGGGCGCGCAGGAGATCGGCCGGCTGGTGGGCATGCCGGATTTGATCACGTTCGACATGGGCGGCACGTCGTCCGACGTCGCACTGTTGCAGGGCGGCGCTTGCCGGCTGGCGAGCGAGGCGACGGTGCACGGCTACCCGATCAAGGCGCCGATGCTGGACATATATACGGTGGGTGCCGGCGGTGGTTCCATCGCGTATGTGGACAGCGGCGGCCTGCTGAAAGTGGGGCCGCGCAGTGCCGGGGCAGATCCGGGGCCGGTGTGCTACGGGCACGGCAACGAGGAACCGACGGTGACGGACGCCAACGTGCTGCTAGGCACGCTGAACCCGACGCATCTGCTGGGCGGACGGATGGAAGTGCGGCGGGATCTGGCGGAGGCGGCGATCGGCCGGCTGGCGGGGAAGCTGGGGCTGGACGTGATGGCGACGGCGCAGGGGATTATCGCCGTTGTGACCGCCAACATGGCGCGCGCGATCAGGGTGATTTCCGTGCAGCGCGGGCACGATCCGCGCGACTACACGCTGGTGGCGTTCGGCGGCGCCGGGCCGCTGCACGCGGCGCGGCTGGCGAAGGAGCTGGATATTTCGCGCATCCTGGTGCCGCGCAATCCGGGCATATTGTGCGCGATGGGGTTGTTGCTAACGGATTTGCGCGCCGATTTTGCGTCGACCCAGCTGACCTTACTGGGTGACGCGGCGCTGCCGGTAATGGCGCGGGCGTTTGTGGACCTGACGGGGCGGGCGGACGCCTGGTTCGCCGAGGAGCATATTGCACCGGACGCCCGCGGCCTGACCCGCACCGTGGACATGCGCTACGCGGGCCAGAACTACGAATTGCCGATAGCCGTGCCGGACGGGCCTGTGACACAGGAAACACTGGCTACGTTGGCGGAAGGCTTTGCCCAGGCGCACCAACGCCTGTACGGCTTCGTGGCGGCGGATGAGCCGGTGCAACTGGTGACCTTCCGCGTGGAGGCCGCCGGGCAGGTGCCGCGCGCACGTTTCCAGCCGCGCCCTGACGCCGGGCCGGACGCAAGCGCGGCGTTGATGGGTAAACGCGACGTATGGCTACCGGAAGCCGGCGGCATGGTGCGTTGCCCGGTATATGACCGCGACCGCCTGGATGCCGGCAATAGCCTCACCGGCCCCGCGATCATCGAGCAGATGGACGCGACGACCGTGGTGCTGCCAGGGATAGTGGCACGGGTGGAGCCGTTTCTGAACCTGATCCTGGAAGCAGGTTGATTGTCGTCAGATCATCCCGTTCGGCGCCACCAGAATCTTCCCGCCACGTTCTCCCTGTTGGGCGTGGGCCAGCGCGGTCTTGATCTCTTCGATCGGGTATATTTTCGCGACCGGCGCATCCAGCACGCCATCGTGGATTTGCTGGCCGAGCGTGGCGTAGATGGCGCGGATTTCGTCCAGGCTGCGCTTGCCCAGGAATCGGCCAAGCATGAAGCCCATCAGGGTGATGCCGCGGAACAGCAGGTCCCCGCGCGTGATCTGCGGGTCCTCGCCAGTCATCGATCCGTAGTTGCCCACCGTGCCGCCATCGGCGAGGCAGGAGGCTATGCGCGTGGTGGCAGCGCCGGCCACGGCATCGATGCCCAGCCGGATGGTGGCGTTTCCGGTGGCGGCGCGGACCTTCTCGGCCATGTCCGGCCCATCCACCACGCAGGCATCGGCGCCGATCGCGGTCAGTTCCGCAAACAGGGCCTCACGCCGCACCACGTTCACCGTGCGCAGTCCGCGTGCCTTGGCAAGGCGGATCACCAGCCGGCCCACTGCGGAATTGGCGACATTCTGGATCACCCATTCGCCCGGCTGCAGGTCCACGATGTCCGACAGCATCAGCATCGCCGTGGGCGGGTTGATGCGCACCATGGCGGCCTGCTTCAGATCGATGCCGGCGGGAAGCCTGATCACGTCCTCCCCGCGCACGCGGCGACGCTGCGCCCAGTTTTCCCGTTGCAGGTTGATGACCAGATCGCCAGCCGCGACGTGGCTGACACCGGCGCCCACGGCGGCAACGCGGCCGACGCATTCCGCGCCGGGCGTTGCGGGCAGCGGTGGCGTGACGCGGTAATTGCCCCGGCAGAACCACACATCCGCCGGGTTGATGGGGAAGGCGAGGACATCGAACACCACTTCCCCCGCACCGGGGGTGCCGACGTCCGGTACGTCCACGCAGGACGCGACTTCTTCCGGCACGCCATAGGCGGAAAGATCGACGCGCTTCATGCGAACATCCCGCGCAGGCTGGCGATATCGAGCAGGTCCGGCAGGGTTTCGAACACGCCGATGGCGCGGTCCACCGTTGCCGGGGAAATCGGGCGGACGGCGTGGGCGGCGCAGTCCCCGAATTTTGCCGCGCGTTCCGCGTCGCTCATCGGGTTGGCCGGGGCGCCGCGTGCAGGGTTACGCACGGAATGCGCCTCGGTGCCGCCATCGGCGCGGTATATGGTGATGCTGGGTGTGCCTTCCTCGGCGCGGATTTTCGCCGCAAGGGTCAGTACAGCCGCGTCGTCAAACTTTCCCACCTCGTCGATGCCCAGACGGCCATGCACAAGGCAGGCGGCGATCAGGAAGGGCAGGGCGAACTGCGCTTCCACGATCTGGCTGGGCTTGCGCTTGTGCGGCGGGGTGATCTCGTTGACGATGGTTTTCGCATCCGTGCGCACCACCACCTCCGTGATCTCCACGCCCGGGCGGTGCAGTGTCAGCGCCGCATCCAGCATGGCGTGCTGCGGGCGGCCGCAGGGGTATGGCTTGAAGCTGAGCATGTCGCCGCGGAAGGCCGTGCCCAGTTCCGCCGTCAGCGGCGCCAGGTCGTAGCCGCCGGGCTGATACAGCTCGTAGAAACCGAAGCGGCCGGTGAAGATCTCGCTGGCGCCGGTGAAACCCTCTCGCGCCAGCAGGGCGGAAAAGATGCCACCGGAAGCCGCCTGCCCGGCCTGGTAGCGCTTGGTCAGGCTGCCATCCACGATGCATTGCCGGTTGCCGGCAGCCTGGCTGTAGGCGATACCGAAGGCGTGGTGCAGTTGTTCCGCCGTGAGGCCCAGCAGCTTCCCGGCCACGGCAGTGGCGCCGAAAATCCCGATGGCCGCGGTGCGGTGCCAGCCGCGATCGACCGTTGCGGCCAGGGCGATACGGCTGGAGACATCCAGGCCCAGCGTGGCGGCCAGCAACGCTTCCTTGCCGGAAACCCCGCCGCGCAGATCCGCCATCGCCAGCAGCGTCCCCAGTACGGAGGCGCCGGGGTGGATCGAGCCGCCTTCGTCCAGCGTATCGTCGTAGTCCAGCGCGTGCGCCATGGCGGCGTGGATCATTGCCGCGTGGTGCACCGGCAGGCGGCCGGTTTCCAGCAGCAGGCCGGCTTCCTCCTTCCCGCCCCAGTGGCGCAGCAGTTTCAGCAGCTCCGCGATGCCCGGAGCGCCGGAGCCGCCCAGGGCGCAGCCGAATGTGTCCATCAGGTCGCGCGCGGTGGCGGCGCGGGACTCCGCAGGGATGTCTTCGTAACGTGTGTTCACCACATGGGCGGCCAGCGCGGCGGCGGGATCGGGCATCTTGTGTTTCCCTGCTAATGTTGGCCCCAGCTTGCGCCACGCGGACCTTACGGGAAAGCCGCGCCCACGGAGACCACACCATGCGTCAACTGCATCTCGGCGCCTTCATGCGCCCCGTCAGCATCCACACCGCCTGGTGGCGGCACCCGGATTCCGAACCGGATGCCAATTTCAACCTGAAGACGCTGACGCACTGCATCCAGACGCTGGAACGGGGGAAATTCGACGCCTTCTTCATGGCGGACCACCTAGCCGTGCTGAACATGCATATCGACGCGCTTAAGCGCAGCGGTACCGTCACGTCGTTCGAGCCGTTCACCCTGCTGTCCGCGCTGGCGATGGTGACGGAGCGGATCGGCCTGATCGCCACCGCGTCCACCACCTTCGATGCGGCGTTCCACATCGCGCGCCGCTTCGCCTCCCTGGACCATATCAGCGGCGGGCGGGCGGCGTGGAACATCGTGACCACCTCCAACCCCGATGCGGCGCGCAATTTCGGCCTGCCGGAGCATATACCGCATGCCGAACGCTATGACCGGGCGAAGGAATTCTACGATGTGGTGACGGGCCTGTGGGACAGTTTCGCGGAGGACGCTTTCATCCGCGACAAGGAAAGCGGCGTGTTCTGGGACCCGACGCGGATGCGCAAGTTGGATCACGAGGGGAAATACCTCTCCGTCGCCGGGCCGCTGAACATTGCCCGGCCGGTGCAGGGCTGGCCCGTGATCGTGCAGGCGGGCGCATCGGATGCCGGGCGGCAACTGGCGGCGGAGGTGGCGGAGATGATTTTCGCCGCCGGCGGGCCAATGCAGGATGGCAAAGCGTATTACGACGACGTGAAGTCCCGCGCGGCGCGCGCGGGCCGCGACCCCAACCTGATCAAGATCATGCCCGGCGCCCTGGTGACAGTGGCGGAGACGGACGACGCGGCGCGGGAGAAGCGCGCGAAACTGGACAGCCTGGTGCATCACGACAGTGGCATGGGCGCGCTCTCCATCGCCTTGGGCGTGGATGCGCGGCAGTTCGACCTGGACAAGCCGCTACCGGATGTTCTGCCCGATACCGAGCAGAGCAAGAGCGGCCGCCAGCGCGTGCTGGACCGTGCGAAGCGGGACAATCTGACCGTGCGGCAACTCGCGGTGGCGCTGGGCGGGTATGGCGGGCTGTCCATCACCGGCAGTCCGAGGACGGTAGCGGACACGATGCAGGCCTGGCTGGAAGCCGGCGCGGCGGACGGGTTCAACGTGATGTTCCCCACCGTGCCCGGCGGGGTGGAGGATTTCGTCAACCTGGTGGTGCCGGAACTGCAACGGCGCGGTATTTTCCGCCGCGACTACACCGGCACCACGCTGCGCGAGCATCTGGGCCTGCCGCGCCCGGACAACCAATTTTTCAGGGGGACAACGCGATGACCGACACACCCACCTTCGGCCGCTACGCCGAACTGCCGCTGGCCAGGATGACGGCGGAACAACGCGCCGCCTACGACCACATGGTGGACGGCCCGCGCGGCCGCCTGCCCGGCCCCTACAAGGTGTGGGTGCACAACCCGTCCCTCGCCCTGGCGGCGGACCCGCTGGGAATGCATTTCACGCCCGGCAAATCCTCGCTCAGTGAGCGGGAGCGGGAAATCGCGGTGCTGGTGATCAACGCTAAATGGCGCTCCGCCTACCCCACCACGGCGCATGAAAAGCGCGGCAAGGAAGTGGGACTGGCGGAGGACGCCATTGCCGCCATCGTCTCCGGCTTGCCCACCAGCTTCGCCGATGCACGGGAACAGGTGGTTTACGAAATGGCGATGAACCTGGCCGCGGAACGGCTGGTGCCGCAGGCACTGTACGACCGCGCCGTGGCCGCCCTGGGGCATGTGGGGATCACGGATGTAACGGTGCTGATGGGCTATTACACCGCTGTCTGCCTGACGATGAATTTCTACGGCGTGGCCGCCGGCACCCCGGGCCTGAGCCGATAGTTGCGGCTGGGCGGCGGTTCCCGCAGGATGCGCAGGTTTTGACATATTGGGAGGGGAAACCCATGTCCGCCGCCGCCAAGTTGCCGACCATGTCCGATGCCGAGTGGAAGACGCGTTGCGACCTCGCCGCGCTGTACCGCGTCTGCCACCATCTGAACTGGACCGACCTGATCAACACCCATCTTTCGGCCCGCGTGCCGGGCGAGAAGGGGACGTTCCTGATCAATTCCTATGGCGAGATGTTCGACGAGATCACCGCCTCATCCCTCATCAAGATGGATTTCGAGGGCAACGTTCTGGATGGCGGCGGCAAATTCAACAACGCCGGCTTCACCATCCATTCCGCGGTGCTGCGCGCGCGCGATGACGTCAACTTCGTGATGCACACGCACACCCGCGCCGGCGCGGGCGTGTCCCTCATCAAGAATGGCCTGCGCCCGATCAGCCAGGACGTGATGCAGGTGTACGACGATCTCGCCTACCACGACTACGGCGTGCCGGCGACGAAGGAAGAATGCGATGAACTGATGAAGAGCATCGTGCACGGCACCTGCGTGGTTTTGATGAACCACGGGCTGCTGACGGCAGGCCCGAACGTGCATGGCACGTTCCATCGCATGTACATGCTGGAACGCGCGTGTGAACTGGAGCTGCTGGCACGGCAGATGAACGTGGACCCTGTGGAGATCGATCCCGACGTGGTGCACAAGTATTCCGAACGCATGGTGAAGCGCCGGGCGATGCCGGAATACGGCCTGGGCGAATGGGAAGGTATTGTGCGCACGGTGGAACGCGCCGGGCACGACTACAAGAACTGAACTGACGGGTTGTTATCTGGCCTGACGCAATGCCCGCCATACCTTTTCCGGTGTGGCGGGCATATCTACGTGCGTCACCCCGCAAGAGGCCAGCGCGCTGAGAATAGCGGACATCACCGCCGGCGGCGCAGAAATCGCCCCGGCCTGCCCGGCGCCCTTGGTGCCGAGCGGATTGGCGCTGGTGGGCACGCCATTCAGCACGACGTTCAGGTCCGGCAGATCGGTGGCGCGCGGCAGGCAGTAATCCATGAAGCTGCCGGACAGCAGCTGGCCGGATTCCGCATCATACGCGGTGTGCTCCAGCATCGCCTGGCCGATACCCTGTGCGAGCCCGCCCTGCACCTGGCCGATGGTTAGCATCGGGTTCACCGTGTTGCCGTAGTCGTCCACGCCGGTGTAGCGGTCCAGCGTGACAAGGCCGGTTTCGGGGTCGATCTCCACCTCCGCCACATGCACGCCGTTGGGGAAAGTGATCTTGTCCAGCGGATTCCAGATATACGTGTCCAGCGGCGTGCCGGCGTCCGTGCGTTCGGCTTCCGCCACCTCCAGCAGGCCCACGCTGGTACCGTCCGCATGGTAGGCGCCGTTGGAGAAATTGACACCCTCTTCCCGCGCCTGCAGCAGCCTTGCGGCAATCGGCTTGCCCTTGGCGATCACCGCATCGATCACCTTCACCAGCGCCGATCCCGCCATGTGCAGGGATCGCGCGCCGCCATGGCCGTTGCCGTCGCGCACGGCAAAGGTATCGGCCTGGATGTAGTGGAACGCGTTCATCGGCAACCCCAGCCGGTCCGCGCAGATCTGCGGAAACACGGTCTCATGCCCCTGGCCGTTGGATTGTGTGCCGAAGATGATGGCGACCTTGCCGCCTATCTCGAAGCGGATTTCCGCGCCTTCGTCGTTGGCGCCGCGCGCGGTTTCCAGGAAGCAGGTTACGCCCACGCCGCGCAGCAGTCCGCTCGTCTCGCTCGCCGCCCGCCGTGCGGCGAAGCCCGCGTAATCGGCCGCCGCCAACGCCGGGTCGATGTTCTGCGCGAACCGCCCGCAGTCGATGGTGGTGTTCATCGGCGTGGGATAGGGAAACTCCCGCACCAGGTTCCGCCGCCGCAGTTCCACCGGATCGATCCCCACAACCGGCGAGGCGGCGTCGATCAGGCGTTCAATGATGTAGTTCGCCTCCGGCTTGCCGGCGCCACGGTACGCATCAATCGGTATCGTGTTGGTGAAGGCGCCGCGCACATCCATGAATATGGCGGGGATGGCGTAGCCGCAGCCCATCGCGTTGCCGGGTGCCGTGGTGGAACTGCCTGGCCCGCCGATGGACAGGAACGCGCCCAAATTGGCGATCGTTTCCACATCCAGCGCCAGGAATTTGCCGTTCGCATCCAGCCCCAGCCGGGCGCGCGTGATGTTGTCCCGCCCCTGCGCGGTGGAGACGAAATCCTCCGTGTGGCCGGACATCCACTTCACCGGCCGGCCCAGCTTGCGCGCGGCCCATAGCACGGCGATCTGCTCGGCATACAGCGCGTTCTTCACGCCGAAGCCGCCGCCTACGTCCGGGCAGACAACCTGCATCTTTTCGCGTGGCACGCGGAAGATCGTATCGGCCAGGATGTTGCGCAGTGCGTGCACGCCGGCGCCGCTGAAGGTCAGGCGCATCACGCCGGTGGCCGCGTCATATTCGCCGATGGCGCCGCGATGCTCCATCGGCGCGATGATCAGCCGGTTGTTGACGATGTTGATTTCCACGACATGCGCAGCGGCGGCCAGCCCGGCTTTCGCCGCGTCCGCATTGCCCTTCTGGAACCGGTAGGACTGGTTGCCCGGCGCGCTGACCCACAGCAGCGGCGCGCCGGGTTCCAGCGCCGCGGCAGCGTCCACCACTACGGGCAGCGGGTCATAGTCCACCAGCACCGCCTCGGCCGCATCGCGCGCGGCTTCCCGCGTTTCCGCCACCACGAAGGCGACGGGTTCCCCCACATGGCGCACGCGATCGGATGACAGGGCGAAGCGCTCCGGCACCAGCAGCGGCCCCACGGTGGGTGGGCGCGTGGTGCAGGGAATGGCGCCCAGCCCATCGGCAGCCAGGTCCGCCTGCGTGTATACGCTCAGCACGCCAGGCATGGCGTGCGCTGCCGCGAGGTCCATGCCGGTGATGCGGGCATGCGCATGCGTAGACCGTACCATGGCCAGGAACGCCTGGCCGGGCAGGGAGATATCGTCCACGTAGCGTCCGGCCCCGGTCAGGAAGCGGTGATCCTCGAACCGCCGTACCGATTGCCCCGTGAATCCGTCCATGCCTGCCCCCTGCGTCACGTTCGCAGTATGCCCCGCCGCCGCATGTCCTGTCGCGGGGTGACCTTGCGAGGCGTGGGTTAATGCGCGAAACCGACGCGCCTGCCCGCCGATAGGAAAACGCCATGCAGAACCTCCCCAATGTTCCCAGCAAATGGGACGTCGAAGCAGATGTCGTCGTCGTCGGCTTCGGGGCCGCCGGCATGGCCGCCTCCGTCACCGCGCACGAACTCGGCGCCAAGGTCGTCATCCTGGAAAAGGCCCCGGAAGGCCAGGAAGGCGGCAACACCCGCGTCGCCGGCCAGGGCTACATGAACACCAATTCCGCGCCCAAGGCGGCGGAATACCTGCGCGCCCTCTGCGGCGATTTCGCCGTGCCGGAACCCATGGTGCAGGTGTGGGCGGAGGAGATGTGCAAGAACAACGAATGGCTGGCCAGCCTGGGCGGCGACCCGCAGGAGCATCAGCACCAGCCCGTCGGCATCGAATTCCCGGAACTGCCCGGCGCCTTCAGCGTGCACAAGTTCCACGACGGCCCGACCTATGGCTACTCCCTGACCTGGAAGCTGTTCAAGCGCCTGGTGAAGGAACGCCCGATCGCAATTGAATACGAAACCCCGGGCAAGGAGCTGATCCAGAACCCCCTCACCGGCGAAATCCTCGGCGTGCGCGCGGTGCGCGGCGGCAAGGACGTTTTCGTGAAGGCGCGCAGGGCCGTGGTGCTGACCTGCGGCGGGTTCGAGAACAACCAGGAGATGATCCGCAACTACCTGCCGGGCGTGCCCTACTGCTACACGTCGGGCTCGCCGTACAATGAGGGTGACGGCATCACCATGGCGCTCTCGGTCGGCGCCGATCTATGGCACATGAACAACTATGCCGGCCCGTCCATGGCGCTGAAGGTGCCGGAAATCCCCACCAGCTTCTCCATGCAGGCATTCCACTATTCCAAGGAAATCCCCGGCGGCGCCATCGTGGTGGGGCCGGACGGGCGTCGCTTCTGCGACGAGAAGTTTAAGACCCGCCACGGCAAGGTGCCCATCAACGGCCGCTGGATGCCGCTGAACACGCCCTGCCCGATGCACATGGTGTTCGACCACGCCCACTTCGCCGCCGGCCCGCTGTATGACAAGCACCCGAGCCACGGCTGGACTCAGATCATCGTCCAGTATCCGTGGAGCGAGGACAATTCTGCTGAACTGGCCAAAGGCTGGATCAAGAAGGCCGACAGCATCGAGGGCCTCGCCCATGAGATCGGCCTGCCTACGGCGGCGCTGCACGAAACGGTGGCGCGCTGGAACGCGGATGTCGCGTCAGGCAAGGACACGGAATTCGGCCGCACGCTGATGATGGCGCCGATCGGCCCCGGCCCGTACTACGCGGTGGAACTGTCGCCCTCCATGCTCAACACCCAGGGCGGCCCACGCCGGAACGAGAAGGCGCAGATCGTCCGCCCGAACGGCACGCCCATCCCGCGCCTCTACAGCGCCGGGGAACTCGGCTCCATCTACTCCTACCTGTACCAGGGCACCGGCAACCTCGGCGAATGCCTCGGCTTCGGCCGCATCGCCGGGCGCAACGCCGTGGCCGAGCCTGCGTGGGACGCAGAGTAGGTCAGCAATTCTGTCCTTTCTCTGCCGCCCGACGGCATGTATCTTGCGCACAGAACACAACGAGGGAACGATTGTGACCCAATTCCCCATCACCCGCACCACCACGCCCAAGGCCAAGCCGGCGGACGAGACACTCGCCTTTGGTCGCGTGATGACGGACCACATGTTCCTGATGAACTATGACGACGGGAAGGGCTGGCACTCCCCGCGCATCGAGCCCTACGGGCCGATCAGCATGGACCCGGCCACCTGCGTGCTGCACTACGGCCAGGCCATCTTCGACGGGCTGAAGGCCTTCCGCGGCGCCGATGGCAAGATCCGCCTGTTCCGCGCCCAGCGCCATGCGGAGCGGTTCAACAACTCCGCCAAGATCATGTGCATGCCGGAAATGCCGGTGGACATCGTGCGCCAGAGTTTTGAGGCGCTGGTGGCGCTGGAAGCGGACTGGGTGCCGCGCATGGCCGGCACCTCGCTCTATTTGCGACCGACCGTGATCGCCTCGGAAGTGTTCCTCGGCGTGCATCCGGCGCACAGCTACCTGTATTTCCTCATTCTTTCCCCGGTGGGCAGCTACTACAAGGAAGGCGTGAAGCCGGTGAAGATCCTGGCGTCCGACAACCATGTGCGCGCCGTGAAGGGCGGCCTGGGCGAAGCGAAGACCGCCGCCAACTATGCCGCGAGCCTGTCCGGACAGGCAGAGGCGGAGCGCGCCGGCTACACCCAGGTGCTGTGGCTGGACGGGGTGGAGCGGAAATACATCGACGAAGTCGGCACGATGAACATCATGCTCCGCATCGGCGATGAGGTGATCACCCCGCCGCTGGAAGGCACCATCCTGGACGGCGTGACCCGCAACAGCGCCCTGACACTGATGCGCGACTGGGGCCTGAAGGTCAGCGAACGCCGCGTCTCCATCGACGAGATCATGGAAGCCGGCCGCAAAGGCACGCTGAAGGAAATGTGGGGCACGGGCACCGCCGCGGTCGTCTCCCCCGTCGGCACGCTGGGCTACAGGGGGCAGGACGTACTGATCAACGGTGGGCAGACCGGGGAGCTGACTCAGAAGCTGTACGACAGCATCGTCGGCATCCAGTACGGCCGTTCCAACGACCCGCATGGCTGGACCAGCGTGGTGGAAGCCTGACGGACCCAGCGCCCGGCGACGCATGACGATCCATGACTTCTCCGCCCGGCTGAATACCGGCGAGGTGCTGAGCCTGTCGGCCTACCGGGACAAGGTGCTGCTCATCGTCAACACCGCGTCGGAATGTGGCTTCACCGGGCAATACGCTGGGCTGCAGGAACTCCAGGACAAGTTTGGCCCGCGCGGCTTCACCGTGCTGGCCTTCCCCTGCAACCAGTTCGGCGGCCAGGAACCGCATTCGGACGCGGAAATCGCCTCCTTCTGCGAGCGGAAATTCCGCACCACCTTCCCGCTCTTCGCCAAGATCGACGTCAACGGCCGCCGCGCCCATCCGCTGTATGAATGGTTGAAATCCCAGAAGCGCGGCCTGCTCGGCCGCGACATCCGCTGGAATTTCACCAAGTTCCTGGTGGACCGGGATGGCACCGTCCTCGCCCGCTTCGCCCCGGCGACGAAGCCGGAGCGTATCGCGGCGGAGATCGAAGACTTGTTGGTGGATGGTTAGCCCCGCTTCACGCCCCAGAACACCGGGAACGCGGCGGAGACCATGTCCTTGATGTCGGAGCGGAACGCCGTGGGCTGTTGCATGCGGCACAGAACCAGGAACGGCACCGTCTCATAGTACCGTGCCTGCACCTGTTCAGCGACGGCCTTTTGCTCGGCCAGGGTCGGGGCGTCGAACCAGGATTCGCGCAACTCCTCCAGCTTCGGGTCCGTCGGCCAGCCGAACCAGCCCTGCCGTCCGTTGCCACGCAGCGGCAGCATGCTGCCGGGATTGGCGCCGGTCAGCGCGCTCATCACGGTGATGAAGGCGCCCCACCCGCCCTCCTCCACCGGCTTCGGGTTGGCGCGGCGGGTGATCACGCTGCCCCAGTCCATGGACCGGTAGTCCACTTTCAGGCCGATGCTCTGGAACAGGTCCCGCGCCACTTCGGACATCTGCGACAATGCCGGCTGGTCTGCCGGCGACATGATCATGATCGGCTCACCCTTGTAGCCGGATTCGGCGATCATCTGCTTGGACTTGGCCACGTCGCGCGGACCGGTCGCCTTTTCCATGCCGGCCTTGTTGGCCATCGGCATGGTCGGCGCGAACAGCCCAGTGGGCACCACCGCGAGTTCCTTCTGGTCGCCTACCACGGACTCGACGAAGACGTTCTGGTCCAGCGCCATCAGGATCGCCTGGCGGATCTTCGGGTTGTCCAGTGGCGGATACAGGTTGTTCAGCACCATGAACATCAACCACCCGCCCGGATCGATCACGGCGGTGGTCACGCCGGGGGACTTCTTCAGCATCGGGATCAGGTCGATCAGCGGCAGTTCCAGCCAGTCCGCCTCGTTCTTCTGCAACGCCGCGGCGGCAGTGGCCGGGTCCGGCTGCACCTTCCATTCCACACGGTCGAAATGCGCCACCTTGCCGCCGGAGAAGAAGCGCGGCGGCTCCTGGCGTGGCACGTAGCCGTCGAACTTGGCGTAGGAAGCGGAGACGCCGGACACCCACTCATCCTTCAGGAAACGGAACGGGCCGGAGCCGGTCGGGTCCGTCAGCTGCTCCGTGCCCGGCCGCACCGCCACGCGTTCCGGCATGATGAAGGATTGCCGCGCGCCCAGGCCGAACAACAGTTGCGGGCAGGGCTTCTTCAGCTTGATGACGAAGCGCTTGTCGTCCAGCGCGACGATCTCGTTCACGGACTGCATCAGCTTCTGGCCGAAGGAATCGCGCGATCCCCAGCGCTTCAGCGACGGCACGCAATCCTGCGCGCGCACCTTTTCCTTGTCATGGAACAGCAGCCCGTCGCGCAGCGTGAAGGTCCAGGTCAGCTGGTCGGAGGACACCTCGTGCCCGGCGCACATCTGCGGCTTCATCTCGCCGGCGCCGTCGAAGCCATACAGCGTGTCGTAGATCATGTAGGCGTGGTCGTAGGTAATCACCGCCGTCGTCCAGATGGGGTCGATGGACGTCAGGTTGGCTTGCGGAATGAAGCGCAATGGCTTCTGCCCCTGCGCCAGCGCGGGTGCGGCGAGCGTGGTCGTGGCGACGGCAGGCGCGGCTTTCAGTAGGTCGCGGCGGCGCATGGCGATATCTTCCCTGGTTGGCGATCCAGGGCGCCCATAAGGGCCCGGGGCCTCAGGACCGACGCTGATTTTCCTGAGCGGGATGGTAGCGGCGGGCGGATTTGAACCACCGACCAAGGGATTATGATTCCCCTGCTCTACCGCTGAGCTACGCCGCCATCCAACGCGAGAGGCGGCGGACATAGCCC